>Ga0207656_10000251_pt1 | contig 18560 bp, 15 predicted proteins | sample KBSCornC12_FD_184297 | JGI IMG/M metagenome (GOLD analysis project Ga0207656, IMG submission 184297) | Corn rhizosphere microbial communities from Kellogg Biological Station, Michigan, USA - KBS Corn C1-2 (SPAdes) (version 2) | ecosystem: Host-associated > Plants > Roots > Rhizosphere > Soil ...
CAGCCCGTGCCGATCATGACGAAATAGCCGCGACCGGACGATGACAAAGACGGCGACGCAGCACCATCTTTGCCATTGATTAGGGTTAGCGGGAAGGGGTCGGCGGCGGGTTGTCACCGCCGCCCGAACGGACCCTGCGATCAGAAGGGATTCCAGGTCGGCTGGTCGGTGAAGTGCAGGTAGCCGACATTGACGCCGCTGCGCAGCCCGACGCCGGAGCGGATCGGGACCACGACGATATTGCCCAGCTTCATCACCGTCATGCCGAGGCCGCCGATGACGTAGACGTGCCCATCGACGCCGGGGAAGCGGTTGAAGATGTCGTTGGTCGATTTGAGATTGTACACCAGCATCATGACCTTGGAGCCGTCGCCTCCGAAATCGATGCCGATGGACGGGCCCTGCCAGAAGAGCGGATAGTCGCCCTTGTTGCGGGTGTAGAGCGTGCCCTGGCCGTAGCGGCCGCCGACGACGAAGGCGCCGGATCCCTCGTCGCCGAGGATGTAGCCATTGGGCAGGCCGAACTGGCTCGCGGCCTTTTCGACCAGCGATGCGAGTCCCTGCGAGACGGAGCCGAAGAATTCGCCACCGGTCTTGACGATCTCCTCGGCGGTAAAGGTGTCGGAGACAGAGCCGCTGGCGGCCACAGCCGGCGCCGCGGACAGGGCCAGTGCCGCGATCAGAGCAAGTCCGAGGGCGAGGCGTTTCAGCATGACGTCAGTCTCCCAAGCGGGCCAGAGCGAACCAAAACTTTACCAAGCGCTCACCGAACAGGGCTAGCCTCGCGGCCGTGCTGTCCCCGGCTTTTCCGGCCGAATCATGGGCGCCTATCGCGGCAATGATGCGACATTTCGGTAAACGAGGCTTAACCATCGCGGTCGCGTTGCTGCTGGCCCTGCCGGCGCTCGGGGATTCGCTCGTCACGACGACCGTCACCGATCCGCTGACCGGGGTGGCCATCGATGGCTATGACGCTGTCAGCTATTTCACCGATCCCGAACCGCAGCCGGGCAAGTCCGATTTCGAATATATGTGGCAGGGGGTGCCCTGGTATTTCGAGAGCGCCGCCAATCGCGACGTGTTCCTGCGCAATCCCGAGGTCTACGCACCGCAGTTCGGCGGGCATTGCGTGACATCGCTCAGCCGCGGCTATCTCAGCGACGGCAAGCCGCGGCTCTATCTGGTGCGGGCCCTGAAGCTCTATTTCTTCTATTCAACCGCCAACCGCGACGCGTTCCAGTTGAGCCCCGAAGAAGCGCTCAAGGCGGCGGCGGAGAATTGGCCGAAACTGCTGCCCAGTCTCGTCGGGCCAGGCGCGACGGGCGCGCCGCCTTCCTCTTCCAGCGCCGAGGCTCCGTCCAGCGCGCCGCCTGATACCGGCGTGCCCGCGGTTGCCCCGGCAGGGCCAGCCGCTAATCTCGGCGCAAGTGATTCGTCTTCAGGGGAAAGTGCTTCAAATGGCTGACATTATCGAGCTGAGCGCAACCGATCTTGCGGCGATGCTCTGCTCGCGCGTCTGCCACGATCTGATCAATCCTGTAGGTGCTATCGGCAACGGGCTCGAGGTCCTCGCCGATCCGAGCCAGGGCGCGATGGCGGAGGGCGCCCAGGAGCTGATCGCCAATTCGGCCAAGCATGCGCGCGCGAAACTGGAATTCGCGCGACTAGCCTATGGGGCCTCCTCGACTGCCGGTACCGAGTTCGACACGCGCGAGTGCGAGCGCGTGGCGCGGCTGCTGTTCGAGATCGAGAAGGCCGATCTCGACTGGCAGGTGGCGCCGATGCTGATGCCCAAGCACAAGGCAAAGCTGCTGATGAACATGCTGCTGATTGCGGCGATGGCGGTGCCGCGCGGCGGCATGGTGAAGGTCGAGGTCACGGGGGCCGCGGGGGCGGAAAGCTTCCGGTTCACCTCGACGAGCGATCCCGAAAAGCGGCAGAAAACGCTGATGCCGTCGGGGGCAGAGGGGCTTTTGAGCGGCGCGCCGGAGGATGGCGTCGATGCACGCGGCATCCAGCCCTTCTATACGGGCATCCTCGCACGGATGACGGGGATGGAGCTCAAGATCGGGGTCGAGAACGATGTGTTCAGCTTCACCGCAACGCCGAAAGCGATGACGGCCGCTGCCGCCTAAACGCGGCAAGCGTAGCATTTCGATAACCATTGGTTCGGACTTTTGGCGGATAGTTTCCACCTGGACCCTAGCGTCGGGGTGCGGGCGGAGGTCGCCATGAAGTCTTGCCTCATCGTCGATGATTCGAGCGTCGTGCGGAAAGTCGCGCGCCGGATTCTCGAGGACATCGATTACGTGGTCGATGAGGCCGAGGACGGGCAGGAGGCATTCGACAAGTGCCGCCAGGAGATGCCCGACGCTATCCTGCTCGACTGGCAGATGCCGGTGATGGGCGGGCTCGAATTCCTGAAGCTGTTGCGCGCCTATATCGGGGGCACAGCCCCGCACATCGTCTTCTGCGTGACCGAGAACGATATCGGCCAGATCGCGCTGGCGCTGAAGGCCGGCGCGTCCGACTACATGATGAAGCCGTTCGATCGCGACATCCTCGAGGCGAAGTTCCTGCCGCAGACGGAAGAGCTGGCGGAAGCGGGCTGACGCCTTCCCGCGGTGCTAGGGTCGCCGCAATTCTGCGACTGAAGCTCGCACCATCCACCCTGCGCTGACGCGCATGCAGCCGGCTACCTGTCCATTAGGGGAGGGGTGACTATAGACTTTGCGCGTGGGGCCGCCCCCTCCACCACGCTATGGTGGTCCCCCTCCCCCGCGACTTCGTCGCAGGAGAGGCACTGACTGAGAGATTGGCTGCGCCGGAAATGGAAACCCCGGGATTTCGGGTCCCGGGGTGTCAGGTCTGCCGCAACTGCAGACTAAAATATAATTCTAGGCGACGCCTGGTCTCAGAGTGCGTGCTTACGCAACGCTCGATTCAGCGAAGACCTCGCCCTCGTCGGGTTCGCGCAGAACGTAGCCGCGGCCCCAGACGGTTTCGATGTAGTTCTTGCCGCCGGTCGCAACACTGAGCTTCTTGCGCAGCTTGCAGATGAAGACGTCGATGATCTTGAGTTCGGGCTCGTCCATGCCGCCATAGAGATGGTTGAGGAACATCTCCTTGGTGAGGGTGGTGCCCTTGCGGAGTGAGAGCAGCTCCAGCATCTGGTATTCCTTGCCGGTCAGATGCACGCGGGCGTTCTGGACTTCCACCGTCTTGGTGTCGAGGTTGACCGTGAGGTCGCCGGTCTGGATGACCGACTGCGCATGGCCCTTCGAGCGGCGGACGATGGCGTGGATACGGGCGACCAGCTCGTCCTTGTGGAAGGGCTTGGTCATGTAGTCGTCGGCGCCGAACCCGAGCCCGCGGACCTTGTCCTCGATACCTGCGAGGCCGGAGAGGATCAGGATGGGCGTCTGGACCTTGGCGACGCGAAGCGTGCGCAGCACCTCGTAGCCCGACATGTCGGGGAGGTTCAGGTCGAGTAGAATGATATCGTAGTCATAGAGCTTGCCGAGATCCACACCCTCTTCGCCGAGGTCGGTGGTGTACACGTTGAAACTCTCGGATTTGAGCATCAGCTCGATGCTCTGCGCCGTCGCGCTGTCGTCCTCAATCAGGAGCACACGCATGCCGTTCCCCTTGAAACCGTTCCTTGCTGGAACTGGGCGGAAGGCGGAAACGCCTGCAGCCCTAACCGAACCCTACTGGATATGACTCAAACCTAAGCGCCATTAGTTAACAAAGTTTAATTCTGATCCGCAATATGCAAACTGAATCCCATTCTACATTAACTAAGCAGTTGATTCCGTTTATTAAAAGCGATCAACGAAACTTAAGATTTTAGGTTAAGAAAATGCTGCAATCGACTCTGTCGACTCATGCTTGGCGGATTTGGGGCTGTGGAAAAGGCCAGAGCGCAGATGCGGAGGTGCGCAATAGGGCCGGGACCCATGGTTAACGCTTTTTGCTTAACGTTCGGTTAGCGTCAGAAGGGGCGATTCGAAGGCACTCCATTGCGCGCGCTGGCATCGGAAATCGAGGCGATCGACGAGGTCGAGGTGTTCGGCCGCGTCAAGACCGTGCAGGGCCTCTTGATCGAAGTGGTGGGGCCGGTGCGCGAGCTGCGCGTCGGCGGCCGCGTGATCATCGAGACCGCGCAAGACCAGAAGCTCAATGCCGAGATTATCGGCTTCCGCGACGGCCACGCGCTTTGTCTGCCCTTTGGGCCGGTGTCCGGCGTACGGCTCGGCTGCCGAGCGGTGTTCCAGGGCCATGACGGCGCGGCGTATCCCAGCGATGCGTGGCTCGGGCGCGTCATCAACGCCAATGGCGAGCCGATCGATGGCAAGGGGCCGCTGCAGCGCGGGGCGGAAGCCTATCCGCTGAACTCGCCGCCGCTGCCGGCGCATGAGCGGGCGCGCGTCGGCGAGCCGATCGACATGGGCGTGCGGGCGCTCAATACCTTCACCACGATCTGCGACGGCCAGCGCATGGGTATCTTTGCGGGCTCGGGCGTCGGTAAGTCCGTGCTGATGTCGATGATGGTGCGCAATGCGACCGCCGACATCGCGATCGTCGGGCTGATCGGCGAGCGCGGCCGCGAAGTGCAGGAATTCATCACCGACTATCTGGGCGAGCAGGGACTGAAGCGCGCCATCGTTGTGGTGGCGACGTCGGACGAGGCGGCGCTGATGCGGCGGCAAGCGGCGTACCTGACGCTGACGCTCTGCGAATATTTCCGCGACCAGGGGCAGCGCGTGCTGTGCCTGATGGACAGCCTCACGCGCTTTGCGCAGGCGCAGCGCGAGATCGGGCTCTCGATCGGCGAGCCACCGACCGCAAAAGGCTATCCGCCCACGGTGTTTGCAGAACTGCCGCGATTGCTCGAAAGGGCGGGGCCCGGGCTCGTCAATTCGGGTTCCGTTACGGGTCTATTTACCGTTTTAGTCGAAGGTGATGACCACAATGAACCCATTGCTGATGCCGTGCGCGGCATCCTCGACGGGCACATTGTGATGGAGCGGGGCATAGCCGAACGCGGGCGTTATCCGGCGGTCAATGTCCTGAGGTCCATCTCGCGAACGATGCCGCAATGCGTGCCGGTCAATGTCCGGCCTCTGCTGCAGAATGCGCGGGAGACCATGTCGGTGTTCACCGACATGGAGGAGCTGATCCGGCTGGGCGCGTACCGGAAGGGATCGGATCCGCAGGTGGACCGCGCCATCTCGCTCAACCCGGCGTTCGAGTCGTTTCTCGGACAGCAGCGGGAGGAGCGGACCAGTATCGCCGACGGCTATCAGATGCTGCAGGCGATCCTGGAACAGGCGGGGCCGAAGGCATGAGGGCCGGCCCGGCTGACTTGGTGTGTAAGGAGTACAAGTCATGAAGTCGCGCAGCGAGAGCCTCATCCGGCTCAAGAAATTCCAGGTGGACGAGAAGCGCCGCCAGGTCACCCAGATCGAAATGATGATTGCCGACTTCGAGCGCATGGCCGGCGAACTCGATCAGCAGATCGAAATCGAGCAGCAGAAGACCGGCATCTCCGATGTTGCGCATTTCGCCTATTCGACCTTTGCGAAAGCGGCGATCGCGCGGCGGGACAACCTGCTGGCGTCGGCTGCCGATATGCGCGACCAGCTCGAGGCGGCGCAGGACGCAATGAGCGAGGCGGTCGAAGATCTCAAGAAGGTCGAGCTGCTCGACCAGCGCGAGCATGGCCGCGAGATGGACGCCGAGGCCAAGGCCGAGCAGGCCGATCTCGATGAAATCGGGCGCCTGCGGCTGAAGCGCTGAGCCGGCGCAGCGCAGGGTTTGATGGGGGCGCCGATGGCGCCCTTTTGTTTTGGCGCAGGCTCCGCCGAATCTTGAACCGGCCGGTGCCGCGGCGCGTTAGCATCGGGCATGGCGCCCAATTTTCTCAGCCGCGATCTCAAGATCGTGCCAAACGGCATCTACATCGATCCGCCGCAGCCGGTGGATCGTGCGATCATCACGCACGGGCATGCCGACCATGCCCGCTATGGACATGGCGCGGTGCTGGCGACGCCCGATACCATCGCGATCATGAAGGCGCGCTATGGTGAGGACGCGGCGGGCCGTTGGGACGAGCTGCCGTTCGGGGAGACCCGCGAGATCGGCGGCGTCGCGGTCTCGCTGCATCCGGCGGGGCATGTCCTGGGCTCCGCGCAAGTGCTGCTCGAGCATCAGGGCCAGCGCATTGTCGTGACCGGCGACTACAAGCGGCTGCCCGATCGGACGGCGCAGGTCTTCGAGCTGGTAAAATGCGATCTGCTCGTCACCGAGGCGACGTTCGGATTGCCGGTATTCCAGCATCCGAAACCCGCCGACGAGATTGCGCGGCTCATGCGGTCCGTCGCGAGCTTTCCCGACCGGGCCCATGTCATCGGGTGCTATGCGCTCGGCAAGGCGCAGCGGGTGATCTCGCTGATCCGCGAGTCCGGCTATGACGCGCCGATCTATCTGCATGGCGCGATGGTGCGGCTTTGCGCTCTCTATGAGGAGCGCGGCATTGGGCTCGGCGAGTTGCGGCTCGCGACCGAGACCTCGAAGGCGGAGCTGGCGGGCAAGATCGTGATTGCGCCCCCGGGGGCCATCAAGGATCGCTGGAGCCGGCGATTGCCCGATCCGGTGCTCGCCGTAGCGTCCGGCTGGATGTCGGTCAAACAGCGGGCGCGGCAATCGGGGGTCGAGCTGCCGCTGGTGATCTCGGATCATGCGGACTGGAACGAGCTGCGACAGACGATCATCGATACGGGGGCAGAGACCGTATGGGTGACGCATGGCCGCGAGGATGCGCTGGTCTATTGGTGCCAACAGCAGGGACTCGCCGCAGAGCCGCTGCGCATTGAAGCCTATGACGATGCGGGCGAGGACAGCGAATGAAGAAATTCGCCCAGCTGCTGGAACTGCTGGCTCTCACGCCGTCCCGTAATCGCAAGCTTGAGGCGATGGTGCAGTATTTTCGGGCAACGCCGGACCCCGATCGCGGCTATGCGCTGGCGATCCTGACTGGCGCGCTGACGTTCAAGAATGTGAAACCGGCGGTGCTGCGCGACGTGGTGACGGCGGAGGTCGACCCGCACCTGTTCGCACTGAGCTACGACTATGTCGGCGATCTCGGCGAGACCATCGCGCTGATCTGGCCGCATCACGGCGCGCAGGAGGACCTGCCGTCACTGAGCGAGCTGATCGAGCTCTTCAACACGACCAGCAAATCGGAGCTGCCCAAGCTCATCGCTTCACTGCTGACGCGGGCCGCGATCAACGAGCGGTGGGCACTGGTGAAGCTTGCGACGGGGGCGTTGCGGATCGGCGTTAATGCGCGGTTGGCAAAGACCGCGCTGGCCGAGCTCGGTGGGAAGGATCTGCAGGAGCTCGAAGAGATCTGGCACGGACTCGAGATGCCGTACACCGAGCTGTTTGCCTGGCTCGACGGCAAGGGCGCGCGCCCCGACATCGACCATGCGTCGCGCTTTCATCCGCTGATGCTCAGCACGCCGATCGATGAAGCGAAGGATCTTGCGGTGCTCGATCCGAGCGAGTTCGCCGCAGAATGGAAATGGGACGGCATCCGCGTGCAGCTGATCCTCGGCAAGGGCCGGGCGTCGCTGTTCTCGCGGACGGGCGATGACATTGCGCAGAGCTTTCCCGATCTGGTCGACAATGTCTTCGGCGAAGCGGTGCTCGATGGCGAGCTGCTGGTGGGGCGGGATCTCGAGCCGGCGCCGTTCAACGATCTGCAGCAGCGGCTCAACCGCAAGGGCGCGACGCCGAAGCTGATGGATGAATTTCCGGCGTTCGTGCGCGTCTATGACATGCTGTTCGATGGCAGCCGCGATGTCAGGCCGAAACCGTGGACCGAGCGCCGGCAGCATCTCGAGGCGTGGTTTGCTGCCAATCCGCAAACGCGCATGGATGTGAGCGAGGTGCTGGCGTTCAAGGACTGGACGGAGCTTGCCGAGATGCGCCGGCGCGGTGCGGCGGAGCAGGGGCATGAGGGCGTGATGCTGAAGCTCAGGTCCTCGCCCTATGTACCGGGACGGCCGAAGGGGCTGTGGTTCAAGTGGAAGCGCGATCCGAACGTCGTCGATGCAATCCTGATGTATGCGCAGCGTGGGCACGGCAAGCGAAGCTCGTTCTACTCGGACTACACGTTCGGGGTGTGGAAGGGGAACGAGATCGTGCCGATCGGCAAGGCCTATTTCGGGTTCACCGACGAGGAGCTCAAGGAGCTCGACCGGTGGGTGCGCAACAATACGGTCGCGTCGTTCGGGCCGGTGAGAGAGGTCAAGAAGGAACTCGTGTTCGAGGTGGCGTTCGATTCCGCGCAGCAATCGAGGCGGCACAAATCCGGTGTGGCGCTGCGCTTCCCGCGCATCAACCGCATCCGCTGGGACAAGCCGGTCAATGAAGCGGCGACGCTCGACGACATGCAGATTTTTCTCGAGGCGACGTGATGTCGTCGCAATCCATTCAGCGCAAGCTCGAGGAGCTCATGCGCCAGATGCAGGAGGCGGCTGGGCGCGAGGATTTCGAGACTGCGGCGCGGCTTCGCAACGAGATCGAGACGTTACGCGGACCTAGCGTTCGCAAGCCACCGCCGGGGCAGATGGGACTCGGCACCAATATTCCCGTCGCCGAACCGCCCAAGGGCTGGAGGCGGCCCAAGAAGCCGGACCCGATGACCAGCAACCGCGGCAAGAAGTGAGCGCTAGCGGGACTGTGCCAGACGCTCGGTGGCCAGCTTGCGGATTTCGCGCAGCTCGGTGAGCGTGGTTTGTAGGTCCTTGAGCTGGTTCTCGAGCATCTGCGTGCGGGCATCGACCATCTCGACCAGCATGCTGACCTGCGCGCGGTGGGTGCGGTCGGCGTCGTAGAGGGTCAGATAATCGGAGATATCGCGCAAGGAAAAGCCCAGGCGCTTGCCGCGCAGGATGAGAATCAATCGCGCGCGGTCGCGGCGGCGGAAAATGCGAGTCGAGCCCACGCGTTCCGGCGAGAGTAGCCCCTTGGTCTCGTAGAACCGGATGGCGCGGGTCGAGATGCCGAATTCGCGGGCCAGGTCGGCGATGGCGAAGAGATCGCGGTTCTCACTTTCGGGCCGGTTCATGACGGTCGCCCCTTCATGGCCTTGTATTCCTCGCGCAGCTCCTTCTTGCTGAGCTTGCCGATCAACGTCTTGGGCAGCGCGTCCTTGAAGATGATTTCCCGCGGCATCTGCAGCTTGTTGAGCGATTGGTCGAGGAATTCGAACAATTGCGTGTCGGTCACGGACTGACCGGCCCGAAGCTTGACGTAGGCCACGGGCACTTCGCCGCGGCGCTCGTCGGGGACGCCGATGACAGTCACCTCGTCGACGGCAGGGTGACTCATGCAGGCTTCCTCGACGACGCGGGGATAGACGTTGAAGCCCGCGTTGATGATCAGGTCCTTGATGCGGTCGACGATGAACACGTAGCCGTCATCGTCCATGTAGCCGACGTCGCCAGAGTGGAGCCAGCCGTGATCGAACGATGTTTCAGTGGCGGCTGGATCGTTGAAATAGCCGATCATCACCTGCGGTCCCTTGACCTGGAGCTCACCTCGCTCGCCAACACCCACGATCTTGCCGGTGTCGGGATCGACGAAGCGAATATCGGTGCACGGGATCGGCTGGCCGATCGACATGGGCTTGCTCGGGACGCGCAGGGCAGCACAGCAGACGACGGGCGACGCTTCGGTCAGGCCGTAGCCTTCAGCGAGCAGAGCTTTCGTCATGCGCTCCCATGCAGCGCGAGTTTCGGACGAGAGCGGCGCGCCGCCGGAGACCGCAACGTCGAGTGAGCGCAGTGCGGGCTCAGCACGGGCGCCGGCCTTGGCCAGCGTCTGGATCAAGGTCGGAACGGCGGGGAGGATGTTGGGGCGTGTGCGCTCGAGGAGCTTCAGGAATCCCGCGAGCTCAAAGCGCGGCAGCATGACGACCTGCGTGCCATTGCAGAGCGGCACGTTCATGCAGACCGTCATTGCGAAGATGTGGAAGAACGGCAGCACGGCGACGACCTTGCTGGGCGGGTAGAAGAGCCCGCAACCCCAGGCGTCGATCTGGCTCATATTGGCGGCGATGTTAGCGTGGCTCAGCATGGCGCCCTTGGGCGCGCCGGTCGTGCCGCCGGTATATTGCTGCACGGCAACGTCGCGCTCCGGATCAATCGCGACGGGAGTCGGCGTGCGGCCGCGCGCGATGAGTTTGTGGTACCAGCCGACGGACCTGGCGATCGGAGACGCGCCCACATCGGCGAGGTCACGGCTTTTGGCGATGCGATAGAGGAGGCCGGTAGCGAAGGGCAGGGCCTGCGGGAAGTGGCAGGCGATCATGCGGCTACAATGGCCGGCTTTGACCAGGGCTTCGGCCTTGTCGAAGATCTGCTTGAGATCGAGGGTGATGATCAGATCGGCCCTGGCGCTACCCACGATGTGCGCGAGCTCGGGCACGGTGTAGAGCGGATTGCAGTTGACCACCGTTCCGCCGGCCATCAGCACGCCGTAATAGGCGACGACGTAGAACGGCGTATTAGGTAAGAGCAGCGCGACCCGCGTGCCCTTCGTGACGCCATAGTCGCTCTGGAGAGCGCCGGCGAAAGCAGAGATGGCTTTCGCGAGCTGCCCAAATGTGGTCTTGCCGCCGAGGAAATCGAGCGCAACGGCGTTGGACGACTTGGCGCAGGCGGCGAGCACTTGCTCATGGACGGGAATGATCTTGAGCGCCGCATCCCAGACGATGCCGGGCGGATAGTGATCGACCCAGGGCCGCGCGTGATCGGCGGCCGGCGCGGCTGCGCTCTCGATGGCCATTGGCTCCTCCGCCCGAGGCTTTCGATGGACTAGACCATGGGTTGACGTATGCGTCAAATGGCGCAGGCCACGGCAACCCGTCCTCAGACCTCTCAGGTTGACGTATACGTCAACATCAGACTATCGTCGCGGATGTGCTGCGGCCGGTTTGTCGCGGCCTTGGCGGAGGTCTCGCGTGCTGGCACTGGTCGTCACCATCATCGCCATCGCCGGTGCGCTCACGCTTGCCATGCGGCGCGCTCCCTTGTGGCATTGGGCAGTCGGTGCGGCGGTGATCGGACTGCTCACCCGCGTCTCGCCAAACGGGATCGCCACGGACGTGCTGGGCTGGATATTGGCGTTCCTGCCAGCACTCGTGCTGGGAGCTCTCACCAATCGCAGCATCCGGTTCGCTGTTGTGACGCGGCCGGTCTACGGACTCATCAAATCGATCCTGCCGCGCGTATCGCGTACCGAGCAGGAGGCGCTGGATGCCGGTACGGTGGGCTGGGACGCGGAGCTGTTCTCCGGTCGCCCACGCTGGAACAAGCTTCTAGGAATAAGGCCGGTGACATTGACGGCCGAGGAGCGAGCGTTCCTCGACGGGCCGGTCAATGAGCTCTGCGCGATGATCGACGACTGGGATATCCGGCACAATCGATCGGACCTGCCGTCTGAGGTCTGGGTGTTCCTCAAGGAGCACGGCTTCCTCGGCATGCTGATCAGCAAGGACTATGGCGGGCTCGGCTTTTCGGCGCAGGCGCAGAGCCAGGTGGTGAGCAAGGTCGCGAGCCGATCGGTGGCCGCAGGCATCACCGTGATGGTGCCCAATTCGCTCGGCCCGGGCGAGCTGCTCGAGAAATACGGAACGCCGGAGCAGAAGGACAAATATCTGCGCCGGCTTGCCAAAGGCGTCGAGGTGCCATGCTTCGCGCTGACCGGACCCTATGCGGGGTCGGATGCCGCCAGCATGCGCGATGTCGGCGTGGTCTGCTACGACATGTACCAGGGCAAGAAGACGCTGGGTGTGAAGCTCAGCTGGGACAAGCGGTATATCACGCTGGCTCCGGTGGCGACGCTGGTTGGGCTGGCTTTCCATCTGCACGATCCGGACCATCTGATCGGTGAAACCGAGAACGTCGGCATCACGCTGGCACTTATTCCGGCGGATTTTCCTGGGGTGGAGATCGGCCGGCGGCATTTTCCGGCGCGTTCGGCTTTCATGAACGGACCGATCAAGGGCCGGAGCGTGTTCATTCCAATCGAGTTCCTGATCGGCGGCCTCGACTATGCGGGGCAGGGCTGGCGCATGCTGATGGAATGCCTTTCCACCGGACGCGCGATCTCTCTGCCGGCGATCGGGACGGTGTCGATCAAGCACGCGCTGCGGGTGACGTCCGCCTATGCCCGTATTCGCCGGCAGTTCGGCATTCCGGTGGGGATCATGGAGGGCGTGGCCGAGCCGCTGAGCCGGCTGGTCCGTTCAGCCTATACCTACGAGGCCGCGCGCGGGCTAACGGCCTCGATGGTGGACGAAGGGCAGAAGCCGGCGGTGATCTCTGCGCTGCTCAAATATCGCACCACTGACGCGATGCGCGATCGGATTAACGACGCGCTCGATATCCATGGCGGGCGCGCCGTGCAGGACGGACCCTCGAACTATCTGTTTGCCGGCTACATGACGACGCCCGTCGCGATCACGGTAGAGGGCGCCAATATCCTGACGCGGAGCCTTATTACTTTTGCGCAGGGGGCGCTGAGGGCGCACCCCTATCTCTATTCCGAAATCGAGGCGGCGCAGGATCCCGACCGGGTCCGCGGCGTGCTCGCCTTCGACAAGGCGTTCGGCGGACATCTGAGTTTCATGCTGCGCAATATGAGCGGCAGCCTGCTGCATGCGCTGAGCTTTGGCCTGTTCGCATCGACACCGACGCACTCGGAGATGGCGCGCTGGTATCGCCAGCTCGCGCGCTATTCGCAAAGTTTTGCGTTAGTGGGCGACTGGACCGTGGCATTCCTGGGCGGCAACCTCAAGCGGAAGCAACGGCTTGCCGGGCGTATGGCGGACATTCTCTCCGATCTTTACCTGCTCTCAGCGGTGCTGAAGCGCTTCGAGGATGAAGGGCGGCAGAAGGAGGACGCGCCGCTGGTCGATGCGATCGCGCGCGATCATCTGTTCAACATCGAACAGAGCTTTGCGGGAGTGTTTGCGAACTTCCCCAATCCTGTGTTGCGCTGGCTGATGCGGGCGTTGGTGTTTCCGCTCGGCCGTCACCGCAAACCGGCGTCGGATCGCGAGACGTATCGGCTTTCGCGCGCAGTGCTTCGGCCGGGGGCATTCCGCGACCGGCTCACCATCGGCACCTATGTCAGCATGGATCCCAAGGACGTTACCGGAGTTCTCGAGGACGCGCTGCTGAAGGTGACGCGCGCGGAAGAAGTAGAGGCCAAATTCGTGCGGGCGATCAAGAAGGGACAGATCGAGCGGCGGCTCGATCGCGATGCGATCACGGACTCGGTCGATGCCGGCCTTCTTACGGAAGCGGAGGCGGCACTGCTGCGGCTGGCTGACCAGGCGACGGATCGCGTCATCAAGGTCGATGATTTCGATTCCGAAGAATTGGCGCCGCGGCAGTTGAGCGGACGGCCGGCGTCCGGCCGAGCAGCGGAATAGAAGGACACTCCAATGGCCCAGCCGCAAATGCTCGCCATGACCAATTGGCGCTTCGAGATCGATGTCGAAAAGATCGCCTGGCTAACGATCGACACGCCTAATTCCCCAGTCAACACACTGAGCCGGCTGGCGTTGAGCGAGCTCGACGCGGCGATCCAACGTGTCGATGACCTCATCGCGTCCGGCGAAGTGGTTGGGCTGGTAATCCAGTCGGGCAAGGAGTCTGGCTTCATCGCAGGCGCTGATGTCAGCGAATTCGACCAGATGGCCGACCCGTCCATCCTGCCGGAGTCGCTGCGCCGGGCGCATAGTGTCATGAACCGCATCGAGGGGCTCAAGGCGCCCGTGATCGCCACGATCCACGGCTTCTGTCTTGGTGGCGGGCTCGAGCTCGCGCTGGCGTGCCACTATCGAATTGCCGTCAATGACGACAAGACGCGCCTTGGCTTTCCAGAAGTGAATCTCGGAATCTTCCCGGGCTTTGGCGGGACGGGCCGCTCGATCCGGCAGATGGGCCCGCTCGAGGCCATGCAGGCGATGCTCACCGGCCGCATGATCAAGGCTAGTGCTGCGCGCCGGCTCGGGCTCGTCGACAAGCTCGTGCGGCAGCGAGATACACTCCGCTGGGAAGCGCGGAACGCGGTGCTGCACAAACGGAAATCGACTCCAGCGCCGCTGTCGCAACGCGCGCTGGCGTTCGGCCCGATCCGGTCGCAGATCGTCAAGCGGCTGCGGGCGGAGGTGAGCAAGAAGGCGCCGCGCATACACTATCCGGCGCCACATTCACTGATCGATCTGTTCGAGGCGCACGGCGACGACTGGCGCGCGATGATCGCCGGCGAGGCGGTGCGATTTGCGCCGCTGCTCGCGACGGATACGGCACGCAATCTGCGGCGGGTGTTCTTTCTGAGCGAGAGCCTCAAGAAGCAGGGCCTGCGGGGCAGCGACAAGCCGGTGTTCCGGCGCGTGCATGTGATCGGCGCCGGCGTCATGGGCGGGGACATCGCTGCGTGGTGCGCGCTGCGCGGTCTGGGCGTGACGCTGCAGGATCTTGACATGGAGCGCATTTCGCCAGCGCTCGCGCGAGCGAAATCGCTGTTCAGGAAGCGGCTGCGCAATCCGGTGGCGGTAGCGTCGGCTGTGGCGCGGCTCGAGGCAGACCCGCAGGGCAAGGGGATCGGACGGGCCGATGTGATCATCGAAGCGGTGGTCGAAACTCTCGAGATCAAGAAGACGATTTTCGCCGACGTTGAGAAGCGGGCGCGCAAGGACGCGATCCTTGCGACCAACACCTCATCGATCGAGCTCGAGCGGATCGCCGAGGGATTGACGGAACCCGGCCGGCTCATCGGGCTTCATTTCTTCAATCCGGTGGCGCAATTGCCGTTGGTCGAGGTCATCCGCTCAACGTTCAATTCGGACCGGCAGGTGGCGCTGGGGGCGAGCTTTGCGCTGGCGATCGGCAAGAGCCCGGTGCTGGTGAAGTCCGCGCCCGGCTTCCTCGTGAACCGCGTGCTCATGCCCTACATGATCGGCGCCGTGCGGCGGGTCGAGAGCGGGGAGAGCAAGGACCTCATCGACGCGGCAGCGGTCGCCTTTGGCATGCCGATGGGGCCGATCGAGCTGATGGACACCGTCGGGCTTGACGTGGGCGCGAGCGTCGCGCGCGAACTCGGTCAGGACCTGCCGGAGAACTCAAGGTTCAACGCGCTGCTGGCGCAGAAGAAGCTCGGCCGAAAGACTGGAGAGGGCTTCTACAAATGGGTCGACGGCAAGGCGCAGAAGGGCGAGACGCCGGCGCATGCCGATCTTGCCGGGCTTGGACGTGAACTGGTGAAGCCGCTGGTCGATACGACGGAGATCGTGGTGAACGAAGGCGTGGTGGCGAGCGCCGAACTCGCCGATATCGGGGTCATCCTCGGAACCGGGTTTGCACCGTTCCTGGGCGGCCCGATGCGGGCGCGCGAGGAGGGTAGGGCGTAATGGCTGAGCTCAGGAAGATCGCGATTGTCGGCTCGGCGCGTATTCCCTTCTGCCGCGCCTATACGGGCTATTCGGAGGAAACGAACCTTTCGATGCTCGCTGCGGCGCTGGGTGGCGCAGCGGAGAAATTCGGCCTCAGGGGCAAAGCCGTCGATGAAGTGATGGGCGGGGCAGTGCTGTCGCATTCGCGCGATTTCAACGTCGCGCGCGAGGCGGCGCTCGATGCGGGGTATTCGCCGCGGACACCGGGCACGAGCCTCCAGATCGCGTGCGGGACGTCGCTGCAGGCGGCGCTTAATCTCGGCGCCAAGATCGCGAGCGGCGAGATCGAATGCGGCATCGCCTGCGGCAGCGATACGGTGTCGGATTCACCGGTGGTGTTCGGATCGAAATTCCAGCATCGCCTTGTCGCGCTTAACCGGGCGCGGACGCCGCGGGAGAAGCTCGCGGCGTTCAAGGGGTTCACCCTGGGCGAGGTCGCGCCGGTCGCGCCGTCGACACAGGAGCCGCGGACGGGGCTGTCGATGGGCGAGCATTGCGAGCTCATGGCCAAGCAATGGGGGATCACGCGCGAGGCGCAGGATGAGCTGGCGCTCGCGAGCCACCAGAACGCGGTGCGTGCCTATGACGAGGGCTTTCACGACGACTTGATCGTGCCGTTCGCCGGCGTGCTCAAAGACAACAATGTGCGGGCAGACACGAGCCTCGAAAAGATGGCCAGCATGAAACCGGCCTTCGACAAGAGCTCTGGTAAGGGCACGTTGACGGCCGCTAATTCGACGCCGCTCACCGACGGGGCGGCGGCGGTGTTGCTCGCGAGTGAGGACTGGGCGCGGCAGGCGGGGCTTCCGGTGCTGGCCTATCTGAGCTTCGGGCAGGTTGCAGCTAACGATTTTGCGCATGGCGAGGGGCTGTTGATGGCGCCGACGATCGCCGTGAGCGAGATGCTGCGAAGGGCGGGGCTGATGCTGCAGGATTTCGATCTCTATGAAATCCATGAGGCTTTCGCGGCGCAGGTCCTCTGCACGCTGAAGGCCTGGGAAGATGCCGAGTATTGCCGTGACGTGCTCGGCCGGGACGCGCCGTTGGGTTCGATCGATCGTGCCAAGCTGAACCCCAAGGGGTCGAGCGTTGCCTATGGCCATCCCTTTGCGGCAACCGGTGCCCGGATCCTCGGGATGGCGGCCAAGCAGATCGCGACGGAAGGCAAGGCGCGCGCGCTGATCTCGGTCTGCACGGCGGGCGGGCAGGGGGTCGCGGCGATCCTCGAGCGCGCAGCCTGATCTCAAGCTGACCGCAAGCGTGCCGGGCCGCACGCAGGTTGACGCTTACGTCAACCTTTTGCTTGTCAGTGGACGGTTTTGACAGATAGTGTTCGCACTAATCTTGGCCCTGGGCCAGTTGGCCTCAGCCCCAAAAGAAGCGCCGCGACGCCAACGCAGCGTGCGGCCGTCAGGAAACGTCAGAACGAGGAGACGTGCATATGAAACTCCAAACAATGATTGGGGCTGGCGCTTTCGCCTTGGCCCTGCTCGGGACCAGCGCGCTTACCGCGCCGGCTTTTGCGGCCAGTGTCCCGACGGGCACCCAGCTCGCGGCCGATCAGACTTTCAACTACCGCGTGCTCGACAACATCAATTCGCTCGACCCGCAGGTGCTCGAGGACGTCGACACTTCCTATGTGGCCGAGAACCTGTTCGAGGGTCTCTATAACGAGGACGCGAAGGGCAATCCGGTACCTGGCGCTGCCGTCAGCTACGACGTGAACAGCGACAACACGGTCTATACATTCCACCTGCGCGATGCAGTGTGGTCAAACGGCGACCCGGTGAAGGCGAGCGATTTTGTCTTCGGCTGGCAGCGCGCCGTCGATCCAAAGCTCGCGTCGCCCTATGCCTACTTTCTCGGTCTGGTCGGCGTCAAAAATGCCGACGATATTGTGGCGGGCAAGATGGCGCCCGACCAGCTCGGCGTAAAGGCGATCGACGACAAGACGCTCGAAGTCGACCTCTCGCATCCGGTGCCCTATTTCGTCCGCACCACGGCGCACACCACATTGTTCCCCGTGCCGCAGGCTGTCGTCGAGAAGTTCGGTGCCGACTGGACCAAGCCCGAGAATATCGTCAGCAATGGCGCTTACATCCTGGCCGAGAACAAGCCGGGCGAGCGCGTGTCGCTGAAGCGCAATCCCAAATACTGGGACAACGCGAACACCGTCATCGAGACCGTCAATTTCCTGACCATCAATGACGTGAACTCTGGCGTGACCCGGTACTTGTCGGGTGAAGTGGACCAAACCGATGTGCCTCCGGGCCAGTTCCCAGCGATGCAGAAAAAGTACCCGGACGAGGCGCACTCAGTGCCGCAGTTCTGCACCTACTATTTCGACATCAATATGAAGAACCAGAAGGTCGACGCGCTCAAGGACGTGAAGGTGCGCGAAGCCATGTCGCTTGCCATCGATCGCGACATCCTGGTCAACAACGTGCTGCGCGGCGGCCAGACGCCGGCCTATTTCTTCTCGAACCCGCACACCGCCGGCTTCACCCCTCCGGATGTCGACATGGCAAAGATGAGCCAGGCTGATCGCGACGCGAAGGCCAAGCAGCTCATCGCCGATGCGGGCTACGGTCCCGACAAGCCGATCAGTTTCACCTATGTCTACAACACGGACGAAGGCCATAAGCGCATCGCTACCGCCGTGAGCCAGATGCTCAAGGAGAAACTCGGCATCAACATGCAGCTCCAGGACATGGAGTTCAAAATGCTCCAGGACGTCCGTCACCAGTACAATTACGACGTGGCGCGCGACGCCTGGTGCGGCGACTACAACGAGGCCTCGACCTTCGAGGGCCTCCTGCAGTCGACCTCTTCGGAAAACGACAGCGGCTACAACAACCCGGACGTGGACAAGGCCCTCGCAGACTCCCAGACGGCCAAGGATCCCAACCCGCAGTACCAGACCGTGGAAGCGGCGATCGCCAAGGATGTGCCGATCATCCCGATCTACTTCTACGCCAAGGTCTTCCTCCAGAAGACCAATGTGAAGGGCTGGCCCTACGAC
>Ga0207656_10000252_pt1 | contig 18555 bp, 18 predicted proteins | sample KBSCornC12_FD_184297 | JGI IMG/M metagenome (GOLD analysis project Ga0207656, IMG submission 184297) | Corn rhizosphere microbial communities from Kellogg Biological Station, Michigan, USA - KBS Corn C1-2 (SPAdes) (version 2) | ecosystem: Host-associated > Plants > Roots > Rhizosphere > Soil ...
ATACAGGGTTGAAATTAAATAAAGGCTTTGCGATTCGAATTTTCACTGGCGCAATGTTGCCTGATAGCGCAGACACAATTGTTATCCAGGAAAATGTTCAAAGAAAGGATGACACCATCACGATTATCGATCCCGCACTCATAAAAAAGAATGCTTTTGTTCGCTTTAAAGGCCAACAGATCAGGAAAAATAAATTGGCTCTGGCCAAAGGACATGTTCTGAATGCTGGGTCAATCGGCTATTTAACTGCACTTGGTATCAGTAAGGTCAAAACATTTGCCACTCCACGCATCTCTATTTTGACAACGGGAGATGAATTACAGGTTCCCGGCAAAAATTTAAGGCCAGCACAGATTTATGAGTCGAATAGTTACACGTTACATGCTTTATTAAAAGAGATGCATTTGGACGTTCACACTATTTTAAAAATAAATGATGATCCTGAAAAATTATTAGTGTCTTTTAAAAAAGCTATTCGCCAAAATGATGTAATTATTATTACCGGCGGAGTCTCTGTCGGAGATTATGATTTTGTCGCGCATACCCTGGAACGACTCCAGGTGAAAAAAATATTTCACTCTATTGCTCAGAAACCCGGTAAACCGATGTACTTCGGCACCTTCAAAGACAAATTGATTTTTGCTTTGCCTGGCAATCCTGCTTCTGTCATGGTGTGCTTTTATGAATATATCTACCCTGCTTTACGCAAAATGATTGGTCATCAAAACTTTCCTTTACCATCAGACGAAAAAATTTGTTTTAATGATTATTCTAAAAAACCCGGACTGACTCATTTTCTAAAAGGAATTGCATCTCGTGACCAGGTGGAAATATTGGAAGGACAGGAGTCTTTTCTACTATCCTCCTTTGCCATGGCCAATTGCTTAGTGGTTATTCCTTCGACATCAACGGGAGTAAAAGCAGGAGATAAAGTAACTGTTCATTTTATTAATCATTTATAAAATGACATTCGAATACACCGATGTCCTTTTCTTGATTTTGCTATTACTTGTTGCAATTCTTTATTCTTCAGTAGGACACGGTGGAGCAAGTGGATATATTGCATTGATGACGATTTGGGGCATTGAAGTCACTACTGTTCGATCAACAGCATTAGTATTGAATGGATTTGTATCCCTCATCGCCTTCATCCAATATTATCGCCAGGGACATTTCAAATGGTCATTGACTTATCCGTTCATCATCACCTCTGTCCCGTTTGCATTTCTTGGTGCGATGATAGCAGTCGACAGCATGATCTATAAAAAGATCTTAGGCATCCTGTTGATTTTGTCAGTAGTCCGCCTTTTATTTTCTTTTCACCAAAAAGAAGGACCGCTTCGCGAAATGAATTTATACGTCGCGATGTTTGCCGGTGCGGCCATTGGATTTTTATCCGGTATGATCGGCATCGGTGGTGGGATCATCCTGAGTCCATTGATCTTGTTGATGGGATGGGCCGGCATAAAAAATACCTCCGCAACTTCTGCCGCATTTATTTTTGTCAATTCGATAGCTGGATTAGTCGGTGTTTGGACGAAACATCAATTTTCCTTTTCACCACTGACGTTGATGTGGATCGGAATGGCAATACTGGGCGGATTCGCTGGAGCCTACTGGGGTAGCCGTCTCGCTGCTGTTAAGCAAATGCGCTATATATTGGCCCTGGTTTTAGCCATAGCTTCTTACAAACTCATATTCACCTGATCGCATGCAACTCTTATTTTTCGGCAGCATACAAGAAGCGTTGAGCATCAAGGACACGGAACTCACGATCAATGTCTCTAGTTTGGGTGAACTTAAATCCTATCTCGAGAAAGAATATCCATACTTAATACGACAACCGTATACTTTTGCTATCAATGAAATGTTGGTGCGGGATTTGAATCACCCGATAACACAAAATGATATTATAGCACTCTTGCCTCCATTTTCAGGAGGATAATAAAGCAGAATAAAAAGGAAGTCCCCTTCAGGGGATTTAGGGGCAAAATGGAAAAAGCAAATACCACTAAATCAATCTTCATCCAGGGACCCATCCCCATGGAAAAAATTGCTCATTGGTTGCAACATCATCATGACATGAACCTGGTGGGTGCACACGATCTTTTTATCGGGCAAGTTCGGGCTGATGAAAAAGAAGGCAAGGTGGTAAGCTATATTGATTACACTGCATACGAAGAAATGGCCAACCAGGTCTACCAACAAATATCGCAGGACATCCTTTCAAAATATAAGGTGACTTGCATACATACCTTGCATAGTCTTGGGCAAGTTGGGAGCGGACAGTGGTCATTGGTGGTGCTGGTGTCAGCGCCGCATCGTGAAGCCTGTTTTGTCGCCTGCAGGGAAATGGTAGAACGAATAAAAAGTGAACTCCCGGTTTGGGGAAAAGAAGTTTTTGAAGACAAGACTACAGCCTGGAAAGAAAACACAAAAGAAAGTGCAGTTCGTCATGATTAACATTACCCATAAATCTTCAACACTTCGCCAAGCTATTGCCAATGCCATCATAAAGGTGGGTTCAGCTGAAACCATGTCAGCATTGAATAGTGGAACTGTTCCGAAAGGAAATGTTTTTGAATCTGCTCGAGTGGCTGCTTTATTCGCCGCTAAACGAACAGCAGAAGTCATCCCGGATTGTCATCCAATGCCCATCGAGTTTACAGAAGTTCGATTTACCACTAAGGATCTCGAAGTTACCATTGAAGTTGAAGTGCACACTGTGTACAAAACCGGCGTGGAAGTCGAAGCTATGTATGCAGCATCGGTGGCGGCATTGACGATTTACGATATGCTTAAGCCAATTGACAAGCACATTGAAATTACCTCGATAAAATTGGTGCATAAATCAGGAGGCAAATCAGATATTAAACTCAATAAAGAAGTAACTTATTCTGCGGCGGTAATTGTTTGCAGTGATAGTGTGGCCGCCGGTAAGAAAGAAGACAAGGCTGGAAAATTGATAATTGAAAAATTAAAAAAATTCAGTATCGAATCCAGCGTTTATGAAATCGTCCCGGATGAAACGGAATTGATTCGTCAAAAAATAATAACGGCAGTAGATCAGGGCATCAATATAATAGTACTCACCGGGGGCACCGGTCTTGCTAAGCGTGATGTAACTCCTGAAGCTGTGAAGCCGCTGTTGGAAAGTGAAATTCCCGGCATTGTTGAATGGGCAAGACAATACGGACAGCAGCGGACACCTTATGCAATGCTTTCCCGTGGCGTTGCCGGTTTTATAAAAAATACATTAGTGCTTACTCTCCCGGGTTCAGTCAATGGCGCTAAAGAAACCATTGATGCTATTTTCCCTCAGGTATTGCATGTGCTGGCTGTGAGGAACGAAGATGAAGGTTGGAATCTACACCGGCAGTAAAATTCAACAGTGAATTACTATATACGTTATTTCACTTAGACCTGGAAAAAGTTATTTTAGTATTAAAAAAATTCAGATCAGGACAAACTTTTGAATGTGGTCTCCAATTTTCATAATATAAAATCCCTGGGGCAAATCCGGTAAAACCACACTGAGGTTGTCATATAATAAATCAGTGCGATCATGGACTACCCTGCCATTCAAATCAAACACTTCTAATTTTCCATATAGAGCCTTATCCGTATGGAAGTGAATATAGATTACATTTTTTGCCGGGTTCGGAAAAATGGTAAAAGAAAAATCTTCTTCCTCCTGATTGTAAGTACTACAATGGGTTGGTGTAGCTGAAAGTAAAGGCCTGTAAGTTGTCAAAACCTGGTGCATACGTTCTACCTGCAGTTGAGTAAACATCAGAGAGCATTCTGCCGGCGTATAATCCATAAAATTGACAAACATGTTATTATGTCCACAAGAAAAACGAAACGGGTCACCTTCATAGGGACAATTCCCGGAAGGGCTGCTCTGAATTGGCGTATCGGCTATACCATCATCATATATACATTGCGGATTGATAGGCACATCACCCCATAAATGATGCAAACCTAAATAATGACCGATTTCATGAATCAATAACTTTACATTACCAGAGGGTTGTTTTTCATTTAATGAAACCACATATCGTGTCCCGATGATTATTCCATCCCGGCTGGTATCTGATTCTTCAGGAAATGAAGAATATCCACTATAACCAAAATCAGCCATGGTCCATATATTCAAATAATGTTTCGTGTCCCAGGCTGAACTGCCTCCTAAATCGGAAAAATAAATGCTATCCAAATCTCTGGTCCTGTGGTAATTTATTTTCACCCTTTGTATGCCGCTTGTTGGTTGGCCATCAGGATCAACAGCGGCCAGGCAAAAATTCAAATTTGGATTTCCAATGAAGGGCCGGAATTCATCCGGAACATCATTTATATCAGGGTGTGTATTTGTAAAAACCTGGTTAAGAAGATCAATTTCTGCAAGTATCTTTTCTGTTGAGATATTGTCTTCAGGATCATTCCATAGTACATGAAACACAACTGGGATTATTGGGGTGCTCCGCCATTGCCAATCCAAAGCCTTGATTTCCTTTGAATCAAAATCAGTATGAACCGGATAAGTTGTGTTGACCAAATGGGAATTAAATCCACAAATAGAATCCTGTGCCGTACCGGATAAAAAGGGAAATAATAGGAGCAATAAAAGGGAATAAAACTTCATTTTTACAGGCCGAAAGAGAATGAATCTAATCCATCAAGGTTGATTTCAAATATAACGCTTTCAAAAGCAATAGCACCATTGGAGTACTGGCCATGCGAATATTGAGCCTGGCATTGAACGTAGCTAGATTTATTAGTTGGATCCTAAGAAGATCAGTCAATAAGAATCAGCTTTTAACGTTTAATTTCATTTGCTTTTAATTAACCAAACGTATGTTATGAAACTGCCTCAGTTCCTTTTTTTCATTTTTATCTCTATTGTCTCTTCCAACCTGGCTGCCCAGTCCACAACCGATACGATACCATTTAAAAATATCAGGCAATTGACCAAGCTTGAGGATCTCTATAAGCTTCCAGGTGACAAAGACTCGCTGGATCATTTTGTTGCCTTTATCACGCTACCGGGAACAGATCCGGTAGCTGCCTATAATAAAGGGAGTGATTTTATACCCAACACGATTGAAATTATTAATCAACTTACCCCTGGCAGCAAACTGTCCATCCTCGTGTATGCTATTAATACTGATCATCCGGAGATGGGTCCTGTAAAGCTGCTTAGAAAGGACTTTTTTATTAAATAGAATTTGATCTCTAAAACCATGTCGGTTGACTTTCAGGCATGAAAGTAGCATTTCGAAGTCTCGATAAGATTTCGAAGAAAACTGTTTTATCCTCTGTTTGCCATAAAGGCATCGTCCTTTATGGTAAGTGTCTCGAGATGCCTAAATGTTACCATCAAAACCCAACTATTTTTTAATTATCTAAAAATAATTTCCTGGTCCGATCTGGAGCTCCGCGGCGATGCAGCTTAGGGAGAGAATAGTTTTTCTTTTTCGTCTACCAACCTTATGCCGCTACGCGGCGAGGTATTCCTTTTCTGCCTTTTCTACCTTTTCTCCCTCTTCTGCCTTTTCTACCTCTTCTGCCTTTCATCACTTCATTCACCTTCCTACACACTTCATTTCCAATACACCACGATTCAGATTTATAAATTACTGATCACATTCATTCCGCTCCATTTTTGCATGGTCAAGGGTTATTGACTACAATAAAAAATAATGAGCCGCTTTCTCCTCTTCTCTTTTTGCATTCTCTTTTCTTTTGAAAACTTGATTGCCCAAAATGTCGGTATTGGAACCACTACCCCGGACGCGAGTGCCATCCTGGATATCACCAGTGGAGCGAAAGGATTACTCATACCGAGGATGACATCAGCACAACGCATCTCAATTGTCTCTCCTGCTACTGGATTGCAAGTGTATCAAACCGATGGAACGAAAGGTTTTTATTATTTCGATGGAACTGTATGGGCACCATTGGGAACTGGCGGCGGTGCAGGCGGTTGGTCCATGACAGGAAATTCAGGAACTAATCCTGCCACCAACTTCATTGGCACAACAGATGCACAACCCTTTATCGGTAAAGCCAATAACGAACAAATTTTTCGCTTTGCGCCCAACTCAAACACAACAGTCCTCGGTTACCAGGCTAATCATGCTGATTACACCGGTGGCACGTACAATCATGTTATTGGTTACAAAGCAGGGTATAATAACGTAGGTAGTTTTGGACACTTTGAAGGATTGCAAGCCGGATATAATAATTCAGGCAACAACAATCAATTTATCGGATATAATACCGGCTACTCTAATCTATCGGGAAACAATAATCTTTTTATTGGATCGGCCAGTGGATACTCCAATACGACCGGATCAAATAATCAATTTTTTGGATACCAGGCTGGATATAAAAACACGACTGGAATCGAAAATCAATTTATAGGTTACCAGGCCGGATTTAACAACAATAGTAATGCGAATTTCTTCATTGGAATGCTGGCAGGATACTCGAATACAACAGGAAATTTCAATTTTTGTGAAGGATATAAAGCCGGTTATAGCAATGTAGCCGGAAGTAATAATTACTGCTCGGGATACGGGGCAGGATATAGTAATGTACAAAATGATAACTATTTCTCGGGTTTAAACGCAGGATATTTGAACACTACTGGTTGGCGAAATGAATTCATCGGAAATCAGGCCGGTGCAAACAACACAACAGGAGGAGGAAATATTTTCATAGGGTTTCAGACAGGATATAGCAATTTAACGGGTGTCAACAATACTTTCCTGGGTTTTCAAAGTGGATGGGGTCATTCTTACGGACACGACAACACGTTTATAGGTATGCAGGCCGGTTACAACAATTATAATGGCTATGGCAATGTGTTTGTAGGGGTACAGGCCGGGTATAATGAGTCAGGTTCTTATCGCCTGCATATCGGTAATGAAGCAACTTTTAGCACTCCGCTGATTTACGGCGAATTCGATAATTCTTTATTCCGGATCAATGGTTCGGCCCAGGTAAAAAAAGTAATTAACACGGCTAGCCCGGTTTTAGAACTCACGGAAAATCACAATTCAACATCAACATTGCGATTCAAAGAGACCAATGCCCCAAACGGATCTTGGGATATCGCTGCCAATATAGATCCTACCTATCAGAACACATCTTACATGGATTTTATCGCCAATGGGCTTGAACAAATGGCAATTTGGGGAGACGGTACACTTTGGATAGCTGGTAATCTCATCGAATCATCAGACAGCACATTAAAAAAGAACATCCAGCCCATTCAAAATGCGTTGTCCGATATTAAGAAAATAAATGCGATTTCCTATGACTGGAAAGACACCAATACCAGGAGCAATAAAAACCAGATTGGATTTCTTGCCCAGGAGGTTGAACAGGTATATCCGCAACTGGCGTCAACTGACAAGGATGGAAAGAAAGCAGTATCCTATACCCACATGGTCCCTGTCTTATTAGAAGCTATTAAAGAGCAACAAACCGAAATGAATACAATGAAAAGCCGCATTGATCAATTGGAAGCTATGGTCATTGAATTAGTAAAAGCTAAAGGTTCCCCGAATAAAGAATGAAAAATATTTTGATTACAATACAAAAGAGAAAGTCGCCATTGGACATAGCGGTAGCATTTCGAACGATTTTTAAGATTTCGAAGAAAACTGTTTTATCCTTCACCATAAAGGCATCGTCCTTTTGTTCACCATAAAGGCATCGTCCTTTTGTTCACCATAAAGGCATCGTCCTTTTGTTCACCATAAAGGCATCGTCCTTTTGTTCACCATAAAGGCATCGTCCTTTATGGTAAGTGTCTCGAGATGCCAAAATGTTACCGCTAAAACCCAATTATTTTTTAATTCCCTGAAAATAATTATCCCCACTGGAGTCGTGCCGCGATGCGGCTATCTATGAATTCACTTATTCATTTCGTTTCTACCAACCTTGTGCCGCTATGCGGCGAGGTATTTTTCCTGATTACTGCCGACTGAGAACTGCCGACTTATTTATTTTCTTGCTACCAACCTGATGCCGCTACGCGGCTAGGTATTTTTCCTGCTGACTGCTGACTGCCGACTTATTTATTTTCTTGCTACCAAACTTGTGCCGCTATGCAGCGAGGTATTTTTCCTGTGGACTGCGGACTGGCGATTTATTTTTTTTCGACTTTTCCGCCACTTCTGCCCTTTCTGCCTTATCCGCCTTTTCCGCCTTTACAATCCTCCGCATCTCTCCTTCACAATCTGCACAGCCTCCGGCATACCTAACTCCCCCGCTTTCTTCCAATCCTTACATGCTGCGTCCAGGTTTCCAAGTGCATCAAAGGATCGCCCACGGAAAAAATAAGACGGCCCATGTTCCGGCTGCTTGGTGACTGACTGATCCAGATCCATTTTAGCTTGCGCAAATGCACCCATGCGTCCATAACAGAAACCTCGTTCGAAATAAGCATTCGGAAAATCAGGATTCTTGACAATCAACTTGGACAATGTCTCTACTGCATCATTGAGTCTATTAGCATCCTTGTACGCCATACCGAGATTAAATAAAGCGTGCTCATTTTCAGGATCGAGTTCCAGGATCGTTTTGAAATCGGCAGCAGCCATTGCAGGATTACCGCCCGCACCTAAAGCACTACCCCTGAATTGCAATGCTGAAATATTTTTTGGCTCCAAAGCCAATGCCTCTGTGGCAACATCAGATGCGTCTTTATATCGCTTGAGTTGAAAATAAACTTCCGCCAGTCTCACTTTTGCATCTGTATATTTAGGACTGAGCTTAACACCAGTCTCCACATACGGTAATGCCTCTTCCCATTTTCCTTCGTCACGCAACATGGAACCGTAATTAAGATTCGCCAGTCCTGATCCCGGATTGGTTTTAATAGCATTACTATAATAAGTTTGCCATCCGGAATAGGTTCCGATCCGCCACGCATTGACACCTGACCATATCAATAACACTGCACCAAAAATGTAAACTGCATTTTTTTGTGTTGCAATTTTACTTTGATCAATTATGCCCAATACGATCAGCCAAACACCCACATACGGAAACCAGGATCTATGATCGAGATAATCATAAGCCACCCCTGCAAAAGAAGGTTCATATGCCATCGAAGGCAGCAAACTAAATAACAGTATAGCTGCACCGACCCAAAGTATTTTTTTCGGAACATTATATTTTCTGATCAGGAAGATTAATGCGCCAATCAAGACTAATCCGCCCAAGGTCCAAATGATATTGTATCCCGGCATGACACTGAACCCAAGTGGCAAGATCATCTTAAATATTTCTTCACCCAATGATCTCAGGTTACTGGCAAACGCTTTAGCTGATAAATTACCGGCAACTGCAATGGCTCCTTTTCTCATCACATAGTATCCGGCAAACGCGATGACATTCACAGCCAACCACGTCCATTCTTTTCCAGAAGGAAGCCGACCCTTCTCTGCATAAATAACCATAAGTCCAATCGGCAAGAGTGCAACTGCAGATTCTTTGGAAAGTAAAGCCATGAAAAAAGCAGCAACGCTGAGCCACAATGATGCTGCAGAATTAGTTTTCAAATATCGCTGCAACAAAATCAGGAACAACATTCCAAACACCATCAAATACAAGTCTCCTCGTGCTGCGATCCAGCCAGTAACATGTGGAGTGAGGAGATTGAGACTATACAACAATGCACCCGCCCAGGCGAGTAAGGGTTTGAAATAAGATTTTAAAAAAACAAAAAGCAGGTAAGTGCCTAAAAGGAATATAAGTAAGTTATGGAAGTGGTAAATAAAAGGTTTGTCTTTTCCGATAGCATAATCGATCATGTAGGTGATGCTCTGCCAGGGGCGATACAATTCAATCCGCGCATCCATAAACCAGGCATCGGTGGTGAAAGCAATTCCCGGTTTCACCCCTTCCTTCACCATGGGATTCTCAAGAATCATCTTGTCATCATCATGCATGACAAATCCAAACATCAGGGATCGCCCGAAAACTAAAGCCGGCAATGCAATCAGCAACAGGTAATGCCAGGCTTTAAGTTTAACTACAGGTTTTTTCGAGGAAGCGGGTTTCTGTTTCTTTTGCGCCATCGTTGATGATCAGGAAATGATGAAAACCTTGAGTCAGGTGGGTGAAATGCAGTGACAATAATATGAAGAAAAAAGAAAATATGAATTATAGGTTCACTATAATTCGTTTACATTCCTCTACCATCTCTTCCCGGGTATACCCTGCCGGCGCTCCGCCATATCGTACCGGCAAACAAGCCTTGAAGAAACTGGTGACACGATCAGCCGTATCAGTATTCACATTAGCGCTGACCAGGTAGGAAGGCAATCTTGTCTCATCTAATTCAGAAGGCGGTATCACCAATCGTTCACACAAGAACCGGTAATAAATTTCTGTCGCCTTTTCATAAAAAGATTTTGATGCCAGGGAAGAAGAGTTTTTCAACAATTCATCAAGTTGCAGGATAGCATTTGAAGCCGCAGCATTGCGGATTTTTTCTTTTTGCGAAATCCTTCCTTCTCTTTTTGCTTTGGCAGAAAGTAATAATCCCCAACCAGATCCTGCCATGATCAAACCGAATAAAAACAGATGTAGCCATGATGTCCAAAACCGGTCCGACAAAATCGCTGAGTGCACAGGTTGAATTTCAAATTTGGAATTTCCATCATCAGCAGATGATAAACGAGAACCATGCTGACTTCCTTGCGCTACTTTTATGGTAAGGGTATCACTGGCTAACGTAATAAATCGCTTTTGATCAGGATCAAAATAAGTGAAGGGCACATACACTTTATATTGACCTGTCTTTTTAGGCAACAATTGATATTCGATCGTCCTTCGGTTATCAATCACACCAGCTGATTCAGTTTGTTTGTCTTCCAGGATTTTCGGATCATAACTTTCAAAAGAACTATCAATGACCGGCGAAGGTGGATCCCAACGTTTTGAGTCGCCATTTCCATGCAACTCAATTTGAAATGTCAAGGCATCATCCGTCGTGATCGCCTGCGGTCCCGGAAAAGTTTTCATGGTATACTGACCGACAGCACCGTGAAAAGTAAGCGGCGCATCATCCGGCAATGGTAGCACTACAATTTTCACAGGATCAGAAGCGATTTTTGTATCCTGCATTCGTCGCATCGTAAAGAAACCCTGTATCCCTGAAAATGGTGCACTAATGCCAACGGACATCACCAAAGGATCAATTTCATAAGAACCCGACTGATGCGGAAATAATGCCACTGATTTTATAATACGTGAAGTGTATTCTTTACCATTCAGTTTGACAAAAGAAGGTTGCTTACTGAAATCAGAAAACCCCATCACAAAGAAATCAGCGTAATCATCTTCAGAGATGATATCGAGTGACTGGATATTTTGCGTAAACAGGAGCCTGTAGTTTAAAATGATTTGCTCCCCGGGATAGTAATCTTTCTTTTCAGTCTCCGCTATTAAGACAACATCCCCTGCTGGTTGTGCTTGATTTCCTTTTTGAACCAGGTCCTTTCCCTGCACCACTTCAACGGTTACAGGATTGGTTGTCATTTTTTTCCGACCTGCTGTTATAGTTGCCGGACCGATTGTGAACCGACCTGCTTTTGTAGCCAGCAAGGAATAGGAATAGGATTCACTGCTGCTCATCGCCCCGTTTATGATAGTGGTGCTTTGTCCTCTCGATGGACCACCCACTACTTTGAAATCACTGAAGGATGGAGGTTGAAAACCGGAGCCTTGTGCATTGGTAAGTTCGAATTGAATATCGAAGACGCCATTTTGCACTACACGTTGATCAGAAAGCTGCACGGTGAAGTTCACTTGCTGTGCCGTCACATGGTGTTGCACACTTAGTGAAATAAAAAGGATCAGCAATAAAAAAAGAACATTAGAATTTCTTCTTTTCACGAGTAGGTTTGGCAGGTTCAGGTTCAGGTGTTGATTTTTTGACTGTAGATTTCTGTCCGTATCGATTCACCACGACTTCGACAGATTCGATTTTGAGCGTTTGCGATTTGTCTTTATAGGTGGCTTCTGGAATTTTCAGCTTACCTTCTTCCATAGGGCGCAAAACATAGGCATAAGATTGACTGGAACTCATCTTTCCATTTTGATAGATGTAGCTTGACGAGGTACTCGGTCCACTGATGACAGGCAAGTTACCGAAATCGGGAGCTTCAAATTTTCCATCGCCATTTTCGATGGTGTATGTGACCTCCACCACTTCACCTACCGCTACCGTGTCAGCACTGACCTCTACTTTGACAGAAGGTTGTGCTTGCGCCTTTATCGTGTACCACGCCATCAGGCTTAACAGAGTGATTAATGTTTTCATTTGTATTTTTTTATTCCTCGCGCAAAGACGCAATTTATTTTTCACGCAAAGACGCAATTTGTTTTCTTGCGCAAAAACGCAATTCAATTTGTTCACGCAGAGACGCTGAGACGCTGAGAGCTTTTTCTTTTCCACCTCTTCCGCCCTTCTGCCTTTTCCGCCTTTATTACCAGTCTTTCACAGGAGTGGCTTTATTGCCAGAAACTTTTTTCAGTTTTTCCTGCACTTTCTGATCCTCTCTTTCGATGGCTTTTAATATCTCACGGGCTTCATCCTTGCTTACCTTATCCTGCTGGTTTTGCTGCGAATCTTTAGACTGCTGTTTATCCTTATCCTGTGAAGAAGATTGCTTCTGATCTTTATTTTGTTTTTGGTCTTGCTGTTGTTGATCCTGGTCCTGTTGCTGCTGGTCTTTGTTATCCTTGTTTTGCTGCTGTTGGTTTTGTTGTTGCTGTTGTTGCTGCTGTTGTTGTTGCAATTGTCGCATGGCCAGCATCAGGTTTTTCTTGGCGTCTTCATCTTTAGGTTGCAATTTGAGTGCTTCCTTGTATGATTTGATGCTTTCGCCGAAATTCTTTTGTTCATAATAAGTATTCCCGAGGTTGAAATAGGCATTTGATTTTAATTGCGGATCAGCTGCACTGGCGATAGCTTTCTTATAGGACTCAGCAGCTTCATCCATTCTTTTTTGCTCATAGATCGTATTTCCTAAATTATAGGCCGACGCGGATTTTTGTTTTTCTTCCAGCGCTTTACGGTACATGGTTTCAGCTTCTGTGTATTGGCCTTGTTTATAGAGTTGATCACCACTGCGGAGTAATGGATAATCTTTTTGACTGAATGACAAATGTGTTTGTACTAAAAAAGTTACTACAAAGAAGAAAATCTTCCCTGCGTCTCTGCGTCTCTGCGTGATAATAATTTTTCTCATATCACATCGAATCTAAAGTTAAGCCCCACACATCCGAGTAGCAGTAAAATCCCCGGAAGCAGAAACCACTGGTAATAACTCCTATGCTCAGAGAAGGATCGTTTTTCAAATTGCGTTTTCTCAAGGTTGGCGAGCTCTTTCTGCAAATCTTCCACGATGCTATTACCTGAGCTAACATTAAAGTAACGGCCATGTCCTTTGTCTGCAAGATCTTTCATCAAAGGTTCATTCAGTTTTGTAGTCACCGGTTGTCCACTTTCATCACGCTTTAAATCTTTATTTCCATCGATCATGATCGGAATATGACCACCGGTTTCAGTTCCCACACCTATTATATAAGTCACCCAACCTTCACCGCCGGCTTCATCGATTGCTGCCGGAGCATCGCTGTCATGATCTTCGCCATCGGTCAAAATGATGATGGCTCCTGATCCTTCTGTTTCCTTTTCCTTTTTTGATTTCATTGCCAGTCGGACAGCATCTCCGATTGCGGTCCCTTGTGTTCCGGCCTGGTCAGGATTGGCAGCATTGAGGTATAACTGGATGGCGTGCCAGTCCGTCGTCAGTGGACTTTGCACATAGGCGTTTCCGGCAAAAAGGATCAGCCCAACTTTATCGGACTTGAAGGCTGATGAGATATCCATGGCCATCTTTTTCGCCCGTTCCAATCGATTTGGCGCGATGTCCTCGGCCAGCATACTATTCGAAATATCGAGGACAAGGTAGATTTCAGCAGATCTGTTTTGAATGGCCGACTTTTTATACCCCCATTGTGGATTGACTGCAGCCAGGGAAAGGAGCACACCACCTAATACTCCCATCCATAAATAGGAGGGCCGAGCAGCCATTTGATTCATGGCCTTCATATTGGAAATATTGGTTCCCCATGCTTTCCACGCTTTATGGGCCATTCGCTGCCGGCTATAATAAAAGAGGATACTGATGACCGGGATGACCATGAGCCAGAATAATGCAGGATGTTCAAACCGAAACATGTAGGCTATTGCTTTTAAGGGTAAAAGTTTATGTATTGGATGCCGGTTTGGTATCTATTTACTTAGATAACCTTGCAAGTTTACCTTTTTAAGACAGCACCTTGATTTAAAACGGAAAAATATCCCAAGTCAGGCATAGAGTCCGAAAGAAAATCGTCAATGATTTGTCAAAAAGAAGGGCTTTAGGATACCTTTTGAAAGAATACTAACCTGATCCAGATAGCTGGCAGCATGACTTTCTCTTCAAAAGGATGATGAATTCGAATGATTGGCGACAACGAATAGTAATAAAACGTAAAATAAATGACGAAACTGGTTTACGCTACCAACCTGACAGGCCTCCTGATACCTTCATGGAAAACGACCTATACTTATGGTTCTCAAAGACCAACATGTGGGATATTTATTCCATATCAAAAGCCCGGAAAAGTTTTCATATATTTTGCCTCAGAGCGCCCGGTCAAAATTTATAGGTCTCACGGCATGCAATTAAAAAATAAAAATATTTTTGCAACGATGATCTCCGTTAACGGGGCACACTCTCAATTTTTTCCTTCTGATAACTCATTGCGATAACTAAATCAATAAATCAACTTCTTTATGAGCAATCCAAATGTCAAACCCGATAAGGCTGCAGGCAGTAGTTCATTCAGCGCAGCGTTTGCGTCGATCCTGATTCCGGTGGCAATAGTAGTTGGGATCCTTGTCTTCATGTTTATCCTGGGCAACCCCAACAACTTTGAAAACAACGATCCACACGGCCATCCCCATCCGGGTAATTATCTGGGTATGATGTATAAAGGAGGCTACCTGGTACCCATCCTCATGGGCTTGATGATGATCGTTATCTCTGTCATCATTGAGCGCTACGTGACCATTCGGGTTGCTCATGGCAAAGGTTCCGTTCCAAAATTTGTACGCACGATCAAAGGCTATCTTGACAACAATGATGTCAATGGCGCCATCAAAGCTTGTGATGCCCAGCACGGCTCAGTAGCTAATGTGATCCGCGAAGGATTACGCAAGTACAATGAAATGTCCACCGTGCAAGGCATGGAAAAGGACCAAAAAGTACTGGCTATCCAAAAAGAAATCGAAGAGGCTACTTCACTCGAACTCCCTATGCTGGAGAAAAACCTCGTGATCCTGGCTACGATCTCCTCCGTTGCTACCCTGATGGGTCTTTTAGGAACGGTATTCGGGATGATCCGGGCCTTCTCTGCTATCGCAACTGCAGGAGCACCTGATGCTGTCGCATTGTCAACTGGTATTTCTGAAGCGCTGATCAATACAGCACTCGGTATTTCTACCTCCGCGATTGCTATTATCTCCTACAACTACTTTACTACCAAAATCGATGGTCTGACGTATGGAATCGATGAGGCAGGATTCAGTATTGCACAGAATTTTGCAGCGAAACATTAATTCAACCTGTTCCGTTAGATTATAAATTATGCCAAAGGTTAAGTTACCGCGGAAGAGTACAGTGGTCGATATGACCGCTATGTGTGATGTGGCGTTCCTTTTGCTGACCTTCTTTATTCTGACTACAAAATTCAGACCTACAGAGGCAGTGACGATCGATATCCCCGCATCTACAGCTCAAATACCGATTCCGGACCGGGATATTATGATGTTTCAGATCGCTCCGGATGGCCGTCTGTTTTTCAACCTGGATGATCAACCGACCAGGCTGAAATTATTGGACAAGCTTTCCACTGAATACAGTATTCCTTTTACAGCCGAACAAAAGGATGCATTCCGAATGCTTGAAAATTGGGGAATGGATATTCGTTCTTTACCTGATTTTCTGAGTAAGTCACTTCAGGAGCGAGCGCTGATTCAGCAACCCGGACTCAACATCGATACTACAGGAGGGCAACACCAGGTGGAGGATTTGATCCTCTTTTCAAGACAGGCTAACAACAACCTGCGTATTGCCATCAAAGGAGATAAGACTACTGAATACCGGTATTTTGACAAGCTTATACAAGCTTTGCAAAACCGTAAAGTCAATAAGTTTAACCTGATCACTTCGGCCAGAGCGGCGAAGGAATAATATAGTTCACTGACCAAAAAAAATTGTCATGGCTGAAATGAATGTCTCCGGTGGAGGCGGGCATAAAAAAGGGGCCAAGAAGGTTCGGGGTAAAAAGATGTCTACACGCGTAGACCTCACAGCGATGGTGGATCTTGGATTCCTCCTCATCACTTTCTTTATGTTGGCAACGACTTTCAACAAACCCAAAACAATGGAAGTCAACAAACCGGCAAAAGAAGATGAGGATAAAAAGAAGGAAGAGCCACCTATCAAAATGTCTAAGACAGCATCCCTCATGCTGGGTGCTCATGACAAATTGTACGCCTATGTTTCTCCGGACGAAATCGATGCCACTACTGAACTCTCGATCGACAGCATGGATTACAGTGCTAATGGATTGAGAAAATTTATACAGCGCCGTCAGCGTGAAGTACAGGAACAGTGGGGTGATAAAGATCAACTCTTTGTGATGATTAAACCACTGCCTGGCTCCAACGTTAAGAATATAGTGGATGTCCTGGATGAGATGACCATCAATGATGTTAAGCGTTACGCTATCCTGGAACCTAATGACCCGATCGATTCGTTGATTGCTCTGAAGACAGGACAAAAGAGGAAATAGTGCAGAGATAGAGTGCTTTTAATTAGCGTCAATTTGCGCGAATTAGCGGCAGTCTTAACAAGTGAATTTGAAGTTTATGCATTTATAGGATGAAATGCATCCTTATAATGTGAATTAAAAGATTGACCATGGAAAACTCAAATTGGCAAAAGACTTCGATAGATGATATCGTTTTTGAAGGCCGTAATAAATCATACGGGGCATTCCTGCTCAGGCGGATATATGACAAACATATGACCCGGGCCATGATTACAGGTATCCTGTTTTTTCTCCTGGTGATCAGTTCCCCTCAAATAATAGCCATGATCAAGGGCTTTCTTCCGGAAAAGAAGAACGAGCTGATCATGAAAGAGGTGACCCTGGCTGAACCCCCTCCTATTGATCCAAAGAAGCCACCTCCACCACCTCCTCCTAAAGTAGATCCACCGCCAATCAAGGATCAAATCAAATTTGTACCGCCGGTGGTCAAAAAGGATGAAGAAGTCAAAGAAGAAGAACCACCTCCACCAACAGTGGAAGAAATCAAGGACAAGGAGATTGCCACTGAAACTAAAAAGGGCGATGAAAACGGAATTGATGCATCGTTGACGGAACCGGAAGCACCTTCTGCACCAGTATTGGAAGAGCCGAAGGAAGAAGCTCCTTTCACCTATGTGGAGCAAATGCCTACGTTCCCCGATGGAGAAGCTGCATTGATGAAGTATCTCTCTGCGAACATCAAGTATCCGGCCATTGCTCGTGAAAATGGAATTTCAGGATCAGTGATCGTACAGTTTGTTGTGGCCAAAGATGGAACCATTAAGAATGCAAAAGTGATGCGCGGTATCGGTGGCGGATGTAATGAAGAAGCACTTCGGGTAGTCAATAGTATGCCAAATTGGAAACCCGGCAAGCACAATGGCCGCGAAGTTCCGGTAACGTTTACTTTACCGATCAAATTCGTACTCCAGTAACTGATGGATGCAATCGTGATCAGGCGGTTATTCTTCCTGGTCCTGGGATTAGCTTACATGGTCGCCGGTGTATTCATTTACATCAAAAACATTCTTCCGGCACCTTGGGGACTCATCCTGCTGCTCATCTTCACAGTATATGGTAGCTGGAGAATATACAGAGGCTTCAACTTGAAATCATAAAAAGACAACATACTCATCGCAAAGGTCTGATCTCCCCCCGGGAATCAGACCTTTGTCTTCAAAGAACATCTTAATCCAATATTAACGGCCTTTAACACGAGGTTAACTGCAATCTTTTAAGCATTCGCGTCATATCAGTAGCGAAATGAAGGTAAAAATCAACATGAACCGGATCCTGACATCAACTATTCTACTCATCACGATACTGGCTACCGCTTGTGTTCGTAAAGTGGAAGATATGACAGGGCCTACCATGGGAACATTATCCATCATCGCTGATGAAAGCATGAAAAACATCGTGTCACAGGAAGAAGAAATTTTTGAACGCACTTATAAATACGCTCATCTCAATATTGAATATAGGGATGAATACGATTTGTTTGCTGCGTTCCTGGAAGATAATACCAGGGCCATCATGACCAACAGATCGTTGAGTGCACAGGAGAAAACCTATTTCAACGAGCACAACTCCTTTCCTCGTGAA
>Ga0207656_10000254_pt1 | contig 18527 bp, 16 predicted proteins | sample KBSCornC12_FD_184297 | JGI IMG/M metagenome (GOLD analysis project Ga0207656, IMG submission 184297) | Corn rhizosphere microbial communities from Kellogg Biological Station, Michigan, USA - KBS Corn C1-2 (SPAdes) (version 2) | ecosystem: Host-associated > Plants > Roots > Rhizosphere > Soil ...
TAGCAACAACAAAAAATGCTTTACGAGGAACATCGAATGCAACCGAACCATCTGTGTTTGAGGTGGCTTTCCCCATCGATTGCTTTTGATAATCAAAAACTTCAATCTCAACACCTGACAATGGTGCAACTGTTTCAATTGAACTTGTAAAGACCCAAATTTTTCCATCTTCATTTTGCTTCGCAGTTAATCCAATGTCGGAAGCCAAAATATTTCTGCTGATATATCGCTCAGGTCCATAGTAAGCTGGATAGCAAGGATCATTCGTCTGTTCCCAGGTGAAACCGTCATAGGAATAATTGTATTCCCAAATTGAAGCCACTTCTCCATGTGCAGGTGGTTCTTTATAATCTTCAACATCTTTTATACAATCGAGATAAGTATCACCGCCTGTAAAACCAATCCTCACTTGATAAATACTTCCCGGTGCAAGCTTCACTAAAGGACCCAGGTCAAGGGTGTATCGTGTCCATACATATTTGTTGTCACGATCAGACATGGATTCTAAATCAACTGTCTTTTGAAAAATAACGCGACCGACCGGATCAAGATCCCATTGATCATCCATGTTGCTGTTTTGCAAATATTGCAGGATGTTGTTTTCAAATATGCGAAATACTTCCACCTGCACTGATCTTAGGTTAATGGCTTCGAAAGGAAATATGACACCTTCATTTCCCGGAGTGATGACACCCGTGCCAACCAATTTCACTGCAGGCTTATTATTATCGAGAGCAACTTCGATCGATACTGTTTTTCCTAACTCATGATTTAGCGAGGAAGATATTTTTCCATGCAACTCAATGGTTAAGTTTCCTTCAATTGTATCACTGGGATAAATGGACAGGATATGATCCTGTTTTTTCATCGTGAAGCCATCACTGTTTCCATTAATGGTCACCAATCCTTTGATGTCCTGGCTTGGATTTAATTTCTGAGAAAAATAAATGCTTACTTTTTTCTCGCCTTCTCCTCCGGGTTCAAATGACAACATCGTCATCTCATCACCTTTTGGAATCGTAATGGACCTGATGCCGTTAGATTCAGCACCGATGCTTTTTCCATCCCAGCGGAAATCAATTTTACCATCGGGTTGTATCTCTGAAACCACAACTTCATGTGTCCTTCCATCAGCACTATGATTCCATGTGGCGGCAGACATTTTGCCTGATGTTTTTAATGAAAATATTTTCTCTATTTGTGAGCTGTCTACTGGGATGGAAGTCAGCACTCTTCCTCGCAACATGTATTTCGGTTTGTCGCCATCAAACTCTGGCACCAAGGGTTCAAATGAAACTGTCATCCTAACAGGCTTGATCATAAAATCAAAGACCACTGTTTTCATATTTGGATCGACGTCTTTAATCGCTTTATCCAGGTTGACTTGCAATTGATAGGAAGCACCGGGTTTCCATCCATCTTTTGGCGTGAAGGCAAGGGTCAGCGCATCTTCCCACTTAAAACTTCCCGTGATGGAAGGACTAAATGAAAAAATGGAAGAGGCCTGGGTGGTATCGACTGGAACAGAAAATCTAATCCTCGCTGGATCTGAAACTTCAATTACGGCAGGCACCCTGGCGGCGATGTATCGACCGATTTCTTCTGGAGTGTTGGTGGTGGATTGAAAGCCTTTGCGACAAGCTGGGAGGATGCTGGCGAGAAGAAGGACCAGCAATAACCGGGATAGGAAACTCATAATCAGTTGGATTTGGTTGGTTTGTGGCTATAAATTTAATCACAGCACTCCGTATCGGCCGGGTTGATTTAGTAATCGGGTACTGTGTGCGAGCATTCGCTAACCCTGTGCAAGGACCCGCTAACCTGTAGCCGCCAAGTGCGTATCTTTGGCCCATGGCAGACTTTAACCTGATCATGCCCAAAATGGGCGAAAGCATCATGGAAGCCACCATCCTGCGATGGCTCAAAAAGCCCGGAGATATGGTAGCCCTGGATGAAACTATCCTCGAAATCGCTACCGATAAGGTCGACAGCGAGATTCCCTCCCCGGTAGCAGGCAAACTGGAGAAAATATTATTCGCTGAAAACGCAGTAGTACCGGTTGGTCAAACCATCGCAGTAATATCGACTGAAGCAAAAGCAGGCGCCACTAAATCAAATGGCACACCAGAACCTCCTGTTAAACAAACCCCTCCTCCTCAGCCTGAACCAAAGCCTCAAGCTCAGGAACCTGTTAAACAACCTCAACAACTTCAACATATTCAACCTTCGGTTCCATATGTTCCTTTACATACACCTGTTTCTACACAAACTTTAACCTCGAATTCTTCCGGCCGCTTCTATTCTCCGCTCGTAAGAAATATCGCAATCTCCGAAGGCATCCAACAAGCCGAATTGGATATGATTCCGGGATCAGGGCAAGATGGTCGTGTGACAAAGAGTGACATCCTCTCTTATTTGCAAAATAGAGGTAATGTTCAGGTTGCAACACCGGTTGTACAACAGCAACAACAACAAATTGAAACCACACCAACTGCTAAATCAGTAACGCCAAGTTCCGATGGTTCTTTCGAGATCATCGAAATGGATCGCATGCGCAAGCTGATTGCAGAACATATGGTTCGTTCGAAACACACCTCTCCACACGTCACTTCTTTTGTGGAAGCTGATGTGACGGATATGGTGCAGTGGCGCGACCGGATAAAAGATAATTTCCAGAAAAAATATGGAGAGAAGATCACCTTCACTCCTATTTTCATCGAAGCTGTTGTTAAAGCAATTCGCGATTACCCGATGATCAATGTTTCTGTTGATGGTGATAATATTCTTTTAAAGAAAAATATCAACATCGGCATGGCTGCTGCATTACCTTCAGGCAACCTCATTGTACCAGTCATTCACAATGCTGATGGCTACAATCTCATGGGCCTCACCAAAAAAGTAAATGACCTCGCAGCTCGCGCGCGGAACAATAAATTGAAACCGGACGAAATCCAGGACGGTACTTTTACGCTTACCAATGTCGGCACTTTTGGAAATGTGATGGGCACACCGATCATCTTCCAACCGCAAGTAGCGATCATGGCAACTGGTGCGATCCGCAAAAAACCTGGCGTGGTAGAAACGCCCTATGGCGATCTCATTGCCATCCGTCATTACATGTTCCTGTCATTGTCCTATGATCATCGTGTCGTTGATGGTGCACTGGGTGGTTCATTCCTCCGCAAGGTGGCTGACTATCTTGAAGCCTTCGATCCGCAACGCGAGATTTAATCCGCATGCAGCCAAAGTTTTTTTCGCCCCGAACTATCCTGCGCAAAGGAGCTTTGATCCTGGCATGCATGATGTTAATTTTCTTTCATCAAAATAGTATTGCTCAAACTTCTTTGTCCGGCCTGCAAAAGAAGGGCGATGAAGCATTTGAAAAATCTGATTTTCGTTCCGCCGTCAGTTATTACAAACAAGCCGGTGTTCAAAATAATACGGAAAAAAAAGCCCGTCTTCGATTAGCCATCAGCGAATATGAAGTGAATGATGTTGATGGTGCACTTGCCATCTTAAATGCCATCAATAACGAAGGCAAGACCAGTGCTGAAGTTTATTTCTACATGGCTAAATGTTTACAAGCCAAAAATCTTTTTTCTGAAGCCATAGGGGCATACAAACATTTCCTTCAACGCGCGAAAAAAAGTGACTCACGACGAACCTGGGTGAAAGATGAACTGATCCGATGTGCTAACGGCTCCCGGTTGAAATACGGCGATGAATCAGCTTATGTTGAAAACGCGGGTACAACATTGAACACTGAATTCAATGAATTTGCTGTTAAAAACAGTCCTACCACAATCGGAAAAATATATTTCAGTTCCGATCGCCTCCTTGACGGCATGCCAACGCCACAGGTAGAAATTTATTCCGCAGGATTAGACAACGGTCGTTGGTCCACGCCAACATTACTTCCTCATCATATCAATGCCAGCCCTTACCAGGAAGTTTGCGGCTTCAGTGCGAATGGCCAGATCTTGTATTACCTGGCTCAACAAGACAATTTGTTCAGGATTCGCACGGACACTTTCACCGAACAAGCGAATGTGTTGCACAAGGGAAATTTCAATGCGCCGTTTGACATCAATAAAGATGGAACTGATCTGACTTTTTTCAACGACAGTATATGTCTTTATGCAGCTGACATCGCCGGTGGATATGGGGGTTATGATCTTTATATTTCGTTTAAAAAAAATGAGAAATGGACAGCCGGCATTAACCTGGGTCCCGTGATCAATTCTTTTTATGATGATCGATATCCTTTCCTTACACGAAATGGGTTGACCCTTTTCTATTCGTCTAACAATCTCCAAAGTATCGGTGGCTTTGATGTATTTAGTTCCTCCTTTGATCCGGATATGTATCAATGGTCCGTTCCTAAAAACCTGGGCTTCCCGATCAATACCTCAGCCGATGAAACGTATTTCGTAATTGCTCTCGATGGAACCAGTGCTTATATGTCATCAGACCGCAAAGACGGGTATGGTGGACAGGATATTTACACCGTGTATTTCAAACAACCGCTGATAGCTCACCAGGAAATTTCTGATGTACCCACCTTTCAACAATTATTACAATCACCAAATAGTGCCAGGAAGAATACTGATGCACAGGCGAAACCTGTTGACGTAAAAGAATATTTTATCGCGCATCTCTTTTTGGAAGAAAATGCAGAAATACTCATTCCGCAAAACACCAAGAAACTGGATATACTGGTGAATCTCATGTTGATCTATCCGAAGATCAATGCTGAACTGAGTTGTTTTGAAACGCCTTCAGGGCAACAAACGTTTAGTCTTTATTTTTCTATCAAAAAAGTTGAAGAGGCTGCAGGTTATCTTGTGAAAAAAGGAATTGCCCGAAGTCGCATTATGCTTAAAGGATATGGACCTTCTTTCCCATTGGTTACACTCCCGGAAGGCACGACGAATACATCGCTTTATAAAAGATTAAATCATCGCATTGAGATCACCTTGCATGATTATGAAACGGAACCGGTCATCATCCACATGGAGAAAATTCCTGTCCCGAACAATATGGTCGATGCACGGGGACAGAAATTTATGAATCTGCGCCACGGCTTGTATTACAGTGTGCAGTTAGTGACTATCACTCAAATCCTGCAAAACCCCAACCTGGAATCGTTAAATGAAATGTTTATCGATGTGGACAATACGCAGGGCAACTATCATTACATGTCAGGCCTTTTGCCTACTTTCAATGAGGCAGATTCCTTAAAGCAAAAAATGATTGCAAATGGATTTCCCGATGCTCAAGTGATTGCTTATCTCGATGGGGTACGGATAAAAATGAGTGATATTCCTTCATTAGCACCGATTTATCCGGATTTGATTTTGTACCAGGAGAATGGTAAAAATTAGATCAATCCAAAATCCAAAATCTAAAATCCAAATTCAATAAAATCCTTCAGATTTTAAATACTCGGCAATATCCTCCTGCGCTGTAACGAGATGGGTGCCAAAACCCAATTGACTCGCACTATCCAGATTGACCTGAACATCATCCATAAATAAAGTAAGCGAAGGCGTCAACGATGCATCCGTCATGATATGCTGATAGATGGAGGGATTCGGTTTGCGATCTTTCACGAGATGGGAATAATAAACGCCATCAAAATATTGTTTCTCAAAATCAAGTATGTTAAATTTTTTCTTCAAATACCGCGTGATCCATTCAATATGCAGCTCATTGGTATTGCTGAGGAGATAGAGATTGTATCGTGGTCGCAGCATCGCCAGCATCTCCAATCTATAATCCGGGATCCCGATCAGCATGCTATTCCAGGCTTCAATGATATCTAATGCCTGCACTTTCGGCCCACATTGACTCAACAGCGTGTTAATAAAAATATCGGTGTTGATTTTTCCGGTTTCATACTTAAGGAGCGCCTCATCAAAGACTTTCTCTGCGCTGTCTTTATTGGTCAGCGCCTTCAATCGATCGATTGTACCCGGTACATCAATGTCAATGATGACATTGCCGAAGTCAAATAATAGGTTGCGGTATTGATGGGATATCATTTATTATTCAATTGAATTATCGATTAGCATTCGTCTGACATTTCGCCCCTACAGGGTTATGAAATTTTTCATTTTGGTTTTCTACAGACATGTCGGTCCTCCGAACCTTTTAATATCCCATGTTCTTAGGACCACATTCTCTCAGCTTATTACTCCATTCCTCCTTTCCGCCTTTTCTGCCTCTCCTGCCTTTTCTGCCTTTTCTGCCTTTTCTGCCTTTTCTGCCTTTTCTGCCTTTTCAACCTCTTCTGCCTTTTCTGCCTCTTCCGCCTTTTATCCTGCAATTCCGAGATACACGATATACCCTCCTGTCACCGCAATACATATCCCTGCTACCACCTGAATCCAATACACATATTTATCCTTCAACCAAACTGTCAGCTTGGGCGCCAGCCAAGCTTTTGTAAAATCACCAGCCGCCAATGCGATCATGAGTCCAACGTAATAATACAATGGAGGCTCTGATTGTAAATGCAAAAACACTGCAGCACCTAACCAAAAAAACAAAGTAAAGGGACTCAGCGAATTCACCAGGAAACCGGAAACAAAAGCTTCTGTATACCGGAGCGAAGTAGGCTTGTGTTGATCCGAAACGGGTTTTCGTTTTACACGGGTCATCATCAAACCCATAAGTGTGAGACCACACCCACCAATGATATACAGTGACAATTTAATGGAAGGTTCATTAGCCCAAGTTTTCACAGAAAAAGTTAACCAATACGTAATAGCAATAAAAATAAAATCACTGACCCAAGTGCCTGCAGCGGCCCATATTCCTGCTCTTCGATTGATCTCCAATCCGCTGCGCAGAATCACCATCGTCACCGGTCCAAGCATGAGTGTAAGCATGATGCCGGTTATTAATCCTTCACCCAATAAAACAAATGAAAGCAGTGGTATCATTTAATCAAGGATGCTGATGATAAGATCCCGTTTTCGTGCATGATTACGAAACTCGCAAAGAAAAATTCCCTGCCATGTACCGAGAGAAGGTTTACTATTGATAATAGGAAGTTGAATGCTGCTACCTGCAATGGTACTTTTTATATGAGCCGGCATATCATCGGGCCCTTCAATATCATGCTGCAATCCTGGAATATTTTCCGGTGCCAGGCGATTGAAGTATAATTCGAAATCCTGTCGTACCGTAATGTCTGCATTTTCATTGATGCAAATCCCTGCTGAAGTATGTTGGATGAATACTTGCAGCATGCCATCCTCCGGCCAGGTTTGAACAGTATCCAATACCTGTTTTGTAATCAAATGAAAACCTCTTGTAAATGGTCCTACAGAAAGCTTGTAATGCCTTATCATATTGCCCAAAGATAGACATCAGCACAAACGAAACGATGGAATGAAAATGAATTAATAATGGTTCCTGCAGATCTTCGGACATTGAACAAATCCAATGTAATAGACTATACCGACACGAAATGAATAATACATATCATTACTGCCACTATCACCTCGCTGACGACCGGGAGCTCCGATAGGCGGATCAATACCCAATTCACCAGATCGATCTGAAAGTCGCACCGCAAGATCACCATGTCGTGCAGCTAATTCATTCATGTTGGGATAAACAGTACTGACATCATCAAGATAATCTGTGCCTAATTGCCGGATCGCCAGTTCTGCATTAAAGCTCCACACATCATTAAAATCCATTTTGATCCCGAATCCATAAGCAGTACCTGCAGCGATCTGTGCGTATTCATCACCGTTAAGCTGACCTTCTGTGCCCAGGTACCGCAGGGCATGCCATTGATCATCAATGTTTGCTTTGGGATTGTAATACGCTATTGCCAATCCGCCAAAAAGGTAAGGCGTAAAGTAGTGCTCACGGCTTCCATGAATAAGCGTGAAAAAATTAAATTCAAATCCCAGTGATGCATCCACATAATCGGTCCTGAAACTGAGATTCCTTTCTTTCTGGAATGTATTTTCTGAATTAGCATCTTTAGCCGTCAGGCGTCCCGCGCCTAAATCAAGTCTAAGCGAAGTGCGAGTGTTGAAATTGTATCGTGCAATCGCAGCAATTGCAGGACCAGGCGTCTTCAGCGAGAAATTCGGGTTGATGTCCCCTACGTAATTGCTTACCCCTAGGAAACCACCGAGTTCATACCCTTTCTGACTGAAAACCGATAAGCTGAAAGTGAGGAGGAAAAAAAGTAAAATGTGTCCCTTCATAGTTCAATTTGGCCCGCGAAGATAGACTAAACGCCTTTTCAGCCCTTCATCGTATCTGTGGAGCAACATTTAATTCGCAAATTTCACGCCAATTTTGGATTAAAGCGCTGATTTTTAATGAAATAAAAATTATAAATAAAAATAATGTGAAAAATCTTCTCCTCTGCCCCTAAATCCCCTGAAGGGGACTTCCTTTCTATCTATTCAATTCTGCAGACTGCAGACTGGCTACTGCTGACTAAAGCCCTGCCGCCTTCGAAATCTCAAGCATCCTGTCAATACTTGCTCTCCCCTGTTCAATCACCCAGTCCGGAAGTATGATCTCCGGTTGTTCATATTCCATACACAAATACAATTTCTCCATGGTGTTGCGCTTCATGTGCGGACATTCATTGCAAGCGCAGGTATTATTGGGTGGTGCGGGAATAAATAATTTACCAGGGCTCGCAAGCTCCATCTGGTGGATGATACCAGGCTCAGTGACTACAATAAATTCTTTGGCTGGATCCGTCTTAGTGAATTTAAGCAAGCCACTTGTTGAACCAATGTAATCTGCAACTTCCAAAATATTCGATTCACATTCCGGATGTGCGATGAGTTTTGCATTCGGATATTGAACTTGCAATCGTGCAATTTTTTCCATTGAAAAAATCTCATGCACCATGCAGGTTCCATTCCAGAGTATGAGTTTTCTTCCCGTCTTTTTTTCGAGGTAAGCACCAAGATTACGATCAGGGGCAAAGATGATTTCTTTATCCCTGGGTACACTATTGATCACATGCACTGCATTGGTTGAGGTACAACATATATCCGTCAGTGTTTTCAATTCTGCAGTGCAGTTGATATAAGACACGACCACTGCACCCGGATGCAGGTCTTTAAATTTTTTAAACAAAGGTGCAGGGCAGGAATCGGCTAACGAGCATCCTGCTTTTAAATCGGGCAACACCACTTTTTTAGTTGGAGATAAAATCTTTGCAGTCTCCGCCATAAAATGCACACCGGCAAAAACAATAATATCCGCCTTTGTAGAAGCTGCTTGTTGTGACAATCCCAAGCTATCCCCGATAAAATCTGCAACATCCTGGATCTCCGATTCCTGGTAGTAATGCGCCAATATGATCGCATTCTTTTCTTTCTTCAATCGCTTGATCTCCGCCACTAAATCCAAAGCAGGATCAATCTCTACATCGAGATAGCCTTTGGATTGTAAGGTGTTGACAGACTTAGGCGCAGTGAGAGTACTCTCCATGTTCAATCATTTTCTTTGTCAAACAAATTTATCTTCCTTAAAGTTGATTCACTTACCTCGCACGGAGAACACGGAGAACACGGAGAATTATTCATCTCATTCCTCTCATTCCTCTCATTCCTCTCATTCCTCTCATTCCTCTCATGCTATCTCACCAAAAACACCGTCGGCACCTTATGGATCTCTGGCCACCCACTCTTCCTCCATTCTTTCATGCTTTTTGTTTTTACAAAACCCCCTTCCATCCCAATGCCGGCAGCAATGCACAACATTCGTTTCGAACTTAAGCGATGTTCTGCTACTTCCATCACCTGGTGATTTCGATAAGGAGTTTCAATAAAAATTTGTGTTGCATCATCACGATCAGCTCTGACTTCTAAATCGTGAAGTTGTTTACCCAACTCATCCTTCTTTGCACTGAGATAACCATGAAACATAAATCGCTGTCCTTCGAGACCTGATGCCATCAAGGCCATAAAAATGCTGGAGGGTCCTGACATTGGCACCACCACTATATCCATTTGATGCGCCATGGCTACATAGCTATTGCCCGGATCAGCAATGGCCGGTAGTCCTGCTTCCGATAACAGTCCAATATCATGTCCTTCTAAAGCAGGTGCTAATGCTTTTTGAATTTCCAGGTCAGAAATATCGCTGATTAGAATTTCCCGAATATTCAGGCTGTCAATAGGTTTACTTGGTTTTGTCTGGCTGATATATCGTCTCGCCGTGCGGGCTCTTTCAACAATGAAGTAATCCAATGAGTGCAAGACCCTTATGACTTCAGCAGAAATAGCGTGCAATTCTCCCTCCTGGATGGGAGAAGGCAACAGAAACAACCTTCCTCGCTGTTGGGTCATAATGATATCTTTGACCCTCTAAATGTAACGGGTGGATTCGACATACACGATCAGAATAACAGCATTTGAAGGTCCGTTTGACCTTCTCCTTTTTTTTATCGAGCGCGACGAACTCGATATCTATGACATTCCCATTGCCAAGATTACTGATGATTTCCTCGCGTATGTGCATACGATGGAAAATCTCAATATCGATTTGGCCTCCGAATTTATATTGGTAGCCGCTACTCTTATGCGCATCAAAGCCAAGATGCTGATACCGCGCAAGGAAGTGGATGAACAGGGAAATGAAATTGATCCGCGTGAAGAACTTATTCAGCGCCTCCTCGAATACAAAGCTTATAAGGAAGCCACTGATGAATTGCGCCAACGCGAAGAAGCCAGATCCATGGCTTTTCCACGCGGTAATATTGAAGTGGAATTAAGTGCCCTGGCTGAAGAAGCTCTCGCAGATGCAGAACTGGAGAGCCTCACGCTATATAAACTCCTTCAGGCTTTTAAGCGAGTGATGGAACGGTTTGAAGATGCAAAACGTCACCCCGTTCACACCATCATTCAATACAATTACACCGTTGCTGAAGAACAAACCCTGATCATCAACAAAATGGTGATGAAACCGAGGCTGGATTTCATGGATATTTTTTCAGATGTCGATAGTCGGATTCATGCCATCATCACCTTCCTTGCCTTACTAGAAATGATCAACAACCAGGTCGTCAGGATCTTGGCCGGTGAGGGCATCAATAATTTCTGGATCGAGCCCTTGATCCATGAAGAAGAGCATGCTCAGGAAGAAGAGTAAGCAGTAAGCAGTCCGCTAATCGGCAGTCGGCTGAACATCGAAACTTGTAAAAAATTAAGGTAGGGGCTCAACATCTTGAGCCCAACTTAATTTTTTACTTGTCGGCCGGCTGAAGACTGCAGAAGACTCATTACTGCCGACTAAAATTTAAAATGCCTTTCTTTTTCAGGTTTTTCCTTTCTATCTTTGCGCCACAATTTAACCCTCAGTTAGACTCTAACTATAAGTATATCAATCAATTATGAACGTCGGTACGATTAAGCAGATCATTGGCCCGGTAGTGGATGTAAGTTTTACAGGGGCAGATAGTACAATCCCGGATATTTTGAACGCCTTGGAGATCACTCGCCCATCGGGAGAGAAGGTCATCCTGGAAGTGCAGCAGCACCTGGGCGAAGACAGTATTCGCGCTGTTGCCATGGATAGTACTGACGGATTGATGAGAGGAATGCAGGTCGTCGACACCGGCAAGAATATCACGATGCCAGTGGGTGAGCAAATCAAGGGCCGCCTTTTCAATGTGGTTGGTGAAGCCATCGACGGCATCGGACCTGTGGTTAAGGATGCAAAATCCTACCCCATCCACCGCAAACCACCGACGTACGAAGAACTCTCTACAAGTAAAGAAATCTTATACACAGGTATCAAAGTAATTGACCTTATCGAGCCCTATTCAAAGGGTGGAAAGATCGGTCTCTTCGGTGGTGCAGGTGTTGGTAAAACAGTATTGATCATGGAGTTGATCAATAATATTGCAAAAGGTTACGCCGGTATTTCTGTGTTTGCAGGCGTTGGAGAACGTACACGTGAAGGAAATGACCTGTTGCGCGAAATGATTGAATCAGGTGTAATCAAATACGGCCATGAATTCAATGAAAGCATGGAAAAAGGGGGATGGGATCTGAGTAAAGTTGATAAAACAGAACTCAGTAAATCACAAGCTACACTCGTATTCGGCCAGATGAACGAACCACCTGGTGCACGCGCACGAGTTGCACTTTCCGGTCTTACAGTTGCTGAATATTATCGTGATGGTGATCTCAGTGATCCTTCAGGAGGACGCGATATTCTTTTCTTTATCGACAACATCTTTCGTTTCACACAAGCAGGTTCTGAAGTATCCGCTCTTCTTGGTCGTATGCCATCCGCTGTAGGTTACCAACCAACACTGGCTACGGAGATGGGTGTGATGCAGGAACGTATTACTTCTACAAAGAGAGGTTCTATCACTTCTGTGCAAGCTGTATATGTACCAGCTGATGACTTGACTGACCCTGCGCCAGCTACTACATTTGCTCACTTGGATGCAACAACAGTATTGAGTAGAAAAATCGCATCACTGGGTATCTATCCTGCTGTTGACCCATTGGATTCTACATCACGAATTCTCGATCCGTTAGTCATCGGTGATGATCACTATAATACAGCTCAGGCGGTTAAAAATATTCTTCAGCGTTACAATGAATTGCAGGACATCATTGCTATCCTCGGTCTCGAAGAACTTTCAGAAGAAGACAGGCAGGTAGTACACCGCGCTCGTCGTGTTCAGCGATTCTTATCACAACCATTTCACGTAGCTGAGCAGTTCACCGGTAAGCCAGGTGCTTTAGTGCCCATCGAAGAAACGATTCGTGGATTCAAGATGATCATGAATGGCGAAGTGGATCAATATCCTGAAGCGGCATTCAACCTGAAGGGATCCATCGATGAAGTGATTGAAGAAGGAAATAAAATGCTGGCAGAATCCGGTAATTAATTCCCTAATCCAGGCGCAACATGAACCTCGTCATACTTACTCCGGACAAAGAACTCTTTCACGGCAAAGTCACCTCCGTGAATGTTCCCGCTATTGATGGACGCTTTGAAGTACTGAAAGGCCACGCTCCCATCGTTGCTGCATTAGGAAAAGGCGAAGTGAGATATCAACCCACTAAAGGCGAGAAAAAATCACTCCGTATCGAAAACGGATTCATCGAGGTGCTGCGGAATGAAGTTTCTTTGTTGGTGACTGGTGTTGTGGAGTAGTCCTTGCCGACTGCCGACTTACTTCTTACTTCTTACTTCCTTATTCTTACTTCCTTATTCTTACTTCCTTATTCTTACTTCCTTATTTTTACTTCCTTATTCTTCGTTTTTAATTTCTCCTCTCTCATCCTCACATACTGCGCTTCGCTTTTCGCGACGAACCATCCATGGTAACCATCGAGAAATCCCAATCGTAAAAAATAGGAAGTAAAAAATCTTGCAGCTGGTTTAATATAGAGTCGGAGCGTGTTTGTTTTTTTCTCTTTTGCGAAAAGTGCTTCTGCTGCTCTTGTGCTATGCTTTTCATTTTTACGATGCCGGCTTTCAAAATTTTCATCAGCAAGATGCATAAGGTCTCCTTTTAGAAATCCTATTCGTGCATCTTTATCCGGTAACATCACATCATGTGGATCCTGCCCGGTGATCTTGACTTTGCGCCTGTCAAACAACCTGATTTTTCGATCCGGATACCAACTTCCATGATGGATCCATTTTTCACCAAGTTTATTTTTCCGATTATTAAAATATCCGTCAAATGAATTGTCAGCTTTTGCACGGAGAATAGAGGCTTTCAACTGATCACTGAGATATTCATCAGCATCAATACACAGCACCCAATCATGTTTGGCTTTCTCCACTAATCTTTTCTTCTGCTCCACATAACTTCCAAATGGATGCTGCTCAACACGGGCATTGGCATTGCGGGCGATGTCCAAAGTGAGATCGGTTGAAAAACTATCGAGGATAAATATTTCATCGCCGACACCTTTCACAGATTCCAAACATCGTGGAAGATTGGATTCCTCATTAAACGTCATGATCACAACGGATAATGCAGGTATGGATTGGGATGGCATCGTTATTCTATAAATCCCGGGATCAGGGGATGTTCAACTTAAATCCTACGCTGTGCACATTCTCGATCGAAAGATCAGGATCATCATTGAGATATTTTCGCAAGCGGCTGATAAATACATCGAGACTACGGCCATAGAAATAATCGTCCTTGCCCCAGATATCTTCGAGAATATCTGACCGCCGGATGACCTGGTTGGGTCGCTTGGCTAAGTAGTAAAGAATATCTGCTTCCCGCTGAGTCAAACCTTTCGATTGCCCATTGACTGAGAGATCTAGATTGGAATAATCAAAGGAAAATTTCCCGATCTGTAATGCTTCTTTTGGTGCTTCTTCAATGATTTTTTTCCTTCGAAGAAATACTTCAATGCGCATTTTCAACTCTTCAAAGCTATAGGGCTTAGTGACATAATCATCTCCGCCGAGCAGGAATCCTTCCATCTTATCTTCCTGCATGGATTTAGCCGTCAGAAAAATGATCGGAACATGCTTGCTCACTCCGCGGATTTTGCGGGCGAGTTCAAACCCATCCATTTGAGGCAACATCACATCCAATAGGCAAAGATCAAATTCGCCTTTCTTAAACATGGCCCATCCATCCTTCCCGTTGACGCAGTGTGTCACCGAATAGGATTCCATTTCTAATTGATCTTTCGTAATAAAACTTAAAGACTCATCGTCTTCAACATACAGTATTTTGGCTTTCATTCATATTGAATTGGCAAATGAAACGAGAAACAACTACCCTCTCCTAAGGTGCTTTTCACCTCGATATCGCCTCCAAGCATACGCAGAATTTTCCGAACATAGTGCAACCCGAGGCCAAAGCCTTTAATATCATGCACATTGCCGGACGGGACCCGGTAGAATTTCTTGAATAAATGCTTTTGATGGACCGGTGCAATTCCGATTCCCCTGTCCAGGATACTCACCTTCAACATGCCGTTTTCATCCATGGTTTGGATGTCAATGGGTTTGTCCGCAGGCGAATATTTGACCGCATTATCGATCAGGTTATTGATCACATTGCTCATATGAGAGCGGTCACCGGTGATATGATATTGCGTGGCATTATATTTTCGATTAAAGACCCTTCCCTCAATGCCGGCCTCCGCTGCCTTCGAATCCAACACTTCATCCAATAATTGATGCATATCAATGGATTCTGCCTTTAGTTTAAACTCGGAAGATTCGAGCCTGGCAATGTTGAGCAGTTTTTCAACTTGGGAATTCAGCCTTTGGTATTGAGTGCGGATCAATTCCGTATACCGATTCAACCGGTCATCATGTTGAATCGCCGGTTGCTTGGATAAGTAATCACTCGATAATTGAATAGACGTCAGCGGAGTTTTAAACTCATGGGTCATGTTATTGATAAAATCCCGTTGCATTTCAGAATAACGACGTTGATTTAAAATCACCAATATCGCATACGCAAAGAAAGCAAGTGTAATCACCGCAATCATACCCATCGTGAGCGTAAGGCTTGAACTCGTCGTTACATTTTCATCGCGGGATGGAAATTTTACACCAAAATAATAAGGCAAGGTTTCATTATACTTCGGAAGATTGCCCTGCGAATTAATTGGTTTTTCCGGATCAATCAGGTTGCAATGGTTTCCGTAAACCATCGTATTCGTGGTGCAATTATAAATGCCGTATTCAAAATCGGTATAATTGGCATTGGATCCAAACTCTTCGAGCAGGTAATGCTCAAGCACATTGGGATCTATTTCATTGTTGTAATTGACGATATAATAATTGGGTGTGATCCGCTTGATGATCTCACCGGACGGCAAGGTTATTTTTTTGAGTACTGCCATCTTTTCTGCCACCTTCAATAAAGCGATAGTGGTCGTCTGGTGAAAAGACTGCGATTCATGCGTTTGCCGTTGTACCAACCAATAAGACTGCATGGCAATGATACTCAGGATCGAGATGGCTCCGAGAAGAATGACCCACCTGATATTTGTATTTCTCATCGTTTGCAAATTTAACCCTCTTCAACAGCAACTGGACTGTTCCCGGGTTTTAACAATATCCTAATACTGACCGTGTTAAGCGAAGTTTCCAACTTCGCTTTAATATCCCGAGGCTTCCTCGTCTCCACAATCATCGAAAGAAGGTCTCCAGACCTTCCTGCACTAATCTTACAAACAGCACGATGAAAGATGCTTCCAGCTTTTCCGACAGAAGGTCTCCAGACCTTCATGCACTAATCTAATCGAGTGCACAATCACATTCATCGAAATTCAAAAAAGCTTCCTTTTTTCAAGCGTTAGCTATTGAAGGACACCTCTTTTCTAATCATTTCACACATAAACTTGAATAGGTATGAGAAAGTTTATACTGGTCTTCTTTTACGCAGCATGCACATCTTTTCCACTTTTCAGCCAAATGCTTTCACTTCCACCCAGTGGCGACAATAACAAATGCGTAGTCTCCCAATATATCGGAAGCGTAGTAAAAGTGACGGTCACCTATAGCAGTCCAAATGTTCATGCTCCTGACGGTACAGACAGAACTGGAAAAATATGGGGCACCACGGTTGCTCATTATGGATTGGTCAAACAAGGTTTCGGCCTTGACAATCCATCTCCATGGAGAGCCGGAGCCAATGAAAGCACTGCCATTGAATTTTCAAATGATGTAGTGATTGATGGCAAACCACTTGCCGCAGGTAAATACGGGCTCTTCCTGATGCTCAATGAAACAGGACCCTGGACCTGGATATTTTCTAAAAATTCTACTGGCTGGGGAAGCTTTTATTATGATGAAAAGGAAGATGTTTTGCGGGTAGAAACACAACCTATGGATCATCCCTACACGGAATGGCTTTCATATAATTTTACCGATCGTGAAACCGATCACGCTACTCTCGAATTGCAATGGGAACTGAAAAGCATCCCGATGCATATCACTGTGCCTAATATGAAAGATGTCTATGTTACCCAACTGGAAAAGGAATTCCAGGGATCTACCAGTTTTGTGGCTGCCAATTTTGTAAGCGCCGCGCAATGGTTGCTCCAGGAAAATTATGATCTGCCAAAAGCACTTGAATGGATAAATCGAAGTGAAGATGGCTTCTTCGGTCGATCTGATTTTAATTCCCTGACTACCAAAGCCCAGATCCAGATGAAACTGGATAAAGGTGATGAAGCGATGGCTACTATTGAAAAAGCGATTCACATGCCAGATGCCAATGCCACTCAAATCCATCAGTTGGGTCGCAGCCTCATCGGAATCGGGAAAAAAGAAGAGGCACTAAAAGTCTTTACTGCCAATTATGACATGAATAAAGCCGCCTGGCCCACCAATGTCGGCATGGCCCGTGGCCTATCTGCCCTCGGCCGTTATGATGACGCTCTCAAATACGCCGAAGCCGCCCTAGCTCAGACCCCCGACGACCAGAATAAAGCCAATGTTTCCAAAATGATTGAAAAGCTCAAAGCCAAACAGGACGTCAACTAAAATTTAAAAAACCGAAGGTTAGGCGAAGTTTCCAACTTCGCCTTAATATCCACAGGCATCGTCGTCCCGAAAATCATCGAAAGAAGGTCTCCTGACCTTCCTGCACAAATCACCACTTCGTCGATAATCTATTGTATTTCATCAACTACCTTGCTTAATTAATGTACTTTGTATTGCATAGTACTAAATCTCTTCTATATTTGCACCGTGAAAGACGATAACGTGAAGGCTCAGATGCGTAAAGGGGTGCTGGATATGTGCATTCTGTCCCTCCTGTCTTCAGAAGCCATGTATACCTCGGACATAATCGATAAACTAAAAGCCAGCCAGCTGGTCGTGGTGGAAGGCACCCTCTACCCCCTCCTGACGAGGCTAAAGAATGCAGGTTACCTCGAATATTTCTGGATGGAATCCAATTCAGGGCCCCCCAGGAAATATTTTAAAATCACTAGTTCCGGACAGACCTTTCTAAACGAACTCAAGGAGTCCTGGAAAGAAATCAATGATGCAGTCACTCTTACCACCAATCATAAAAACCAATGAATAAAACTATAAACATCAACATGGGCGGTTATGCCTTCGTCATCGATGAAGATGCATTTGAAACCGCGCATAATTACCTGACCACCCTCACGCGTCACTTCTCAAGCAACGAGGGCGCAGTTGAAATCATGCAGGACATTGAAAGCCGCATGGGTGAATTAATCAATCGCAATAAAGGCAGCCGCGCCATCGTAAATAAATTGGATGTAGTAGAAGCTATCGCGATCCTCGGTACACCTGAAGAATTAAAGGACATTAATTTCTCTGAACCAGCATCAAATGAGAAAGCAAAAACAGCATCTACTTTCCAATTAAAAACAGGAAAGCGTCTCTTCCGCGATCCGGATGATAAAATCATTGGAGGTGTTTGCTCAGGCCTTGCTTCTTACTTCGGCATCCAGGATACTGTGTGGGTAAGAGTTGGATTCGTGCTACTCTCCATGTTATTTGGATCAAGTGCCGTGATATATATCTTACTATGGTGG
>Ga0207656_10000272_pt1 | contig 17950 bp, 16 predicted proteins | sample KBSCornC12_FD_184297 | JGI IMG/M metagenome (GOLD analysis project Ga0207656, IMG submission 184297) | Corn rhizosphere microbial communities from Kellogg Biological Station, Michigan, USA - KBS Corn C1-2 (SPAdes) (version 2) | ecosystem: Host-associated > Plants > Roots > Rhizosphere > Soil ...
ACGTACCCCATCCCCTCGAGCGTGCGGGCGACGAATTGCGTGAACGCCGCCTCGCAGGTCGTGCCGTCGCGGTCGCCGAGCACGAAATCGGGACGCGACTTGCCGGGACCCTCCTCCGAGATCTTCGAGCTCACCGCCGGCATCGAGTGGACGTCGAGATGCCAGACGGCACCGAAGTGCCCGTGGGCCTCGTCGAGCGCCTTCTTCACCGCGCGCTGGTAGGGCTGGTGATATTCGACGATGCGGTGCTTCACCTCGTCCACCGTGAGCTTGCGGGCGTAGATCGCCTCGCCCGTGTCCAGCAGCCGCCAGATGAGGCCGATGCCGAGCTCGGTCTTGCGGCTCGGGATCGCGGGGCCGGGCCAGGGCGAGGAGAGCAGCGACGCGTCGATGTCGAGCAGCGAGCGGTTCGGGTCCACGTAGACGCGCGGAAAGCGCGCCGCGATGAGCGTCGCTCCGGCGGCCGGCGCATCGGCATAGAGCTCGTCCACGAAGGTGTCCTCGCCCTCGCGCAGGCGCGTGACCGGGACGGCGGCGTCGAAGTCGGCGGGGTACGTGGTACCGCTGTGCGGCGAATCCACGACCAGGGGCACGTGCGTGCCGGTCGCGGGAGGGCGGATGTCGAAGGCTTTTGTCGTCATGGTTCCGATATGTCGTTCAGGTGGCAGGCGGACCAGCGCCGGGGCGCGATCGCGCGCAGCGCCGGGCGCTCCTCGCGGCAGCGCGCGAAGGCATGCGGACAGCGCGGATGGAAATGGCAGCCCGGGGGCGGGGCGAGCGGCGACGGAATCTCGCCGCGGATCGGCACGTAGCGCCGCCGGCCCGCAGCGGCCTGGGAGACCTCGGCGACAAGCGCGCGCGTGTAGGGATGGTTGGGCGCGGCATAGAGCTCGGCGGCAGGGCCGCTTTCCACGACGCGGCCGAGGTACATCACCACGACGCGGTCGGAGATATGGCGCACCACGCCCAGGTCGTGGCTGATGAAGAGGTAGGTGAGCCGCAGCTCGTCGCGCAGCCGCATGAAGAGGTTCAGCACCTGCGCCTGGATCGAGACATCGAGCGAGGCGACCGCCTCGTCGCACACCAGCAAGCGCGGCTGGACCGCGAGCGCACGGGCAATGCCGATGCGGCTGCGCTGTCCGCCCGAGAACTGGTGCGGGAAGCGCGCCATGCTGCTGTCGTCGAGGCCGACCCGCCGGAGCACGTCGGCCACGTAGCCGCGCAGCTCCCGCGCGGGGACGAGTCCATGCACCCGCGGGGCTTCGCCGACGATGTCGGCCACGCGCATGCGCGGATTGAGCGAGGCATACGGGTCCTGGAAGATCATCTGCACGGCCAGCCGCTCGCGGCTGCCCGGCCCGTACTCGGCGTAGGGACGGCCGCGCCAGTAGCGCTCGCCCGAAGTCGGCTCGAGCACGCGCGCCACCATGCGGGCGAGCGTGGATTTGCCGCAGCCCGATTCACCCACGAGCCCGACGACCTCTCCCTCCGCCACGTGGAGGTCCACGCCATCGACGGCATGGACCGCGGCGATGGCCGGACGCGGCCCGATGAAGCCCGCGATCCTCGATGCGAGGTCGGGCTTGCGCGCGAAGCGGCGCGAGAGGCGTTCGAGCTGGAGGAGGGGAGCCGTGGCGCTCATGGAAGCGGATTGAAGCAGCGCAGCGTGCGGCCGGGCGCGGCCACGCGGCGCTCGGGCGCGGCGGCGCAGGCGGCGGCGGCGCGATTGCAGCGCTGCTGGAAGGCGCATCCGGGGCCAAGGTTGGCGAGCGACGGCGTCATGCCGGGGATCTGCGCGAGCGGCCGGCCCGGGACGTTGCGGCTCGGCAGCGAGTCCAGCAGGCCGCGTGTGTAGGGGTGCAGCGGCCGCTCCAGCACGTCGTCCACGCTTCCCGATTCCACGATCCGCCCGGCATACATCACGCAAACGTCGTCGGCGAGCCCCGCGATCACCGACAGGTCGTGCGTGATCCAGATGAGGCCCGTGCCGCTCTCGCTGCAGAGGCGCTGCATCTCGAACAGGATCTGGCCCTGGATCGTCACGTCGAGCGCCGTCGTGGGCTCGTCGGCGATGATGAGGTCGGGCTTGTTGACGAGCGCGATGGCGATGGCGACGCGCTGGCGCATGCCGCCGGAGAACTGGTGCGGGTAGCCACGCAGCCGCTCGTCGGGCGCGGGGATGCCCACGCGCACCAGCGCTTCGCGGCAGCGCGCGAGCGCCGATTCGCGCGACACGGCATGGTGGGCGCGCACCGCCTCGACCATCTGCGTATCGATGCGCAGGACCGGATTCAGCGTCATCATCGGGTCCTGGAAGATCATCGCGATGCGGTCGCCGCGCAACCGCCGCCACGCGGCCGCGTCCAGGGTGGTGAGCTCGCGCCCGTCGAGCAGGATCCGTCCCGCGACGATGCGCCCGGGAGCATCCACGAGCCCGAGGATCGAGTAGCCGGTCATCGACTTGCCGGAGCCCGACTCGCCCACGAGCCCCAGCACCCTGCCGCGCTCGAGCGTGAAGCTCACGTCGTCGACCGCCTTCACGACACCCGCCCGGGTGAAGAAATGCATGCGCAGCCCATCGACCTCCAGCAGCGGCGAGGTCATTTGCGCAGGCGCGGGTTGAGGATGTCGCGCAGCTGGTCGGCGACGAGGTTGATCGCCACGATCGTCAGCAGCAGCGCTACACCCGGGTAGAAGCTGATCCAGTACTTGCCGGAAAGCAGGTACTGGTAGCCGTTCGCGATCAGCAGCCCCAGCGAAGGCTCGGTGATGGGCAGGCCCAGGCCGAGGAAGGAGAGGGTTGCCTCGAGGGAGATCGCGTGGGCCACCTGCACGGTCGCCACGACGATGAGCGGCGGCAGGCAATTGGGCAGCAGGTGGCGCAAGACGATGCGCATGCGCGAAAGCGCCAGCGCACGCGCCGCCTCCACGTATTCCTTCTGGCGCTCGACCATCGCCGCGGAACGCACCGTGCGCGCGTAGTAGGCCCACTGGACGGTGACGAGCGCCACGATGATCTTGTCCACGCCCTGGCCGAGGATCGCCAGCAGGATGAGGGCGATGAGGATCGACGGAAACGAAAGCTGGATGTCCGCGAGCCGCATGATGGCCGCATCCGCCCATCCGCCGAAGTACGCCGCCGTGAGCCCGAGCGCCAGCCCGATCGCGAGCGCGATCACGGTGCTCGTGACGCCTACGGTGAGCGAGATGCGCAGGCCGTAGAGGATGCCGGAGAGCATGTCGCGGCCCTGGTCGTCGGTGCCCAGCCAGTAGGTCCTGCTCGTGGAGCTCGCGGCGGAGCCCGGCGGAAGCTTCGAGTCCATGACGTCGAGCTGCGCGAGATCGTAGGGGTTCTGTGGCGAGATCCACGGTGCGGCGAGCGCCAGCACGACCGCGATCGCGAGGAGCGCGAGCCCCGCCACGGCGAGCCGGCTGCGCACGAACTCGCTCGCTACGCGGCGCCAGGGCGACTCCACGTCCGCGGCAGGGCCGCTCGCGACCGGCGCCGGACCGGCGACGACGCCCATGTCAGTGGGCCGCGGCGGTGCCGGGACGCACGCGCGGATCGAGGACGGAATACACCACGTCCACGAGGAAGTTGATGGCGATGAAGATGGTCACGATCACCAGCAGGTACGCCACGATCACGGGACGGTCGAGCTGGTTGATGGAGTCGATCAGCAGCTTGCCGGTGCCGGGCCACGCGAAGATCGACTCGGTCACGATGGCGAACGCGATGACCGATCCGAGCTCCAGGCCGATGACGGTCACGATCGGGACGAGGATGTTCTTCAGCACGTGCACGCCGATCACCCGGCGCATCGGCAGTCCCTTGGCGCGCGCGAACTTCACGTAATCCTGCAGCACCGCCTCGCGCGTGCCGGCGCGCGTGAGCCGCACCAGCAGCGAGAGCTTGAAGAGCGCGAGGTTGAGCGCGGGCATGAGCAGGTGCGCAAGGCCGTCGCGCGTGAGGAAGCTCACCGGCACGCCGAGCACGTCCACGGTCTCGCCGCGTCCGTTGGGCGGAAGCCACCCGAGCTGCACCGAGAACACCATGATCAGCACCAGCCCGACCCAGAACGTGGGCAGGCTGAAGCCCAGGATCGACCCCGCCATGATGCCGCGGGCGAATGGCGAGTCGGGCTTGAGGCCCGCATAGAGCCCGAGCGGGATGCCCATCAGCACCGCGAGGAGCGTGGCCGCGAGTGCGAGCTCCATGGTGGCCGGAAGGCGCTCCAGGATGAGGCGGATCGCCGGCACGTTGTAGACGAACGAGCGCCCGAGGTCGCCGCTTGCGGCGCGCTTGAGGAAGGTGCCGTATTGCGCGGCGAGCGGCTGGTCGAGCCCGAGTGCCGCCGCGGCGCGGTCGCGCTCCTCCTGGTCCGCCTGCGGGTTGACCAGCAGCTCCACGGGGTTGCCGATGGCGAAGACCCCGATGAAGACCAGGAAGGACATCACCACCAGGACGAAGGCGCTCTGTCCGAGGCGGCGGATCGCGTAAGCGAGCATCGATCGATTGTGACAGATTGGAGCAGGCGAATTGGACCGGGGTCCCGCCATTGGGGCGCCGGCGAAATTCGGCCCCGGGCCTTATCCCGCCACTGCGGGGCCCGGGGCTTCGGCACTCGCTAGCGTGCCGCCGGCTTGAGGTCGGTGACGAGGGTGTACTGGTCCGTGCGTGGCGTATAGCGAAGGCCCTTCGCCGTGGCCCACGTGCTCACCTCGTAATGGATCGGGATGAGCGCCGTGTCGTTCATCGCCATCTCGGCAGCCGACTGGATGAGGCCTTCGCGCTTGTGGTCGTCCAGCGTCGACATCGCCTCGTCCACCAGCTTGTCGAAGGCGGGATTCGAATAGCGCGCACGGTTGGTCACGCCCATGCCCTTTGCCGGATCGTACGTGGCGAGGAGCGAGCGCAGGCTCGAGCCCTGCTCGCCGGATTCGGTGCCCCAGCCGAGCAGCATGTAGCCGAACTCGAGCTTGGTCGCGCGCGTGAAGTAGACGTTCGACGGCAGCGTCTCCACCTTCGCGTCCAGGCCGATGCGCGAATAGAACTGCGCGATCGCCTGCGCGATCTTGTCGTCGTTGATGTAGCGGTTGTTGGGGCCGAAGATGGTGAGCGCGAAGCCGTTCGGATAGCCCGCTTCCGCGAGCAGCTTCTTCGCCCCCTCCGGGTCGTACTTCGCGGGCTTCAACTTCTTGCTGGTGCCGAAGAAGAAATCGGGCAGGAGCTGCGCCGCGGGCACCGCCTTCTTCTCCATGATGCGGTCGTCGATCGCCTCGCGGTTGATCGCGATGGACAGGGCCTTGCGCACGCGCGGGTCGCGGAACGGGTTGCGGTCGAGCGGCTTGCCCGACTTGTCCGTCACGTAGGGCGGCGACTTGTCCGTGCCCTGGTTCAGGTGCACGTAGATCACGCGGTTCGACACCTTGTCCACGAGGTTGAAGTTCCGGTCCGCGGCGATGCGCGCGATGTCGGAGGTGGGCACGGTCTCGATCATCTGCACGTCGCCCGACAGCAGCGCCGCCACGCGTGCCGCGGGATTGGTGAGGATCTTGAAGGTGACCTTGTCCCACGGCTCCTCGCCGCCCCAGTAGCCGTAGTTGGCCTTGAGGACCACGCGCTGGTTCGGGATGTATTCGGCGAACTTGTACGGGCCGGTGCCGATGCACGCCTTGCCGGAGTTGTAGTCCTCCGTGGTCGCCTTCTCGCCGTGGAGCTTCGAGACGATGTAGACGGAGGCGAGGTCCGAGGGCAGCAGCACGTGGGGCGCGGCCGTCCTGAAGACGATGGTGTAGGGGTCGACGATCTTCACGTCCACGATCGGCTTGGTGAAGGTGGCGAACGACGACGGGCTGTTGGGCACGTTCGGCACGCGCTTCAGCGTGAAGGCCACGTCCTCCGCCGTGAACGGGGAGCCGTCGTGGAACTTCACGTTCTGGCGCAGCTTGAATTCCCACGTGAGGTCGTCGATGGCGCGCCACGACGTGGCGAGGCCGGGCACCAGCTTCATGTTCGGATCGCGCTTGATGAGCGGGTCGAACACGTGCAGCAGCAGGCCGTTGTTCGGCGAAAGGTTGTGGTAGTGCGGATCCATCGAGGTGATCGCGGCCTGCAGGCCGATGGCGATTTCCCGGTCCTTCGCGCCGGCGCCGATGGCGATGAATGCCGCGAAGAGCAACGCGGCCATCCGAAGCTTCTGCAACATGGTCTCTCCCCCTGTATCGACGTGCTCGCGGTCGATGCGCCGCGGTGGCTCATGATACCGTGCGCCCCATGGAGCCCGTCGAGAGGTTCGAGGCGATGCTGGCCGCGGGCACGGACAACGCCCTGCTGCGGTTCGGCCTCGGCTTGCACTACGCGAAGGCCGGGGATAGCGCGCGCGCCGCCGAGCACCTGCGCGCGGCCGTGGCCCACGACGCCGGGTACTCGGCCGCGTGGAAGCTCCTCGGCAAGGCGCTCGCCGACGGCGGCGACCGCGAGGGCGCGCGGGCGGCCTACGAGTCCGGGATCGCGGCGGCCGAGCGGCGCGGCGACAAGCAGGCGGCGCGCGAGATGTCGGTCTTCCTGCGCCGGCTCGACAAGGCTGCGGACGGGGCCTAGGCCGCGAGCAGCTCGCGCAACGCCGGCTCGGGCGCGTCGCGCACGATCGCGGCCCGGCCCAGCGCTTCGAGCAGGATGAGCGTGATGCGGCCGTCCTCGTTCTTCTTGTCGCGTCCCATGAACTCGAGCCAGGTGTCGAGCGGGAACCGCGGCGACACCACGGGCAGCCCGAGGCGCTCGATGAGCTGCGTCAGCCGGTCCGCCTCGGCTTTCGTGATGCGCCCGAGGCTTGCGGACAGGCGTGCCGCGAGCACCATGCCGGCGGCCACCGCCTCGCCGTGCAGCCATGCGCCATAGCCCGCCGCGGACTCGATGGCGTGGCCGAAAGTGTGGCCGAAGTTGAGCAGCGCGCGCACGCCGCTCTCGCGCTCGTCCTGCGCCACGATCTGCGCCTTCACCGCGCACGAGCGCTCGATCGCGTAGGCGAGGCTCGCGGGCTCGCGTCCCACCAGGCGCTCGGCGTGCGACTCGATCCAGTCGAGGAACGCCGCATCGTGGATGGCGCCGTACTTCACGACTTCGGCGAGCCCGGCGGCGAACTCGCGCGACGGCAGCGTCGCGAGCGTTCCCGTGTCGGCCACGACGGCGCGCGGCTGGTGGAACGAGCCGATCATGTTCTTGCCGAGGGGATGGTTGATGGCGGTCTTCCCGCCCACCGAGGAATCCACCTGGGCGAGCAGCGTGGTCGGCACCTGCACATACGCGATGCCGCGCTGGTAGGTCGCGGCCGCGAAGCCCGCGACATCGCCCACGACGCCGCCGCCCAGCGCCACCAGCACCGTGCGCCGGTCCGCGCGCGCCTCGAGCAGCGCCGCGTAGATGCGCTCCAGGCTCTCCCACGTCTTGAACGCCTCCCCGTCGGCGAGGACGATGCGCTGCGTCGTGGCGCCCGCGGCGGCGAGCGTGCCCTCGAGCCTCTCGGCATAGAGCGGCGCCACGGTCTCGTTGGTCACGACGGCCGCGCGGCGCCCGGCAAGATGCGGGGCGAACAGCGCGGGCATGTCGAGGAGCCCCTGCCCGATGTGGATCGGATAGCTGCGCTCGCCGAGCTCGACCTGCAAGGTGCGGTGACTCATGGGGAAACTCCTGGCGATTTCTGCCGCAGGGCCACGACCACCCGGTGGAGCAGCGTGGCGGCGCTCTGCGAGCCGGTGTCGACGATGATGTGGGCCGCCTCGCGATAGAGCGGATCGCGCTTCGCGAGGAGCTCCGCCAGCGTGGCCCTGGGATCGGGCGTGGCGAGCAGCGGCCGCGTCGTGTCGTGGCGCACCCGCTCCCACAAGCTGTCCACGCGCGCGCGGAGGTAGATCACGGTGCCGCGCCGCCGCATGACGTCGCGGTTTTCCGGCGCGAGGATGCTGCCGCCGCCGGTCGCGATCACCCGCGACTCGCCGGCCGCGACCTCGGCGAGGACGCCCGCCTCACGCCGGCGGAAGCCGTCTTCGCCCTCGATCTCGAAGATCGTCGCGACCGGCACGCCGGTGCGCTCCACCATCACGCGGTCCGTGTCCACGAACTCCATCCGCAGGCGCTGCGCCAGCGCGCGGCCGAGGGTGGTCTTGCCCGCGCCCATCATGCCCACGAGGAAGATGTTGCCGTTGCCCATGGGATCCATGATAACGGCGAAAAAACAAAGCCCCGGCAAGCCGGGGCTTCGTGGGCGCCGGGCTGCGCGTTCAGCGCACCGTGAGCGAGTCCTTCACGATCTTGGGTGTGACGAAGATCAGCAGCTCGGTCTTGTCGTCCTGCTTGACCGTGCGCTTGAACAGCACGCCCAGGAGCGGGACATCGCCCAGCAGCGGCACCTTGTCGACGGTGGTGCGGGTGGTCTGCTCGAAGATCCCGCCCAGGACCACCGTGTCGCCGTTGTCGACCAGCACCTGCGTGTTGACGCGCTTGGTGTCGATGGTGGGGAAGTTGCCGTTGCCCGTATTCACCAGCGCGCCCACCGTGTCCTTCTTCACCTCGAGGTCCATGATGATGCGGTCGTCGGGCGTGATGCGCGGGGTGACCGCCAGCTCGAGCACCGCGGGACGGAAGGCCACCGTGGTGGCGCCGCTCGCGGCCGCCGTCAGGTACGGGATCTCCGTGCCCTGCGAGATGACGGCCTTCTTCTTGTCCGCCGTGATCACGCGCGGGCTCGACACCACCTTGCCGCGGTTGTCGGCTTCCAGCGCGGAGAGCTCCACGTTCACGAGGTTGCCGCTGCCGAGGTTGAGGATCGAGAGCGCCAGCGTGCCCGTGGCGCCGACCACCGGCAGGTTCACGTTGAGCTGCTCGGGCTGCGCGCCGGCCGGCGACAGCAGCGTGCCCTGCGTCGAGGAGATGAGGCTCGCCGAGCCGCGTGAGATCGGGTTGTTGGCGAGCGGGTTGACCGTGTCGTTGAGGTTGCCCGAGACGCCGAAGTTGTAGGTGTTGTTGCTGAAGGCCGACTGCGTGCCGAAGCGCACACCGAGCTGGTGGCCCCACTTGTCGTCGGCGATCACGATGCGGGCCTCGATCAGCACCTGGCGCACGGGAACGTCGAGCTGCTGGATGAGGCGCCGCGCTTCCTCCAGGCGGCCGCCCGTATCCTGGATGAAGATCGTATTGGTGCGGTCGTCGATGGTGGCGGTGCCGCGCTTGGAGAGGATGCGCTGGTCCTTGTCGGCAAGGAGCTTGCGCAGGTCCTCGGCGCGGGCGTAGGAGAGCGCGAACGATTCCGTGCGCACGGGCTCGAGGTCCGAGATGGCGGCGCTCGCCTCGAGCGCCAGCTTCTCCTTCGCGGCCAGCTCGTCGGTGGGCGCGATCAGCACCACGTTGCCGTTCTTGCGCTTCGACAGGCCCTTGGCCTGCAGGATGATGTCGAGCGCCTGGTCCCAGGGCACGTCCTTCAGGCGCAGCGTGAGGTTGCCGCCGACGGTATCGCTGGTGATGATGTTCAGGCCCGTGAAGTCCGCGATCACCTGCAGCACCGCGCGCACTTCCACGTTCTGGAAGTTGAGGGACAGCTTCTCGCCCGCGTAGCCCGGCGTGGAGCCCTGCACCAGGCGGTTCGGGTCTTCCTTGAGCGGCTTCACCTCGAGGATGAACTGGGTGTCGGTCTGGTAGGCCGAGTATTCCCAGAGGCCGCGCGGCTCGATCACCATGCGCGCGCCCCCGCCCTGCTCGAACGTGTCGACGAAGCGCACCGGCGTAGCGAAGTCGCCCACGTCCAGCCGCCGCACGAGGTTGCGCGGGATGTCGGTGTTGAGGAAGTCGACGATGACCTGGCGGCCCTGCTGGCGGATGTCGATGCCGACGTTGGCCGAGGACAGGTCCACCACGATGCGGCCCTCGCCCGCGTTGCCGCGGCGGAAGTCCACGTCGCGCAGGTTGAAGCGCGCGCTGCTCGCGGCGGCGGGCTGCGCGAACATGGTCGATGCCGCCGCCGAAGACGGGGTGGTCGACACCGCGCCGGCGACCGGCGCCTGCGAGGCGTCGATCGTCACGACGAGATCCTTGCCCTCGGTCGCCTGCGTGTACGCGAGGTTGCGCGTGAGGTTCATCACCAGGCGCGTGCGATTCGCGGCCTGCACCAGCGACACGCTGCGCAGGTCGCCCTGGCCGGCCTCGATCTGGGAGCGGCCGGTGGCGTTGGAGGTGTCCGGCAGGTCGATCGCGATGCGCGGCGGGTTGGTCACCGCGAAGCCCTGGGGCACCGCGGCGAGCGGTTCCTTGAGCCCGACACGCACCATGATCTTGCCGCCCGGAACCGCGGCGAACGTGATCGATTCGACCGCGTTGCGGGCCGCGGACTGCGCCCATGCGAGCGGCGCCGACAGCGCGAATGCGAGCACGCCGAGCGCGCACGCGATGCGGCGGGCCGGGATGCGGAAGCTTGTGGTCACTTTTTGTCCCCTTTTGCGGATTCCTCCAGCAACGGCAGCACGCTCTGCCGCTCGGCCCAATCGCCGCCGCTGTCCTGAACGATTTCCTTGAGCTTGATCTCCGAATCGGTCACGTCGGTGATCAGCCCGAAGTTCTGCCCCATGTAGTTGCCCTTCTTCACGCGGTAGAGGGTCTTGTCCGCGCGCACCAGCGCGTAGGTGTCGTTGCCCTGCTGCAGCGTCCCCACCATCTTCAGCTGGTCCAGCGGGAAGGCCTCGAGCGGCTCCTTGCGGCGGTTGAGGTCGGGTGCGACGCCGGTGCCCGGGCCTTCCTTCGGCGCGGCGAGCTTGCGCGGCTTGAACGGGTCTGGCAAGTCGAAGCCTTCGTAGGCGAACGGCTCGAAGGGCTTCACGGACGGCAGCGGCTCCACGCGGCGCGGCAGGTTCTTGTCGGAGTCGCGCACGAATTTCTTGAGGTCGTCCATCTGCGAGCCGCAGCCGGCGGCCAGCATCGCCGCTGCGATGGGGAGCACGAGGCGCTTCATCACTTGCCCCCGGCTTTCGCAGGTGCTCCCTTGGTGGCGGCCTTGCGCTGCTTCGCCACTTCCTCCTCGTCGAGGTAGCGGTAGGTCTTCGCCACGGCCTCCATGGACAGCACGCCCTCCTTGGGCGGGTCGATCTTGAGGTCGGTGAGCAGCACGATGCGCGGCATCTTCGCCACGTCGCTCGCGAAGGCACCCAGGTCGTGGTAGTTGCCGGTCACCTTGATGTTGACGGGCAGCTCCGCGTAGAACTCGGTGATGTTCTCGTGCTCCGCGGGCTTGAACAGCTCGAACTGCAGGCCGCGGCCGAGGCCCGCCTGGTTGATGTCGATGAGGAGGGCGTCCATCTCGCTCTTGTTGGGCAGCTGCTTCAACAGCGCGCCGAACGCCTGCTCGATCTCGGCGCGCTGCTGCTTGTAGGCCTCGAGGTTGATGGCGAGCTTCTTCTTCTCGAGGAACGTTTCCTTCTGCTTGTTCACTTCCTGCTCGCCGCGGTCGATCTCCTCCTTCTGCGACTGCCAGAAGATGAAGTAAGCGGCGACCTGGATCAGGATGAAGATGAGCACGAAGGCACCGAGCTTGATCGGCCATGGCCAGTTGCCCGGCTGTTTCGGATCGAGGGTCTGCAGCTCCTGGATGATGTTCATTTTCCCGCCGCCTTCGCCGGCGTGCCCTTGTCGCCCGGCTGCCCTTCGGGCCGCGCCCGCTTGATCGAGATGTTCATGTTGAACTCGTTGATGCGGCCGCCGGACTTGTCCGCGGGGACCGCCTTGATCTCGACCAGCTCCGGGTTCTCGAGGTAGGGCGACGCGCCGAGGTTGCGCATCAGCGTCGAGACGCGCGCGTTCGACTGCGCGTAGCCGGTGACGTTGACCTTGGTCCCGGTCTGCTTCACCGACTTGAGATAGACGCCGTCGGGAAGCTGGCGCAGGAGCTGGTCGAGCAGCTCCACGGGCTCCGAGCGGTTGCTCTGCAGGTTTTCGACCACCTGCTTCTTCGCCAGCAGCGCCGCGGTTTCCTCGCGGATCTTCTGGATCTCGGTGATCTGCTTGTCGAGCTTGGCGATCTCGCCCTTCATGTAGGCGACGTTCGCGCGCTGCTGGCTCACCTGGTTGTCGAGGAAAGCCCAGACGCCGGCGGCGGCGAGCAGGCCGATGATCGCCGCGATGCCGGCCATGACGGTGAACTGCTGCTGCCGGCGCTTGCGCTTCTCCTCCCGGTGCGGGAGCAGGTTTACGCGGATCATGAGGGGTCGAACCTCCGCATCGCGAGGCCGCAGGCGACCATCAGCGACGGTGCGTCGATCGTGAGCTGGCGCGGCTTCACCTTCGAGGACAGGGCCATGTTCGCGAACGGGTTGGCGACCAGGGTGTGGACCTGCGTGCGCTGGGCCACCATCTCCTCGAGCCCGTCGAGCATGGCGCACCCGCCCGTGAGCAGGATGTGGTCCACCTTGTTGAACTGCGTCGAGGTGAAGAAGAACTGCAGCGCCCGCTGGATCTCGAGCACGATCTTCTCGTTGAAGGGTTGCAGCACGTCGGGGCCGAAGTTCTCCGGCAGGTTGCCGACCCGCTTCGCGGCTTCGGCCTCTTCCACGGGCATGTCGAACTGGCGCGCGATGTCCTGCGTGAGGAGGTTGCCGCCGATCTGCTGCTCGCGCGTATAGACGGTCTGGCCGTTGTGCACGACCGACACGCGCGTGACCGTGGCGCCGATGTCCACGATGACGGTGACGTCGCTCTCCGCGATGCCGGAGTTGCCGCCGCAGATCAGCTCGAAGGCGGTCTGCGCGGCGTACGACTCGACGTCCATCACGATCGTCTTCAGGCCCGCGGCCTCCGCAGCCGCGACGCGATCCTCGATCTTCTCCTTGCGCGAGGCCGCGATCAGGACCTCGACCTCATCCTCGCTCGAGGGCGCGGGGCCCAGCACCTGGAAATCGAGGTTGACCTCGTCGAGCGAGAACGGGATGTACTGGTTGGCCTCGCCCTGCACCTGCGATTCCATGTCCTCTTCGCGCTGGCCGCCGGGCAGGATCACCTTCTTGGTGATCACGGCTGCGGCGGGGAGCGCGAGGGCGATGTTGCGGATGCGCGAGCCGAGGGCCTTGTGGGCGCGCTTGATCGCTTCCCCGGCCGCCTCGATGTTGGCGATGTTGCCGTCGACGACCGTATCCTTCGGCAGCGGCTCGATGGCGTAGCGCTCGACGCGATAGATGTTGCGGCCGGCCTCCGCGATCTCGACCATCTTGACCGACGAGGAGCTGATGTCGCATCCCACGAGGGGAGGCGCTTTGGCCTTCAGGAAGTCGAACTGGGCTGCTAATTTTTCTTTAATCATCGTGGGGGGTTAGCACCCAAACTGAGAATCTACTTTAGATGCTAGCAACAAGTCCTAGGCCTGTAAAGCAAATCGTCGGCAGCGAGCGACGTATACATACCGACTATAATGGTCATCGGCTACCGAATATTACGCACGCGGCCTCCAGCCCGAGGCCCGCGCCCACGCCCTGATGACCTCCCGTTGGTGGTTCTACCCCGCGCTCATCGCCGTCTCGCTCGTCCTCGTGGCGGCCGGCGTGGCAGCCCTTACCGTGGTCCTGCTGTGGCCGAACCTGCCCAGCCTGCAGGTGCTCACGGATTACCGTCCCAAGATCCCGCTGCGCGTCTTCTCGGCCGAGGGCGAGCTCATCGGCGAGTTCGGCGAGGAGAAGCGCGCCGTCGTGAAGATCCAGGAAGTGCCGCAGGTGATGAAGGCGGCGATCCTCGCGGCGGAGGACGATCGCTTCTACCAGCATGGCGGCGTGGACTACATGGGCGTCGTGCGCGCCGCCACCGCCAACCTGCGCTCGCAGGGCCGCCGCGAGGGCGCTTCCACCATCACGATGCAGGTCGCGCGCACCTTCTTCCTCACGCGCGAGAAGACCTTCGCGCGCAAGCTCTCCGAGGTGCTGCTCGCGTTCAAGATCGAGGCCAACCTCACCAAGGACCAGATCCTCGAGCTCTACATCAACCAGATCTTCCTCGGCCAGCGGGCCTACGGCTTCGCTTCGGCGGCCAACGTTTATTTCGGCAAGAACCTGTCCGATCTCACGCCGGCCGAGGCGGCCATGCTCGCGGGGCTGCCGCAGGCGCCCTCGCGCCAGAACCCGTTCGTGAACGTGAAGCGTGCGCAGGAGCGGCAACGCTACGTGCTGCGTCGCATGAACGACGTGGGGTGGCTGTCGACCGAGCAGTACCGCAAGGCGCTCGCCGAGCCGCTGCACCTCAATCCCAACCAGCACGAGGTGTTCGCCTTCCGCGCCGACTATGTCGCCGAGATGGCGCGCGCCGCGGTGGTCGAGCAGTTCGGGGAGTCCGCGTACGTGAGCGGGTTGCGCGTGCACACGACCGTGCGGCGCAAGGACCAGGAAGCCGCCAACGCCGCGCTTCGCCACGGACTTCTCGAGTACGACCGTCGCCACGGCTATCGCGGCCCGGAAGGTTTCGCCGAGCTTCCCGCGGATGCGGAAGACGTGGACGACGCCGTCGACGAGGCGCTGCAGGATCGCGAGCCCCTGGGAGACCTGGTGCCCGCCGTGGTGCTGGAAGCCACGCCGCAGAAGGTGAAGGTGGCCCTCCATCGCGGCGACGAGGTCACGATCACGGGCGAGGGCCTCAAGTTCGTCGCCCGCGCGATCGGCGACAAGAACCCCGATCGCGCCATCCGGCGCGGCTCCATCGTTCGCCTGCAGCCGGGCGAGAAGGGCGCGTGGAGCATCGCCCAGCTGCCGAAGGCGGAGGCCGCGCTGGTCTCGGTCGATCCCGCCAACGGCGCCATCCTCTCGCTCGCGGGCGGCTTCGACTACAACGCGAACAAGTTCAACCACGTGACGCAGGCGTGGCGCCAGCCGGGCTCGAGCTTCAAGCCGTTCATCTATTCGGCCGCGCTGGAAAAGGGCTTCACGCCCGCCACGGTGCTCAACGACGCGCCGTTCGTGATCGACGCGGCCAAGACCGGCGGCCAGCTCTGGGAGCCGAAGAACTACGACGGCAAGTTCGAGGGCCCGATGCGCCTTCGCACCGCGCTCACCAAGTCGAAGAACATGGTGTCGATCCGCCTGCTGCAGGCGATCGGGCCGCACTACGCGCAGGATTACATCCAGCGTTTCGGCTTCGACCCGAAGATGCATCCCGCCTATCTCACGATGGCGCTGGGCGCGGGCAGCGCGACACCGCTGCAGATGGCGGCGGCCTACTCGGTGTTCGCCAATGGCGGCTACCGCGTGAAGCCGTGGTTCATCGAGCGCGTGGAGGACAATCGCGGCCAGACCGCGTATGCCGCCAAGCCCGAGACCGCCGGCGTCGATGCCGAGCGCGTCCTCGACGAGCGCAACGCCTTCATCATGACCACGCTCATGCGCGACGTCGTGCGCTACGGGACGGCCGCCAAGGCGATGTCCCTCGGCCGCAACGACCTCGCCGGCAAGACGGGCACCACCAACGACCACGTGGACGCGTGGTTCTGCGGGTTCAACGGGCGCATGGTCGGTGTCGCCTGGGTCGGCTTCGATACGCCGGGCAACCTCGGCAACAACGAGACCGGCGGGGCCGCCGCGCTGCCCATATGGATCGCGTACGCGGGCAAGGTGCTGAAGGGCGTGCCCGAGACCGAGATCTCCGCGCCGTCGGGCGTCGTGACGGTGGCGATCAATCCCGCGACGGGGCTGCGCGACCCGTCCCCCTCGAACACCCCGGGGCGGATCACCGAATATTTCTACCAGGAGTCGCAACCGCCGGTGGGCGACGATACCTCCATCGCGCGCGACGGCACGCGTCCCACCGAAGAAGTGAAGAGCCAGATCTTCTGATGGCGAAGGCCCGCTCGCGACGCGACGTGAACCTGCGCCTGCGCATCGCGTACATGGCCGCGCGCCTGATGGCCGAGGACGGCGTGGCCGATTACGGCACGGCGAAGTGGAAAGCGGCGCGCCAGGCGGGGCTCTCGGACGCGAACCTCCTTCCCGACAACGACGAGATCGAGTCTGCGTTGCGGGAGTACCAGAGCCTCTACCAGAAGGACGAGCAGCCCGGCCACGTGCGGCACCTGCGCGAGGTCGCCGTGCGTGTCATGCGCGATTTCGCGGCCTTCCGGCCGGTGCTCGTGGGCTCGGTCCTCGCGGGCACCGCCACGCAGTTCTCCGACGTGAACCTGCAGCTCTTCACCGACGATCCCAAGGCCCTCACGATGTTCCTGCTGAACCGGCGCGCCCGGTTCGAGGAGACCTCGAGGCGCCTGCGGCGCGGCGACCAGTCGCATGACGTGCCGCAGATCCTGCTCGACGTGGACGGGGTGACGGTCACGATGACGGTGCTCACGCCGGACGACGAGCGCGCCGGTGCCAGGCCGCGCGCATCGGAAGAGCCGCAGCGGGCGCGCCTCGCGGAGGTCGAAGCGCTCCTGCAGCGCGACGGCTGGACGCCGGACTCCGGAGGCTCCTAGGCTAGCGTTCGCGCAGCTTCTGCGCGGCCTCGAGCGCGAAATAGGTGAGGATCGCGTCGGCGCCCGCGCGCTTGAACGCGAGCAGCGCTTCCATCATCACCGCATCGCGCTCGAGCCAGCCGCGCTCGGCGGCCGCGCTCAGCATCGCGTACTCGCCGCTCACCTGGTAGACGAAGGTGGGCACCTGGAAGCGCTCCTTCACGCGGCGGACGATGTCGAGGTACGGCATGCCCGGCTTCACCATCACGTAGTCGGCGCCCTCGGCCAGGTCGAGGGCCACTTCGTGCAGCGCCTCGTCGGTGTTGCCCGGATCCATCTGGTAGGTCTTCTTGTCGCCCTTGCCGAGGTTGGCCCCGGAGCCGACCGCGTCGCGGAACGGGCCGTAGAAGGCCGACGCGTACTTCGCCGCATAGGCGAGCACGCGCACGTGGATGAACTTGCGGTCGTCCAGCGCCTTGCGGATCGCGCCGATGCGTCCATCCATCATGTCCGAAGGGGCGACGATGTCCACGCCCGCCTCGGCGTGGCTCGCCGCCTGCCTCGCCAGCACTTCCAGCGTCTCGTCGTTCACCACGTAGCCCGAATCGTCGACCAGGCCGTCCTGGCCGTGGATCGTGTACGGATCGAGCGCGATATCGGTGATCACGCCCATCTCGGGAAAGCGCTTCTTGACGGCCCGCACGGTGCGCGGCACGAGGCCTTCCGGGTTGTACGCTTCCTCTGCGCCGCCGGTCTTGAGGTTCAACGGCACCACGGGAAAGATCGCAAGGGCGGGAATCCCCAGGGTGAGCGCTTGCTCCGTCAGCCGCAGCAGCTCGTCGATCGAGCGGCGCGAGACGCCGGGCATCGACGGCACCGGCTCGACCGCGCCTTCACCTTCGAGCACGAAGACCGGCAGGATGAGGTCGTCGGGCGACAGGCGCGATTCGCGCACCAGCCGGCGGGAGAAGTCATCGCGGCGGGAACGGCGCATGCGCCGCTCGGGAAAGCGACCGAGCATGGGATTCACCTGGGCCGGAAAAAGGTGGGAACTTTAGCATGGGGCCCCTCTCTTATCCGCTGAAGGGTCTCACCCTTCCCCGCTTCTCCTCCCTGAGCGGGCGCCTTAATCCCAATTAAGGCTTTTTTGGCCCCGGCTTTAATCCCCTTTAGCCGGGGCTTTGTTTTTCAGCGCCGCCAGCGCACTCAAAGCGCTGGCGGCCTCGTCGACGCCCTCGCGCTTCAGGCTGGAGAAGAGCTGCACCGTGGCTCCCGGATAGATCTCTGCCAGCCGCCGCCGCACCTGGGCCAACGCCACCTGCTGCGCCTGCTTCGAGAGCTTGTCCGCCTTGGTGAGCAGGATGTGCGCGCGCCTTCCCGCCTCCCGCAGCCATTCCAGCAACGTGAGGTCGAGCGACGTGAGGGGATGGCGAATATCCATTACCACCACGACCGCCGCAAGCGACGCGCGCCCTGAAATGTAAGTGCCCACCAAT
>Ga0207656_10000274_pt1 | contig 17852 bp, 15 predicted proteins | sample KBSCornC12_FD_184297 | JGI IMG/M metagenome (GOLD analysis project Ga0207656, IMG submission 184297) | Corn rhizosphere microbial communities from Kellogg Biological Station, Michigan, USA - KBS Corn C1-2 (SPAdes) (version 2) | ecosystem: Host-associated > Plants > Roots > Rhizosphere > Soil ...
TGTGCCTCGATGTCTGCCATGGGCGGGGACAATAACCCGACGATGGGACCGGAACGGGTGGCGGGGGTCGAGGGCGCGCTGGCGGCGATCGTGGCGGCGCACAACGAGGCCGACCGAGTGGGGGAGACGGTGCGGGCGCTGCGCGAGGCCTTCCCCGGGGCGCGGGTGTGGGTGGCCGACGACGCCTCCAGCGACGGGACGGCCGAGGTGGCGATGCTGGCCGGGGCCGAGGTAGTCCGGCGCGGCCGCTCCCACGGCAAGGGCGGCAACGTCACCGCCGCCGCGGATGCGGCGGTGAGGGTGGAGCCGGCGCCGCGGGTCGTCCTGCTTTGCGACGGGGACCTGGGGGCCTCGGCGGCACGGCTGGCGCCGCTGGTCGAGGCGGTGGAACGGGGCGAGTGCGACCTCGCCGTGGCGGCGTTCAGCCGCCGAGTCGGCGGCGGCTTCGGGTTTGCGCTCGGCTTCGCCCATTGGGCGATCAAGCGCCTCTGCGGCCTGGAGACGCAGGCGCCGATCTCCGGCCAGCGGGCACTGCGGGCAGAGGCGCTACAAGCGACGCTGCCCTTCGCCAAGGGCTACGGCATGGAGATCGGGATGACCGTCGACGCCGTCCGCGCCGGCTACCGCCTGTGCGAGTACGAACTGGACCTGCAGCACCGCGCCACCGGCAGGAACCTCGCCGGCTTCCTCCACCGCGCCGGCCAGTTGCGCGACTTCGCGCGGGTGTTCCTCTCTCGCCTGGTGCAGAGCCCCTGAACAGGTCACAGAAATTTTCCAGTTTTGTGACCCACAAGTGAATAAATCCCTCCTAGAGTCCATGGCACTATGGAGGCTGTGAGGGAGAAGTGGACTGACGAGCGGCTCGACGACATGAACGAGCGCATGGGCAAAGGCTTCGACCGGCTCGATAAAGACATCCGTGAAGTTCGTTCCGAGGTTGCCGGCATCCGCGGAGAGATGAATAGCCGCTTCGAAGCGACCCATCGCTTGATCATCCAAGTCGGTGCCGGGTTGTTCGGCACGATGGTCATCGGCTTTTTAAGCCTTGTAGTGACTCAGCATTAGCTCATGCGGGCGGGCTCGCGTTAGCCTGACGCGATGAGGCGGAGGGGAAAGAGGGGCGTTGCGGTTGTCGCGCTGGCGGTTGCGTGCTTCCTCGTCGCCTCGATCGCGCATGCCGAGCTGATTGAGCGGGGTGACCTCTTCGTCAAGTTCGACGGGGGCATCTTTCCGACGGCGCTGCCGCGGCACACGAACGCGCCGATCACCGTCAGCGTCGACGGCACGATCAAGACCCTCTCCGGGGAACGGCCGCCGGCGCTGCGCTTCATCGCGATCGCGATCAATAAAGGAGGGCGGATCGACACCAAGGGCCTGCCCACCTGCCGCCGCTCGGAGATCGAACCGGCGACCTCACAGCAGGCGCTTGAAGCCTGCGGGTCGGCGCTGGTCGGCGAAGGCCGCTACCTCGGCGCCCTGGCGCTGCCGGAACAGACCTCCTTCCCCCTGCAGGGGCGGGTCCTCGCCTTCAACACCGTCATCAACGGGAAGCGGGCGATCCTCGCCCACGTCTACGGCAGTAACCCGATCCCGAACAGCCGCATCCTCGTCTTCCACATCCACAAGGCAAGCGGGACGTTCGGCACGGTCCTCACCGCTGAACTTCCCGCCCGGCTCAACCGCTACGGCTTTCTGAAAAAAATCACCCTCAACCTGCACCGGGACTTCGTCTACCGCGGCCGCAAGCACAGCTACCTGAGCGCGGCCTGCGCGGCGCCGGCTGGCACCACGCTTGGCATCTTCCCCTTCGTCCGGGTCTCGATGACCTTCTCCGACGGGCGCAAGTTGGCCTCGACCCTGACCCGCACCTGCCATGTGAAAAAAGGCCGGTAGTGATCCTTGCGATCGACCAGGGGACGACCGGGAGCACCTGCCTCGTCTTCGACGGTGAAGGTGCGATCGCCGGCCGCGCCTACTCCGAGTTCGAGCAGTTCTTCCCGCGGCCGGGCTGGGTCGAGCACGACGCAAACGAGATCTGGGAGGTAACGCGGCGGGTCGCCGCCAAGGCGATCGCCGATGCCGGCATCGAGGGCGCCGACCTCGATGCGATCGGGATCACCAACCAGCGCGAGACGGTCGTCGCCTGGGACCCGCAGACGGGAGAGCCGGTCCATCGCGCGCTCGTCTGGCAGGACCGGCGCACGGCCGAGCGCTGCGACGAGCTGAAGGCTGCGGGGCATGAGCCGCTGGTCCGCGAGCGCACCGGCCTCACCATCGACCCCTACTTCTCCGGCACGAAGATCGAGTGGCTGCTGCGGAACGCCGCGGGAGCGGAGCGGGCGGTTTTCGGCACCGTCGACTCCTGGCTCCTCTTCAAGCTGACCGGCCGCCACGTCACCGACTACACGAACGCTTCGCGGACGATGCTGTTCGACATCCGCAAGCTCGGCTGGGACCAGGAGCTGTGCGGGCTGCTTGGGGTCGATCCGACTCGCCTGCCGGACCCCCTGCCGTCCTCCTGCGTCTTCGGCACCACGTCCGAGTTCGGCGGCGAGGTGCCGGTTGCGGGCGTCGCCGGGGACCAGCAGGCGGCGCTCTTCGGCCAGGCCTGTCACCACCCGGGGATGGCGAAGAACACCTACGGCACCGGCAGCTTCGTCCTCCTCAACAGCGGCTCGAAGCCGCCACGGGTCCCCGACGGGCTGCTGGGAACGGTCGCTTGGGGCCTAGGCGAGGAAGTCTCTTATGCGCTGGAGGCCTCGATCTTCGTCACCGGCGCCGCGGTGCAGTGGCTGCGCGACGGCCTCGGGATCATCGACGAGGCGGGGGAGACCGAGGCGCTGGCGGCCTCGCTGGACTCCAACGACGGCGTCTACTTTGTCCCAGCGCTGACCGGGCTCGGCTCGCCGCATTGGGACCCTTACGCGCGGGGGACGATCGTCGGCCTCACCCGCGGCAGCGGCCGCGCTCACCTGGCGCGGGCAGCGCTGGAGGCGATCGCCTACGAGACGGTCGACGCGGTCCGGGCGCAGGAGGTCGCCTGCGGCGAGCGCCTCGAGCTGCTGCGGGCCGACGGCGGCGCCACCGTCAACCGCTGGCTGATGCAGTTCCAGGCCGACGTGCTCGGAGCGCCGGTCTCGGTGCCGGAGATCGCCGAGACGACCGCGCTCGGCGCCGCCTACCTGGCCGGGGTCGCGACCGGCGCCTGGTCGCTGCAGCAGGTGGGGGCGATGTGGCGGGAGGCCGAGCGCTACGAGCCGCGGATGGAGGAGGCGCAGCGGGAAGAGCTGCTGGCGGATTGGCGGCGGGCGCTGGAGCGCTCCCGCGGTTGGGCGTAACCCGCCGGCACCCCGTGGGGTAGGACGGATCACGGCGACCACCCCGCCGCCTTTTGTCATGGCCGAGATGAAGCCACAGGTCTACAAGGACCCGCGCCCCGCGGAGTACTTCAGGCAGTTCCACGAAGCGGCGCGGAAGGGCGTCGGCTGGACCTACACCCTCGCCCGCATCGTCCTCACGATCCCGACGATCCTGATCTACCGGGTGCGGGCGATCGGGGTGGAGAACGTCCCCAAGCAGGGGCCGCTGATCCTCGCCCCCAATCACTTCAGCCAGATGGACCACTTCTTCGCCGGCGTCTACCTGCGACGGAAGATCCGCTTCATGGCGAAATCGCAGATGTTCGGCCCGCCCGTCCTCACCTATATCTACAAGCACGGCGGCGTCTTCCCGGTCCGCCGTGGCCACCACGACGAGGAAGCGATCGAGACCGCCCGCATCCTGGTCGAGCAGGGGGAAATGCTGCTCGTCTACGCCGAGGGCGGCCGCTCGCGCTCTGGCGAGCTGGGGGAGCCGAAGCCCGGGATCGGCCGCATCGCCCTCGAAACCGGGGCGCCGATCGTCCCCGTCTGCATCCACGGCTCCGAGCGCGTGCGCGGCTGGAAGCGCCTGCGTTTCCCTCGGGTCACCGTCCAGTTCAGCGAGCCACTCACCTTCCCTGTGGAGGAGTCACCAAGCCGCGAGCGCCAGCTCGAGGTCGCGACCGAGGTCTTCGGCCAGGTGCGCGAGATGTACGAGGCGCTATCTACTCGTAGCGCTGCTCGATCCGGGAGTAGAACTCCGGATCGTGACCCGGCGTGATCACCGCGTCGGGGAACTGATTGTTGAAGAGCCGCAGCTCCTGCAGGGAGCGGCGGAAGTTGTGGGTGTCGAACGGTTTGGGGGGGAGCGGGGCGCCGCCGTCGAGCTGCGCGCGCACATACATCGCGTCGCCGCCGATTATGAAGTCGCGCTCCTTGAGATGGCAGACCACCGACATATGGCCGGCGCTGTGGCCGGGGGTGAAGGCGAGCCGGATCGAGCCGTCGCCGAAAAGGTCGAAGGTGCGGCCGAAGCTCGCGTAGGAGTCGATGCTGTTGCGGTCGAAGTCGACCGTGCGGTAGTCGAAGGCGTAGTCGAAGTGGGCGCGGCGGTAGCCGTTGACGGTCGGCTGCGAGCCGGTCGCGGCGGCCTTCCACTCGGTCTCGCTGACAACGAAGGTGGAGTTGGGGAACTCGGAGATCGCCGAGGTGTGGTCGCTGTGCATGTGGGTCATGACGACGATCGGGATCTCGCCCGGATCGAGGCCGCGCTTGCGCAGCTGCGCCGGGACGTCTTCGCCGGCCTCGAGGGTCGGCTTGCCCACGTGGGTGCCGAGGCGGCCGAAGTTCTCGCGCGCGTCGGTGGCGATCGAGGGGTGGAGGCCGGTGTCGACGAGGATCGCGCCGGCACTCGGGTGGCGGATCAGGAAGGCGGGGATCGGGATCGTCCGCGGCGGCTTGGTGGTGATCAGCGCCCGCAGCAGCTTCAGGTTGACCATCGGCCCACCCGGGTCCTCCATCAGCGGCACCGGGAAGTTGCAGTGGCCGGCGATCAGCGGTTCGACCACGACCGTCGCCTGCGGGCTGCCGCCCGCGAGCGGCTCGTGCAGGGGACGGGCCTCGACGCTCACCTTCATCCCGGTGACATTACCGCCGATCAGGTCGTCTATAGGCTTGGCCGGGCAATGGCTGACAGCGCCCATTCGCAGGTGTTTCGCGACGGATTGCTCGACGGGCAGGTCTGCGTCGTCTCCGGCGCCGGCAGCGGCCTCGGCCGGGAGACGGCGCTGGAGCTGGCACGGCTCGGCGCCACCGTCGTCGCCTGCGGCCGCCGTGAGGAGCCGCTGGCCGAGACGGCCGAGCTGGCGGCGGGCCTGCCGGGCTCCTTCGAGCACGAGTGCCTCGACATCCGCGAGGAGGAGCCGGTCGGCCGCTTCTTCGACGGCTTGCTGGAGCGCCACGGCCGCCTTGACGTCCTCGTCAACAACGCCGGCGGCCAGTTCCTCAGCCCGGCCGAGGCGATCAGCCCCAAAGGCTTCAAAACCGTGATCGACCTCAACGTCCTCGGCACCTGGCTGATGACCCACGCCGCCGCGACCAAGGCGTTCATTCCGCAGGGCGGTGGCAAGGTCCTCAGCGTCACCCTCTCGCCCCACAATGGGATGCCAGGGATGGTCCACTCCGGCGCCGCCCGGGCCGCGGTCGAGAACATGATGCGGACGCTCGCGGTCGAGTGGGCGCGGTTCGGGATCAAGACCGTCGCCCTCGCCGCCGGTCAGTTCGCGACCGAGACGCTGCTGACCAAGTATCCGCAGGTGGTCGTCGACAACCTCGAGCGCTCGATCCCGATCGGCCGCGCCGGCCGCCCGGAGGAGATGGCCTGGCTCGTCGCCTACCTCGTCTCGCCCGCCGGCGACTTCTACTCGGGAACGACGATCACCCTCGACGGCGCCCGCGACAACTGGGCCGGCCCATGGCCGCCGCAAGCGATCGCCACCGACGCCGGCGACCCGGTCGCCGAGGAGCGGCGACCCAAGTGACGAGTGGCCAATTGAGCACACCATGGTGTGCTCAATTGGCCAACCGCTAGCGCGGCTCGAGGACGACCAGCGGAATTTCGCGGCCCTTGCTGCGGGCGGCGTAGTCGTCGTAGCCGTGGTACCCCTTGACGGCCAGCGCCCAGAGGCGGTCGCGCTCCTCCGGTTTTGCCACCCGGGCGTGGACGGGAATCGTCTCGCCCTTGACTTGGACGTTCGTGTCGGGGTTGGCCATCAGGTTGTGGTACCACGCGGGGTGCTTGGGGAAGCCACCTTTGGAGGCGACGACGACCAGGTCTTCGCCGTCGCGTACGTAAAGCAACGGTGAGGTTCGCTTGGTCCCGCTCTTCGCCCCGACGTGGTCGAGCAGGAGCATCTTGCCCGGCACGCCGGGGATGGTGTGGCCGAGGCGCCCACCCGTCCTCTGGTAGAGGAACGTGTGGGCGCCCATGAAGCGGCGCGTAGCGGGCCAGACATGGTCCGCCAGGTCGAGGTAGCGCGGCGTGCGCCGCGCCCCTTCGGATGAGCCGGTCGAGCTCAGGTGTACATCCCCCCGAACATGCCGCCGGTCACGTTCAGCACCTGACCGTGCATGTAATCGGCGAGCGGCGAGCAGAGGAAGAGGACCGGGCCTGATGCCTCCTCCGGAGTCGCCGGGCGGCCGAGCGGGATGATCGCCGAGGCCATCGCCCGCATCTGCTCGGGGATGCCGAGCTCGATCTTCTCGCCGCTCGGGGCGGTCATCTCTTCACCGGCCTCTTTGGCACCGGTGAGGCGGGTTTCGACGAAGCCGAAAGCGACCGCGTTGACATTGATCTTGAACTGACCCCACTCCTTGGCGAGGGTTTTGGTCAGCCCGACCACGCCCATCTTCGCCGCCGAGTAGTTGACCTGGCCGGCGTTGCCCATCATCCCCGAGGTCGAGGAGGTGTTGACGATCTTGCGGAAGACCTCTTTGCCTTCGCCGCGCTCGGCCTTCGCCGCCTCGCGCCAGTGCGGGGCGAGCGCCCGGGCGACGCGGAAGGGGACGATCGTGTGGATGTCGAGCATCGCCTGGAACTGCTCGTCGGTCATCTTGTGGGCGACGCCGTCCCAGGTGTAGCCGGCGTTGTTGACGCAGATATCGACCGAGCCGAAGGCGTCGACCGCTGCCTTGACCAGGTCGTCTGCAGCCCCGGTCTTGGTCAGGTCGCCGGCGAAGACCGCGGTCTCGCCGTCGATCTCGCTCGCCGTCTGCTCGGCGACGTCGGCGTCGAGGTCGTTGATCAGCACCTTCGCGCCCTCGCTTACGAACAGCTCCGCGGTCGCGCGGCCGATGCCTCGCGCCGACCCGGTGACGATCGCCGCTTTTCCATCCAGAAGTCCCATTGCTGCGCCTCTCCTTTGATCGTGAAAAGTCGCGAGGAGGCTACCGGGATCGGCGCCGGACTGGTTGACCGGCCAGTCGGTTCTCAGTTCACGCGGACGCCGCCATCCTCGGTGACGGTCCAGTGCGGGTTGTGCGCGACCTCCCAGGGATGCCCGTCGGGGTCGACGAAGACGCCGCTGTAGCCGCCCCAGAAGGTCTCGGCGGGCTCGCGGCCGATCGTCGCGCCGGCGGCGCGGGCTTCCTCGATCACGGTGTCGACCTCGGCGGGGGAGGCGAAGTTGAGCGCGAGGGTGACGCCGCCCCAGCCGTCGCCGTCGGCGACAGTGCTGTCCTCGGCGAGGCGGGCGCGGTCCCAGAGGGCGAGCACCATCTCGCCGGCCTGGAAGAAGGCGACGTCGTCGCCTGGCTCGGCTCCGGTCTGCCATCCGAGGGCTTCGTAGAAGCGGCGGGCGCGGGCGAGGTCGGTGACGCCGAGGGTGATCAGGTTGACCCGCTGCTTCATGAGGTCACCGCCTTCTCTTTGCCGGTGCGCTCCAGGTAGGCGTCGAGCGCCTTCGATTCTTGCGTGTCCTCGTAGACCTCGTAGGCGCGCATTTTGCCCCAAGCGAGGTGCCCCCAGATCACGTAGCGGTTGTCGTAGACGCGCCCCTCGTCTGGATCGTCGAGATGGATGTGGCCACGGACGCAGATCGTCTGCCGCCAGGGAAAGCCCTTGAGGATCACCTCGGCGGGGTAGATCTGCAGACCGAGGTCGGCGAAGCGCTGGAGCCATCGGGTCAGGTCGGCTTTGTTCGTCGCCCCTGGGGCGAAGGAACTGTCGCCGGGGAAGGTGAAGCGGACGTCCTCGGCGTACATCCGCACGGTCGGAGAGGGGTCGCCTTCCCTCAGCTTCCGCATGTTGTGGTCGATCAGCTTGCCTGCCAGCCACGAGAGCATCGGCGCCTCCTTGCGTTGATGTGGCTGCAACGTAGCGCGCCCTCGGCGCCCGGAAGGACCGCCGCCCCTTGTGTGGCGAATTAACGATGCGACAGGGTGTCTAATTCGCCACAATCGAGGCGATGACAGTTCTCGTCGCCTATGCGTCCAAACGCGGCTCCACGGCCGAGATCGCCGAGACGATTGCCGCCACCCTGCGCCGCGAGGGCCTGGGCGTCTGCCTCGAGCGGGCCGAGGACGTGCAGTGCCTCGATTCCTACGACGCCGTCGTCCTCGGCAGCGCCGTCTACATGAAGCGCTGGCAGGGCGATGCCCGCCACTTCCTCAAAAAGCACCGCAAGGCCCTGCGACAAAAGCCCTTCTGGGTCTTCAGCTCCGGCCCCGTCGGCGACCCTTCCAAAGACAACCCCGACTGGATGGAGCCCCCGAAGATCATCGACAAGGTCGAGGAGCTGGGGGGCAAGGACCATGTCGTCTTCGGCGGCCGCCTGCCTGCAGAACCCAAGAACCTGATGGAGCGGGCGATGGTCGAAGGCACCCCCCGCGAGTACCGCGACCGCCGCGACTGGACCGAGATCCGCGACTGGGCGCACGAGATCGCGGCCCAACTGGTCGCTGCACCCGCCTGAGCTCTTCGCATCGACAAACTCCCGCGCGCGAGCCCTTAGTTTTACTTTGAAGATTCTTAACTGATCAGTACGTTCTTCCTCGCATTAGTAATTCAAGGACGAGGAGAGGGAGAGATGTACAAAGCGATCATCGCCATTGGGGTAGCGACCGCGGCCTGCCTCGTCGCCGGCTGCGGTGGTAGCGGCGGCGGCGAAACGGCCGCGACCGGCATGACCAAGGCTCAGTTCATCAAGAAGGCAGAGGCGATCTGCAGCAAGACCCAAGAAGAAGGGCGGGAAGCCCGCATTGCCTTGGAAAAGGCCAAAGGTGAAGAACTGGAACTCGACGTGGCCGTCAGGCGCATAGTCGGCCCTACCCTGAAGAAGGAGGCAGAGGAGCTTCGGTCTCTTACGGCGCCCGCAGGGGAAAAGGAAAAGCTAACTCGGATGATCGACAACCTCTCCGAAAGTGCCGCTGCCTTTGCCGCAAAAGGATCGAAAACGACGTCGACCCCGAACTTTGAAGCCTTCCGGCGCGAAATCGAAGCCTACGGCCTCGAAGCGTGTGGGGTCTGAATTGACCGCAGTTTTGCGAGCGTGCTTTCACAGCGTCCGGGCCGTTGCAGGTTAAACGGGCGAACACCAACAGCAGTCGAGCTGCCCAACATCAAGGTTTTGTTGACGATATAAGAACAAGGAAGTACGCCTGTCTCCGAACCACCGGGCCCCAGCAGGTGCTTGTGCGACCGGCTGGGGACCCGGCCATATAACGAGAAAGGCAAGTCACATGAGTAAGAAGATCATGCTGGCCCTAGCGGCGGTCAGCGCGGCAGTGTTCGCGATGCCAGCAGTGGCCTCGGCCGAAGACCTACCGCTGCACCTCAACCCGACGCCCGCAGGCGCCCAGACGATCGATGACGTGGGCGCTAACCCGACGTTGAGTGCAACCGGCGGGAGCAAATTCGAATGTGGAACCTTCAGTGCAACCGCCATGTTCGAAGCCGGCGGCACAACAGGACACATGAACTTGAAATTCGGCGTAGCCGGCGCTGAAGACTGCAAGAGCAGCAGTTTCACATGCAACAGCACCGGTGCAGCTGCGGGTATCATCGAAACCACAGAACTCCCGTTCCACCTCGTCAAACTGGCGAATGAAAAGCCGGGGATCCTCGTAACACCGAACCCCAGTGGTTCTTTCGCCCACATCGAATGCGCGGGCGGTCTCATCAAATACACAATTGGCGGGAACGGCTTGATCGGCACATTCACGGAACCGGCGTGCGAAGGCACCAGCAATATGGCGACGATTGACTTCAACGCCACTGCTACCGGCGTCCAGGAACACAAGAAAGTGGCAGGAACAGAAACCGAATACACCCTGAAAAAAGGCACCGAAAACACAGCGTTGGATGCGACCGGGACACTTACACTGTCAGGGAACTCAAAACTCGAATGCACATAGCCTCGATGGCCTGACGCTGGAGGCCTGCTAAACGAGGGGCCGCATTCGGCGGCCCCTCTCTTCTGCTTACGATGTGAAGTCGAGGGTGCAAAATGACGAATGCGTTCGCAAAACGCGCGACATTTGCAGGACAAATAACGTGATTGTCAGTAGAAGCGTTCGCGTCTTTAGCAACGTTTATTGACTAAACAGGGATCCCAAAGGTAGTCCTTCTTTCCGAACTCCCGGAGCGCAGAGGGTGCATTTGCTTCCGCTGCGCCCGGCCAAAAGAAAGGCAAGTCAATGACCAAGAAGATCATGCTGCTCGCCCTGGCGGCGGTCAGCGCGGCGGTGTTCGCGATGCCCGCGGTGGCCTCGGCCGAAGACATCCCGCTACATCTCAACCCGACGCCCGCTGGCAACCAGGCGATCGATGACGTGGGCGCTAACCCGACGTTGACGACGACGGGAGGCACCAAAATTGAATGTGGAAGCTTCAGCGGGAACGCCACGTTTGAAGCCGGGGGCACAACAGGACACATGACCCTGACCTTCGGTCCAAACGGGGACGGCACTGTGCCCTGTGCGTCATCGGGTTTCAAATGCAACAGCAACCCCCCTCTCGCCGCAGCGGGTACCATCATAACCACAGAACTCCCCTTCCATCTCGTCACACTGCCGAATAAAAAACCGGGAGTGCTCGTGACACCGAACCCCACCGAACCGCGCTCCTTCGCCCACATTGAATGCGCTGGCGGCCTCGTCAAATTCACAGTTGAAGGCAACGGGGTGATCGGCACAATCACGGAACCGGCGTGCGAAGGCACGAGCAATATGGCGACGATTGATTTCAACGCCACCGGCAACGGGGTCCAAGAACACAAGAAAGTGGAAGGAACAGAAACCGAATACACGCTGAAAAAAGGCACCGAAAACGCAGCACAGGATGCGACCGGGACACTTACACTCTCGGGTAACTCGAAACTCGAATGCACATAGCGTAAGAGCCCGATTGTTCTGAACGTAGTAGAGCGGGTCCGCATATGCGGACCCGCTCGCTGTTAGAGGTTCAGAGCAGCGCAGGAGCTTCGCAAGAATACACGTGCATTAAATTGTCGAATTGGTATTTGCAGGCATAAGTCCGCATCCCTATCCAACTCGAACGTATTCCGGATTTGAAATCAAAGACTGCCGGTTGCCTGTCCGGTATAGATGTCGGAACGACTAAGTGGCCTTGTGGCTGTTCTCGCAGCCGATGCCATGGCAATCAGATGTACTAAGGGAAACGGGGGAGTGGAATGGTTGGGGACCGCAGGGACCCTGCTGCATGTGGAGGGTTCGCAAGCGTAGAGATCCGATGGCGAATTGTCTTGGCCGCCTTAGCCATTTCATTGACGTTGCTACTTACCGCTTTCGCGCGAGTGGTGCAGGCCGCACCGGAAACGATCGCGACTTTCGGCGAAGGGGCGGGGCAGGTGTGGTATCCGAGGGGCGTGGCCGTGGACCGGATCAGCGGCGATCTCTACGTAACCGAGGGCAACAACTTCCGCGTCAGCAAGTTCGATTCCGGAGGGACGTTTCTACTGGCTGCGGGGCTGGGAGTCCGTGACGGCACGCCTTCCTTCCAGACTTGCGGGCCTCAGGCCGTTCCGCCGACTGCGGTGTGCCTTAAAGGGTTGTCGGCAATTACCCCCGAGGCGGTGACTGTCGACAGTTCGGGTGGCGTCTACGTGAGCGGCAACCTCCGCGTCATCAAGCTCACCTCCGCGGGGGCATTCGTCTTCATGGTTGGTAGGAATGTCAACAAGACCAAGGAAGCCGAAGCGGGTGCAACCCAGGCCGAAAAAGACTTCTGTTCCGCCTCGAGCGGCGACACCTGTGGACAAGCCACCAGTGGCGCCGCGCCCAACGAGTTCAGCGGCACCAGCATGCCCCTCGCCGTCGACTCCGGGGGCGCCGTTTGGGTCGGCGACAACGAACGCCTCATCTCCTTCAGTTCCACCGGCGTCCCCGGCGCAGAAATTGCGCTGTCCGGAGGAGGCGACACGAAATCTCTCGCGCTCGACTCATCTGGTGACTTTTTCGTCAAAAGCAATTCGCTTCCTGGGATCCGCAAGCTGGAAGCGGGAACCGGGACGCTGCTGGAAACCCTCGACGCTGCCGGCCAGCCTCATCCGGTCGCACTCGACGAAGACGACAACGTCTACGTCGGTGACGCGACCAGTCCCTACCGCTTCAAGGTCTACAACCCCGCCGGGGAACAGATCTTCCAGTTCGGCGCCGGGCAGGTGATCGGCGCACCGGGAGCGGAATTCTTCGGTACTAATGCAATCGTGATCGGCGACGCCGCCGGCAAGCTCTATGTCGCCAGCACGGAAACGAGTGAAGCGAAGAGCGTCGTCCAAGCCTTCCCCCTGCCCGAACCGGGCCCAGAGGTGGTAAGCCAGGGCGTCGAAGATATCCTGCCGACCACTGCCACTCTGACCGCGGCGATCAACCCCGAGAACGACCAAACCACCTACCACTTCGAGTACGGACCGAGTGAAAGCTACGGCCAGAGCACGCCCCCTCAAACGCTCACCGCTGAAGGATTCGAAGAGGAAGACGTAGCAGCCGCGCTCGAAAAACTGACTCCCGATACGACGTACCACTTCCGCGTCGTCGCCACGAATCACTGCAACCCGGCCGAACCAGCGGAACTATGCACGGCAGCGGGCGAAGACCAGACCTTCACGACGCTTCCCGCCGTCGTGATCGACCTTCAGTGGGCCACCGACGTCACCGCGCACACCGCTGAACTGCATGCTGAAATGGATCCGCTGGGCGTCGAAGCCGAAGCCTGGGTCGAATATGGGACCAGCGAAGCGTACGGCCAGTTGGTTCCTCTCGCTAATCTAGGCGACGGGTTCGGTGCGGTTACGCGCCAGGCCCTCCTCGCCGGCCTCCAGGCTGCCACCACTTACCACTACCGCTTTGCCGCCCGCGACGAACGCGATGGCGTCACCTACACCGTCCATGGCCCTGACAGTAGCTTCACTACTCAGTTCGGCGGTCTCGGTTTCGAGCTCGCCGACAACCGTGTCTGGGAGATGGTCTCGCCACCCGACAAGCACGGCGCGCTGCTTCTCGCGGGGGGCATAAACGACCTCCAGGCCAGCGCCGACGGCCAGGGCCTCGCCTATCCGAGCTATCTGTCGACCGAAGAAGATCCGGAAGGGAACCGCATTCTCGACACGTCGATGAACCTGGCGCGCCGCGAAACCGATGGGTCCTGGCACTCCAAAGACATAACGCCTCCCAATGATCGCGTGACGGGGGTAAGGCCCGGCGCCGGCTCCGAGTACAAGCTCTTCAGCTCCGACCTCTCCGAAGCGCTGGTCTATCCGTTCAGCGGCACTCCGCTGTCGCCTGAGGCCTCCGAACGGACCCCTTACCTGCGGCAGAACGTCGAACCCCCCACCTGGACCCCGCTCGTGACCGGCAAGGAACCCTTCGCCAACGTGCCGTCGGGCATCGATTTCGGCGGAAGCGTGCGCTCGGTCGACTCCAGCCCGAATTTCAGGCATTTCATCCTGCAGTCCGGCGTGCCCTTGGTCGAAGGAGTGCCTACTTCGCTTGAAAGCACGCTCTACGAGTGGTCTGGCGGCCAGATCAAACCGGTCAGCGTGCTGCCGACGGCTGAAGGGGGTGGGCTCGTCGGAGGAAGCATCGTTGGTTCTGCAGAAGGCTCGGTGCGAGGCGCGGTTTCCGAAGACGGTTCGCGGGTCTTCTGGAGCCTGGGTACCGATCCTGGGCATGTTTCCGCTCTGTACGTTCGTGACACCGAAGCGGGAGAAAGCGCTCGGATCGACGTCAAACAGGCCGGCGCAAGCGGCACCGGCGCGGCGCAGCCGATCTTCCAGGGGGCCAGTGCCGACGGTAGCGTCGTCTTCTTCACCGACTCCCAGCACCTCACCGAAGATGCGAGTTCCAAAGGCTTCGATCTCTACCGCTGCCAGCTCCCTCCGGGCGGCATCGCCTCAGGCTGCGCGACGCTCACCGATGTCAGCGCCGCCACGGGCGAAAGCGCCGGAGTGCAGGGGATCGCCGCAGGGGTCAGCGAGGACGGCCAGACGATCTACTTCGTCGCAAAGGGGGTTCTCGACGAAGCCCCCGACCAGATCGGTGACAGCGCCGTTGCCGGCGAGCCCAACCTCTATCGCTGGCAGCAGGGCGATGGGGTTCGTTTCATCGCGACGCTTGCGAGCGCAGATAGGGGCGACTGGGGCAACGGTGGTTCCGAAAGCGAAGTTGGTAAGTCGGTCATCCTCAGCGCTACCGACTCGCCCAGCGGCCGCTATCTAGCCTTCATGTCGCAGCGCAGCCTCACCGGATACGACAACCGCAATGCGAGCACCGGCGAACCGGCACAGGAGGTCTTCCGCTACGACGCCCTCGCCGACCGGCTGGAGTGCGTCTCTTGCAACCCGACCGGGGCGAGGCCGCGCAGCGGCGTGCCATCGCAAGCCTTCGGATCGCTGGTCGATCCCGAACACCACTTGGGTGGGCACCAGAGTGCGGCCACGCTGTCGGGAGCCAACTCCATCTCCGTCGGTGACATCTCGCTATACCGGCCGCGCGTCATGCTCGACAACGGGCGCGTCTACTTCAACGCGGTCGACTCTCTGGTCTCGGCTGACTCCAACGGCCAGTGGGACGTCTACGAGTACGAGCCCCTGGGAGTCGGCGACTGCCTCGCCTCCTCGGGCGGTGCTTCGATCTCCCGTTCGGCGGGAGGATGCGTATCGCTCCTCTCATCGGGCACTGCCGAAGAAGAAGCGGCGTTCCTCGACGCCGGCGAAACGGGTAACGACGCGTTCTTCTGGACCCCCGCTCGGCTCTCCGTGCTTGACGAAGACAATGAGGTCGACGTCTACGATGCCCGCGTTGACGGGATCCCGGCTACGCGTCCGGTCAACCCCGAATGCCTCGGGGAAGCCTGCCAGCCCACTGCGGTGGCGCCGAATGACCCGACCCCCGCCAGCGCCGCCTTCAAGGGCCAGGGCAACCAGAAGCCAAAAGCCGGAAAACGCTGCCCCAAGGGTAAGCACCTTGTTCACCGCAAGGGCAAGGCCCGTTGCGTGACGCGCAATCGAGCGCATCGAAAGCACCGCCGAGCGCACACCGACCGGGGGGCGCACCGATGAGCGCTGCCCGCGAAAACCGCCGCAACGCACTGCACTCGATCAAGGAGAAGCTTCCGATGACCAAGCGCCTCGCCATCATTGCTGTGACCCTCGGCGCCGCTCTCACCTTGCTGGCGTTCCTGCCGGTCGCTTCCGCCTCGGCTGCCCAGCCCTGGTGGCAGGTTCTCACCGGCTCCCGTCCGACCAACATGTGGGAACCGAAAGACGCCGAAGAGGTGCAGGAAGTGAAAACGGAAAAAGGGGAAGTCGGCTTGGTCGCCGCCAAGGTGGAAGTCGGAGGCTCGGTCATCGGCTGTCTCGGAAGCGGCGAATTGTTCGGCATCCCGGCAGGTCTCTTCTGCGAATTCAACACGGGCTTCCCCAGCACGGAAACGGCGGAACAATTCGAAACGATGCTCGAAGGTCCGTACGGTGCCGGCGAAGTCGAAGTCACGGGTGGGCCGGTCGGCAGCGCGCCTTTCCAGGTCGTCACCCGCTGGGGCGTCGCACCGGTGAAAGTGACTCCGACGACCTTCGAAGGAATCCCCCTGGGTATCGCCAGTGCCAAGATCACGAGCGAAGGCAGCGGCCGTCTCGTCCTCACCTTGACCAATCTCGGCGATGCGCCGGTCGACGCCACCACGACGCCTGTGATGATCACTGACAAGCTGCCCGAAGGCGTGGTCGCCTACGATGTGGAAGCGGTCGCCGGTGCGAAGAACACCGACGGCCCGATCGACTGCGCGGTCGAATCGCCCGACGAAGTTGTCTGCAGCTTTGAAGAAGAACTGCCGCCTTACCAGGCGATCGAACTCGAAGTCTTCACCAGCCTCCTGGGCAGCCCCCCGGTGGCGGGAGCCCCCGGGAAGGTGACGGTTTCGGGCGGAGAAGCGTCATCGGTCAGCGCGGTGCAGAGCATCAAGGTTAGCCCCGATCCGGTCTCCTTCGGGATCGAAAAGTTCTTCGCTGTGGCCGAAGAAGAGGGTGGGAACCCGGACGGAAATGGCGGCATTCCAGCCACGAAAGCCGGCAGCCATCCCTTCCAATTCACCACCACCCTCCAGCTGAACGCCGGCGCGGTACATCCGACTCCCAACAGGGGGAACGAAGGTGCCCGGTGGGTGGCGACCGAACAGCCGGGTCTGCCACGCAACTTGCGCTTTCAGCTGCCCGCCGGCCTGGTCGGTAACGCGACCGTGATGCCCCAGTGCAAGATGGAGACTTTCCTCCAGATCGTCGAACTGACCGACAAATGTCCTGATGCGACGGCGATTGGCGTCTCCTCGGCAACCGTCGTCGAAGAAGTGAACACCGGGCTTATTCCCTTGGCGGTACCGGTCTTCAACCTGCCGCCCGCCCACGGCGAGCCGGCGCGTTTCGGCTTCGTCGCTGCCGGGGTGCCGGTCGTGATCGACACTGAAGTAGATCCGAAAGACGACTATCGCCTCACGGCGCGGGTCAGCAATATCTCCCAGCTGGCCCAGTTCCTCTCCGCGACGACGACCATCTGGGGCACGCCGGGTGACCCCCGCCATGACAATGCACGCGGCTGGAACTGCGTCTACTTCCTGAAATTCGGGCCTTGTGAACGCCCCCCGAGCCTTACCGAACCGGCGTTCATGCGAATGCCCGTCCAGTGCTCCAGTCCACTGCCCTTCGACCTCTCGCTCGAACCGTGGAACGTGCCGCTGGGCAGCCAGGTCGATTCGAAGTCCTTCACCGGCGATCCGCTGCGCGGCTGCAACAGCGTCCCCTTCGACCCCTCGGTCGTAGCGACTCCAAGTACCAAGCTGGCCGGAAATCCGAGCGGTCTCAGCTTCTCGCTGAAGATGCCGAACTCCGGTTTGCTCAACAAAGAAGGGATCGCCGAAGGTCAGGCTAAGAAGGTCGAAGTCACCCTGCCTGAAGGAATGACCATCAACCCGTCCGAGGGCGAAGGACTGGTCGGCTGCAGCCCCGCTGAGTATGCGCGCGAGACGGTCGACTCGAAGCCTGGTGAAGGTTGCCCCGAGGCTTCGAAGATCGGCACCGTGCAGATCGCCACCCCGCTGCTCGACGAGGAAGCTCGGGGCTCTCTATATGTCGCGAGTCCTCACGACAACCCGTTCGACTCCCTGGTCGCTCTGTACATGGTGGCGAAGATTCCGGACCGGGGGGTTTTGGTCAAGCAGGCCGGCAAGGTCGAACCCGATCCGGTCACCGGTCAGCTGACCACCACCTTCGATGATCTGCCCCAGCTGCCGTTCAGCAGCTTCAATCTGGAATTCCGTCCGGGGGCCCGAGCGCCGCTGGTGACCCCTCCGGCCTGTGGTAATTACGACGTCGTCGCGCGCTTCACCCCCTGGTCGGCTCAGGATCCGAATAATCCTGCCCCGGACGAAATCGTCACCCGCACCTCGACCTTCACGGTCGAACGCGGAGTCGACGGCGGCGCTTG
>Ga0207656_10000275_pt1 | contig 17741 bp, 20 predicted proteins | sample KBSCornC12_FD_184297 | JGI IMG/M metagenome (GOLD analysis project Ga0207656, IMG submission 184297) | Corn rhizosphere microbial communities from Kellogg Biological Station, Michigan, USA - KBS Corn C1-2 (SPAdes) (version 2) | ecosystem: Host-associated > Plants > Roots > Rhizosphere > Soil ...
CGAACCACTGCTCCAACAGCTCGTGCTCCGCTCCGTGCCCGTCATCTCCCGCGCGATACGCGCCGCGGACGCGTCTCTCGGCCCGCAGGATCTGAAGAGGATCGAGGACGAGGCGTTGATTAAGGTTTTGGCCAGGCTCGCCCGCGATGGAGACCGACCCGGCATTCGGCTTCTCGCCTACGAGATCGGCCGCGAATGTGCCTTGGATTCAGACCGCCGCAGGGCGCCGAAGCCGAGGATCTCTCCGCCGCGACCGACTTTGAGGATCGTCCATGGCTGACATTGATGCGGTGCTCGCAGAAGCACTCGACGACATCAAGCACGGGCGCGCCCGGACCGTTCCCGATTACCTGAAACTCGTCCCCGATGCTGATCGCGACCGGCTTGAGGACCTGCTGGCCGTGTTCTATACCCATCAGGCTGCTGCCGAGGGACCCGATCCTGTGGATCCACAGCGCTACCAGGATGCCCTTGAGCTCGTCGACCGTGTGTTTTCTGAGGAGCGCGGTAAGGGCGAGCTTCCGGCGGTCCTGGCGGAGTTGCGCCGCGCCCGTCGAGTCCCCCGCGAGGAGATCGTCGGCGGCCTCGCCAAGCGGTTCGGCCTGGTGGGGTCTGGCCGTCAGAGCCTGAAGCGCGCCTATCACCGGCTGGAGACCGGCCAAATCGAGGGGTCTTGTATCAGCGATCGACTCCTTGAGGCGCTCGGCTCGATCCTAAAGACCGACCCGCGCGACCTGCGCAGTGCCGCGGATCGCAGCGGCAGAATGGGTCCGGCTCCGGCGCAGGCGTTTGGTCGCAGCCTGGGCCAGGTGAAGGGCGTCCCGACGCCCGGCGACGAGCTCGCCGGGGAGGTCGAGAAGGACCACGGCGCGCGCCTCGTTCACGACCTCTTCTACGGCGGTCCGGATGGCTGATCCGGGGACGGCGGCGCGAAATCTCCTCGCCGAATACGACTCTGAATACGGGCTGGGGGAGGTGCCGCCGTCCCCCGTCGAGGAGATCGCTGAATCCTTACTGTTGCTCGACGTCGTTGACATCGAGGATATCCGCACCATCGCCGGCGCCCCCCAAGGAGCCGGCCGGATCTCCGGGATGCTCACCACCGCCGATCGCACTATCTGGGTCGACCGCCTCGAGTCCGAGCGCTCCCTAGGCCGACGGCGCTTCACGATCGCTCACGAGATAGGCCACTGGTTGCTCCACGCCCAGCGGGGTGAGCAAGGGAACTTCGAGCGCTTCTGCCGCGCCCCGGACCTCGACCCCGGCGGCGACCCGGCGAAACAGGAGGGTGAAGCGAACGACTTCGCCGCGGAGTTGTTGATGCCTGAGGAGATTATCTCGACGGTTTCGGCGGACTGCGGCTTCAACCTAGGTCTCCTGGCCAGCCAGTTCGACGTGTCGGTGCCAGCGCTCGAGCTGCGCTTGACGAAGCTGAAGCTGCTCCCCGCCTGGATGCACTCCTAGGAACCGGCATGCGCATTGTCCACCTCGCAGACACCCACCTCGGGCACCGCTACCTGACCAAGAGCGATCCGTCCGGTCGCAACGAACGCGAACAGGACATCTACAAAGTCTTCAACGTCGCCGTCAACCGCATCCTTGAGCTTCGCCCCGATGCCGTCGTTCACGCCGGTGACCTTTTCGAGGGGTTCCATCCCTCGACCCAGGCGATTGAGGTCGCCCTCGACGGCTTCGAGCGTCTGCACGAGGCCGGTATACCGACCGTCGTCTGCTCGGGTAACCATTCGACGCCGCGCTACCGCGCGACCCAGCACGTTTTCTCGCTGCTCGGCCGCTACGGCTGCGTCAACGCCGTCTGGGAGCGAACCGAGGTCTTCCATTTCGACGGCTTGGCGATCACTGCGATTCCCCACGATCACTCCCCCGACGCGCTAAAGGAGGCGGTCGCCGCCGTTCGCCCCGACCCCGACGCCGACCACAACGTCCTCGTCCTTCACGCCGGCAGTGACCTCCTGCCCCGCATCGGTTCGCGGGAGGGAGGGGCTGTCAACCTCGACCCTGCCGTGCTCGAGGAGCTTGCGGTTTTCGACTACATCGCCCTCGGCCACTTCCACAAGTACAAGCCGATGCGCGTTAACGCTTGTTATGCGGGCTCTCTGGAGCGGCTCAGTTTCAACGACGATGCCGCCGAGAAGGTGATCGTTGAGGTCGACCTCAACGCTGGATCTGAGGACGCCGCCTGGATCACGACGCATCCGCTGCCGACCCGCACGGTCCGCAGCCTGCCACCAATCGACGCCTACGACACCGAGGATCTGACCGCGGCAGTCCTCCGGGTGCTCGACGGAGTCGAGCTGAAAGGTGCGGTCCTTCGCTGTGAGATCGACGGTGTCACCCAGGAGGCTTACCGCACCCTCGACGTCAAGGCGATAGAGCGGCTCACCCGTCCGTGTCTCCACTTTGAGCTGAAGCCGCGCTTCATCGGCGCTGGACGGTCGACGCCGCGATCGGCTGAAGACCTCCGCGTCCACGTCGCCGCGGTGACGCCTGAGGGGGTTGATCAGGACGAGGTTCTGAGGCGGGCGGAGGACTTCCTCGACAAGGCCAACTCGGGGGCCGAGGAATGAAGCTCCTCTCCTTGCGCCTCGAGAATTTCCGCTCCTTCGAGAGCTGTGAACTCGACCTTGAGTGCGAAGGGCTGATCGGCGTCTCCGGCCCGAACGGCTCCGGCAAGTCGACCTTGCTCGAGGCGATCAACTACGTCCTCTATGGGGTGGGCCGCGGTTCGCGGGCGCCGAAGCCGCAGCGCGACGGTGCTAGCCCGCACGCGAAGTGCGAGGTCGAGCTCGAGTTCATTCACGACGAAAGACACTGTCGGGTCGCGCGCGGCCCCAACGTCCAGAAGCTCGAAGTGGATGGCGAGATGCGCATCGACGGTGGCGGCCAAGAACCGCTGAAGGAAGCCATCACCGACCTCCTCGGGGTCGGCCAGCGCAGCTTCGGAATGACCTTCTACGCGCGCCAGAGCGAGGTCCAGGCTCTCAGCTCACGCGACCGGCGAAAGGAGCTTGAGGGGCTCCTCGGGATCGCCCAAGTCCATGATGCCTGTTCGGCCGCCGCCGACTCGGTCCGCGAACAGAAGGCTGTGGTGCGCACCCTCGAGGAGGATCTGCCGTCGCTAGAAAAGGTAGAGGAGGAACTCGAGCAGGCCGAAAGCGAGGCCCGCGAGAAGGCGCCCGTGGTCGAAGCTGCCAAGAAGGTGCACGAACAGGCCGGGGATGCGCGCGAGGAAGCCTGGCAAACCCTCACCGAGGCGAGGACCCGTGCCGAGGAGGCATTCGAGCTCGACCGGACGGCCGCCGTCTTGGCGGCGGAGTTGGAGTCCGCGCGGGAGAAGTTGAAGGCGAGTGAGGAGGCACTGGCTGCCGCCGAGTCTGCGGCGGCCGAGATCGAGTCGTTGAAGGAGGCGGCTGGCAGGGCGGAGGAGCTTGAGGCCCGGGAGCGGGCGCACGAGTTGGAGCAACAGGTTGCGGACCGCGCCGAAACCCTGCGAGACCAGCGTCGCGAGGCCGAAGCCGAGGTGGTCAAGGTTGCGGACGAGCTCGCCGTCGTTGAGGACCAACGACCAGTGATCGACGCCGCACAGGAGGAGCTGGCCGTTACCAGAGAACTGCTAGAGCAGACAACCTCACGCCTCCTCGCGCTGCCGCAAGAGTTGACCGAGGCGCGGAAGGACTCGGCACACGCTCTGCTTCTCCTGCGGACGACCCGGGCGGCGCGTGATCTCGATGAAGAGCTTGCGTCCCTGACGCCGCTGCGCCCCCAGGCCGAATCCAGGACGAAAGAAATCGCTAGGCTCGAAGCAGACGGCGCACAACTCGCAGTTCGCAGCGCCGAGGAGCGTTCTCACCTCCGGCATGTGCGCGAGGACGGTCCTGATGCAACTTGTCCTCGCTGCAAGCGCTCCTACGGCGGCGACTACGAAACGATCATCGCTGGGTTTGAGTCGACGCTCGCCGATTTAGAACGACGCGACGGAGAGATCGAACGGGAGTTGGGGCGGCTGCGCGAGGAGGAGTCCGACGCCGAGCCGAAGCTCACACAGTTGCGCGCAGCTGAAGGAGAGCGCGCCGGGCTCGAGCCTGCGGACGAGGAGCTGGACGCGCTCGACGCTGCAGCCAACGATGCGGGCAGCCGTGTCGAAGCCCTCGAGGCCGAAGAGATGGAGCTGACCGAAAGTCGCAAGGCCCTCATCGCGAAGGTCACCAACGTCGAGTTGAAGCTCGAGGAGCTCCGTGGCCAGCAAGTACAGCGGGACAATCTTGCGACCCGCCATGACGAGGCCGAGAAGGCCCGGAAGCTCTATCAAGAGCAGCTCGAAGAGCTCGGCGATGCCAAATACGATGAGGAGTCGCACAAAAGGGTAGGCGTTGAGCTGCAGAAGGCGCGGACTGCAGCGGACCGTTGCACTGAGCTACGAGCCCAGGCGGGGCAAACCGAATTTCTCGAAGCCCGGCGCGACGCGGCAGTTAGCGAGGTCGAGGAGGCCGGGAAGAAGTACGAGGCCGCCAAGGTTGCCTCGGCCGCTCGCAAGCCTGACAAAGACGCACAGGGGAAGGCCGAGGAGGCATATGAGGCAACCGTTGAGGCGCTGGACGACGCAGCGAAGTCGCTCTCCAAAGCTGAGAAGCAGGCACTCGAAGAGGATGCCGCCGTGAAGACCGCTCGCGCCGATCTTAAGAACGCGAAGCGTCAGGCCGGTCATTTCAAGAAGGCTCAGCACGAGCTCGTGCTCAGAGAGGTGGTCGCGACCGCGCTCGAGGCCTATCGCGGCGACATGCAGCGCCAGGCCGTTCCCAGCCTCGCGCAAGAGACCGCCGATCTTCTGCGCAGCGTTACCCGTGGTCGCTACTCGGACGTGCAGATTTCGGAGGAAGGCGACCTGGAAATCCTCGACCGGGGAGAAGCGCACGGCCTCGCACGCTTCTCAGGCGGAGAGAAGGACATCGCCAATCTCTGCCTGCGAATCGGTCTCTCGAAGGTGCTTGCCAGACGCAGCGGAACCGAAACAGGCTTCATCATCCTCGACGAGGTCCTGGGCAGCCAGGATCGCGACAGGCGTGCGGCCTTGGTGCACGCGCTGCGAGAGCTTGACCAGGAGTTCGGCCAAGTGTTTGTCATATCCCACTTCGATGACTTCATGGAGCACTGCGCACTCCAGATCATGGTCGAGTCGGTCGAAGGATCGAGCCGCGCCCGCATAAGCACGGCATAGATCCGCGGCACTCACCTAACGGCCTCCGGGCAGGATCTTCTCCCAGAGGCCCAGCACTGCGGGGAATGCCTGGTGCGACAAGGCGGAGAGCTAGAAAGCATGCCGAAATGAGCACATACGGAAGGGCACCGCAACATAGGCTGGCTGAATGAGCGGAGAGCCTGAGAATCCCGAAGCGCTTTCGATGCCCGATTACGAGATTGAGCTTGAATTGACGCCGGTCTCCTTTCAAGGCAGCCAGGGCGCTCGTAGGCGTCTCGAACAGGCAGTTGGAGAGGCCGCGGCCAAACCGGGCAGACTGTTGACTGGCGAGGTGGGCATCGAGGTCGAATGGCTTCTTCACGAAAAACGCCGCTGGGAGTCTCCGTATACGTTGGGCACTCCGGACCTTGACAACGTCTTGAAGCCTCTAATCGATGGTCTTTGTGGACCCGCTGGGCTGCTCATAGATGATTGCCAGGTGCAGTCCATCGCATGCACTTGGATCGACTGGGAGCGTGACCCGGACCAGCGAATCACTTTGAGGGTTCGACCGAACATGATGGATGACTGGCTGCGCCATCAGCCGCTTGTCTGGATAGATATGGGCGACGGCCTGTGCTGGCCAGTTCCGAGCAGCCTTGAACCGTCCGTGCAACTCATTTTCGTCCAGCATTTCGAAGCCTCGTTGGCGCTCAGAGACCAATTCCTTGCCATCGGAATCCCAGAAGCGGATGCCAAGTTCCACATGCCAATCCAGCGACGATTCCACCGCGCGAGATTGCATAGCCATGAATTCGATGTGAGGCCGGTAGCGCTCTACAAAGCAAGTCTTGAAGAACAGGGATGAGCCGACCTCGCCTACCGAAGGACGACAGCGATCTTCTCGCGTTGCACGTCGCCGTCCTCGATGAACTACAGGATCGGGGGATTACTCGTTCCAACAATCTGCCGACCGGTGATTACGCCGAGTACTTGGTCGCTCGGCATTTCGGAGTTGCGTTGCAGGCCAACTCCTACAAAGGATTCGATCTGCGCCTCAACGACAGCATCAAGACGCGGGTCCAGGTCAAGTCACGACGAGTACGCAAGACGGGCACCTACGGCAACTTCGGCGTCCTTCGAGGGGTGCATGACTCGACGTTCGCGGATCGGCAGTTCGATGTAGTGGTCGCCGTCGTCTTCGAGTACGACTATGCGCTGAGAGAGGCCTGGTGGCTTCCGTGGAAGGTCGTCAAGAAATATGCCGCCTACTCGAAGGTCCATGATGCTGTTCGTCTGACGCGGATCACGGGCAGGATCTGCGATGAGCCTGGAGTCCGCCAGCTGGATCTTTCGGCCTAGACATCTTCAGGTTGATCGCCGGAGCCTTATTCCGACAGCTGTTCCAGCGTCTTTAGGTCCTCTTCCAGCCGTTCCTTGAGCTTCTCCTGAAAGCGCTTGTCGGCGCGGCGGGTGGCGATGTGCCTGTAGATGGCTGCCCGGATCGCTTCCGAGATCGATACCTCTTCGGCGCGGGCTAGGGCCTTCACTTCCGCCGCCAGCTCGTTGGGCAAGCGGAGGCTCATCACCTTCGTCTGATCGTCGTTCATCGCCGGACCTCCGATTCGCGCAGGCGCTGGAGGGACGGTGGGCTCGGCAGGTAGAAGTCGCCGTCGACCTGCCGACCCGGCCGCCACTCCATGCCCTCGAGCAGCTCGCAGGTCGAGACGTTCGTACCCGCGGCCAGCTTGAGAATGGTGTCGATGCGAGGGAGGGCAAGGCCGCGCTCCAGCTCGCTGACGTTGACCCGGTTCATGCCGACGAGGTCGGCCAGCGCCTGTTGGGAGAGGTCGGCGCGGCGGCGGCTGCGCTTCAGATGGGTTCCGAACCGCTCGCCGAGCGGGGAGGGGTTGCGGCTCACCAGGATCGCCCCCTCGGAGAGTGGAGCCTCCAGCTCATCCCGGCCAGCAGCTCGCAGGGCGCCACTTCCACCGCCCCGGCGAGCTTGACGAGGGTGTCGAGGCGCGGGATGCGCCGGCCGTGTTCCACCAGGGCGACCTCGGTGCGGTGCAGGCCCGCCCGCTCGGCGGTGCCGACCTGCGAGAGGCCGACGCGAGCACGCAGTTCGGTCAGGTTCTCGCCGAATCGGCGCCCGAGCCTCGCCGTCTGGGCATCTATGTGGCGTCCCATCGCTCAGCCTTCCAAGCCGAGGGTCGCCAGGACCCACGGCGTCTCTTTGACCAGCGCGGTCGCCTCATAAAAGTGGGCGACCGAGCCGCGGACCGGCGCTTCGTTGACGATCTCCAGGGCGCCCTTTTCGGCGAGGACGCGGACGTGGTAACTGACGTTCGACAGCGGTGCCTTCTCCGCCAGCGCTAGTTCCTTGGGGCCGAGGCCGTCGACCGCCTCCGATTCGACGTAGCGCCTCAGCAACGCTCGGCGAAGCGGGTGCCCGAGGGCTTTCAGCAGGGCGTCCTCTTTGTCACGGGCCATCAGGACGCTCCTCCGGTCAACTCGGAGTAGCGGACGGCGGCCCGGGTCGGCCGAACCATTTCGTCCTCGCCGGGGCGGTGGAGCAGGCCAGCCCCGGCAAGTTCGCGGACCGCTCGCTCGAGCGCATCTGCGTCGCCGAACGACGTCGATCCGCCGCCGGTCATTTCTCGGGTCAGCTCGTTTCGCGTGAGCGTGGCCGGGTGGTGCTCCAGCACCTGCCGTAGGACCGCCGCTTCCTCGCGCTCGTCTTCGTCCCAGGTGGTCGGACATCTGGTGGTGCCAGGGGCCGTAGATTTCTCGTTAGCCATAGGGAGCTATGCCTCCTTGTGGTCAGGCCCTCGGTTGGCGTCTTCAGCGCCGCCGGGGGCCGCTTGTTTAGTGGTTCGCTACTTAGTGGTGCGGGCGAGGTCGTAGCGGCGCGGCTTCTTGCCGGCCAGCTTCACCTTCTTCTCCTTCTCCAGCCGGCCGAGGCAGTTGCCCACCGCGCCGGAGGAGCGTTTGATCCCCTGCGCGACCTTCGTCGCCGTGATCGGCAGCTCGCCCTTGTGCTTCTTCATGTAGCCGAGGACGAGGTCGTCGAGCTGGCCGGGGCGCAGCCTCGATTTGGGTTTGGCCTTGGTCGCCTTGCTTGCCATCGCATCTCCTTCTTCCGGGCGGCCTCGCTTGCCGAAGCCGCTCTTGGTCGGAGCGACGTGGTAGCTCCGCTCCCGCGGAAAAGCGAGTCGAAATCGACGCGAATCCCCGTCAATCGCTGCGCATCGGCGGCATTTGGGGAACTAGTTCCCCAAATCGGGGGCGAAATGAGGGGCGGTTCCAAAATCCCGGCCGCTGGCCAAATCGCCAGGTGCAGGGATTTCGTCGGTAAGCGGCTGAAGGGATTCGAACCCTCGACCTTCTGCATGGCAAGCAGACGCTCTAGCCAGCTGAGCTACAGCCGCACTGGGCGGCAGTTTACCGGGACGACGCTGAGACGGTCGATTTGCCCCTGCGCCTCGGCGAACCCCTTCGACCGTCGTCAGCGCCGCCGGCTCTCTCGCAAGAATCTCTCTCCTTGGTTAGGGCCAGGCGCTAGCCTGCTCCAGCAAGAAGATGCTCTTCCGCCAGATCATTCATGAGGACCTCGGTTGCGCGTCTTATCTGGTCGCCGATCGGGAACACGGTGTCGCCGCGATCGTCGATCCGCAGTGGGACATCGATCCCTACCGGCGCCTAGCGCGGCTGCATGGGGTCCGCATCGGCCACGTGCTCGAGACCCACAACCACGCCGACCACGTCTCCGGCCACGGACGCCTCTGCCGCAGCACCGGCGCCACGGTCCACGTCCACGAGCTGGCCGAGGCCGAGTACCGGCACGAGCCCTTCGGCGACGGCTGGAAGCTGGAGCTGGGCGACCTGACGATTGAGGCGATCCACACGCCCGGCCACCGGCCCGAGCACACCTGCTTCCTGCTCAGTGACGCCGGCCGCGACGGCGCGCCGTGGGCGCTCCTGACCGGCGACTCGCTCTTCATCGGCGACGTCGCCCGCCCGGACCTGGCGGTGGAACCGCGCGAGGGCGCCGCCGACATGTTCCGCTCCCTGCACGACCGCCTGCTGACCCTGCCCGACGAGGTCGAGGTCTGGCCCGGCCACCTCGGCGGCTCGCTCTGCGGTGGCTCCGGGCTCGACCTCAAGACCTCCTCGACGATCGGCTTCGAGCGCCGCCACAACCGGGCGCTGCAGATCTCCGACGAGACGGAGTTCGTCGAGGAGCAGGTCGGCTCGCTCGGCGACAAACCGCCGAACGTCGAGCGCATCGTCGGCCTCAACAAAGGGCCGCTGGTCGAGGACTTCGGCACCCCGGCGCCGCTCAGCCCGCACGAGGTCGAGGAGCTGGTCGAGGCAGGGGCGGTGGTGATCGACGGCCGCACCAACGAGCAATTCGACGAGGCTCATATAGAGGGTGCCCTCAGCGCTTCCTCCTACGACACCGGCTTTGCGACCAAGGTCTCGCGCGTCACCCCGGAGGGCGCCGACATCGTCGTCGTCGCGGCCTCCAGCGGCGACGAGCGCGCCGCCGCGCAGCTGCTGGCCTCGGTCGGGCTGCCGGTCCGCGGTTTCCTCGAGGGCGGGATGACCGCCTGGCGCACCGAGGAACGGCCGGTCCACCGGATCGAGCTGATCGACCCCGAGGAGCTAGCGCGCCGGGTCGAGGGCGACGCCGGTCCGCTGATCCTCGACGTCCGCGGCAAGGACGAGTACGCGAGCGAGCACATTCCGGGCTCCGCCCACATCCCTTACGGCAACCTCGCTGGTTGCCTCGACGAGCTGCCCCGCGACCGCCAGATCGCGACGATCTGCCGCGGCGGCAAACGCAGCGGCCTCGCCGCCTCAATCCTCCAGCGTGCCGGCTTCGACGTCGTACACGTCGGCAAAGGCGTCGGCGTCTGGCGCGACGGCGGCCATCCGATCGAGAGCGCCGCTGCCGCAACTCCCTCGCCTGCGTGAGGGTCGCGGAGTACTCACCGGTGCGGGTTTCGCAACCGGCGAAAGAGTTCTCCAGCCGCGTTTTCTCGGAAATTGCGAGATAAACAGGCCTGCGACTCATATCAAGTTCTTTGACTTGGGCCTGACACCTGTCAAAAGTCTCCGTTAAAGGCCATGCACGTGCAACGGGCGTCGTGGTCGCTGACTGGTCGTCTGCGGCGCCCGTTCCACCTGCGCTCTCCGGTGGCGGTCCGACTCTGAGAGGATGCCCCGGATGGAGACGGCGCGCCAGTACGACTTAGTTCTCTTTGGATCCACGGGTTTCACCGGTGGGCTGACCGCCGATTACCTCGCCGCCCATGCTCCTGCTGATTTGCGCTGGGCTCTGGCTGGGCGCAACCGCTCGAAGTTAGACGCGGTTGCCGCGCGCCTCGCCGCCGCCGCGCCCGAGGCGCCGAAGCCCGACCTGCTGGTGGCCGATGCCGCCGACCGGGGGGCGTTGGACGAGATCGCCGCGAAGACGAAGGTCGTCGTCACCACCGTCGGCCCCTACGCGCTCTACGGCGAGCCGCTGGTCGCCGCCTGCGCCGCCGCCGGCACCGCCTACTGCGACCTCACCGGCGAGCCCGAGTTCGTCGACCGGATGTGGGTCGAGCACAACGCCGAGGCCGAACGCACCGGCGCCCGCCTCGTCCACTGCTGCGGCTTCGACTCGATCCCGCACGACCTCGGCGCTTACTTCACGGTGCAGCAGCTTCCGGAGGGCGTGCCGCTGACCGTCAACGGTTACGTGAAATCGAACGCGCGCTTCTCCGGCGGCACCTACCACTCTGCGGTCAACGGCTTCGCTCGCGCCCGGCAGACGATGAGCGCGGCGAAAGAGCGCCGCCGCCTCGAGCCGCGCGCCGACGGTCGCGAGATCCACGCCGCCTCGGCGCGGATCCATCGCGACGCGGACCGCGGCGGCTGGACGGTGCCGCTGCCGACGATCGACGGCGCCATCATCCGCCGCTCCGCTGCCGCGCTCGACCGCTACGGCCCCGACTTCACCTACGGCCACAACATGGTCGCCAAGCACCTGGCGACGGTGGGCGCGATCGCGGCCGGGGTCGGCACCGCCGGAGCGCTGGCGCAACTGCCGCCGACGCGGAAGCTGCTGCTCAAGCTGAAAGCGCCGGGGGAGGGGCCGAGCGAGGCCGAGCGCGAGCGCAGCTGGTTCAAGATCGTCTTCGTCGGCGAAGGCGGCGGCAAGCGCGTCGTCACCGAGGTCAGCGGCGGCGACCCCGGCTACGGCGAGACCTCGAAAATGCTCGCCGAATCGGGCCTCTGCCTCGCCTTCGACGAGCTGCCCGAGCGCGCCGGCCAGCTGACCACCGCGGTGGCGATGGGCGACGCCCTCCTCGACCGGGTGCAGAAGGCCGGAATCCGGTTCCAGGTGACGGAGAGCGGGTAGGTTCGTCGCATGGACGATCAGCAGGTACTCGACCGCATCGATCAACTGGTCCAGGAGGAGGAGGCGCTCCTCCACCGCCACGAGGGCGAGGGTCTCGACGACGACGAGCACGCCCGCCTGCAAGAGCTGCAGCTCCAACTCGACAAGGCCTACGACTACCTCCGCCAGCGCCGCGCCCTCCGCCGAGCCGGTGACGACCCCGACGACGCCAGCATGCGCGACGGCGGCACGGTCGAGAGCTACGAGCAGTAACCGCCGAACGAACCCGCCTGAGCGCCGCTACCCTTCAGCGGTCATGTCGACTTTGTACGGCTATCCCATACAAAGTCGACACTCGGCGCCTTGGCGGAGTGGCTACGCAGCGGCCTGCAAAGCCGTTTACACCAGTTCGATTCTGGTAGGCGCCTTAGTTTGATCGAGCCATTGCGATGAGCGACAACCTTCGAGTAACCGCAGTCGAAGCTCTCCATGGGCACTTGATTCGTGCTGCCTTTTCCGATGGCGCGGTCATGGAGATCGATCTCAGCGACCTGCTCCCCCGCGGCGAGGTTTTCGAATTGATTCGGAAGGGCCGCGCTGAATTTGAGGCCGTTCACGTAAACCATGAGACGGGCACGGTCGAGTGGCCGGGCGAAGTGGACCTGGACGCGGAGGTGCTTTACGGCCGCTTCGAGCCAGCCTCGGGCGCCGCGATCCATCGCCGGACTGTGCATGAGCCAGCGATCGGTTGATTAGCCGTCGCGCTCTTCGGAAGAGGCACGCCCAAAGCGAAGAGGGCCCAGCCAATAGCAGAAGTCTTTGTCGGTCGAGGTTTCCGAACCGCGGGCATAGCCTGTGACCAGTGCCAGAGCACTCGGCAGCAGCCGATGAATCGGTCAGGCGAGAAGCAGAACGTCGAGCGACAACGCTCGCTCGGTCGTATCTGGAATCGCTACGGGCGGCCGACGCCGGCGGCGCCTACCGGTTGGCATCGGGGGCGCTGGAGGAGTTGCCTCTCGCCGCTGTCTACCAAGAGGTGATCACGCCGGCGATGCACGAGCTGGGGAGGCTTTGGGAGGAGGGAGTGATCACGGTTGCCGACGAGCACCTGGCAACGGCCTTGACGCACCGGGTGCTGGCGGCGCTGCGGCCGGGTGTCATGACCGGTGGCGAGCGAAGCACTGGCAGGCCGCGGGCGATGCTCGCCGCGGTTCAGGGTGAGCACCACGCGCTCGGCCTGAGGATGGCGGCGGACCTGCTTGAAGATGTTGGATACGAAGCGATTTATCTCGGGGCCGACGTTCCGACCGAAGCCTTGATGCAGGCGATCGCGTCGTTCTCACCCGATCTGCTGGGCCTCTCGGCGACGATGCCCGAATTGGGAACCGTGCTCGAGAGCACCGTCGAGGGCGTCCGCAGCGGGCACCCTCAGCTGAGCGTTTTGGTGGGCGGTCAGGCGAGCGCCTCCCCGCGGATCGGGGAGGCGATGCCTGTCAACGATTTCGAGCTGCTGGAAGGGCGAGCCAAGCAGTTGCTCGCTTCGCGCCCGGCTTAGCTCAGGTGTGGTTGGGGCCGTCGTCGGCGCCGCCACCGCCGCCACCGCCATTACCGCCACCGCCGGGGGTCTCGACCTGCGTCGCGACCAGTCCTTTGGCAGTCGTCTTGGCGTCGACCTCGACCCGCAGCCCCTTGTGCAGGGCACCGAAGCCGGCGAGGCGCTGGAACTTGGTCGAGGAGTTGACCTTGATGCGGACGGTGTTGCCGCCCTGGGTGGTGAGCTTGAAGGTGCGGTTGGAAGCGTCCTTCGAGGCGACGGTGCCGTCGATGTGCCGCAGCGCCGCTTGCGCCGGGAGGGCGATGGCGCCGAGCATCAATGCAGTAGCTGCGATCAGAAGCGAGACACGCTTGATCATGGTTCCTGCCTTTCGTTTTGAGGTCCCTGACTCGTTCCGGCTTACGTAGCCGCGGGCGCAGGGGTTCAAACCGGTCGGGATCGCTGCCAGTTGGGGCGCAGGTATGCCTCCTCGAAGCCCGCCCGGAGGATGTTGCGATAGCTGGCTGAGGGCCTGCCCGGGACCCGCTCGCCGGTCTCGACGAAGAGGGTGTGGCAACCCGCATCGGCGGCATCGACGATGCGCCGGTGCAGGAGCGCGGTCTGGCAGCCGCGACCCCGCGCCTCCTCGAGGGTGGCGGCGATGCCGAACTCGGCGACCCCCTCCTCGACCAGCATCGCCGCGCAGGCCTGGGCTTTGCCGCCGACCCGGGCGACGTAACAGCGCCAGCCCTCGCGTTCGGGCAAGCGGACGAAAAACTCGGCCGCCCAGGCGGGGAGGCCGAAGCCGATTGCGGCAATCGCCCCGAAGGGCTCTTCGTCGGCCGCGCCCAGCTCCACGACCTCGACCCCGTCCGGAGTGGGGAAGCGAGGCGGGTGCGGGTCGCGGATGAACTTCATCCAGGCGTAGGCACGCTCGAAGCCGTGCTCCTGCAGCCATGCCTCCGCCGCCGTGGAGCCGTCGAGCCCAGGGGTGACCGGGACGTATGGGGAGACGCCATGCTCCTCGGTCCAGGCCATCGCGTGGCCAAGGTCGTCGTCGCTTGCCTCCGGCGCGCCGAGGATCAGGTTCAGCATCGAGGCCTCTCGCAGGTCGCGCACGATTGACGCCTGGACCGCGCCGAACTGGCGCAGTTCGATCCCGTGCTCTGCCGCCACCTCCGCGGGCACCGATTCCCAGATGTCGCGCCAGAAGCGACGCTCGGCGCGGTCGAGCGCGGCGGGGTCGTAGCGAACGCCGCGCTTGGTCTGGGGAGTCATTGGGAACCAGCATAGGCTGAGGGTGATGACGCACCGCCAACAGGATTCGATGCCGACGCCGAAGGACCAGGTGATCGTCCTCTTCGGCGCCACCGGCGATCTCGCCAAGCGCAAGCTGCTGCCGGGGATGTTCCACCTCCAGCAGGTCGGCCTGATGCCGGAGCGGTTCCGCATCATCGGCGCCGCCCGCCGCGACATCGGCGTCGAGGGCTTCCGCCAGCTGGCACAGCAGGCGGTCGACGAATCGAGCCGCGAATCCGAGGACCAAGAGGAATCGAAGCGTTTCGAAGAGTCGCTTAGCTTCGCCAGCGTCGGCGATGGCTTCGAGGCGCTTGCCGAGGAGATCGAGCGCGCTCGACAGGAGCTCGGCGACGATTCGCAGCTGCTCTTCTACCTCTCGCTGCCGCCGCAGGCTGCCGAAGGCACGGTCGAGCAGATCGGCGCGCATGGGCTCGGCGACGGGGCGCGGGTGATCACCGAGAAGCCCTTCGGCACCGACCTTGCCTCCGCCCGCAAGCTGAACCGGAGGCTGCACTCGGTCTTCGCCGAGGACTGCATCTTCCGCATCGACCACTACCTGGGCCGGGAGGCGGTCCAGAACCTGCTGGCGTTGCGCTTCGCCAACGGCATGTTCGAGCCGGTCTGGAACCGCAACCACATCGACCACGTCCAGATCGACATCCCCGAGACGCTCTCGATCGAGATGCGCGGCTCCTTCTACGAGGAGACCGGCGCCTTCCGCGACATGATCGTCACCCACCTCTTCCAGGTGCTCGGCTTCGTCGCGATGGAGCCGCCGACCTCGCTGGGGCCGAAAGCGCTCGGGGTCGAGCGGGAGAAGGTCTTCGAGTCGATGCCGCCGTTGTGGCCCGGCGACGTGATCCGGGGCCAGTACCAGGGCTATCGCGACGAGGACGGGGTGGCGGCGGATTCGGACACCGAGACCTTCGTCGCCGTCAGGGCCTTCGTTGACAACTGGCGCTGGGAGGGCGTGCCGTTCTACCTGCGCTCGGGCAAGCGGCTGGCCGAGAACCGGCATCTGCTGACGATCGCCTACGCCAAACCGCCGCGGCGGATGTTCCCGCTCGACTGCGACCAGATCGCCGAGTCCTTCGGCCACGACCACCTCACCTTCGAGCTCGGCGACCCCGGCAGCATCTCCGCCTCCTTCCTCGCCAAGGTGCCGGGACCGCGGATCCAGCTCGGGGAGGCGCACATGCGCTTCAGCTACGCCGACACCTTCGGCGGGCCCGAGGAGGCCCTCGACCCCTACGAGCGGCTGATCCACGACGTGATGCTCGGCGACCGCACGCTTTTCACCAGCTCCGAGGCGATCGAGCGGCTCTGGGAGATCTCCGAGCCGGTGCTCTCCGAGCCGCCGCCGGCGATCCCCTACGAGGCGGGCTCTTGGGGGCCGGGGGAGGCCGACGAGCTGATCGCGCCGCGCCACTGGCACCTGCCGAACGACCACGTCTAGGGCGGCCGCCCGAGAACGGAAAAGGGCCCCAAAAGGGGCCCCTTGTTTCCGAAGGACGTACCACCAGAGGGTTTTAAGTCTCTGGCTCGTCGGTCCTCAAGCTCTTGAAGATGCCACCTGTAAACACCGGTGGCTTAAGAAAGTTGCACCAGTTGCATCGGCGCTCGCAGCGGAACCTTTAGCCATCCGCCGCCTTTCTCCTGCCCATTGCTAGATTCCGGCCTCCCGGGCGTATAGCTCAGTTGGGAGAGCGCCGCCTCGACAAGGCGGAGGTCACTGGTTCGAGCCCAGTTACGCCCATCCCGGAGCGAGGTGCGTTTGCTCCCCCTCGCTTCGGCCGCGGCTCAGGGACCCGCGTCGTTGTCGCCGTCGCCGTTACGGCGCTGATCCGCGCTCGCGCGATCGACGAGGTCGGCCAGGGTGTCGCCGGGTTCGAGGGCGGTGAAGCCGAAGCTGACGATCGCGCGGGGGTCGAGCGGTGCCGTCTCGGCTCCGGTGCGCTCGATCAGCGCCTCGGCTTCGGCCGGGGAGAGTCCGGAGGTCATGCAGACGAACCTGCTCTCGTCCCAGCGGACGATCGGGTCGAAGACGCTGAGCGCAGCCCGCAAGGCGTTGAACACCGTCTGCAGGATGCCGTCGTGCCCGGAGTCGAAACCGGGCTCGGGGATGCCGTCGACGTCGACGGCCACCAGGGACATGCCTCCGTTGGTGCGAGTGGCGCGCGAGATCTCGTGGCGGAGGAGGATTTCGCCCATCCCCCGCTGATAGGCGCCGGTCGCTTCGTCGAGCTGGGATCGCTCGATCTTGCGCCGCAGGTGCTCCCGATCCTGGGCGGCGGCCTCGCGGTCCAGAGCCGCCCGTTCGCGATCACCCGCCGCCTTCACCCGGACGGCGATCGCCAGATCGCGGGCGGAGGCCGCGGCTTCCAGGGCCGCTATCGCGGTCTCGCTGGATTCCTCGAAGCCGGTGGCCAGGTCGGCCGCCTCCTGGTCGGCCAGGTCGGCGGCCTTGTCCCGTTCGTCGGCGATGCGGTCGCGCTCCAAGGCGTTTTCGTCGCGCTTCAGGGCCTGGCCGTCGCGCTCGGCCGAGGTCAGCTGGCGGACGACGGCATTGGCCGTGCGGGAGATCGTCCCTTCGCTGCGCTCGGTGCGGGCCCGTTCGTACTCGAGCATCTGTACCGCCCGTTCCGCCGCGGGCGATGCGCGGAGCGTCCGGTCGGCGAGCGCCTGTTCGCGGTCCGAGACCTGCTGGTCGGTCAGGGCTGCCGACTGGTCCCGGTCGGAGAGGCCCTGGTCGAGGTCAGCGGTGGTTTGGTCGGCTTCGGAGAGCGACTGATCCGCGTCCGAGACGGCCTGTTCGCGCTGCAGCCAGGAGGCACGCCATTTACGGGGGAACGGCGTCATCTGCAAACGCTCCTTTGTGTCGATCGGGTCGCCAACGAATCTTTGATCGACCTTAGATGGATCGACCTAGATAGATCGACCTAGATAGATCGACCTAGATAGATCGACCTAGATACCTAGAGCGTACCACCGGGCATCGCGTCGGAGCGGCGTTCGGGCCGCTCCGACGGGTTTACTCAGACGTTCGCCGGCAGCTTCACCTCGGTCAGCCGGATGCTGTTGCCGGAGGGGTCGCGGAAGCCGCAGTCGATGCCGTAGGGGCGCTCCTCGGGGGCTTCGGTGAACTCGACCCCGCGGTCCTTCAGCTGCTCGTAGTCGGAACGGCAGTCGTCGGTGGTGAGGAAGACGGTGCCGGCGAAGCCCTTGGCCATCAGCGCCTCGACCTGCTGGGTCGTGTCCTCGTCCATCATCGGCGGTCCGGGGATCGCCATCAGGACGATCGCCACGTCCTCCTGGCCGGC
>Ga0207656_10000277_pt1 | contig 17723 bp, 17 predicted proteins | sample KBSCornC12_FD_184297 | JGI IMG/M metagenome (GOLD analysis project Ga0207656, IMG submission 184297) | Corn rhizosphere microbial communities from Kellogg Biological Station, Michigan, USA - KBS Corn C1-2 (SPAdes) (version 2) | ecosystem: Host-associated > Plants > Roots > Rhizosphere > Soil ...
CTTGCGGAGGTCGATGACCACGACGCCGCGCTTCGGCTTCTCCTCGCGGCCGTCCTCGTCGCTGCGGCGCACCGGGCGCTCGCGCTCGTCGGGGGCCGGAAGCGGCAGCTCCACCGCAGGTCGCTCTCGCTCGTCGCGATCCACCCGATCGCGGCGGCTGACCTGGTCGATGACGAAGCTGTCGAGCATTCGGCGTCTCCACGAGGCCAGTGGAAGAACTGGCCTTCGCCCCTCATTGTAATGCCTGACTTCACCCCAGCAAGCGTCGCTCCGGGAGGTGCTCCGCCTACCGCAGCTCCGCCCGTTTCTTGAATGCTTCCAGGAGCTTGGGGAGCGACTGGTCCACCAGCATGTTCACGATGGACCGTGGTACCAGGGGACCCACTCCCACCTCGATGGTGTACGTGGCGCGCGTCTTCCCGTCTGGCGTGGACTCGAGCGTCCAGCTGCCGTGGTTGTCGCGCATCACGTCGCCCTTCACGAACGTCCAGCGAACCGTCTTCGGTCGCTCCTCGACGTGGTGGAGCGTGTAGTGGATGCGCTTCACGAGGTCGATGCCGTAGGCCACGTCCACCTCGTTGCCGCGGCGGTTGAAGCTCTTTGCCTCCTTCACCTCGGGGAGGAACTCCACGTAGCGGTCGTAGTCGACGATGACGTCGAACAACCGCTCCGGCGGCGTGTCGATGACGATGCTCCGGCTGGCGGCGGGCATGTTCAGCGTCCTCCTGCCTGGCGCGCGAAGTACTCGGGCTTCGTCTCGAAGCGGTGCTGGGCCTGGACGTAGCGGACGGTGCCGGTCTTGCTCCGCATCACCACCGACCAGGTCTCGGCGCCGCCGCCGAGGAAGCGTACGCCGCGAAGGAAATCGCTGGAGGTGACGCCGGTGGCGGCGAACATCACCTCTCCCTGGGCCAGCTCCTCCGCGGTGTAGATCCGGTCGAGGTCGGTGACGCCCATCCTCCGCGCGCGGGCGATCTCGTCGTCGTTGCGCGGCCGGAGCCGTCCCTGCATGTCGCCTCCGACCGACTTCACGGCTGCGGCGGTGATGACGCCCTCGGGGGCTCCTCCGATCCCCATCAGCACGTCCACGCCCGTCTCCGGGAAGCAGGTGGCGACCCCTCCGGCCACGTCCCCGTCCTCGATGAGTCGGATGCGCGCGCCGGCCGTCCGCACCTCGCGGATCAGCTCCTCGTGCCGGGGGCGGTCGAGGATGACGACCGTGAGGTCTCCCGGATCGCGGCCCAGCGACCGGGCGATGGCGCGGAGGTTCTCGGTGGGGCTCCTGCGCATGTCGATGGAACCACGCGCCTGCGGGCCCACGGCGAGCTTCTCCATGTAGGTGTCCGGGGCGTTGAGGAGCTTGCCGCGCTCGGCGAGCGCGACCACGGCGATCGCGCCCGGCCGCCCGTAGGCGCAGAGGTTCGTTCCCTCCAGCGGGTCGAGGGCGATGTCGATGCCCGGATCGTCCGGGGCCCACCGGCCCACCTTCTCGCCGATGTAGAGCATGGGCGCCTCGTCGCGCTCGCCCTCGCCGATGACCACCGTGCCCTGGATGTGGAGGGTGTCGAAGGCTCGGCGCATGGCGTCCACGGCGGCCTGATCCGAGAGGTTCTTCTCTCCCCGGCCCATCAGCCGGGCCGCGGCGATCGCTGCCAGCTCGGTGACGCGCACCACCTCCAGCGCCAGGTTGCGGTCCATGGACGTCCTCCTCCCCCTTCGGTGCGCCGGACCGTACCCCGGGCCGTGCAGGGAGGCGACGGTTCCGAGGGACCCGCCGGGGCATCGGTGGCGAAGGCGTCGGCCGGTGGACTCAGCCGCGCAGCGCGGCCACCCACTCGGGGAGCCGCGCGGGTCTGCCTCCCTTGCCCAGACAGGCGTGGACCGTGCTGCCCGTGCAGAGCACCGCCGCCTCTCCCTCGCGGGTGACCTGATAGCGGAAGGTGAGCGTCACCCGGGTGACCGCCGGCACCTCGATGCCCACGAGGAGCACGTCCTCGTAGCGCGCCGGCGCCACGTACCGGCAAGTGGCCTCCACCACGGGAAGGCTGAACCCCTCGGCCTCCATCTCGCGGTAGCTGCGCCCGTGGGCGCGGAGCAGCTCGCTGCGGGCGAACTCGAAGTAGCGGAGGTAGTTCGCGTAGTACACGACCCCCATCTGGTCGGTGTCGCCGTAGATGACCCGCACCCGCGCCTGGAACATCCGTGCCCTCCTGTCGGAGACGGTAGGCGTCGGGCCGGATCCCGGACAAGGGAAAGGAAGATCGCCCCGCGCTCGGGGGTACACTCCGCGGCGACGATGACCCGCGCTCTCCTCCTCGCCCTCGCCCTCCTCTGCACGCCCGCGCTCGCCAAGCCTCCCCGGCTGACGCTCTTCATCGCGGTGGACGCGCTCGGAACGGACCTGCTCCTCCGCTCGCGGCCCCAGCTCCGGGCGGGGCTCGCCCAGCTGATCGACCGCGGCGCCTTCTACCCCGACGTGCGCTACCAGCAGGCGCAGACGACGACCGCGCCGGGGCACAGCGTGCTGTCCACCGGGGCCTACCCCTGGCGGACCGGCGTGGTGGGCAACCGCGTGCTGAACCGGACCAGCGGCAAGGACGAGCCCATCTTCTGGGATGCCACGCACCCGGTGCTCGACGCGCCGGCGGGGGTGGAGGACGTCTCTCCGGAGTCGATGCTGGCCGAGACGCTGGCCGACCACCTGAGGCTCTTCACCGCCGGCCGGGGGAAGGCCATCGCCCTCTCGGGCAAGGCACGCGCGGCGATCGCGCTCGCCGGTCGGCTGGGGCAGGCCTTCTGGTTCAACGAGCAGGTGGGCAAGCTGGTGACCGGGACCGCGTACATGAAGGAGCTGCCGTCGTGGCTCCGGACGCTCAACGACCGGAAGCTCCCGGACGCGGCCTTCGGGACCGACTGGAGTCTCGCGCTTCCCGTCACGCAGTACCTGGGCGACGACGACCGGCCCTTCGAGTCACCGTCCTACGGGATGGGCCGCACCTTCCCCCACTCGCTGAAGGGCGGAGCGCCGTCGCCGGGTCCGCCGTCCTACGCCGCCTTCGCCTCGTCGCCGTTCGCGAACGACCTGCTGGTACAGGCGGCGAAGGCGGCCATCACCGCCGAGGGGCTGGGAAAGGACGACGTGCCGGACCTGCTCGCGGTCAGCTTCAGCGCGACCGACCTCGTCTACCACCAGTACGGCCCCTACTCCTGGGAGATGCAGGACGCGCTGGTGCGCCTGGACCGGCAGATCGGGGATCTGCTGGCGGCGGCGGAGAAAGCGGCCGGCGGAAGACAGAACCTCCTGGTGGTGCTCTCGTCGGACCACGGAGGCGCCGCGCTGCCCGAGGAGTGGATCGCCGCGGGCATCAACGCCACGCGGGTGAAGGCATCGGCGCTGAAGCAAGGACTGGCCCAGGAGCTCCAGACGCGGTTCGGGGCCCCGGTGCTGCTGGGCATGGTGGACCGGGAGATCTACCTGAACGGCAAGGTGCTCGCGGAGAAGAAGCTGGACGCGGCGGCGGTCCGCCGGGCGGCGGCGGAGTGGCTGGCGAAGCAGCCGGGCGTGGCGCTGGCCGCGTCGGCGGACGACCTCGAGTCCGGCCAGGAGCTGAGCGGATTCATGCCCGCGCTCCGCCGGAGCCACTACCCGGGCCGGAGCGGCGACGTGACGTTCCTCCTCAAGCCGTACGCGGTGTTCATGGAGGGAGACACCGGGACGACGCACGGCGAGCCCTACGCCTACGACAGCCAGATTCCCCTGGTGCTCTACGGGAAGAACGTCCGGCCCGGCCTCTACCGGATGCAGGTGCACGCGAGCGACGTGGCGCCCACCGCGGCGATGCTGATGGAGATGGGCGCGCCGGCGTCCGCGGAAGGCGAGCCCCGGGTCGAGTCCGTCGTGCAGGGGCGCTGAGCGGCAGTCCCTAGGGACGCCCGGAGATCTGGCGGCGGAGGTCGTCGTCCTTCTGGCTTCCCGTCGTCGTCGGCGGGTCGGTGGACCTTCCGGTCGCCGGCTCGTAGCAGCCCCCGGGGCCGGAACCTCCGCCGCAGATGCGCGTGCTGGCGCACCCGGTGCTCACCGCGAGGAGCAACCCCAGGACAAGGACCCGCATCGAGACACCTCCGCCGGGCCGAACCGAGCACGGGCAGCGCCTCCTCGCGGACGAGATGCAGGGAGCGGCAGCGGCGACTCCGCGAGGCGCGCGCCGCGGATCAGCGCTCGACGATCTCGAGCGACAGGTCCATCGCCCGCGCCGAGTGAGTCAGCGCCCCCATCGACACGTAGTCCACGCCGAGCTGCGCGAGCCCGGGGAGCCGCTCCAGCGTCACGTTTCCCGACACCTCGAACTTCACCCGCCCCGCGGCGATCCTCACCGCCTCGGCGACGGTCGCATCGTCCATGTTGTCGAGCAGCACCACGTCCGCGCCGCCGGCGATGGCGTCCGGCAGCTGGGCGAGGCCGGTGACCTCGATCTCGATCTTCACCAGCAGGGGCGCATGCGCGCGAGCACGGCGGAGAGCCTCGCGGACGTCACCGCCTAACGCGGCGAGGTGGTTGTCCTTGATCAGCACCCCATCGAAGAGCCCGAAGCGGTGGTTGGACGCGCCGCCGGCGCGCACCGCCTCCTTCGACAGGCCGCGCATGCCAGGGCTGGTCTTGCGCGTGTCGATGATGCGGAGCCGGGAGCCCTTCACCGCGTCGGCCGCCCGCGCGGCGAGCGTGGCGATGCCGCAGGTGCGCTGGAGGATGTTCAGGGCCGTCCGCTCGCCCACCAGCAGCGTCCGGAGCGACGCCGACACGGTCCCCACCACCGCCCTGCCCCCGATGCGCGCCCCGTCACCTTCCGGGAAGCGCACCTCGGCCGCGGGCTCGAGCCGGGTGAAGACACGGGCGAAGGCGCGCGTGCCCGAGAGCACCAGCGTCTCCTTCGCCCAGACCTCTGCCCGCCCCCGCGCCCCCTCGGGGACCAGCGCCTGGGTGGTGACGTCACCTGCCGCACCCAGGTCCTCCTCCAGCGCCAGGTCGATCAGACGGTCGACGAAGTCCATACCTGGAGGAGGCCCGGCTCTGGCTCTAGCGGCGGGACTTCCGGGCGGTGCGCCGGGCCCCACGCCGGGCCTTGCGCGCGCCACGCCTCGCCTGCCGCACGCCCTTCCGCGCCGTGCGCCTCGTCTTGCGAGCGCCGCGGCGCGCCTTCCGTCCCGCCTTGCGCGCGGTGCGCCTTGCCTTGCCTCCGCCGGTCTTCTTCTTGCCCGCCGCCTTCTTGGCCGGCGCCTTCTTCGCAGGAGCCTTCTTCTTCGCACCGCCGGAGCGGCGCGGGCGAGGAGCGGCCGCGGCAGGAGCTGGCGCGGGGGAGGCCGGCTCGCCCATGCCCATCCCGAAGCCACTGCTCTCCGACGCAGGCGTGGAGGGCGGCCCGCCCATGCCGCCGCCCATTCCACCCATCCCGTTCGACTCGATCTCTTCCGGTGTTCTCTCGGACATCGTTCCTCCAGTTCAGATCCGACTGAGGTTGTCCAGCAGCTTGGCCCTCCGGGCCTCGAGCTCGGTCACCCGGGCTCGGTCCTTCTCCACCACGTCGGCCGGAGCCCGCGCGACGAAGCTCGGATTGTCCAGCTTTCGCCTCAAGGCTGCCAGATCCGACTCGACGCGGGCGATCTCTTTCCGCAAGCGCGCGCGTTCTTCGTCGAGATCCAACAGGCCGGCCAGCGGGACGTAGACACTCACCCCCTGTCCCACCCATGACGCGCTCGACGGCGGCGGCGCGCCCGTCGGCTGCACCGTCATCTCCGACAGCCCGGCCAGCGACTCCATGTCACTCCGGTGCCGCTCCAGCGCCGGCCGGAGCGCCGCGTCGTCGGTCTGCACCACCGCCCGAATCCTCTGGAGTGGCGGGAGGTTGCTCTCACCCCGGATGTTGCGGATGCCCTCCACCACCGCGATGACGGGTGCCATCTCCGCCTCCGCGGCGGGGTCCTCCGTCCCGGCCGCCGGAAACGCCGCGAGCATCAGGAATGCGTCTTGCGGGACGCCGGGGAGCCGGTGCCAGATCTCCTCGGTGATGAACGGGATGAAGGGGTGAAGGAGCCGCAGCACCCGGTCCAGCACGTGAATGAGCACCGCGCGCGTGGTGTCACCGCGCTCGGTGTCCGTGCCCTGCAGCGCGGGCTTGGCGAGCTCGATGTACCAGTCGCAGAACGCGTGCCAGGTGAACTGGTAGAGCCCCGAGGCGGCCTCCGCGAACTCGTAGCGGCCCAGCGCGTCGTTCACCTCGGCGGTGACCCGCTCGGTGCGTGAGAGGATCCACCGGTCGGCCACGGTGAGCGGCCGCTCGCGCAGCGGCCGGTTCCCGGGGTGGAAGTCGCCGAGGTACAAGAGGAGGAACCGCGAGGCGTTCCACAGCTTGTTGGTGAAGGCCTTGTAGCCGTTGACCCGATCGAGCGAGAGCTTGATGTCCCGCCCCTGCGCCGCCAGCGCGGCGAGCGTATAACGCAGCGCGTCGGCTCCGAACGCCGGCATCCCTTGCGGGAACTTGTTGCGCAGGCTCGGGGGAAGCTCCGCGGTCTTCTGGCCGTGGATGACGTCGAGCGGATCGACGACGTTCCCCTTCACCTTCGACATCTTCTCGCCCTTCTCGTCGCGCACCATCGCGTGCAGGTAGACGGTGCGGAAGGGCACGTCGCCCATGAAGTGGATGCCCAGCATCATCATCCGGGCCACCCAGAAGAAGAGGATGTCGTGTCCGGTCTCCAGGACCGAGGTCGGGTAGAAGGTCTTCAGCTCCGGCGTCCGCTCCGGCCAGCCGAGGGTGCTGAAGGGCCACAGCCCCGAGCTGAACCAGGTGTCGAGCACGTCCGGGTCCTGGACCAGCGCCGATCCCTTGCAGCCGGGGCAGCGCTCGGGCCGGGTGCGGGCGACGATGGGCGTGGCCTTCTCCAGATCCAGCGCTCCGGAGGAGGTCCGCGGAGTGCACGCCTCGCAGTACCAGGCGGGGATCTGATGTCCCCACCACAGCTGTCGGCTCACGCACCAGTCCTGGATGTTGCGCATCCAGTGGAAGTAGGTGGCGGTCCAGGTCTCGGGGACGATCTTCGTGCGCCCCTGCTCCACCGCCTCGATCGCCGGGCGGGCCAGCGGCTCGATCTTCACGAACCACTGCGGTGAGAGGCGCGGCTCGACGATCGTCCCGCTCCGCTGGCACAGGCCGATGCTGAGGGCGTGCGGCTTCTCGGAGACGAGGAGCCCGCGCGCCTCGAGATCCGCCAGCACTCGCGTCCGCGCCTCGAAGCGGTCCAGCCCTGCGTAGGGCCCGGCGGCCTCGTTGGTGCGCGCCGCCTCGTCGAGGATGGAGATCATCGGCAGGTCGTGCCGCAGCCCGGTCTGGTAGTCGTTGAAGTCGTGCGCGGGGGTGACCTTCACCACCCCGGTGCCGAACTCCGGGTCCACCAGCGTCGCGTCCGCGATGACCGGGATCTCCCGCTCGAGGAGCGGAAGGATGACCGTCTTCCCGACCAGGTCGCGGTAGCGCGGGTCGTCCGGATGCACCGCCACCGCGGTGTCTCCGAGCATCGTCTCCGGCCGGGTGGTGGCCACGGTGAGGAACCGCTCCTGACCCTTCACCGGGTAGCGAATCTCCCAGATCGACCCCTGTCGCTCCTCGTGCTCCACCTCGAGGTCACTGAGCGCGGTCTGGCAGTCCGGACACCAGTTGATGAGCCGGTTGGCGCGGTAGAGGAGCCCTTCCTCGTGGAGGCGGACGAACACCTCCAGCACCGCCCGCGAGCTGCCGGGGTCCATCGTGAAGCGCGAGCGGCTCCAGTCGAGGCTGGCCCCGAGGTGCTCGTGCTGCTCCTGGATGCGCGCCCCGTAGCGCTCCTTCCACTCCCAGATGCGACGGACGAACTCCGCCCGCCCCAGGTCGTGGCGCGACTTCCCCTCGGCGCGCTTCACCTCGCGCTCCACCACCATCTGGGTGGCGATTCCGGCGTGGTCCACGCCGGGCTGCCAGAGGGTGTTGAACCCGCGCATCCGGTGCCAGCGGACGAGGATGTCCTCGAGCGTGGCGGTCAGCGCGTGTCCGATGTGGAGCGAGCCGGTGACGTTGGGCGGGGGAAGGATGATGCAGTACGGCGGCTTGCTCGACGTGGCCTCGGCGCGGAAGCAGCCGGCGGCCTCCCAGCGCCGGTACCAGCGCGCCTCCACCTCCGCAGGCTCGTAGGCCTTCGGAAGTCCCTCCTGATGGTCCTCGGACATACCCGTGAGGGGGGTTGTTTAGCCTTTTCTCTCCCGCTCGCGCATCGTCCGCTCGGCGATTTCTCGCACGATGGTCTCCGCGAGCTGGGGGACCACTTCCCAGGCAATCTTCTCGATGACCTCGCGCGAGGCCTTCCCGAGGGCTTCCCGGAGCTGGGCCTCGCCTCCGTCGGCGGCCGGCGCCGACGCGTCGGTGCCGAGGTCGAGCGACATCTCCTCCGCGGCGGCGGGCGGCGCGATCTGCTGCTCCACCCGGTAGCCCCGGACGGGCGTGTTGGCGGGGGCCGAGAGGCCGAATGGGTCTCGCCCGCGCGCCGTCGCCGGGGCAGCGGGGGCGGCCGGCACCGGAGGGAGGGGCGAGGCACCCGGGGCCCGGGGGAACCCGCCGGGGGCCATGGGGGCCGCCGGCCGTGCAAAGCCCGACTGCGTGACGAGCGGCATCCCCGGACGGGGCGCGCCCGGAACGGTGCCGCCCCCCATCTGCTGCGGCGGTCGCGGGAGGCCCCCCGACGCGGGAGCGGGCCGTGAAGGCACGCCTGGCTGGGTGACGGGACGGCCGAGCGGCTGCGGCGCCGGCCGCGGCACTCCGGCCATCGGCGTGGGCGCTGGCGCAGCCGGACGGGGGATGCCGGCAGGCCCGGGCATGGGCTGCGGAACTCCGGCCGTCGGCGCGGGGCGGGGGGCGCCCACCGGCGAGAACGCGCCGGTCGAGGCGGGGCGAGGCGCGCCCGAGGCCATGGGCTGGCTGGGCCGGGGAACCGCCGGCTGCGAGGTCGCCGGGGGTGGCGCGGTCGCGTACGCCGGACGGGCCGGCATCATCGGCTGGCCCGCGGGCAGCCCGAGCAGTGCGCGGACGCGGTCGAGGAACGCCTGGCTCTCGAAGGGTTTGGTGATGTGCGCGTCCGCCCGGGCAGCGCGAGCCCGCGCCTCGTCGAAGGGCTCGAAGTTGCCGGCGAGGAGGAGCACCGGCGTCGCCGCGGTGGATGGATCCGACTTGAGGGTCTCGCAGACCTCGTAGCCGCTTCGGCCGGGCATCAGCACGTCGGCGATGACCAGGTCCGGGCGCATCTCTCGCGCGCGGGCAATGGCGTCGATGCCGTTGTCCACCGCGGTGATCTGGAAATCCTCGAGCGCGAGCGCCATCCCGATGACCTTGCGGATGGTGAGCGAGTCATCGGCGACGAGCAGGGTCTTCGGCATGTCAGCTCGCGATATCTGAGGGGCCGCGCCGCGGCCCTGTCAAGTTCGACGCTCCCAGCAGCCGCGTGACGTCCGGGGCGAGCACGACGCGTCCGTCCGGCGTTCGCCAGCGCCCCGCCTCCTCGCCCGCCACGAGGCCGTGCTCGATGCCCAGGACCCGCGAGGAGCACAGCGCGACCTGGATGCCGGCGAGCTCGAGCAGGACCACCTGCGACTCCGCCGCCGGTGGCTGTCCGAGGAACGCCGGGAGCGCGTACACCGGCCACAGCGCGCCGGCGTGTGCCAGAAGCCCGGCGACGACTCCCCCCGGCACCGGGAAGGGACAGAAGGCGGCCAGCACCGGGGAAATCTGCAGCACGTGCTGGAGCGGCACGCCGAACAGCATCGCGCCCGACTCGAAGAGGAGTGCCGGGCCCTGGGGCGCCTCGAGCCAGGTCACGATGCGCGGCGGCGGCGGGGGCACCATGCACGTCTGCCCCAGTGCCTCGGCGCGCAGCTCGAGGTACAGCTTCCCCTGGTGCTGGAGGGCCCCGCGGACCAGCGTGCCGATGCGCTGCGCGAGATCGCGGGTGAGCTGGAAATGCGGCGCACCGGCGACGTCCGCCACTTCCGCACCTTCACGTACGCGCACCGCAAGCGTGGGACTGGTGTCGAGGAGGACCGCGAGGCCAGGACGGCCCTCGGCCGCCCCGCCCATCAACGTCGAGAGGTCCTCGAGGGGAAACACGCCTCGAACCGTCGCCCGTTCGGCGTCTGGATCCGGTGGTGTCACCTCGAGGACGCGTGACGCCTCGAGGGCGTAACGCGCCGGCCCCGCCTCGAAGAGGAGCGCGAGTCTCCGACCTCCGTCATGCGTGTGCGCGGTCATGACGAGCCTGGCCCCGAGGCTATCGCGAGCCGGCGAGATCCTGTCATGCTCGGGGCTGGCACGGCGCGAGAGTCGGATGGCGACCATCCTGCTGGTGGACGACGAGAAGGTCGCCCGTACGGTGTACGGCGACTACCTGACCGCCGCGGGTCATAGGGTGACCTGCGTCAGCTCGGTGGCGGAGGCGCGGGCGGCGCTGGCGCTTCACCCCGTCGACCTGGTGGTCACCGACCTCATCCTCCCCACCGGGGACGGCATGGAGGTCCTCCAGCACACCCGCGAGCGGTATCCGGGCGTGGAGGTGGTGGTCATCACCGCGCTGGACAAGGTCGACCCCGCGGTGCGCGCCATCAAGAACGGGGCGGCCGAGTACCTGGTCAAGCCGGTGAAGCCCGAGGGGCTGAACCACGCGGTGAACCGGGCGCTGATGACCCGCGCGCTGCTCGCGGAGAACGCGGCGCTCAAGCGTCACCTCTCGCTGGTCGAGGCGGGCCAGCGGCTCCTCACCACCCTCGACCGCCCGCGGCTCGCGCAGACGGCGGCCTCGGCCTTCCTCGGGCTGTCCGGCGCGGAGGGCGTGCTCCTCTGGTCGCGAAGCGGTGACACCGTCCGGCTGGAGGGCTCGGAGGGCATCGCCGCGGAGCCGCTCCGCCACCTCGTCGTCCGTTACGACGCCGAGCTCCCGGACATGCCCGCCCGTCCCTTCGATGCCGCCTGGCCGGAGGGGTCCGGGAGGGTGCTGGGTTTCCCGGTGGGCGAGGCCGGAAAGCATCGGGGGTGGGCCCTGCTGGTGACCCACGCACCGGCCACCGAGACGGTGCGCGAGACCGCCGAGTACCTCGCACGCCACCTCGCGCTGGCCTGGGATCACGCCGAGCGCTTCGCGCGTGTGGAGGACCTCGCCTACCTCGACGACCTCACCCGGCTCTACAACGCGCGCTACCTGGACGAGGCGCTGGAGCGCGAGCTGCACGGCAAGGGACCCTTCAGCCTGCTCTTCCTCGACCTCGACCACTTCAAGAGCGTCAACGACACCCACGGGCATCTGGTGGGGAGCAAGCTCCTCGTCGAGGCGGCCCGGGTGGTGAAGTCCTGCACCCGCGATCTGGACGTCGTCGCCCGCTGGGGCGGCGATGAGTACGTCGTGCTCCTCCGCGAGACCGACAGCGGCGGCGCGCTCAAGGTGGCCGAGCGAATCCGTCGCACGGTGGAGTCGCACTCCTTCCTCGCCCGCGAGGGGTACGGGCTGGGAGACGGTGTGCATCGGCGTGGCGAGTCACCCCGAGCACGGGGTGGACCGCCGCACGCTCCTCGACCTCGCCGATCGGGCGATGTACCGCGGCAAGCGGACCTCGCGGAACGTGGTCTACGTCGCGACGCCGGCGGCCGAGGAAGTCGTCAAGCGAAGCGGCGCGGCCTGAAGACTTGTCGCGGCGACCCGAAACGCTCTAAGCCGGACCGCCGTGCGGGTGCACCGTCCTGGAACCCGGGCGCTCGTCCCGGCCCTCCTTCTGTTCGTGGCCGGCCTCGCCGCGTGCGAACAGCCACCCGAGACCGAGCTTCGCTTCCGGGTGGGGTACCCCGACATCCCGAGCACGCTCCTCGTCTACGTGGCGCAGGACCAGCGACTCTTCGATGCCGAGCATCTCCGCGTCGAGTCCAAGGTCTACCCCACCGGACGCGAGGCGCTGGCCGCGGCCATCGCCGGGGAGCTGGACGGCGTGGTGGTCTACTCGACCCCGCTGGTGCTCGCGGCCATGCATGGCGAGGACCTCGTGGTGCTCAGCACGCTGCACCGCTCGGACGGTCTCACCGGCCTCGCGGTGAATCCGCAGACGGGCATCCGCAGCGCGGCGGATCTGCGGGGGCGACGAGTCGGCGTCACCCCGGGCACGAGCTCCCAGCTCGCCCTCGACGTGGTGCTCGCCGAGAGCGGCCTCGAGCCGTCCGACGTGCGGTCGGTGCCGGGCCAGCCGAGGGACCTCATGGCCGCGCTCGAGGCGGGTGAGCTCGATGCCGCGTCGCTCTGGGTGCCGAATCTCCTGCTGGCGACCGGGCCGGGGAAGGCGCGCCTTCTCACCTCCGAGATCTACGCCGAGATGAGCATGCTCGCCGGGATGCGCCCCCGCATCGAGGCGCGCCGCCTCGAGACCAGCCGGTTCCTCCGCGCGCTCCTGCGGGCGCAGGGGATGCTGCGCCGGCGGCCGCAGCTCGTCGAGAGCGCGCTGCGGCCCCGCTTCCCGCAGCTCGACGAGGCACAGCTGGCCACCATCGTCTCCCACTCGCGATTCGAGGTGGGGCTGTCGAACCTCCTGCTCAGCACTCTGCGCCAGGAAGGAGCGTGGCTCGAGCAGCGTGGCGAGCCGCGGGCGGAGCGGATCCGGTTCCGCGACGCGCTCGCGCCCGGGCTGCTCGAGGAGCTGGCCCCGGAGTCGGTCACCCTCCTCCGCCCGCCGGAGCGGCCCCTCCGGTGAGCCTCGCCCGGAAGCTGGTCGGTCCTCAGGTCCTGATCCTCGGGCTCATCGCCGCGCTCGCCATCACCCAGTGGGCGGTGACGCGGTACGAGCGCCGGCAGCTGGAGGAGACCACCCGCCGGCTCCAGCAGACGGGCTTGAGGATCCAGCGGCTGGCCCAGCTGTTCTCGGACACCGAGCGCGACCTGCTCTCCGAGGTGTTCACCCGTCAGGACCTCCTCACCCGGCGCATCACCCTGAGCAACGAGGAGATCGACCTCCTGCTCGACGAGCTCGCGCGGGCGGACGCGGCCACGCCCGGGCGGACCCTGCTCGAGGACCTGCGGCGTCTCCGGCGCCCGCTGGTGGACGCGCAGCGCGCGCTGCTCGACGCGCGCGATCCAGCCCGCAGCCGCTCGGCCTTCGTACGCTGGTGGTTCCTCGATCAGCGCGCCAACGCAGTTCTCGCCGACCTGTCGGCGGACAACCTCAAGGGCGTGGACCGGATCCTCGCCCAGGTCGGAGACACCCGCCGCCGGACGGATCTCTTGCTCATCAGCCTCACCCTGATCTGCGCCCTCACGGTGGCGGGAACGACCCTTTACGTGTTCCGCGGCGTGGTCGCGCCGCTGGTCCGCCTCACCGCCGCGAGCCAGACAGTGGGCGACGGCGGCTCGGTCCCGTTGCTGCCCGGGCGGCGTGACGAGCTCGGCGCGCTCTCGCGGGTGCTCGCCGGGACGACCGAGCGGCTGGTGGCCACCAACGCCGAGCTCCAGGAGGCCCTCGCGCTCCGGGAGCGCTTCCTCTCCATCGCCGCGCACGAGCTCCGCACCCCGCTCACCTCGCTGTCGTTGCAGCTGGCGCTCATCCAGCGGCGGATCGAGCAGGGCGCGGACCGGGAAACGCTCCGCGCCAACGCCGGGGCGCTCGCGCGTCAGTCCCAGCGGCTTTCACAGCTGGTGGGAGAGCTGCTCGACGTGACCCGCATCCAGCGCGGTCGCCTCGACCTGCACGTCGAGCAGGTCCGCCTCGATCAACTGGTCCACGAGGTGTGCGAGCGGTGCACGGCGCTGCTCGACGCGGGGCAGAACCGGCTCACCCTGGAGCTCGAGCCCGAGGTCCTGGGCGAGGTGGATCCCTCGCGGATCGACCAGGTGCTGGTGAACCTCCTGGGAAACGCTGCCCGGCATGCCCGGGGCGCGGCCATCACCGTGCGGCTGTGGAGCACCGCCCGGGAGACGATGCTCGAGGTGCGCGACTCCGGTCCGGGGATCCCCGAGGCCGTGCGGAGCCGGCTGTTCGAGCCGTTCGCCCGGGCTCCGGGAGCGGCGCCGGGCCTCGGGCTCGGGCTCTACATCAGCCGGGAGATCGTCGAGGCCCACGGGGGTCGCATCGACATGATGACCGCCCGCGGGGAGGGAACGGCGTTCACCGTCCACCTCCCGCGGGCCAGTCGACTTCGTTCGGCGGCGACCGGGTGACGGTCGGCCGTCAGTAGTCCATGTCCTCGCCGCCGTAGTCCGGCCCGCTGGCGCCCGCGCCGCCGCCCTTGGACTTCTTCTTCGGCTTCTCGGCGATCATGGCCTCGGTGGTCAGCAGGAGCGAGGCGACGGAGGCGGCGTTCTGGAGCGCGGTGCGCTCGACCTTGGTGGGGTCGATGACGCCGGCCTTCTCCAGGTCCTCGTAGGTCTCGGTGCGGGCGTTGAGGCCGAAGGCGCCCTGCCCGGCGCGGACCTTGTCCACCACCACCGCACCCTCGAGGCCCGCGTTGCCGGCGATCTTCCGGAGCGGCTCGGTGAGCGCGCGCTTGACGATGTCCACCCCGAAGCTCTGCTCGCCGGGCGCCTTCAGGCCATCCAGCGCCGGCAGGCAGCGCACGTAGGCCACCCCACCGCCGGGGACGATGCCCTCCTCCACCGCGGCGCGGGTCGCATGCAGCGCGTCCTCCACCCGGGCCTTGCGCTCCTTCATCTCGGTCTCGGTCGCGGCACCCACCTTCACCACCGCGACGCCACCGACCAGCTTCGCCAGGCGCTCCTGGAGCTTCTCCTTGTCGTAGTCGCTGGTGGTCTCGCCGATCTGGGCGCGGATGAGCTTGATCCGGCCCTCGATGTCCGGCTTCTTGCCGGCGCCGTCGATGATGGTGGTGTTGTCCTTGTCGATCTTCACCCGCTTGGCGCGGCCGAGTTCGTTGAGGGTCAGGTTCTCGAACTTGATGCCCAGCTCCTCGCTGACCACGCTGCCGCCGGTGAGGGTGGCGATGTCCTTCAGCATCTCCTTGCGGCGATCACCGAAGCCCGGCGCCTTCACCGCGGCGACGTTGAGCACCCCGCGCAGCTTGTTCACCACCAGGGTGGCCAGGGCCTCGCCCTCCACGTCCTCGGCGATGATCAGCAACGGCTTGCCGGAGCGGGCCACCTGCTCCAGCAGCGGGATGAGGTCCGCCATGGAGCTGACCTTCCGCTCGCTGATGAGGATGTACGGGTCGTCGAGCTCGACCTCCATCCGCTCGCGGTTGGTGACGAAGTACGGGCTCACGTAGCCGCGGTCGAACTGCATGCCCTCCACCACGTCGAGGGTGGTGTCCAGCGACTTGCCCTCCTCGACGGTGATGACCCCCTCCTTGCCCACCTTGTCCATCGCGTCGGCGATGATGGTGCCGATGGTCTCGTCACCGTTGGCGGAGATGGTGCCGACCTGTGCGATCTCCTTCTTGTCCTTGGTGGGCTTGCTGAGCTTCTTGAGCTCGGCGACCACGGTCTCGACCGCGCGGTCGATGCCGCGCTTCAGCTCCATCGGGCTGTGGCCGGCGGCGACGAGCTTGAGGCCCTCCTCGTAGATGGAACGGGCGAGCACGGTGGCGGTGGTGGTGCCGTCGCCAGCGCTGTCGGAGGTCTTGCTCGCGACCTCCTTCACCATCTGGGCGCCCATGTTCTCGAACCTGTTCTCGAGATCGATCTCCTTGGCGACGGTGACGCCGTCCTTGGTGACCGTGGGAGAGCCGAACGACTTCTCGATGACCACGTTGCGGCCCTTCGGGCCCAGGGTCACGGCGACTGCGTCAGAGAGGACGCGAACGCCGCGCAGGATCGCGTCGCGCGCCCCCTGGTGGAAGAAGATTTCCTTGGCTGCCATTTGTTGCAAACCTCCGGAAAATGAGCGTTTTTGAGATAGGCCGGGCCTTGGCACTCCCCGGCTGCGAGCGCCAACCTAAAGGTCCAGCGGCCGTTGTCAACGCGAACGTGAGGGGGCAGGGTCAGGGGCCATGCTGAAGCCGCCGCTGCCGGGGCTGGACGCGCTCGACCTCCAGCTGCTGACCCTGCTCGAGGAGGACGGCCGGATGGCCCTCTCCGCCCTGGCCCGGCGAGTACGCCGTTCCCGGAGCGCGATCCAGGAGCGGGTGCAGCGTCTGGAGCGTTCGGGGCACATCGCCGGCTACACCATCCGCCGCGGAGGGGAGCCGGTCGGGGTCCGGGCGTACTTGCTGGTGTCGGGGTCGGCGGCGGCCCACGAGCGGATGGTGGCGACCCTCAAGTCCTTCCCCGAGGTGCGGGTGTGCGACTCGGTCTCGGGCACGGTGGACATCGTGCTCCAGATCCACGCGGGCGACATCGCCTCGGTCGAGCGGGTGTGCAAGGCGGTGGGTGCGGTCCCCGGCGTGGAGCGGAGCATCACCCTCTTCGTCATGGACGAGCGGCTGCGACCTCGCTGATCGGCCGGTGAATTCACCGGCATCCCGTCGAAATCGACGGGCTGGCGAAGCGCCTGGCTGCAGCCGGCGACCTGACGGCTGCGTGCGCGACCCGGTTGCGTTTCCGGATCGCTGTGCTTCCGGCCCATGGGCGAGACCTTTCCATCCGGACGCTGGCTGTGGTTCCTCGCGGGCTTCCTCCTCGGCGCCTGTGGCTCCTCGGGCGGGAACGGGGGGAACGGCGGCAACGGCGGAAACGACGCCGGCAACGGGACCGACGGCGGCTCGCTGGTGACTCCGACCGCGCCAGGCTGGGAGGCGCTGCAGCAGATGCCCATTGGGCTGGGGGAGACGGCGGTGGCCGCGGCCGACGGGAAGATCTACGTCGCCGGCGGCTACGACACCCGGGCCGTCTTCCAGATCTACGACATCGCCACCAACACCTGGACGACCGGGCACGGGCTCCTCAGCGGAACGGACAACGCCGGGGCGGTGGCGTCCGGGGGCAAGGTCTACGTCTTCGGCGGTGAGGCCACGCCGGTCGTCCAGATCTACGACGTGGCCGCGACCACCTGGGCCGCCGGGCCGAACCTTCCCGTGGACCGCTTCTCGTCCGTGGTGGAGGAGGTGAACGGCGCAGTCCACCTCGTCGCGGGGTGGAGCTTCAGCCGCACCAACAACGTGTCCATCGCCAGCCACACGGTGTTCGACCTCGCGAGCGGCACGTACCCGCCGGGGCCCTTCGCCGACCTGGGCACGGCGCGGAACCACGCCTACTCCGGGGTCATCGACGGGAAGATCTACGTGACCGGAGGACGCGCGCCCGGTCACGAGGGCAACGACGGAAACAACATCGCCAGCACCGAGGTCTACGACCCGGGGGCCGATGCATGGAGCCTGGTGGAGGACCTCCCCACCCCGCGGAGCGGCGGGGCGAGCGCGGTGCTCGACGGCAAGCTCTACGTGATCGGCGGACAGCTGCCGGGAAACACCGTCTACAAGACGGTGAGCCGGTTCGATCCGGCCACCGGCCACTGGGAGGCGCTCCCCGACATGCCCATCGACCTCACCGGGCACCGCGCGGTGGCGGTGGGCAACGCCATCTACGTGATGGGCGGGTTCCGGACGCAGGGCGCCGTGCGCCAGGGCTTCGGGGGCGTGCCCTACGTATGGAAGTACACGCCGCCGTGAGCGGCCGTGCTTCCGTCCCCCAGGCCCTGCACGTCTGGCTCACCTTCGGCGTCCCATCGATCTCTG
>Ga0207656_10000279_pt1 | contig 17686 bp, 17 predicted proteins | sample KBSCornC12_FD_184297 | JGI IMG/M metagenome (GOLD analysis project Ga0207656, IMG submission 184297) | Corn rhizosphere microbial communities from Kellogg Biological Station, Michigan, USA - KBS Corn C1-2 (SPAdes) (version 2) | ecosystem: Host-associated > Plants > Roots > Rhizosphere > Soil ...
TGCGAGACGGCGCGGTGGACGGCGGCAAGGTACTGGGTCGGGCTGGTCGGCAGCGCCCGGTCGAGCTCGGCCAGCGGCCGGGAGGGGGGCAGGGTCTCGGTGCGCTCGATCAGGTCGCGCTCGAGCTCGCGCCGCAGGTGGCGCTCGAAGCCGGTCAGCTGCTCGCGGTCGATCGGCGGCCGCTCGCTGCCGTCCTCGTTCGGCGGCTGCTGCCCGGCGGTGAGGCCAAGCGTGCGGCGGATCCGCTGCACGTCGACGCCGACCACGCCCGAGCCCTCGGCCCGGCCGAAGGCGGCGATCGCCAGCCGCGCCAGGTCGCGCATGCGGTCGTCGTCGCCGGCCGCCATCGCCTCGCGGATCGCCTCGCTCAGCTCGCTCATGTCGAAGCGCTCGCCTTCGCCGGCCGGCGGCGCCCCCTCCTGGTTCTCGGTCACCCCACGTTGGACCGCCTCGGCCTCGGCGCTGCGGAAGAAGTAGCGCTCGAAGAGCAGCTCGAAGACGCGGCGGTCGTCCTGGGACTTGGCGATCGTCGCCGCCAGCGCCTCGCGGAAGTCGGCGCGCGAGGTCCAGTCGACCTCGCTCAGCGCCGCGAAGGCGTCGAGCAGCTCCGAGGTGCCGACCGCGACGCCCTCGCCGCGCAGCTCCTCGCAGAAGCCGAGCAGCTTCGCCGCCATCCCCGGCGGCCCGGCGTCAGCTTTCGGCCCGTAGGGGGTCGGCAAGTTTCACCCCGACCCGCTCGGCGACGAGGTCGATGTCGGTGCGGTGCTTGACGATGATCGACATCGACTGCCTGAAGGTCTCCTGGTCGATGTCCTCGGCGCCCATCAGCAGCAGCGTCCGCGCCCAGTCGATCGACTCGGCGATCGAGGGCGGCTTCTTCAGGTCGAGGTCGCGGACCATTCGGATCACCTCGACCAGGCGCCGCGCCAGCGTCTCCGGCAGGTCGGGCGCGTGCAGGCGGACGATTTCCATCTCCCGCTCCAGCTCGGGGTAGTCGAGCCAGAGGTAGAGGCAGCGGCGCTTCAGCGCCTCGGTCAGCTCGCGCGAGTCGTTCGAGGTGAGGACGACGATCGGCATCGTCGTCGCCTCGATCCGCCCCAGCTCGGGGATCGTGATCTGGAAGTCGGAGAGGAGCTCGAGCAGCATTGCCTCGAACTCCTGGTCGGTCTTGTCGATCTCGTCGATCAGTAACACCACCGGCTCGGGGCTGGCGATCGCCTGCATCAGCGGCCGCTCGAGCAGGAAGTCGGAGCTGAAGATGTCGTCCTGGACGTCTTCCCACTCACCCTGAGAGCCGCCGGCTTGGATCCGCAGCAGCTGCTTGCGGTAGTTCCACTCGTACATCGCCTTCGCCTCGTCGAGGCCCTCGTAGCACTGCAGCCGCACCAGCTCGCGGCCGCTGGCGCGGGAGAGCGCCTTCGCCAGCTCGGTCTTGCCGACCCCCGCCGGACCCTCGACCAGCACCGGCTTGCCCAGTTTCTGAGCGAGAAAGGAGACCAGCGAGGCGGGCTCGTCGGCGAGGTAGCCGACCCCGGCGAGCGCCTCTTTGACCTCTGCGACTGACCCGTTGGCCACGGGCCGATGATAATCACGCGCACGTGCTCGACCTGGCCTTGCCTCTTGCCGCGCTGTTTCCCCACAGCCCCGGCCCCTACATCGCCCTGATGCTGATCGGCTTCGGCGTGGGCATTCTCGGCCACCTCAGCGGCGCCCGTTGGCTCGTTGCCGCCGGCGTTGCCCTGATCGCTCTCGGCGCCCTGCTCCTGCCCCTGGCCGCCAACCTCACCGCCGACAACCGGCCGCCGCCGATCGAAGAATCACGCGGCGACTCGGGCGAATGAACGGGTAGGCAATAGCGATGGGACGTCTCGACGAAGTCGATCTGAGCCTCAAGCTCAGCCGTGAGGAAGAAGCGGAGGGGCTGAAGCGGGAAGGTGAACGCCTCGCACAATTGCGGCTAACGCTGGGCGGGCTGATCGGCGAGTGCCAACTCGGGCCGCCGCTGGTCGTCGTCTTCGAGGGCTGGGACGCGTCGGGCAAGGGTGGCGCGATCAAGCGACTGGTTGCCCCGCTGGACCCGCGCCACGTCCGCGTCGCCCAGTTCGCTGCGCCCACCCCTGACGAGAAGCGCCACCACTTCCTCCACCGCTTTTGGCCGGCGTTGCCGGGCTGGGGCGGGATGGCCGTCTTCGACCGCTCCTGGTACGGGCGGGTGCTGGTCGAGCGGGTCGAGGGCTTCGCCGACGAGGAACAGTGGCGGCGCGCCTACGGCGAGATCGACGCCTTCGAGCGCACCCTCGCCGACGAGGGCGCGATCGTCGTCAAGCTCTGGCTCCACATCTCCGCGAAGGAGCAACTGAAGCGCTTCGAAGCCCGCGCCAAGGACCCGCTGAAATCGTGGAAGCTGACCGACGAGGACTGGCGCAACCGCGAGAAACGGCCCCAGTACGAGGCGGCGGTCGAAGAGATGCTGGAGGAGACGGACCGACCGCACGCTCGCTGGCACGTCGTCTCCGCCGAGTCGAAGCGCCACGCCCGGGTCGAGGTGATGCGCCTGGTGATCGAGGAAATCGAAGCCGGAATGAGGCGTTGGGGACAGCAACCGCCTAGTACTGCTTAAAATATTCGCGCGTTTATTGTCTAAAGGCGGTGGAGGGTGTGATGGGGGTCGTTCGAGGACTGGTCGTGTTCGCGCTGCTCTTCAGCATCGCTGCTGGATTGGCGGCCTGCGGCGGCGGCGGAGGTGGCGGGAAGACCACCGACATTTCCGCGGCAAGTCCGCAGGAAGTGGCCGAAAGCGCAAACTTCGCAGGCGTCCACACCGCGGAAATCGAAATCGAGCTCGAGATCGACCGCTACAAACGCCATGAACCCGAAGAAATCAACATGCGGATCCTGGGAACCGTCGTCGGGCTCGGTGAGGACGGGCTTCCCAAGTTCGATTTTGCAATCGAATCGAATGGGCCGCTCTCCGGCCGCGACGTCGAGTTCGGCGGCGGCCTCCTCTACAAGGGGGAATACGCGGTTGCCAACTTCGAAAAGCAAACCTATGAGCCGAGTCAAGACCTCCTCGAAGGTATCGAGTCGGAGTTCGAAGAAGCCCAGCAGGCGGGCGACGAGGGGAATGTGATGGCCTGCGTGGAAGCCGCGCAGGGTATTCCGCTGAGCCAGCTCGTCCACGGCTTGAAAAAGGAAGGCCGGACCGAATATTTCGACGGTACCCCCGTCTATTACGTCAGTGGAACGCTGAACGTCCCCGATCTGATCGATGGGCTGATTCAGATCGAGGAAGATTCGGCGTGTGCCGCTCAGCTGAAGGCAGTGGGAGTGCCGTCGGCGACCGAGCTAGAGGCGGCCAAGGCGGCGCTCAGCGGCAAGATCAAAGAAGCGCCGATGCAGCTCGCGGTCGACAAGCACGGTCTGGTCCGCAACTTGAATGCGGAAGCGCTCGGCATCAACGCCAAGGGCGAAGAAGTCGAAGTCGAATTCCTGATTCGAGTCCTGAAGGTGAACGAACCGACCGAACTGGCGACGGCTAGCGGTTCCGCCCCCTTCGCGCACTTGCTGAAGAAGGTCGGTCTCGACGAAGCTGCGCTTGCTCAAGCGAACGGGGCTGAACTCTGGACCGGCTTCCTGGAAGGCATCGGGAAGCTCCTGACTGGTCGCGAGAGTCAATAGCCTCGTCTGGCGGGGCAGGATTCGTCGCTCTCCCTAGAATCCCCGAAGGCCCTGTTCTCCGATCATGAGGAGCCCCATCTCTTGAGCCGTATCCGAATTCTCGCGCTGTTCGCGACCCTCATTGCCCTAACGGCCGTCTTCGCCGCCTGCGGCGGTGGCAGTGACAGCAGCAGCAGCAGCGAAGACCCGCAGAAGGTCGTCGAAGAAGCCAGCCTCGAAGGCGTGAAGAGCGGCGAACTCGACTTGTCGATCCACGCCAACGCCGAAGGCGAAGAAGACGGTGAAATCGACGTCAACCTCTCGGGGCCGTTCGAAGCTGGCTCCCAAGGCGAACTGCCGCAGCTGGAAATGACGGCGGAAGCCGAAGGCTCGGCCCAGGGCGAAGAAATCAACTTTGAAGGCAAGCTGACGCTCCTCACCGATCGCGCCTTTGTCGAATTCGAAGGCACTCCCTACGAAGTCGACCCGTCCAGCTTCGGGTTCCTCAAGTCGGCCTTCGAACAGGCTCAGCAGCAGGGCGGCTCCGAAGCCGACGTGACCGCTTGCCAGACGGCGGCGGAAGGGATCAAGTTCAGCCAGTTCGTCCAGAACCTCGAAGACGAAGGCTCGGAAGACGTCGGCGGCACCTCGACCACCAAGATCAGCGGCGACCTCAAGGTCAGCGGCGCGATCAGCGCGCTGATCCAGCTGACCGAAGACCCGGCCTGCAGCGCCCAGTTGGAAGCAGCCGGCCCGCTGCCGCTGGACGAACTCGAAGAAGCCAAGGACGAACTGACGAAGGCGATTACGAAGTCGCACGTCGAAATCGCCGTCGGTGACGACCACATCGTCCGCAAGTTCGCTGCAGAACTGACGATCGAACCGCCGGGGGCCAAGGGCGAAAAGGTCGAACTGGAACTCGAACTGGAGCTCAGCGGCGTCAACGAAGAGCAGAGCTTCTCGAAACCCTCGAACGCGAAGCCTCTGGAAGCCCTGTTCAAGGATCTCGGCGTCAACCCGCTCGAACTCCTGCAGCAGGCGCAGAACGGCGGCCTGGGCGGCCTGCTGGAAGGCATTGCCGGCGGCTCGATGGGCGGCGGTTCCTCTTCTGGCGGCGGCTCCGAAGCGGGGTCAGGCCAGGCCCAGAAGGAATACGCGCAGTGCCTGCAGCAGGCCTCGAAGACCGGGAGCGCGGCCGCCCTGCAGAAGTGCACGAGCCTGCTCGAATAGCTGAGCGGCCCGCGCAATCGTGAACCAGGCAGGGCCCCGCCTTGACGCGTCCTTCTTGAGGACGCCGATGGGCTGGCCCTACCTGCTGACGCCGCTGATCCCGATCGCGATCGTGCTGGAGCTGCTGGGGGCGCCAGCGACGGCCGTCTTTGCCGCCTCGGCGCTGGGGATCGTCCCGACGGCGGCGCTGATGGGTCGGGCGACCGAGGAGCTGGCGGCGCGCTCGGGCCCCGGCATCGGCGGCCTCCTCAACGTCACCTTCGGCAATGCGCCGGAGCTGATCATCGCCCTCTTCGCCCTCAGCAAGGGGTTGCAGGAGGTGGTCAAGGCCTCGCTCGTCGGCTCGATCATCGGCAACATGCTGCTGGTGCTCGGGGCGGCGATGCTGGCCGGCGGGATCGGGCGCCAAAAGCAGCAGTTCAGCCGCACCAGCGCCAGCATCCAGACGACGATGCTGATGCTGGCCGGCGGGGCGCTGATCATGCCGGCGATCTTCGAGCTGGTCGAGGGCAAGGGGCTGCCGCAGCCGGGGGCGGAGGCGACCAACTACGGCGGCACCGTCGAGCACCTCTCGCTGGCGGTGGCGATCGTCCTCATCGTCACCTACGTGATCGGGCTCTTCTTCTCGCTGAAGACGCACCGCGACCTCTTCAACCCCGAGTACGAGGAGGAAGACACCTGGGGCTGGTCGACGCGGACCTCGGTGACCGCGCTGGCGATCGCCGGCGTCCTGGTCGGGGTGATGTCGGAGGTGCTGGTCGGCTCGATCACCGAGGCCTCGCACTCGATCGGCCTCTCGGAGTTCTTCATCGGCGTGATCGTCGTCGCGATCGTCGGCAACGCCGCCGAGCACTGGGTGGCGGTGCTGGTGGCGATGAAGGACAAGATGGACCTGGCGGTCAATATCGCCGTCGGCTCGAGCGCCCAGATCGCCCTCTTCGTCGCCCCTGTCCTCGTCCTCACCTCCTTCTTCATCGGCCCCTATCCGTTGGCCCTGGTCTTCAACGGCTTCGAGCTGGGGGCGATCCTGCTGGCGATCCTGGTCGGCAACCACGTCACCAGCGACGGCGAGTCGACTTGGTTCGAGGGCGTGCAGCTGCTGGCCCTCTACTTCGTCTTCGGGCTGGCTTTCTACTTCGCCTAATAACGCTCTGGGGTGGGTAGCCTGCCCGGATGGACGCGGTCCTCCTGCTCCTGGCCTTCGCGGTCGTCCTTGCCGGGGCGCTGTTGTTCACCAACGCGGTCGAGTGGATCGGCCACAAGCTCGAAGTCGGGGTGGGGGCGGTCGGCAGCATCCTCGCCGCGGTCGGCACGGCGATGCCGGAGACGCTGATCGCGATCGTCGCCCTGCTCGGCGTGAAGGAGGGGTCCGAAGACGTCGCGATCGGGGCTATCGTTGGCGCACCCTTCCTGCTGGCGACGCTGGCGATGGGGCTGGTCGGCCTCTTCGCCTACCTCTACCGGGACAAACGCGACCAGGGGCTGCAGCTGAACGTCCACCGGCCGACGCTTGAGCGCGACCTACTCTTCTTCCTCGTCCTCTTCGCGATTGGCGGGGCGCTGTCCTGGGGGCCGCCGGCACCGCTGCGGATCGGGGTGGGAGTCGTCTTCCTCGCCTCCTACGTGGCCTACATCTCGCTGACGCTGAAAGGCGGGGGAGAGGTGCAGAGCGAAGAGTCGCTCAACCCGCTGATCTTCGAGCGGCGCAGCGAATACCGCGAAGACCCCTCGATGGCCTTCTGCGTGGTTCAGCTGCTAGTCGGGCTGGGGGCGATGGTCGGCGGCGCCCACCTTTTCGTCGACGAGCTACTCAACCTCGCCGAGAGCATCGGCGCCGAGCCGCTGGTGCTGGCGCTGATCCTGGCGCCACTGGCGACCGAGCTGCCGGAGAAGGTCAACAGCTTCTTCTGGGTGCGGGAAGGCAAGGACGCGCTGGCCCTCGGCAACATCACCGGCGCGATGGTCTTCCAGTCGATGATCCCGGTCGGGATCGGCCTGATCTTCACCGACTGGGAGCTGAACTGGCACGCGATCCTCTCGATCGGCCTCGGCCTCGCCGGCGGCCTCCTCGCCTACGAGAGCCTGCACCTGGGGCGGCGCTTCAAACTGCCCGCGGTGATCGGCTGGTTCGCGCTCTACACGGCCTTCATCGTGGCCGTGATCGTCAGCGCCTGACCGAAAATTGCTTCAGGCGGCGGCGAGTTCGCCGAGGGCCTTGAGCACGAGGTCGTCGTGCTGTTTCGGCGACACCTTCGGGAAGATCTTCGCGATCTTGCCGTCGGGGCCGATGATGAAAGTCGCCCGCTGAACGCCCATGTACTTCTTGCCGTACATCGACTTCTCGACCCAGGTGCCGTACTTCTCGGCGACCGCGTGGTCGGCGTCGGCGAGCAGGGTGAAGTCGAGGTCGTATTTGCCGGCGAACTTGTCGATCGCCTTCACCTCGTCCGGCGAGATCCCGATCACCCGCGCCCCGGCCTTCGCGTAGTCGGCGCCCCGATCGCGCACGCCGCAGGCCTGGGCCGTGCATCCAGGCGTGTCAGCCCGCGGGTAGAAGTAGAGGACGACCGTCTCGCCCTCGAGGTCGGAGAGCTTCACCTGCTCCCCGTTCTGGTCGGCAAGGCTGAAGTCAGGCGCCTTATCGCCCTCGGCGAGCACCGGCTACTCCTCGTCCTCGTCGAGGGGGGTCCCTTCCGGCCGCTCTTCCTCTTCTTCGAAGTCGTCGTCGCTCTCTTCGAGCGCGTCCGGAGCCAACGCATCGGTCTGGCTTCGCGTCTCGAAAGTCTCGAGGGCGCGGTCGCGGCCGTCTTCGTCGACGGGGACGTCGTCGGATACCCGGACCCACTCGGCACCTTCGTAACCCTCAAGGTTGTTGAAGACCTCCTGGTCGGGGGAGGCGGAGTCGTCGACGATCACGACGACCTCGCTCTGGGGATTGAAGTAGGTCCCTGGTTGGTTGAGCATCTCTTCAACCTCGTAGAGATTTTCCTCCGGGGTGGCCATCAATTCGATCCTATGAAATCGGCCAGTTGCCGTTCGGTCTCGGCCTCGACGTCGAGCGGCTCCAGCCCTTCGCGCAGGCGCCGTTCGTTGCGGACGACGACGAGCTGGCGCACCTCGGCCCGCAGCTCCGCGTCCATCGCCTCCTCGCCGCGGGGCCGCTCGGCGGCGGCGAGCAGGCGCTCCGTTTCCGCCTCAACGTCCAAAGGCTCCTCACCGCGTTGCCGCCGGCGCTCCGATTTCGCCTCCAGCATCTGGCGCACTTCGGCTGCCTGGATCGCGGGGTCGACCGTGGGCGGCGAAGCTCCCTTCTGGCTCAGCCGCTCGTTGAGGATCGCGAACGGTCCGCCGCCCATCGTCTCCCAGCCGCCCCCAACCCGCTTCAGCAGCAGGCCGATCACCGGTGCGGCGACGCCGGTGAAGACGAGCAGCGCGCCGCCCTTTTGGAGCGCCGTCAGGGCCAGCAAGGGGTCCACGGAAGAAGGGTAAAGCGCTTCTATCGGCTCCGCAGGAGCCACGGGTTTCCCTTTTATCCCGCCCTGTCCGCTACCCTGTGGGGCCGGTTGACTGACCAGTCAATCGGTGGAACGCCAGCCTCCCGGCGGCGCTCCCGCAGACTTCAGAGAAACGCGAAGAAAAGGAGCCCCGACCGGTGGTCGACTTCACCCTCACTGATGAGCAGAAAGACCTGCGCGAGCTGGCCCACAGCTTCGCCGAGAAAGACATGCGCAACGTCGCCTGGGAGTACGACGTTGACGGCACCTGGCCTCAGGACGTGATCGAGAAGGCCTGGGAGGTCGGGTTGATGAACACCCACATCCCCGAGGCCTACGGCGGTCCCGGCCTCGACTACCTCTCCGGCTGCCTGATCGAGGAGGAGTTCGGCTGGGGCTGTTCTGGTATCGGCACCTCGCTGGCCGCCAACGGCCTCGCCTCGGCCCCGATCACCCTCGGCGGCTCCGAGGAGACGAAGAAGAAATACCTAGGGATGCTGACTGAAGCCCCCAAGCTCGCCTCCTTCGGCCTCACTGAGCCCGACGCCGGCTCCGACGTCAGCGGCATGAAGACCAAGGCCGTGAAGAAGGGCGACAAGTACGTCATCAGCGGCTCCAAGTGCTTCATCACCAACGGCACCTACGCCGACTACTTCACCGTCTTCGCCAAGACCGACCCTGAGGCCGGTCACCGCGGCATCAGCGCCTTCGTCGTCGACGCCGACCTCCCCGGGGTCTCCGTCGACAAGAAGGAGGACAAGATGGGTCAGCGGGCCTCCAACACCGCGACCATCTCCTTCGACGAAGTCGAGATCCCGGCCGAGAACCTCCTGGCCGAGGAAAACAAGGGCTTCAAACTGGCGATGATGACCCTCGACCGCACTCGGCCGGGCGTCTCGGCGATGGCCGTCGGCATCGCCCGCGCTGCCCTTGAGTACGCCACGGACTACTCGAAAGAACGGGTCCAGTTCGGCGTGCCGATCGCGATGCACCAGGCGATCCAGTTCATGATCGCCGACATGGCGACCAAGGTCGAGGCCGCCCGTCTGCTGGTCTGGAACTCCGCCTTCCTGCTCGACCAGGGCGTCCGCAACAGCAAGGTCTCCTCGATGGCGAAGCGCTTCGCCGCCGACTCGGCGATGGAGGTCACCACCGACGCCGTCCAGGTCTACGGCGGCTACGGCTTCATCAAGGAGTACCCCGTCGAGAAACTGATGCGCGACGCAAAGATCATGCAGCTCTACGAGGGCACCAGCCAGATCCAGCGCCTGGTCATCGCCAAAGAAGTGCTGCTCCCGCGCCAGCCCGAGAACACGCCGGCCCCGGACGCGAAGGCCCAGGCCTCCGAGCAGAGCCAGTCCGAGCAGGCCGCCGCAACGGTCTAGTTCTAAGCGCCAAGCGTTTCACCAAGCCGCCGGTCCTCGGACCGGCGGCTTTTTTGCGCTCTGAGCGCGGTTGAGGGACGAAAAACAGGCTGGGTGGGGGAGAGACAGGAGGGTGGTTGAGCTTAGTTTCGGTATGCGGAACGAAACTCAACCACACCCGCGGGGGGAGGGGAGGCATCAGGCGCTTGCGGGGCTCGCGAGTCGCCAGCATGGGATCGTTTCAGTGGGGCAATTGCAGGCTTCTGGGTATTCGAAAGCCGCAATCAGTCGAGCCTGTAATGCGGGTCGCTTGCACTCTTTAGACCGCAGCGTCTATGCGGTAGGGCATACGAATCTGTCGCTGCATGGACAGTGCCTGGCGGCAGTTTTCGCTTGTGGGCCGGGGGCGGTGCTGAGCCATTACTCGGCGGCTTGGTTGCACGGTTTGGCGCGGTGGAAGCCGGAGCCGTTTCATGTCACGGGTCCTGTGGCGCGGCGGCCGCGGATGCCGGTGCGGATCCATAGGACGCGGCGGCTGGTGCCTGCGGATTGGTTATTGGTCGAGGAGATCCCGGTCTCCGCGGTGCCTCGCCTGCTGTTGGATCTGGCGGCCTGCCTGAAGGCAAAGCCACTCGAACGGCTTATCGAGCGGGCGGAAGACCTGGAGCTCTTCGACCTGCGGGCGATGGAAGAGCTATTGGCGCGGACGGTTGGGCATCACGGCCATGGTCGGTTGCGGCGGGCGATCGTGCTCTACAGGCCCACCAGCTTCACTCGCTCCAGCCTGGAGAGGCGATTTCTGGAGCTGTGCCTCGAGGCTGGCCTCCCGCAGCCACGGACGAACTACGTCGAGGAGGGGTTCGAGCTCGACTGCTACTGGCCCGAGTTCCGCTTCGCGGTCGAACTCGACCTCTTCGAGACGCACGGGACGCGGGCGGCGTTCGAGCGCGACCGCAAGCGCCAGGAGGATCTCCTGCTGGCCGGGATCGGGATGACGCGCGTTACCGGCCCGCGGCTGGAACGGGAACCGGACGAGGTGATCGAGCGGGTGGGGCGCCTGCTCAGCGCGCGGGCGCCGTATCGCGTTTCTTCGACGCCTTCAGACGAGTGACTTTGTCGAGCTCGACCTTGCGCAGGCGGATCGCGTCGGGGGTGATTTCCGCGCACTCGTCCTCGCGGACGAACTCCAGCGAGGCTTCCAGGGACAGCCGCACCGGCGGCGCCAGCCGCTCCAGTACATCGGCGCTCGCTGCCCGCATGTTGGTCTGCTGTTTGGCCTTAGTCGGGTTGACGTCGAGATCCTCGGAGCGGGAGTTCTCGCCGACGATCATCCCTTCGTAGACTTCCTCGCCGGAGCCGACGAAGAGCCTGCCCCGTTCCTGCAGGCTCATCAGCGAGTAGCCGGCGGTTTGACCGCGGCGGTCGGCGACCAGAGACCCGGTCTGGCGCGTGCGCAGCTCCCCCGCCCAGGGCTCCCAGCGGTCGAAGACGTGGTGCATCAGGCCGCTGCCGCGGGTGACGGTGAGGAACTCGGTGCGGAAGCCGATCAGCCCGCGCGCCGGCACCAGGTACTCCATCCGCACCCAGCCGGTCGAGTGGTTGACCATCTGCTCCATCCGGCCTTTGCGTGCCGCCAGCATCTGGGTGACGTCGCCGACATGCTCCTCGGGCACGTCGATCGCCAGCCGCTCGACCGGCTCGTGGATCTGCCCTTCGATCTCCCGCGTCACCACCTGCGGCTGGCCGGCGGTCAGCTCGTAGCCCTCGCGGCGCATGATCTCCAGCAGGACCACCAGCTGCAGCTCGCCGCGCCCCTGGACCTCCCAGGCGTCGGGACGCTCCGTGTCCTTGACCCGCAGCGAGACGTTGCCGACCAGCTCGGCGTCGAGGCGGGAGAGGATCTGCCGCGCAGTCAGCTTGTTGCCGCCCTGCGTCCCCGCCAGCGGCGAGGTGTTGATCCCGATCACGACCGAGAGCGAGGGCTCGTCGACGGTGATCACCGGCAGCGGCTGCGGGTTCTCCGGATCGGCCAGCGTCTCGCCGATCGTCACCTCTTCGATCCCGGCGACGGCGATGATTTCGCCCGGTCCCGCCTCCTCGGCGACGACCCGATCCAGCCCCTGGGTCACGTAGAGCTCGCTCACCGCCGCCCGCTGGACGCTGCCGTCGGCCCGGCACCAGGCGATCTGCTGCCCGGAGCGGATCGACCCCTGGCGCACGCGGCAGATCGCCAGCCGGCCAACGTAGGGCGAAGCGTCGAGGTTGGTCACGTGCGCCTGCAGCGGCGCCCCCTCGTCGTAGCGTGGCGCCGGGATCTTCTCCAGCATCAGGTCGAGCAGCGGCATCAGGTCGCTCCCCTCGACCCCCTCTTCCAGCGCAGCCCAGCCCGCTTTGGCGTTGGTGTAGACGATCGGGAAGTCGATCTGGTCGGAGTCGGCGTCGAGGTCGATGAAGAGCTCGTAGACCTCGTCGACGACCTCGCTGATCCGCGCGTCGGGCCGGTCGACCTTGTTGACGACGAGGATGATCGGCAGCTTCCGCTCCAGCGCCTTGCGCAGGACGAATCGCGTCTGTGGCAGCGGCCCCTCGGAGGCGTCGACCAAGAGCAGCGCCCCGTCGACCATCGTCAGAGCCCGCTCGACCTCGCCGCCGAAGTCGGCGTGGCCCGGCGTGTCGACGATGTTCAGCTTCGTCTCGCCGTAGGTGACCGCGGTGTTCTTGGCGAGGATCGTGATCCCCTTCTCCCGCTCGAGGTCCATCGAGTCCATCACCCGCTCGGCGACGTCCTGGCCCTTGCGGAAGGTGCCGGTCTGCCACAGCATCGCGTCGACCAGGGTGGTCTTCCCGTGGTCGACGTGGGCGATGATCGCGACGTTGCGCAGGTTGTCTCGAGTGGTGCTCATAACGAGTTGGGAGAGTAGGGGAACTGGCTCAGCGGCTTCCTAGCAAGACGAAGCCCGCCTGACGGCGGGCTTCGGACTGCGAAGAGCTTTCAGCGTGACTACTGCTGCTGAACGCTCGCTGCGGCCGGGCCTTTGGGGCCTTCTTCGGACTCGTAGCTCACTTTGGCGCCCTCGGTCAGGGACTTGAAGCCCTCGCCGAGAATCGCGGTGTGATGAACGAAGACGTCCTTCGAGCCGTCATCGGGCGTAATGAACCCGTAGCCCTTGTCGTCGCTGAACCACTTAACAGTTCCAGTGGGCATGCATTGCCTCCACTTCATGTGCTGCGAACGCGGAGGATGCAAAAAGCAACGACTGCGAGCGCTACGCACAACTTTCGCCGGTCTCTTACCGGCCCAACGGACGGCACCGTAGCAGGATCACCCGGCGGTGATCGTCGGCAGTCAAAAGTCTTAGGTAAATGCTGTACCCGTCGATAAGAATGGAGACGATGCTTCAGGGGTCACGCTTCACCCGCCTTCTCGCTCGGCCGCTGGCCATTGTGTTCCCCCTCGCTTGCCTGTTTCCCGCGACGGCGGTGGCGATGGTCGACTCGGTCGGGCATGGGTCCTTGGCGCCGCCCCTTGCGATCCTGGCGGAGCCGACGGTCGCCGCGAAGCCGCCGGCGCAGCAGGCAGGCATCCTCGGCTTCCCGGCCGATGGGGCGGGAAGCCTGCTCAGGCGGGGGGATCGCCTGCTGGTGAAGGTGCGATTCGACCACGGGGCGATCGCCAGCCGCGACGCGATCGCCGAAACCGGGGCGGAGGTGTTGAACGACAGCCGCCGCTACCAGCTGGCGACGGTGGCGGTGACGCCCGCCGAGCTCGAATCCCTGGCCGCGGTGCCGACCGTGATCGCAGTGACGCCGGAACGGACCCCGAAGCTTTATGCGGCTGGGTGCGAAGGGGGCTCGGTGATCTCCGAGGGGGTTACGCAGCTCCTGGTCGACAAAGCCCGCGAAACGTTCCCGCTCCGGGGCAAGGGGATCACGGTCGGCGTGCTCTCGGACTCGTTCGACGTCGCGACGAAGGCGGCCTCGGGCGGCACGATCGCAACCCACGCGAAACAGGACATCATCAGCAACGACATCCCGGGGCGGGCTGGGACCTGCAGCGACCAGCAGCTGCCCGTTCGCGTCCTCGAAGAAGGCCCGTCAGGCGTATCCGCAGACGAGGGCAGGGCGATGCTTCAGATCGTCCACGACCTCGCACCGCATGCCTCCCTCGCCTTCGCCACGGCCTTCAGCGGCGAATTGACCTTCGCCGAAAACATCGAACGACTGGCTCGACCGGTCTCCGCAGGCGGGGCGGGGGCCAACGTCATCGTCGACGACGTCGGCTACTTCGAAGAGCCGTTCTTCCAGGACGGCCCGGTCGCCGCGGCGATCAACAAAGTGACCTCGGAAGGGGTCAGCTACCTGACGGCTGCCGGCAACGAAAACCTCTTCGACGAAGTGGGCAACGAAATCGCTTCGTGGGAAGCCCCGGCCTACCGCGACGCGGGCTCCTGCCCGGCGGCGGTGGCGTCGAGCCATTGCATGGATTTCAATCCCGCTAGCGGGCTTCCCGAAACCGACACCACCTTCGGGATCAAGGTCGACCCCGGTGAAACGCTGACCGTCGATCTGCAGTGGGCGGAACCCTGGAACGGCGTCGCCGACGATCTCGACGCTTTCCTGCTGTCGGAATCCGGCAGCCTCCTCAGCAGCTCGACGGAAGAAAACATCACCGACACCCAGAGGCCGGTCGAGATCGTCAGCCGGAAAAACAAATCGTCCTCGCCGACGGAATTCCAGCTTGTCGTCAACCGCCGGCTGGGGGTCGCCAATCCGCGACTCAAGTTCATCGTCATGCTCGACGGGCCTGGATTCGGCGAAACGGAGTACCCGGAATCAAGCGGCGGCGATGTAGTCGGGCCGACGATCTACGGCCACGCCGGCGCCGCGAGCGCGATCTCGGTTGCCGCGATCCGATTCAACTCCACCACCGAACCGGAGGAATTCTCTTCGCGCGGCCCGGTCACGCATTACTTCGCGCCGGTGGAAGGACCCCTTCCGGCTGCGCCGCTCTTGACGCCCGAAGAACTGGCGAAGCCCGACGTCACCGCCACCGACTGCGGTGCCACCACCTTCTTCGCATCCAACGTCGGTGGGGTTTGGCGCTTCTGCGGCACCTCGGCGGCGGCTCCCCATGCCGCAGCCGTCGCTACGCTCCTGCGACAACGCAACGCCGACGCGACCGTCCAAGAAGTTCGCGAAAGCCTCGTCGACACGGCAACCCCGATCGGGGCCTTCCCGGTGCCGTCCCCCGCGGTCGGTAGCGGCCTGGTCGACGCCCGTTCGGCGATCGAAAGCCTGCCCGAACTGGCGACCCCCGAAGACGGCCCCAGCACCGTCGTGCCGCCGCTTGAAGAACCTGTCACGCCGACGCCGACGTCGACCTCCACGCCCCCTCCGGTTACGCCTCCCCAGGTCGCGCCGAACACCTCCTTCCTCAAGCACCCCCCCAAGCTGGTCCGCACCCACAGCAAAACCGCCCGCGTCGTCTTCCGTTTTGGCTCCGATCAGGCGGGGGCGACGTTCCGCTGCAAAGTCGACAAGGGCACCTTCCGCTCCTGCGGTAGCCGGACCGTCCGTCGGTTCGGGCTCGGTCGCCACACCCTCAAGGTGGTGGCGGTGAGCTCAGCCGGCCTTGCCGACGCGACTGCGGCTGTCTTCAGCTTCCGGGTCAAGCACGTCTCCTGAGGGCGCGGCGGTACGCCGCGCCTGACGGCGCGCGGCCCAGTGGCCGATGCCGAGCAGCGCCAACAGCGCCAGGGCGCTGCCCAGGACCAGCGGGTCGGTCAGCGAGAGGCCCTCGAGCCTGGTGCCGAAATAGACGGCGATGGCGGTGATCGGGAGGTAGCCGAGCGCGGTCGTCCAGACGAAGCGCCAAAGCGGCACCCGCGCCGCGCCCGCCGCGTAGGAGACGACGCTGAAGGGGAGGATCGGGATCAGGCGCATCGCCAGCAGCAGCGAGGGCCCGCCGCGCTCGATCGCCCGCTCGACTCGCTCGAAGCGCTCCTTGCCGAACCAGCGATCGAGCAGGGGCCGGGCGACGCGCTGGCCGACCGCCCAGCAGATCAGGCCGGAGAGAACCCAGCCGACCGTCATCAGCGCCATCGCCGGGAAGAAGCCGTAGGCGAAACCGGCCGCCGCGTCGACGATCTCGGCCGGGTAGAAGACGACCGTGTGCAGAAGGGTGAGCGCGAGGATCAACAACGGCCCGGCGGCGCCGAGCTGGTCGATCTGGTTCCGAACCTCGTCGTGATCGCCTTCGATGGCGGCGGAGACCGAGTCCCGGAGCGGGTCGACGGTGAGAACGATCACCGCCATCAAGGCGATTCCGGCGAGAGTGATCCCGATCTCTGCCCAGGGAAGGCGACCCTTTTCCACCCACCTAGGCTAGATGCAGCCCTGCGGCAGCGGCGCAGAGCTATTAGCCTGAGCTTGCTCAAGCGCTTTGGTCAGTTCGATGAATGGGGGGCAGCAGTGGCAGTGAAGACAGACTCCTGGAAGACCCGTCTGGCAGAAGAACACGAACCGCGTCACCACCACCTGCTCAAGGCGATGGCGCACCCGGTTCGTATGCACTTACTCGGCATCCTCAGCTACCGGCACGTCAGCCCGGCTGAATTCGCCCGCGAACGGGGCGAACCCGTCTCCAAGGTGGCCCACCACTTCCGCAGCCTCGAGAAGCTCGGGTGCATCGAGGTGATCCACACGAGGCCGGTGCGAGGTTCCACAGAGCACTTCTACCGCCGCTCCGAAACCATCCTCGTGCGGGACGAGGACCTGCTGGAGATGCCGGAGGAGGTGAGCCGGCTTCTGCTGAGCACGATCGTTCGCGGTTTCCTCGGCCGGGTGACGAGGGCGCTTCGCGCCGGCACCCTTACCGCTCGCACCGACGCCCACGTCACCTGGAATTCGGTCAAGCTCGACGAGCAGGGCTGGAAAGAGATGACCGAGATCCTCGGCTCCGCCTATGTGGCGGTCGACGAGGCGGAAGCGCGGGCGCTGAAGCGGATGGAGGAGTCGGGAGAGGAGGGGCTCGTCGCCACCGTCGGACTGGCGGGCTTCGAGTCGCCTCGGGAGGACGACTAACCGCGCAGCCGCTCGGCCAGGCCCGAGTGGCGGCCGCCGCTGTCGTCGCGGTGGACGGCGGTGGCGAGCACGGCCTTGTCGCCAATCAGGACGCAGCTGTTGCGGGCGCGGGTGATCGCCGTGTAGAGGAGGGGGCGGTTGAGCATCCGCGAGTGCGAGCGGTGGCAGACGCCGACCACGACCGGGACCTCGCATCCCTGCGCCTTGTGGACCGAGATCGCGTAGGCGAGGCGCAGGGTGCTCGTTTCGCCGTACGGGATGACGAGGCTGCCGCCGTCGTCGGTGTCGACCACGATCTCTTCCTCCGCGGGGTCGTCGTCGCGGAGGAAGATGATCGAGCCGTTCATCAGGCCGAGCTCGTGTGAGTTGCGGGTCTGGATCAGGCGGTCGCCGATCCGGAAGCGGCTGTCGAGGGCTGGTTTGCCGTCGGGGTTGAGCTCGGCCTGCAGCCGCTCGTTCAGCGCGTCGATCCCGACCGCCCCCCGGTACATCGGCGCCAGCACCTGGACCTCGCGGATCGGGTCGACCGAGAATTTCGCCGGCGCCCGCTCGGCCACGACCTCGACCACGGTCTCCAGCGCCCGCTCCGGCGTCGCCCGCTCGATGAAAAAGAAGTCGTGGTCCTGGTCGGGGCCGGGCTCGAGGTGGGGCGGGCGCCCCTGATTGATCTCGTGGGCGGCGGTCGTGATCATCGAGCGCGCCGCCTGGCGGAAGATCTGGGTCAGCCGCACCACCGGCACCGCGCCGGAGTCGATCAGGTCCTCGAACGGCTTTCCAGCCCCGATCGGCGGCAGCTGGTCGGCGTCGCCGACGAAGACGACGTGGGTGATCTCCGCCAGGCCCTCCAGCAGCACCTGC
>Ga0207656_10000284_pt1 | contig 17451 bp, 14 predicted proteins | sample KBSCornC12_FD_184297 | JGI IMG/M metagenome (GOLD analysis project Ga0207656, IMG submission 184297) | Corn rhizosphere microbial communities from Kellogg Biological Station, Michigan, USA - KBS Corn C1-2 (SPAdes) (version 2) | ecosystem: Host-associated > Plants > Roots > Rhizosphere > Soil ...
GGATCATGGTCCTCGACGAGGGGCCGGTACCGGGGACGCCGTTGACCGAGGTGCTGCCGCTGGGCGAGGCGGTGCTGGAGATCGAGGTGACCCCCAACCGGACCGACTGCTTCGGCGTCCACGGGGTTGCCCGTGAGGTGCACGCGATCACCGGCGCGCCGCTCGCCGCCGACCCCTGGGCCGAGGACGCGCCGGCCGAGGGGGAGGGGGATGCTTCCGACTACGCCTCGGTCGCGGTCGAAGTGCCCGAGCTCTGCCCGCGCTTCACCGCCCGCGTCTTCACCGACGTCAAGATCGGACCCTCGCCGCTGTGGTTGCAGGCGCGCCTGGCTGCCGCCGGCCAGCGCCCGATCAACAACGTCGTCGACATCACCAACTACGTGATGCTGTTGACGGCGCAGCCGCTGCACGCCTTCGATCTCGACAAGGTGCCGGACGGCGAGCTGAGCGTCCGCACCGCGAGCGAGGGCGAGAAGATGACCACGCTCGACGACGTCGAGCGGACCTTTGACGCCGAGACCGTCCTCGTCTGCGACCGCAACGGCCCCTCCGGGATCGCCGGGATCATGGGCGGGCAGACCTCTGAGGTCTCTGCGGAGACGACGCGGGTCCTGCTCGAGGTGGCGAACTGGAACGGGACCAATATCCTGCGCACCTCGCGGGTGCTGGGGCTGCGCTCCGAGGCGTCTTCCCGCTTCGAGAAGCAGTTGCATCCGGAGCTGACGATGCGGGCGCAGAGGATCGCCTCGCGGCTGCTGGTCGAGCTCTGCGGCGCCAAGCTGGTGCCGGGGACGATCGACGTCGCCGCCGAGGCTCCGGCGCCGCGGCGGTTGATCCTGCGGGCCGAGCGGGTCGAGGGCCTGCTCGGGATGTTCATCTCCCAGCAGGACCAACAGACCTACCTGGAGCGGCTCGGCTTCGAGGTGCAGCCGGCCGGGGACGACCTCGAGGTCGTCGTCCCGCCCGACCGCCACTACGACGTCACCCGCGAGGTCGACCTGATCGAGGAGGTGGCGCGGGTACACGGCATCGACGAGCACCTGCCGACGACCCTGCCGGCGGTTGGCGGCGCGGTTGGCGGCCTCAGTCGCGAGCAGCGGCTGCGGCGTCGGGCCGAGGACGCTCTGCGCGACCTTGGTTTCGACCAGGCCGTCGGCTGGAGCTTCACCGACCCGGGCGAGGCCGAGCGTCTGCGGATCCCCGCCGACGACCCGCGGGCGAAGCCGGTGCTGCTCGCCAACCCGCTCTCCGAGGAGCAGTCGGCGATGCGCACGACCCTGCTCGGATCGCTCCTCGACATCGCCGCCAGGAACACCGCCCGCGGCACCGACGCGCTGGCGTTGTTCGAATCCACCCGCGTCTACCTGACCGAGCCGTCAACCGAGCCGCCGACGGGACGAAATGACTCATCTGATGAGTCGAATCGGCCCGTCGACACCGGAAGTGCGACTTATCGGCCCATCGGCCCGTTGGCGGGCCATTTCGCCGGGGATCAACCGGCGCCGTTTGCGGAGCCGCATCGGTTTGCGGGGATTGCGGTCGGGCCGTTGGTGCCGCGCTCGTGGCGGGGCGGTGGGGAGACCGCCGACTTTTTTGCGCTCAAGGGCGTGCTGGAAGCGCTGGCGGCGCAGCTCGGGGTCGAGCTCGACTTCGCCCCGGCGGCGGAGCCGTTCCTGCACCCGGGCCAGGCTGCCGTGGTCTCGGTTGGTGGTGTCGTTGCCGGCTGGCTCGGCGAGGTGCACCCGCTGGTCTGCCGCACCTGGGACCTTGACGCTGCCGTGGCTTTCGAAATCGATGCGGCGCCGCTGATCGCCGCCGCGACCGTCGGCGAGGAGAGCTACGAGGACGTCACCACCTTCCCCGCCGTCTACCAGGACCTCGCGGTCGTGGTTCCGGCCGAGGTCACCGCATCCGAGGTGCGCGCGGCGGTCATGGCCGGCGGTGGCGAACTGCTGCACGCGGCCGAGGTCTTCGACCTCTACGAAGGCGAGCAGCTCGGCGAGGATCGCAAGAGCCTGGCCCTCAACCTCGAGTTCCGCGCCGACGACCGCACCCTTACCGACGAGGAGGTCGCCGAGCGGCGCGAGGCGATCAAGGCGAAGCTGGGCGAGATCGGGGGCTCTCTCCGTGAGTGACCTCAGCGCACAACCGCTCGACGGCGATCCCGCCGCGCGGGTGCTCGTCGCCGGCGCCTCCGGCTTCACCGGCGCCCTCGCCGCGCAGATCGTCTGGAACCACCCGCGGCTGCAGCTCGTTGCCGCCACCTCGCGCAGCGATGCCGGCAAACGGCTGGACGCGATCTACCCCCGCTACCGGGTGCCGATCGAGCTGACCGAGTTGGACCTGGAGAGCCTGCCCGAGGTCGACGCGGCGATCGTCGCCTACCCGCACGGCGCCGCCGCGCCGACCGACGCCGCGCTGCGCGAGCAGGGCATCCTCGTCGTCGACCTCTCGGCCGACTTCCGGCTGCGCGACCGCGAGACCTACCAGCGCTGGTACGGCGAGCACGGCGCTCCCGACCTCTTCGGCACCGGCGTCTACGGGCTCAGCGAGCTCTACCGCGACGAGCTGCGCGAGGCGAAGCTGGTCGCCACTCCCGGCTGCTACCCGACCGCGAGCGTGCTGGCGCTGGCGCCGCTGGCCGAGCAGGGCCTGCTCTCGGAGGTCTTCGTCGCCGCGATGCAGGGCACCTCCGGCTACGGCCGCGGCAGCGACGACCTCGTCCACTTCTCGAACATGACCGAGAACGCCTTCCCCTACAAGACCGAGGGGCACCGACACCGGCCGGAGATCGAGCAGGAGCTGGCGGCGCTCGGCAGCCCCGCGCCGGTCACCTTCGTCCCGCACCTGCTGCCGCTCGACCAGGGTGAGCTCGCGACTTGCTTCGCGACCCTCGGCGAGGCGACCTCGAAGGAGGCGATCACCGACCTCTACCAGCGACGCTACGCCGAGGAGCCCTTCGTCCACGTCCTCGACGGCGCGCCGAACCTGCGCGCCGTCCGCGACACGAACGAGTGCCACGTCTACGTCACCGTCGAGGAGCGGGGGAGGGTGATGGCCTTCTCCGCCATCGACAACATCTGGAAGGGCGCCTCCAGCCAGGGCGTGCAGAACCTCAACCTGATGTTGGGGCTCGACGAGACGGAGGGGCTCGTATGAGCGATTCGACGGCGGCCACTTCCTTCTTTCGCTCCAGGTGGGTCGACGCCCCTGATGGTGTCGAAGAGCTCGATCCCAACCAGCTCGCACCCGGCTTCCGCGCCGGTGGCGCCCACTGTGGGCTCAAGGGTGGCGGCCGCACCGACGTCGGCCTGATCGTCTGCGACGCCGAGCGGGTCGACTCGGCCCTGCTGTTGACCCGCAACGCCTCCTCGGCGGCGCCGATCCGGGTCTGTCGCGAGCGCTGCGAGCACGGCGACATTCGCGCCGCCGTCGTCAACAGCGGCAACGCCAACGCCGAGACCGGTGAGCAGGGGTACGCCGACGCGCTGGCGATGTCCGAGGTCGCCGCCGAGCAGCTCGGCCTGGCGCAGCCGCAGGTCGCCGTCGCCGAGACCGGCACGATCGGCGTGCCGCTGCCGATCGACGCCGTCCTGACCGGGATCGCCGAGGCCGCCTCGGGCCTCTCCGAGGAAGGCGGCACCGCTTTCTCCGACGCGATCCTCACCACCGACCGCTGGCCGAAGCGCTGCACCCTGCGGGCAGGCGGCGTGACGCTTTCCGCCCAGGCGAAGGGGGCGGGGATGATCGAGCCGAACATGGCGACGATGCTCTGCTTCGTCCAGACCGACGCGGTCGTCGAGGACGCCGACGCGCTGCTGCGCGCCGCCGTCGACGCCTCCTTCAACCGGATCACCGTCGACGGCCAGATGAGCACCAACGACACCGTGCTGTTCCAGGCCTCCGGTGCCTCCGGGCAACCGTTGCCCGAGGGCCTGCTGGAGGCGGTGCTGATGCAGCTGGCGATCGAGATCGTCCGCGACGGTGAGGGCGCCGTCCGCACCGGCCGGATCGAGGTCAGCGAGGCCGCCACCCAGGCCGAGGCCGAGCGGGTCGCCCGCGCGATCGCCAACTCGCCGCTGGTGAAGACGGCGCTATTCGGCCGCGATCCCAACTGGGGCCGGATCGCCCAGGCCGCCGGCGCCGCGCTGGTCGGTGAGGACCTGGAGGAGCTGGGGGCTGAGAACATCGATGCCGCCGAGCTCGGTGCCGACGTTCCCGAGGCCGAGATCGGCCTGCGCCTCGGCCGCGGCGACCATGCCGCCCACGTCTGGTTCTCCGACCTCGGTTTCGACTACGTCAAGCTCAACGCGGAATACACGACGTGACCGACCCCACCAACACGCATCACACGAACAACACCCGTTACGACAGCGGCAGCGTCGCCACCCTGCTCGAGGCGCTCCCCTACATACGGGAGTTCCACGGCCGCACGATCGTGATCAAGTACGGCGGCGCCGCGATGCTCGACGACAACCTGCGCGAAGCCTTCGCCACCGACGTCGTCCTGCTCAAGTACGTCGGTCTCAACCCGATCATCGTCCACGGCGGCGGCCCCGAGATCACCCGCTACATGGAGAAACTCGATCTCGAGGTCCGCTTCCACGAGGGCCTGCGCGTCTCCGACGCCGAGACGGTGGAGGTGGCGAAGATGGTCCTGGTTGGCAAGCTCAACTCGGAAATCGTCCAGCGGCTGAACCGCCACGGCCAGGCCGCGGTCGGTCTCTCCGGCGAGGACGGGACGCTTTTTGAGGTCACGCCGGTTGCGAACGCCGAGCAGGTCGGCTTCGTTGGCTCGATCGAGCGGGTCGACGTCGACGTCCTCAATCACATCGCCGCTGACTACATCCCGGTGATCGCCTCCTCGGCCTCCGACCGCAGCGGCCAGTCCTACAACGTCAACGCCGATGAGGCCGCGGGCAAGGTCGCCGCCGCGATCGGCGCGCACAAGGCGATCTTCCTCACCGACGTCGAGGGCTGGCTCGCCGATCCCGACAACGAGGGCTCGCTGATCTCCCGCGCCTCGGTGGGAGAGGTCGGCGAGAAGCTGCCGGCCCTGGCGGGGGGGATGCGGCCGAAGCTGGCGGCCTGCGTCGATGCGATCCAAGGCGGCGCCCAGTCGGCTCACATCATCGACGGCCGGATCCAGCACAGCCTCCTGCTGGAGCTCTTCACCGACGCCGGCATCGGCACGATGGTGACGCCGTGACCGACGTCGCCGACGGCATCGGCCTGGAGGACACCCGGGCGCTCGAGGAGCGCTACCTGATGCGCACCTACAAGCGGGCGCCGGTCGACTTCGTCCGCGGCGAGGGCCCGCTGCTCTGGGACGCCGACGGCAAGCGCTACCTCGACTTCCTCACCGGCATCTCGGTCTGCTCGGTCGGCCACTGCCACCCGGAGGTGGTGAAAGCGGTGCGCGATCAGGCCCACCGCCTGATGCACGTCTCCAACCTCTTCTACACCGAGCCGATGGCGCAGCTGGCGCAGCGGCTCTCCGAGTCGAGCCTCGGCGGCCGCGTCTTTTTCTCCAACTCCGGCACCGAGGCGATCGAGTGCGCGATCAAGGTCGCCCGCAAGCACGCCCACCAGCGCGGGATCTCGTCGCCGGAGATCGTCAGCTTTGAGGGCGACTTCCACGGCCGCAGCTACGGCGCGCTTTCGGCGACGCCGGGGCTGGCGAAGAACGAGGCGCTGGGGCCGATGCTGTCGGGCTTCCGCTCGGTCCCCCACAACGACGCGGCAGCGCTGCGCGAGGCCGTGGGAGAGAACACGGCGGCGGTCCTGGTCGAGCCGATCCAGGGCGAGGCCGGCGTCTACGTGACCAGCGAGGAGGCGCTGAAGGCCGCGCGCGAAGCCTGCGACGAGGTCGGCGCGCTGTTGATCCTCGACGAGATCCAGACCGGGGTCGGTCGCACCGGCTCGCTCTGGGGGTACGAGCAGACTCCCGTTCGCCCTGACGTGCTCACCAGCGCCAAGGCGCTTGGCGGCGGCGTCCCGATTGGCGCCTGCGTGACCGCGCCCGGTTGCGCCGACGTGCTCGAGCCCGGCGACCACGGCTCGACCTTTGCCGGCGGCCCGGTCGCGACCGCCGCCGCGCTCGCGGTTCTCGACGTCGTCGACGACCCGGTCCTGCTGCGGCACGTACGCGAGCTCGGCGCCTACCTCTGCGAGAAGCTCGACGGCCTTGAGGGCGTGCGCGAGACCCGCGGTCGCGGCCTCATGGTCGGGGTCGGCCTCGAGGAGGGGATCGACGCGGCGGCGGTTGCCGCCGACCTGCTCGAGCGCGGCCTCGTCATCAACGTGCCGCGGCCCGACACGCTGCGACTGCTGCCGCCTCTGGTGATCGATTCCGACCACGTCGACCATGCAGTTGGCCTGATCGGCGAAGCCCTTCTAGGCTTCTCAGCCGGATGAGCACCGGTCAGCGGCGAGAGTTCTCGAAGAAGCAGAAGCAGTTGCGGGCGGATACCGCCGAGCGCCTGGAGGCGATCGTCGAGTCCGCCGAGCGCGCGGCCGAAGGGGTCATCGACGACGCCGAAACGCAGGCGCGCCGCTATCTGGCGCAGGCGAGGGCGGAGGCCGACCGACTTTCCGAGGGAAAAATGGCGGAGCTCTCCGACTTGGTCGAGACGCTGATCGGGCAGGCGGCTTCGTTGCGGCAAGAGGCGGAGCGCCTGCAGGCGACGCTTGAAGTGGCGAAGTCCCGCATCGACGGCGAGGAGGATCGCCCCATGCCAGAGCCGCCCCCGCAGGGCGAGCGGCTCGAGGAGCCGCAGGTCCCTCGCCTTCGGGCGGTGGGCGAAGAGGGGGAGTTGGCGCTTGCCCCGCCCGAGCCCAATCGTGGTGACGCGGCGGGCGCGCGCCTGCTCGCCACCCAGCTGGCGGTCTCGGGCAGCAGCCGGGAGGAGATCGAGGAGCACCTGCGAAACCGGTTCGAGGTCGAGGACACGACGGCGATCCTCGACGCGATCCTGGGACCCGAGGAGTAGAGACAGATGCACGACGACCCGACGCGGATCATGGGCCCGGAAGGGCGGGGCCCCGGCGGCCGCGGTCCCGAAGACCGCAACAACACGCGCTGGCTGGTCGCCGGCCTGATCGCGGTGATCGTCGGCCTGCTAATCGCGGTGATCGTGATCGCCAACGGCGACAGCGGCGAAAGCTCGACCAGCTCCAGCACCACGACCACCTCGACCGCTCCGACGACGACCGAAAGCTCGACGACCACGACGACGGAATCGACGGAAACGACCACCACCGAAGAAGAAGAACAGCCGCCGGAAGAACGCGAAGAAGCGCCCGAAGAAGAAGAAACGCCGCCTGAAGAATCTGAAGAAGAAGGCGGCAGCGGCGGCATCGAAGCTCCCTGAGGCCGCCTGACCGGCGCATAGCGGCGTCCTCGGTCGCTCGCGTGCAGAGCACGCCACGCTCCCTGCGTCCTTGCTCTGCTTGGTCAGACAGCCTCAGGAGCCACTCGAATGGCAGACTGCGCTCCCCGTGAGCGTGGATAAGCCCCATTTCCAGCCGACGGCCAGCTACGAGGCCGACCCGGCGACCGTCGATCGCGTCCTCCTGCTCTACTCGGGCGGGCTCGACACCAGCGTGATGCTGAAGTGGATCCAGGAGGCCTACGAAGCCGAGGTCGTCTGCCTCACTGTCAACCTCGGCCAGCCTGGCGAGGACTACGAGGTGATCGAGGCGAAGGCGCGCCAGCTCGGCGCTGTCGAGTGCCACACGGTCGACGCCCGCGAGCGCTTCGCCGAGGAGTTTCTGGCGCCGGCGATCAAGGCCAACGCCGTTTACGGCAACGGCTACCCGCTCTTCACCGCACTCGGGCGGCCGCTGATCGCCGCCCTCGCGGTCGAGTACGCCCGCCGCAGCGGCTGCGACACGATCGCCCACGGCTGCACCGGTAAGGGCAACGACCAGGTCCGGATTGAGGCGACCGTCGCCACCCTGGCGCCGGAGCTGAAGACGATCGCCCCGGTCCGCTCCTGGGAGATGGGCCGCGAGGAGGAGATCGCCTACGCGCGCGAGCACGGGATTCCAGTCAAGGGCGGCACCGAGGTCGCGCCGTACTCGATCGACGACAACCTCTGGGGGCGCTCCTCGGAGGGTCGCTGGATCGAGGAGCTCGACCACGCGCCCGAGGACGATGTCTTCCAGTTGGTGACGCGGCCGGAGGAGGCGCCGGACGAGCCGGAGACGGTGACCGTCGGCTTCGAGGCCGGGGTGCCGGTCTCGCTCAACGGCGAGCGCCTGGGGCTGGTCGAGTTGCTCGAACGCGCGGCCGAGATCGGCTGCCGCCACGGGGTCGGCATCGTCGACCACATCGAGGACCGAATCGTCGGCCTCAAGGTGCGTGACATCTACGAGGTGCCGGCGGCGGCGATCATCCTCCCCGCGCACGAGGAGCTGGAGCGCCTGGTCGGGACGATCCACCAGAACCAGTTCAAGCCGGCGCTCGACCAGAAGTGGGGTTACCTCGTCTACGCCGGGCTCTGGTGGGAGCCGCTGCGCACGGATCTCGACGCTTACATGGACGCGGTCAACCAGCAGGTGACGGGGGAGATTGGGCTGCGCCTGTTCAAGGGCTCGGTGCGGGTGGTCACCCGCTCATCGCCAAACGCCGTCTACGACGCTCAGCTGGCGACCTTCTCGGAGTCCGGCGGGCTGTTCGACCAGAACGCCTCGCCCGGCTTCATCGAGCTCTGGTCGCTGCAGTCACGGATGGCGCACCGCCTCCGCAGCCAGGACGAGAGCGGGGGGGACTGATGTACAACCGGATCGGCAAGGCCTCGCTCAAGTTCGCCTTCCGCTACGTGCGGCGGCGCTACCGGCGCGAGGCGCGGATCGCCCTCGGCGTCGGCATCCTCGCCGCGGCCCTCGCCGCCTACCTGGCGACCCGGGAAGTGCCCGAAGGCTGAGCCCCTCGCAAGCTTTCTTGCGGTTTATCGGCAACTTGCAGGAGTTTTGACGCCGGCTCGCTAGCCTCAGCCGCCTCGTGCGGCCGCTCGAGCCCAGAAGGGATGCCCTCCGGATCTGCGCCGCAGCGTCGCTCTGCGCGCTGCTGGCGGTGCTGATCGCTGCCGTCGGCACGGCCGGCGCGACCAAGGCCGACAAGCTGGAAGCGAAGTTGGCGCATGCGCGCGACGAGGCGAGCTCGCTCTCCTCGCAACTGCAGGCGACGACGGCGGAACTGGCGAGCGCCGAAGGCGAAGCGGCAAAGGCTCAGGCACACGAGGAAAAGCTCAGCGGGGTGCTCCAGGAAGGTCGCGAACGGGCAGCGGAACTCGCCGGCAAGCTGCGGGCGACCCGCCACCACCTGGCGGTCGAGAAAGCGCGCCTGCAGCGAGCCCGCGCAGTCCTCGCCAGTCGTCTCGTCGCGATCTACGAGAGTGGCACGCCGGATACCGCCGACCTCGTCCTCGAATCGAGCGACTACCAGGACTTCATCGCCCGAAACGACTACCTGCGGGCAATCTCCGAAGCCGACAGCTCCCTCGCCGACCGGGTCGCCGAAGTCCGCGCCGCCGTTCACGCCGAGGTGCTGAAGGTCTCCGACCTGAAGGCGGAAGCGATCGCCTACGACGAACAGCTCGAAGCCGCCCGGGCCGAAATCGCCGAAGTGCGCGAAGCGGCCGACGCCGCGGCGGCGCGGCTGCAGTCGCTCGAGGGCAGCCGCGAAGCCTCGCTGGCGACGCTGAAAGGCGACATCGCCGAATGGGTCGAAGAGGTCCAGGAAGCGCGCCTGGCCGAATCGGAAGCCGAAGCCGAAGAAGAAGTCGGACGCTGGCTCGGCGGCCCCTACGCGATCCCGACCTACATCGTGATGTGCGAGTCGGGCGGCAACTACAGCGCCCTCAACCCCTCCAGCGGTGCCGGCGGCGCCTACCAGATCCTCCCTTCGACCTGGGAACTCTACGGCGGCCAGGGCGAACCGCAGAACGCCCCCAAGGCCGAACAGGACCGGATCGCCGGCGAAATCTGGGCCGACTCCGGCCCCAGCGCCTGGGTCTGCGGCTAAGTTACGCTTTCGCGCAAAAGCGGAGCGTGAATTTTTAGAATCTGCGCGCCTCTGTAGACAATTGATTCCCTATGCTTTTCTTCATGGCAGTCATGGCAAGGGAACAGTGGACCGACCAGCGGCTGGACGACTTCAAGGAGAACGTCAACCAGCGCTTTGACCAGGTTGACAAGCGGTTCGACCAAGTCGACAAGAAGTTCGAACAGGTGGACACGGACATTCGTGAACTTCGCTCAGACATGAAGACCGGGTTCGCCGAAGTCAATGCCCGCTTTGACGCGATGCAGCGGGCGATGCTCATCGGCTTCGTGACGCTCTTTACGGGAATCGCCGCCAGCATCATCACGGCCATCCTCACGGGGTAGCGCTAACCACCTCGTAAATCGCGCGGAAGCGTTACGAAACGCGCGGGCTCCATCCTCTCGGCTTGGCATGATCGAGAGGCACGTGAGCACTGCCTCGGCCGCACATCTCCATGCCCACAGCGAGTACTCGCTGCTTGATGGCGCCTGCAAGATTGACGCGATGGCGGCGCGCGCCGCCGAGCTCGACCAACCCGCCCTGGGGCTGACCGACCACGGCGTCATGAACGGCGCCGTCGACCTCTACAAGGCCTGCAAGAAGCACGGAATCAAGCCGATCGCCGGCCTTGAGGCCTACTTCGTCGACGACCGACACGCGATCAAGGAGCAGACGCGCTACGAGCGCAACCACCTCACCCTGCTGGCCGAGACCAACACCGGCTTCGCCAACCTGGTCAAGCTCACCTCGGCCGGCTTCCTCGAAGGCTTCTCGCGTGGCAAGGCCAACGTCGACATGGAGCTGCTGGAGCGCCACTCCGAGGGCGTGATCGCCCTCACCGGCTGCTTGCAGTCACGCTTCTGCCGCCGCTTGGTCGAAGAGCGCGAGGATGACGCCCGCGCCCATCTCGACGACCTGATCCAGGCCTTCGGCCCCGAGCAGGTCTACTTCGAGGTGCAGAAGAACGGCATCGCCGAGCAGGACAAGGCGAACGAGGGGATCGTCCGCTTCGCCCGCGAGCTGAACCGGCCGCTGGTCGGCACCGCCGACGTCCACTACCTGCGGCGAGAGGACTTCGACAACCACGCGGCGCTGCTCTGCGTGCAGACGAAGTCGACGCTGCAGATGCCGAAGATGAGCTTCGACACCAACGAGTTCTACATCAAGGACAACGCCGAAATGGCCGACTCGTTCGCCGAGTGGCCGGAGGCGGTGCCGACGACGCTGGAGATCGCCGAGCGCTGCGAGATCGAGATCGAGCTCGGCAAGCTACTGCTGCCGCGCTACCCGGCCCCCGACGGCGAGGAGCCGGAGGCGATGCTGCGCCGGATCGCTGCCGACGGCCTGCGCGCCCGCTACGGCGACCCGCTGCCGGCGGAGGCGGTCGAGCGGCTCGAGTTCGAGCTCGGGGTGATCGAGGAGATGGGCTTCTCCTCCTACTTCCTGATCGTCTGGGACTTCGTCCGTTACGCGAAGGAAAACGGGGTCGCCGTCGGCCCCGGCCGTGGCTCGGCCGCCGGCTCGATCGTCTCCTACTCGCTCAACATCACCGACCTCGACCCGCTCGCCAACGACCTGCTGTTCGAGCGCTTCCTCAATCCCGGCCGCAAATCGATGCCGGACATCGACATCGATTTCTCGGTCCGCGGCCGCGAGCGGATGATCCGCTACGTCGGCGAGAAATACGGCCGCGAATCGGTCGCCCAGATCATCACCTTCGGCAAGATGGCGCCGCGCGCGGCGACCCGCGACGCGGCCCGCGTGCTCGGCTTCGACTACGCCAGCGGCGACCGGCTGGCGAAGCAGATCCCAGAGCCGATCATGGGCCGCAACCCCTCCTTCGAGGACTGCCTGAAGCCGGGTGAAGAGCTGAAGAAGACCTACGACGCCGAGCCCGACGCGAGAAAAGTCATCGACGTCGCCCAGGGGCTCGAGGGGATCATTCGCAACAACTCGATCCACGCCGCCGCGGTGGTGATCGCTGACCGGCCGCTACAGGAGATCGTGCCGCTGCAGCTGGCCGAGGACCGCAGCGCTCCCGCCCCGAGCAACGGGAACGGCAACGGGTCCGGCAAACCCGAGCGCCAGTACAAGATCGTGACCCAGTACTCGATGGGGCCGATCGAGGAAATCGGGCTGCTGAAGATGGACTTCCTCGGCTTGCGCAACCTCGACGTGATCGAGGACGCGATCGAGATCATCGAGCGCTCGCGCGGTGAGAAGCTCGACATCGCCGAGATCCCGATGGACGACGCGAAGACCTTCGAGATGCTCGCCAAAGGCGACTCGACCGGCGTCTTCCAGCTCGAGTCCGAGGGCATGCGCGAGGCGATGAAGAAGGTACGGCCGACCGAGTTCGACGACATCGTCGCCCTCGTCTCGCTCTACCGCCCCGGCGCGATGGCCTATATCCCCGCCTACGCCAAGGGCAAGCGCAACCCCGCCGGGGTCACCTTCCCGGACGAGCGCCTGCGCTCGATTACCGAGTCGACGTACGGCTGCGTCCTCTACCAGGAGCAGCTGATGGAGATCGCTAAGCAGATGGCCGGCTTCAGCCCCTCGGAGGCGGACGACCTGCGCAAGGCGATCGGCAAGAAGAAGCGCGACCTGATGGCGACGATGAAGTCGCACTTCCTCGAGGGGATGAAGAAGTCGGGCACCGCCGACCGGGTCGGCGCCGACCTCTGGGGCCTGATGGAGGCCGCCGCCGACTACTCCTTCAACAAGTCGCACGCCGCCTGCTACGCGCTGATCGCTTACCGCACCGCCTACCTCAAGGCCAACTACCCGGCCGAGTACATGGCGGCGGTGATCTCCTCGGTGATGAACACCAAAGACAAGGTGCCGTTCTTCGTCAACCGCTGCGCGGAGATGGGGATCGACGTGCTGCCGCCCGACGTCAACTCCTCTGACCACAGCTTCGTCGTCTCCGAGAAAGCGATCCGCTTCGGCCTCGACGCGGTCAAGAACGTCGGCCACGCGGCGGTCGAGGCGATCCTCCGGGCCCGCGAGGAGAAGCCGATCGAGTCGATCTGGGACTTCTGCGAACGGGTCGACAGCCGTGCCGTCAACAAACGCGCGATCGAATGCCTGGTCAAGTGCGGCGCCCTCGATTCGACCGGCGCTTCGCGCAAAGGGATGCTGGAGGCGCTGCCCTCGGCACAGTCGGCGGGCCAGAAGGCGCAGGAGGACGCCCAGCTGGGACAGGGTTCGATCTTCGACTTCGGCGACGACGCCGGCGGCGAATCAGCGGCGCCGCAGGCGCACCACCGGCCGCCGATCTCGGCCGCCGAGTTCGACCGGGCCGAGATGCTGGCGATGGAGAAGGAGGTGCTCGGCACCTACCTCTCCTCGCATCCGCTGACCGAAGTGGGACCGGCGCTACGGGCGCGGGTCGACTGCAGCCTCGCTCAGCTGGGCGGCAAACCCGACGGCGCCTGGGTGACGGTCGGCGGGATCGTCGTCGAGTGCAAGAAGATCCGCACCAAGAGCGGCAACCAGATGATGTTCGCCACCCTCGATGACGTCGAGGGTCAGGTCGAGATGCTGGTCTTCAAGGCGGATCAGTCGGAGAGCGCCGAGGTGATCCAGCCCGACGCGATCGTCCTCGTCCGCGGCCGCCTCGACCACAAGGACCGCGGCGAAACCAAGCTCGTCGTCCAGGAGGCGCAGCGCTTCGAACCCGACGAGTCGGAGATCGCCGGCGCGGCGAAGAAGGTGACGGCGCTGCCCTCGGGGCCGCTGCAGGTCTCGATCGACCTCGCCAAACTGGGAAAGCCGGGCCTGATGGAGGACCTGAAATCACTCTTCGAGGACCACAAGGGCGACGCCCACGTCCACTTGGTCATGCAGACCAGCGACGGCGAGAAGAAACTTAAGATCGGCGAGGACTACCGGGTCCAGGTCTCGCCCCACCTCCGCTACGAACTAGGCCAGTTGCTCGGCCCTGACGCGATCGCGGCCTAAGGCATCCTGAACCGCTTGGTTCCGGGTCCTCGCATCCCTAGACTTTTCGCATGACCGCAACGCGCACGACCGTCGGTGAGTGCCGCCAGTGCCGCTCTTTCTGCGACAAGATGGTCGAGCCGCGCGGCTGCATCGAGCTCGGCTGCAAATTCCTCTACAGCTACGTCGATCGACTTACCGGCACGCAATACGTCGGCTGCATGCAGGAGGTCTACGGGGCAGAGGTCGACCTCGCGGCGGTGCTGGAGCCGGGCGGCTTCGGCGGCGTGAAGATGACCGGCGAGCCACTGCCGCACTGCCAGTTCTCGGTCGAGCGCGCCTACGAGGGCGACGGTGAGTCCTACGGCTGCGTCAACCGCCGCTTCTTCGACTGCACCGACGAGGGCAGCGAGGGGCTCCGCGCGTTCGATTTGCGCGACGTTTGACGCGACATCATTCTGTGTAGAATTCGCCTCCATGGCTGATTCCTCCGTCGCCGACGTCGACGCAAACGCGCTGCTCGACGAGGCCAACTCCACGTCCGAGGCTCAGGGCGAACCGAAGTTCACGCTCGAGCTCAACCAAGACCAGAAGGACATCCGCGAGTGGGTGCACGGCTTCGCCGAGGGCGTCGTCCGCCCGGCCGCGGAGGAGTGGGACGAGCGCGAGGAAACGCCGTGGCCGGTAATCCAGGAGGCCGCCAAGATCGGCCTCTACAGCTTCGAAGCGATGGGTCAGTTCTGGGCCGACGAGACCGGGCTGACGCTGCCGATCGCCAACGAGGAGCTCTTCTGGGGCGACGCCGGCATCGGCATGGCGATCATGGGCACGGCGCTTGCCGTCGCCGCGATCTTCGGGCAGGGGACCCCGGAGCAGATGGGGGAGTGGATCCCGCAATGCTTCGGCACTCCCGACGACGTCAAGCTCGGCGCCTTCTGCGCCTCTGAGCCCGACGCGGGGTCCGACGTCTCCGGCATCCGCACTTCCGCCAAATACGACGAGGCCAAGGACGAATGGGTGCTCAACGGCCAGAAGGCCTGGGCGACCAACGGCGGTATCGCCAACGTCCACGTCATCATCGCCTCGGTCGACCGCGAGCTCGGCTCGCGCGGCCACGCCGCTTTCGTGATCCCGCCCGGAACCAAAGGCTGCGAGCAGGGCGCCAAGGTGAAGAAGCACGGCCTCCGCGCTTCCCACACCGCCGACGTCCACCTCGACGACTGCCGCGTCCCGGGCTCCTGCCTGCTGGGCGGCAAAGAGAAGCTCGACGAACGCCTCGCCCGCGTCCGCGAAGGCAAAAAGTCGAAATCGCAGGCGGCGATGCAGACCTTCGAGGCGAGCCGGCCGACCGTCGGCGCCCAGGCACTCGGCATCGCCCGCGCCGCCTACGAGTACGCGCTCGACTACGCCAAAGAGCGCGAACAGTTCGGCAAGAAGATCGTCGAGAACCAGGCGATCGCCTTCGACCTGGCGAACATGAAGCTCGAGATCGATGCCGCCAGACTGCTTGTCTGGCGGGCCGCCTGGATGGGCCGCCAAGGCCACAAATTCGAAAACGCCGAGGGCTCGATGTCGAAGCTGAAGGCCGGTGAGGTCGCCGTCTGGGTGACCGAGCGGGCGATCCAGATCCTCGGCGGCAATGGCTACACCCGCGAGTTCCCGGTCGAGCGGATGCACCGCGACTCGAAGATCTACACGATCTTCGAGGGCACCTCCGAGATCCAGCGCCTAGTCATCTCACGCGCAATCTCCGGCTTCCACATCAAATAGAGACTTACGGCGGGAGAAAACAAGGGCCGGCTTCAGGGGAGCCGGCCCTTGTCGCCTGCTCTGAAATGCGCGAGCGGTATAGGGGTCCGGTCATCCCCTGAGTGAATTTGTCGCGCCCCTTCGGGGCATGCTCCCCCGAGATGCTGCCCTCCTATGGAGGGCAAAGACCAGATTGCATATCGCCGCTTCGCGAACATTCACTCAGGGGATGACCGGACCCCTCCCCACGCGCAGTTCGGGACGGAGCCAGGGTCGAGCAGCTCTTTTAAAAGCAGCTGCTGTCCCTTGGTCGTCTTACTGAGTTCTGTGGCTGGAGGGGTGGGTGTCCCTCTCGCGCCCGGCGTCCTGTTCCTCGCACAGACCAGTTGGCGAGAGACGATCACTTAAAGGCGAGGAACCCAGGAAGCGAGAGGGACACCCACCCCTCCCTAGCCGGCAGCGCTACTTCCCTCGGCGTTTGAGTCCTTCGCGTCTCAGGCGCTTGGCGTAGGTCACTTCGGCCTTGGAGGAGCCTTTCTTTTCTGGGCCGGGGGTCTCGAGGGTGGCGGGGAGGCCCTCGAAGCGGGGCTCGGAGAGGAAGGCGGAGAGGCCGCGTTTGCCCATCTCGCCTTTGCCGATGTTGGCGTGGCGGTCGAGGTGGGAGCCGAGGGGGACGGCGGCGTCGTTGACGTGGACAGCGCCGAGGCGGTCGATCCCGACCTTCTTGTCGGCTTCGTCGAGGACGGCGCCTAGGTGTTGCTCGTCGGTGATGTCATAGCCCTGCACGAAGAGGTGGCAGGAGTCGAGGCAGAGGCCGAGTCGCCGCCCGCCGCCCGCCAGCTCGATCAGCTCCGCCGTCTGGTCGAAATCGCGGGCTAGGAGACCTTTGTGGCCCGCCGTCTGCTCAATCAGCAGCGGGCAGGAGTCCGTTTCCTTCAGCGCCGCAGCAATCACCTTCGAAGCTCGTTTCAGCGACGGTTTCAGCGGGTCGGTTTTCTGCGATCCGGGATGGAGTACAACACCCCGGGCGCCGATCCCGTCACCGACCCTCAGCGCGTGGGTCAGGGAGGTCAGCGACTTCTTCCGCAGCTCTTTGTCTTTGGTCGCGCAGTTGATCAAGTAGACCGCGTGGATGATCACCGCTTCGACCGGCGAGGCGTCCATTGCCTCTCGGAAGGCCGCGAAATCCTCCTCGGTGTGATTGGTCGGCCGCCACATCCGGGGGCTCTGGTGAAAGATCTGGATAGATTCGCAGCCGCGTTCCTTGCCGCGCTCGATCGCGTTCGGCAGGCCGCCGCCGGTTGAAACATGCGCTCCGATCAACATGCCAAGCGATAACTCCCGTCTCAGGTTTGCCCCCTCGCCGACCGGTGCGCTGCACATCGGCGGAGCGAGGACGGCACTCTATAACTGGCTCGCCGCTCGCCACGACGGCGGAGAGCTGGTGCTGCGGATCGAGGACACCGATCGCGAGCGCTCGACCCAGCAGAACTGGGACCAGATCATCGACGCGATGGAGTGGCTCGAGCTCGACTGGGACATCGGGCCGGTTTCGCAGGCGGGGCGGGCGGACCGCCACGCCGAGGCGCTGCAGCAGCTGCTCGACTCCGGCCATGCCTATCGCGACCACGCCACTGGCAAGGAGGTCGAGGCGTGGAAGGTCGAGCACGGCGCGGGTAATGGCTATCGGGGCACGCCCACCGGCG
>Ga0207656_10000285_pt1 | contig 17446 bp, 19 predicted proteins | sample KBSCornC12_FD_184297 | JGI IMG/M metagenome (GOLD analysis project Ga0207656, IMG submission 184297) | Corn rhizosphere microbial communities from Kellogg Biological Station, Michigan, USA - KBS Corn C1-2 (SPAdes) (version 2) | ecosystem: Host-associated > Plants > Roots > Rhizosphere > Soil ...
CGACGAGAGTGCGGGGGCTAAAGGAGCGCAGCATCTCTGAGCCCCTTTGCGGGACGCCTCAGGATCTACCCGCCCGAACTTGCCCTTGACTCGTCCCATCCGATCGCTAAATTAGCTTTCTTGTTAATTCCGCATGACACGAATCTTCAATCAGGGCAACTTTTCGGTCTACGTCTACGACGAGCGAGGAGTGCCGCACCACTCTCCCCACGCGCACATCAAGGAGCGGGGCAGACAGATCTGCACGATTCATTTGGTGACGTTGGAACCGCTGCAGCCCAACAAGCAGGTGCCGCGTGGCCTCCTACCCGACTTGGAAGCACATCAAGAGGAGATGCTCGAAGAGTGGGAAAGGCTGAACGGTGATGACTGACTCGTTGCCAGCATGGGAGCAAGAGGGCTACGGCGATGTCGTGGGCGTGAAAAGCTCGTTCGGCGTGATCGACGTCAAGTTCGCCAACGGCGACGTCGTCGAGGTATCCATCCCTGCGCTCGGGCTCGACAGCACTACGACGTTCGAGGTTGATTCCAAGGCCGGTGCTCTAATCGCGGAGACTTCCGAGGGACCCCGAGAAATCGATTGGATGGTAATCCGGGCGAAAGACGATCCTGCCTTTGCCCGGGAGATTCGCGAGCGCGACGCCGAAGAGGCAAGGCGAGTCGGGCGTCGGCTTCGGACCGTGCGAGAGCGCCGCGGCCTGAGCCAAAAAGACGTTGCGAAGTCACTTGGCATGAAAGCCCCTCAACTCGCGAAGATCGAGACCGGCGAACAGGATCTGCGGCTTTCGACCCTGCGCTCCGTGCTTCGCATTCTCGGCGCCACTTTTGGCGACATCGCAGGTCCCGACGCACCGGAACTTTCTCTGGAAGAACTTGCGAAGACATCAGGTGCACCCGAGGAGCTGCTGCGGGCAATCACCAAGAAGGTGAAACCGGAGGATTCAGCGATACAGATAGCCCGCGCCTTCAAGTGGGATCTGGCGGGAGTGCTCGCAGGCAGGCCAGAGTCGCCGGACCTCGGCGTGTCGCTCGCTTTCGCCGCCATCCGTGAGAGTGAACGTCACCCCTCACCGGTGCAACGACTTGCCCGATCGGTCTCTGAGATAAGCGTCGCAGCAGCGGAGGTCCCTCCGGTCGACTTGCCTTCGGACGCGGCAGCATTGCGAAAAGTAGTGCTCGGCGGGGAGCAACGAGAGATCACGCTCGAGGACCTGCTGCGCTGGTCGTGGCAGAGCGGAATAGTGGTGACGCCGATGGCTGCAGGCCCTGGATTTCAGGCTGTTGCCTGGTATGTCGGGCAACGCCCAGTAATAGTACTGAGGCTGAAAAGGGACTTCTCAGCCCAATGGCTTTTCACCCTCGCCCACGAGATTGGTCACTTTGTTCTTGGCCATGTAGACCCCAACTCCGGGGTCATCGAGATCGAGGAGCCAGGGAAAGTCGCCGACAATGGCCAAGAGGACGAAGCCAGTGAATTTGCCAAGGATCTATTGGCACCCGGAAGCGAGGAACTTTTCGCCGAGATTCGTCGTCGCATGCCGGCATCTCGCACCGCACAAAAAAGAGCTTTTAAAGGCGCAATGATTTCGGTTGCCGAAGAAGAGAAGATCGACCCCGCCTTATTTGGTTTTCTGGCGGCCTTCGCTATGAGAGATGTCGCCGAAGACGTGGATCGGTGGGGCTCAGCGACCAATATCGCTAAAGACAGGTCAGCAGGGCGGCCGCCGGTTTCCGAGACCTACCTCCGGCATGTCGATTTGGATCGACTAAACGCCGCCGACGCGGCGCTACTCGATGCGGTGGTCCTTGAGTGAGCTCTACCGCACAGGCCAAGCAGCTCGACTCAGTCAAGCTGGACCCGGATCGCCAACGCGGCGTGATCCGTCAGGCGCTGCTGACGCGGGCCCTGCAGGTATTGACAGCGGCGAAGTCGTGGAGCGACGGCAACGCCGAGATGAGCGTAGTCGTAAAGGTAGCCGATACCAGTGCGTCCGATCCAACTGTGGGGATGACCGCCATAGGGGCGCAGCTCGTGTGCGGGGCTCAAACCCAGTTCCCCCAGCGCATCGTGGAACTCGTACTCATAGGGGAAGAATCCGGGCAAGTTGGGCACATGATCGCGGGCGACAGCGTTGTAGTCGCCGGTGAGGATGAGGCTCTCGCGCATCGCCGGACTGAGACCCTGCATTGCGGTCAGCAGCGAGGCCATAAAGCGCTCCTTGCGGGCCACCTTCTCGGGACTCCGATCGCGGGAGGGAATGTAGACGCCGACTACGGCGAGCTGGGGGTTGGTGGCGAGCAGGACGCCCTGCGCGCGACAGGGGAGAGTGACCGAAATCTGATCGAGAGTTGCGACGACTGGCAGACGGGACGCCACCATTACTCCTCTCTCCCCCGCTTCGGGGCTGAGCTGCGTGCGATATCCGGCTTCCTCCAGGCCCACCTTCAGCAAGTCAGTCCCCGGGCCCCCGCTGGTCTCACTAACGACAATCAAGTCGTCGGTCCGCGAACGCAACCAGCGCAGGATTCGCGCCGCCCGCTCGGCGGCGGCGGCGGCGATATTGATCGTCAGAATCCGGGCCTCGGGCGCCGTTGCTTGCGGCCTGACTGCCTGCGCACCTCGGCGGCGCCGAGCGCCATGCGCGGCGCGGCTCGTCGTTCGGCGGGCGTTGGTCTTCATGGTGAGCGAGGTCGGGGAGGGTCGCTGGCCTACCCGGCGGACCTTTTCGCCGGGCGCTTGCAATCCCCTGCGCGGCACCGGAGGCGCCAGTGAACACGCGCCGGATAAGCGCTTCCGGAGTCGCCTCCTCCTGCTACTTCCGCAGCTCGGAGATATCCCCCAGACGCAAGGCGCTCGTGCAGATCACCGAGCGCTGCAACCTGCACTGCGCTCACTGCTTTGTATCGGCGACCCGGGAAGGGCGTGACATGAGCCTTGCCGAGATCGAGTCTCAGCTCCTGCCCCAGCTTCGCGCATCGCGGGTACAACGGCTAACGCTTACCGGCGGCGAGCCCTTCGCCCATCCGCAAATACTCGAGATTGCAGCACTAGCGAGGCGCAGCGCAATGACGGTGACCATCTGCTCCAACGGCACCCTGATCGACAAAGAGGCAATTGCGGAGCTGAGAGCGTTAGGTGCCAAGGTGAACGTCAGCCTCGATGGCTTCTCGGTTCGCGGACACGGCAAGTTCAGGGGCGCACCCGGCTCCTTCGGGGAAACGGTTGAAACGATGCGCAAACTCGGGGAGCAAGGTTTATTGAAGGGAGTCTTGGTGACGCCAAATCGCCTGGCCGAGGTCTCCGAGTACAAGCAGCTCTGCGAGTTCGCGCACAGCTGCGGAGCCGAGTACGTGTTGATGAATCCGCTCTCGCCACTGGGGCGCGGCAGCGCAGGCATCCGTCGCCTCGGCGCTACCGACGAATTCATGCGGGCGATTGCCGTCGAGACCGCTACGGCCGAGGAGGCAGGTCTCGAACTGGTACGTATCCGCTTCCCGAATGAATCCCAGCCGCTGTCGGCCTGCGAAGCGGGGACGATTCTCTACGTGTTTACTGGCGGCGAGCTCACTGTTTGCCCGTATCTCGTCTTCGCCGCTCGCACCGCTGACTCACGCCACAGCCCGGAGGAGTTCATCGTCGGCAATGTCTTTGAGCACGAAGACATTGCCGATCGACTCGAGCGCTACCCACTACAGCAGCGCGTCAAGGTGCGTAGAGATCCAACCTGCGGATCCTGCGCCATCGCCAAGCGCTGCGGCGGTGGCTGTCCAGCCGCCGTGATCGCTGCTGGAGGGGAAGTCGGCGAGCGTGATCGCGAGCAATGCCCAGTGAGTGACGCAGCATGAGTGAAGGTCTTTTTAGGGAGCGCACCAACCGCCCCGGAATGCTAGTCACGATCGATGGCCCCAACGGCTCGGGGAAGACGTTCCTTACGGAGGCGATCTCGGCAGAGCTACTCGCCCGAGGCGTTGCAGTTCACAGCACCCACCAACCCTCGGCCACTTCGCTCGGCCACTTCGCTCGTGACGCCGAGGCCGAGCTGCGTGGGCGCGGCCTCGCCTGCCTGGTCGCTGCCGATCGCCACCAGCAGGTCGATAGCGAGATCGGGCGCCAATTAGATGCCGGCAAGATAGTGCTCTGCGATCGATACATCGAGTCGTCGTTGGTTCTGCAGCGAATCGACGGTGTGGAGACGGGGTTCATCCTCGCGATTAATGCAGGCATCCCTCGTCCTGATCTGCGGATTCGCCTGCGCGCAGCGCCAGCGATGATTCGCCAGCGGCTCGATTCGCGCCAGCCTGACCCCGGCCGCCGCTTCGAGCGGAGTGCAGGACCGGAGCAAGAGCTTGAGCTTTACGAGGAGGCTGACCAGCTGCTCAGCGAGTCCTTCGGTGTCGCCGCCCAGATCTACGACACCACCGAAACCGACGCCGCGGAGTTGGGCGCAAAAGTAGCGGCGGTAATCGAGCAAGAATGGGAGTCGCGTAGATGACCGAGGGAAGTCTCGCGATCCTCACCCTGAACGTCTGCAGTCCGTCACGATCGCGGGCCGAACGCCAACTGGAATGGCTCGATCAGCGTCCAGAGCAGATTTTTGTCCTGACCGAGATCAGTAGCGGCGCTGGCAGCAGGCTCTTAGGCGAGCGCCTACATGGGGCCGGCTGGACGGTTCGTGTTTCACCACCGCCCGAACGCGAGCGTGGCGTGATGGTTTGCAGTCGAGTGGCACTTGAGCCCGCACGTCCGCCCCTAGTGGGTTACATGCCCGAGCGGGTTGAGACGGTGTCGGTTGGAGGGCTTGAGCTGATTGGGGTCTACGCCCCATCCCGAGATGAGTCGCCCGAGAAGGTTGCTCGTAAGCGCCGGTTTCTCGCTGAGTTGCTCACGATCGTTGGTACACGCGAGCCGAGGGCAACGGTTCTAATTGGCGACCTAAACATCGTCGAGCGAACCAACCAGGCCATCGACAGAGTGTTTCAGGATTGGGAGTACGAGCTGTATGAGGAGCTACCAGGCCTCGGGTGGCTCGACGCCTACCGTGCCCTTCACCCCGATCGGATCGAGCTAAGTTGGGTCGACACTGAGGGTCGTGGCTATCGCTTCGATCACAGCTTTATCACGGCTGATTTACGCGAACGCCTCTGCCGCTGTGAGTACCTACACGAAACCCGCAACACGGACCTGAGCGACCACTCAGCGATGGTGATTGAGCTCGAGGCCATCGTCTATCAGGAGCTTGAGGTGAGTTCCTCCCTAGCGGCCGAGCAACCGTCCCTGTTCTAATCAGCCATGACCACGGACAATCAACAGGCGGCCACCCACAAAGCTCGCCCGAGGACTGCTTTCCTGCTCGTCTCTGCTTCCTATGCCGTGCTGATTGTCACGGCGATCCTTGTCATCTCGTCCCTGATCAACAAGGGCCATGGAATACTCGGGCTTAGCCACGGGCTAAGCATCGGCATTCTCGGCTCAATTGTTGCCGCGGCACTTTTGGCCTTGCCAAGGGCTATCTGGCGCGAGACGTCACCAAGCAGTTCCTTCCCGAATGTGGCACCTGACGCGTTGGTTTGTCGACGCAAGTGTGAACTTGAATCCGACGAGTGGTTCGCGATTTTGACAGAGGCCAGGCACGAATTCTACGTCGCAGGACACTCAATGGGTAAGTGGTGCGACGAGAGTCGCAGGGAGACCTTCGAAGCAGAGCTACGCCGTATTCTGAAAGAGCGTGGGAAGATCACTCTTGTCATGCTCGGCCCCGAAAGTCCCCAGCTTCCGGTCCTACAGTCAGCAACTGGAAGGGATTACAGTGCCCGTATCTCTCACAGCCTCCCTATCTTGCGCGAATTCGAGCAGTCACTTGTCGATAATCACCGTTCACGATTCCAACTCAAGACGCTCGAAGATGATGGACCCATTCCCTACATGGTGGTCGGTAACGAGCAGCGATTGTTGATGGCGACCTACCTCGCCCGCACCGACAGTGACGACATGCCGTGCCTTGAACTTAAACTCGAGAGCGAGTCGGCTCTGGCGATCTACGATGACTTTCATAAACTCGCCAATGCCTGAGACACATCAGGCGGGCGGCTCGAGCCTAGTCCAGAATCCATATCCATCGAGGGCTTCGCGCTGTCGCTCCTCCATTTGGCAATGGCTTCACGATTTCCGACCTCAACAAAATGTTGAGTCGCGAGACGCCCAGGCCATTGGCCGATGAAGGCTGACGGCAATCCCCAGACCTACGAAATCCTACTTGAGGGTGGAACCCTGCGGCGAGGGTTCTGGCTTTATGTCTGGGAAGTAACGACTCCGGACAACCAGAAGCTACTCTACGTCGGGCGCACCGGAGACATCTCCTCTCCCAAGGCGTCATCTCCCTTCAATCGAATGGGACAGCACCTTGGCTCCGTCGAGGCAAATAACATGCTCCGAACGCACCTAGGTAAGCGTGACATGTCCCCAGAAGACTGTTGCTTTCGATTCGTTGCTCACGGCCCAATTTTGAATGAGGCAACAGACTGGGAGGGGCACGTCCCCCGGCGTGACATCGTCGGCGGTTTAGAGCAGAAGCTCGAGCAGGAACTAAGTCAGGCGGGCTGGGACGTCATGAACACGGTCACGGGAAGGTTCGCTCTCGACGAGCAGCTATGGAAGGACATTCTGCCAGTATTTGCAGAGAAGTTCGGGATCTAGGACCGAATCAGCACCTTCGTATTGGGGAGATGAACCCTTTCCCCAGCCGGGCTGACCGCCTAGCCTTCGTGTGTGGAGATTCATCCCGAGGAAACGGTCGTGATCTATTCCGACGGCTCGCAGAGGCCGAAGCCGCGTCGCGGTGGGATCGGGATCGTGCTCTGTCGGACCAACGAGGAGGGCCACGAGGAAGAACACTGGGAGTGCCCACTCGGATATCGCGGAGTGACGATTCCGCAGATGGAGCTAAAAAGCGGTGATCGAGGAGCTCAAGATCCTTTTAGTCCGTATGCGGAATCCACACCACTTGGCTATGGTCGGAGATGGAGCCGAGACCCGTTTGGCTTATAGGTCCAACAGGTGATGGAGTTTGTCCCGCTTGGTCGCCAAGTAGGGGCGGGACTCCGGCGTCGGCTTGACTTCTAGTGGCACTCGCTCCACTTCTATTCCTGCCTCACGCAGGCCGGCCAACTTCCGCGGGTTATTGGTCAAGAGCCGCAACTGGGAAACTCCAAGCGCCGAGAGGATCTCCGCGACCCTGTCGTAGTGGCGCGGATCGAGCTCAATCCCTAGGTGGCGGTAAGCCTCAACCGTGTCCAAGCCCAGCTCATGGCCCAACGCCAAGCTACGGACCTTGGTTAGGAGGCCGGCCCCCCGACCATCGCAGAGCATGTAGATAACCGCCCCTCCTTCCCGATGAACTGCTTGCAAACTTTGGTCGAGTTGCTCGTGGCAATCGCAGTCAGTGGAGCGGAAGATCTCGGCGGTGTAGCAAGCGCTTTGCACTCGGACCAGAGGCCGCTCGCCGAGCTCTCCCACAGAAACAACGAGGATATTTTCCTCCTCGTGGGGTCCCCAGGAAAAGCAATGAAGGGTGCTGTGTCCGTACACGCTTTTGATCGGCGCCTCCGCATGCTCGGGAATCATGGGATGGCTTCTTCGTCGGCGAAGGCTCTGCTCTGCGGTATCAGCGAAGACCATTCTTCATCGAGCCGCACTTGTCCGTCGGCTAGAAAGGCAGCGAGTATCTGGTCACGACCCTCGCCCTCATAAGGGCCAATCTGCTCTCGATAGCGAAGGCGCTCAGCCTCAAATAGACGCTGCCACCTTCTATAGAGGGTCCACCGTTGATGAGGCTGTTCTACCTGAATCCACCTCGCCAAAACCGCAGCAAAAGCGGCTAGGAAGCCTGGTAGCAAGCGCCCGAAGAAGAAGGGCCAAAAACCGTCACTGCCGAGCGCCTCAGCAACCAACAGGGAGACCGGAATCAGTGCCGTAGAAGCGGTCAGCATGGCGGCCGATCTGCGGGCTTTTCGTTTGTTCTGGTCGGCCTTCTTGGCGATCGAGTCGATCACGAAGCTGCACTCACTAAACACGGAGTACCCCTCTGGGCGTCCGGATGGCAGCCCCGGCAGGGGATCTTCAGGGCGTTTTCTGAATATAGACATCGCGGGCGCGAGTATCTCAACAGTCCAGCCTCCGATGCCGAGGATGGCCAAGCCAGGATCGACGACAATCGCCGCCTAACCGCCGCAATCCGAGTGCGCGGATTCCAGATTTGCGCCTGAGTTGTAGGGGAAACAGCGCCGGTTAAATGCGGCACCGCCCCTCACACACCGCCATGTGCAGGACTTTCAAGAGGGGTGGCTGACGGGATTCGAACCCGCGACCGCCGCGACCACAACGCGGAGCTCTACCAGCTGAGCTACAGCCACCTCGCTGGCTTCAAATCTAGCGAGTCCGTGGAAACCGGCGTATATCGCGGGTTTTCACGGTCTCGGTGATTCAGGCGATGCTCGGGGCCCTCAGGAGCGGGAGCGGATGACGACCCGCGCCCCGTGCCGCGGGATCATCGTCACGTTGCGGTGGAGGGCGCGCTCGGGAGCGGGATCGGCGGCGGTGAGGTCGAGGCGGCGGGCCATTGCTTCGAGGACGACGCGCTGCTCGGCCATCGCCAGGGCCGCGCCTAGGCAGCGGCGGATGCCGCCGCCGAAGGGGAGCCACTCGTAGGTGCCGGGCTTGCGGTCGAGCCAGCGCTCGGGGCGGAAGGCGAAGGGCTCGGGATAGAGGTCCTCGCGATGGTGCAGGAGGAGGATGCTGATCAGGACCGGGGTATCGGCGGGGACCGCGTAGTCGCCGAGGCGCCAGGGCAGCTTGACCCGCCGCCCGACGATCGGCACTACCGGCCGCGAGCGCATCGTCTCGGTAATCGTCGCCTCGACCGCCCCCTCCGCCCCCTCGCCGGAGCGGACCGCCTCGACCAGCCGCTCGTGGGCGTCCGGGGTGCGGACGAGGCGCTCCCAGGCCCAGGCCAGCGAGTTGGCGGTCGTCTCGTGGCCGGCCAGCACCAGGGTCAGCAGCTCGTCGCGGATTTCGGCGTCGGTCAGCGCCTCACCGTCCTCGCCGCGCGCCTGCAGCAGCAGCGAGAGGATGTCGTGGCGCTCGCCCAGGTCCTCGCCCCGCCGCGTCGCGATCACCGCGTCCATGCGGCGATCGATCAGCGCCCGCCCGAGGCGGGTGATGCCGACCGGTTCCTCGCGGCGGACGTTCATCAGCTCGGCGACCTGGGCGATCGGCTTGGTCGAGAGGTTGACCAGCCCCTTAATCGTCGAGCGCAGCCGCCCCTCGCTGCTCCGCGGCGCCGGCTTGCCGTCGATCCCGAAGATGCCGGCCATGATCACGTCGAGCGTTATCGCCTGCATCCGCGGCGCCAGCGCGAAGGGCCGGCCCAGCGGCCAGCTGTCGATCTCCCGTTCGGCGGCGGCGGCGATCGCGGCCGTGTAGTGCTCGATCGCCTCGCCGTGGAACGGCGGCAGCAGCAGTTTGCGCTGGCGCATGTGGCGCTCGCCGAGCGAGGTCAGGACCGAGTCCGGCCCGACGATCGGCCGCAGCGGCGACTCGGCCGCCAGCGAGGGCGTCTCCTCCGGCTTCGCGGTGAAGAGCGAGCGCACGTCCTCGGGGAGGCTGGTCACTGCCAGCGGCTGCGGTTCGGGCGTGCGCATGGCGAAGACGTCGCCCAGCCGCCGCCGAGCCCCGAAGACGAACTCGATCTGGCGCTGGTTGAAGCGCAGCAGCTGGTGCAGGCCGCCCATCTGCACGAGCGGCGGTGCAGGCAGCCCGGCGGCCTCCTCCGGATCGAGGGGGCCGCTCCGGAGCGTCGCGGTCTCTGCGACTCCCACAGCGTCGGCCCTAGGCGGCGACCTTAACCGCCGCGTCGGACTGCGGCGCCGCCTGCGCCGGCCCGCGCGAGAAGTCGATCTCGTCGTCGATCGGGCCGTGCTTGAAGAGGCGAATGTCCCGCGCGTAGTTCTGGTGCAGGCGCCAGGGCTGGCGGTCGCCCTGCATCGGCAGTTGGTCGAGCGAGCGCAGGACGTAGCCGGACTTGAGGTCGATGAAGGGTTCGCGAGGAACCGAGGGGCCGGGCTCGCGCGGGGTGGCGACGCGATAGCCGTGCGCGTCCATGTGGTTGAGCAGGCGACACATGTACTGGGAGACGAGGTCGCACTTGAGGGTGAAGGAGGCGTTGGTGTAGCCGAGGGCGAGCGCCAGGTTGGGGACGCCGCCGAACATCGCGCCCTTGTAGCCGATCAGGTCCGAGAAGCTCTTCTTCGCGCCGTCGACGGAGACCTCGATCCCGCCCAGGACCAGCAGGTTCAGCCCGGTGGCCGTGACGATGATGTCGGCCTCGAGCTCGCGCCCGGAGGTCAGCTTCAGCCCCTTCTCGGTGAAGGTCTCGATCGTGTCGGTGACCACATCGGCGCGGCCCGAGCGCAGCGTCGTGAAGAGGTCGCCGCCGGGGACGAGACAGACGCGCTCGTCCCAGGGGTTGTACCGCGGTTCGAAGTTACCGTCGATGTCATAGCCGGCCGGCAGCTGGCGCTCGACCCCGCGCCGGATCAGCTTGCGGGTGAAGCGCGGCGCCCGGCGCGAGAGCTGGTAGAAGGCCATCTGGGTGAGGACGTTCTTCCAGCGGACGACCGCGTAGCGGGCCTTGTCGGGCAGCACCCGGCGCAGCGCCTTGGCGATCGGGTCCTGGCCGGGCAGGGTGACGACGTAGCCGGGCGAGCGCTGCAGCATCGTGATGTGCTCGGTCTCGGGAGCCATCGCCGGGATCAGCGTCACCGCCGTGGCGCCGCTGCCGATCACGACGACGCGCTTGCCGCGGTAGTCGAGGTCCTCGGGCCAGTGCTGCGGGTGGACGATCTGCCCCTGGAAGCGCTCGGCGCCCGGGAACTCCGGCGTGAAGCCCTCGTCATAGCGGTAGTAACCGGTGCAGCCGTAGAAGAAGTTGCAGGTGAACTCGACCGTCTCGCCCCCGTGCTCGGCGCGGACGGTCCACAGCGCCTCGTCGCTCGACCACTCGGCGGAGAGGACCTTGTGGCCGAAGCGGATGTGGTCCTCGACCCGGTACTCGCGCGCGGTCTCCTTGATGTAGTTGCGGATTTTCTCGCCGGCGGCGATTGAGTCTTCGTCGGTCCAGGGCTTGAACGAGTAGCCGAGGGTGTACATGTCGGAGTCGGAGCGGATGCCGGGGTAGCGGAAGAGGTCCCAGGTGCCGCCGATCGCCTCGCGCGACTCGAGGATCGCGTAGCTCTTGCCGGGGCAGTTGCGCTGCAGATGGGCGCCGGCGCCGATGCCGGAGAGGCCGGCGCCGATGATCAGGACGTCGACGTGCTCGCGGGGCATGGAATCCTCCTGGGTCTGGCTCACGGGCCAACTGTATCAACACAGTGTCGAGAGCGTCAACTACTTGTCGAAACTCTCGACGCTGTGTATCGTGAGGCGCATGGCCACCGCCGCCAAAGCCACTCCCGCCGCCAACGGACGCGGCCGCCGCGCCACCCGCGCCAGCGGCGATGACCGCGAGCGGGCGATCCTGGAGACGGCCGAGAAGCTGCTGGAGGAGCGGCCGCTGAGCGAGATCTCGGTCGACGACCTCGCCAAGGGCGCCGGCATCTCCCGCCCCACCTTCTACTTCTACTTCCCGTCCAGGGATGCAGTGGTGCTGACGATCATCGACCGCCTCGTCGCCGCTGCGGCCAACAGCCGCGAGGAGGCGCTGAAGATGCTGGCCGCGGGCGAGCCGCGCGCCGGCCTGCGCCAGGCGCTCGAGGACCTCTACGGCGCCTTCCGCTCCCGCCGCGCCGTCTCCCTCGCCGCCTCCGAACTGCGGATGACCAACCCCGAGGCCCGCGAGCTCTGGTCGCAGGTGATGGAGGGCTGGGTCGCCGACACCACCGCCGTGATCGAGGCCGAGCGCGCCCGCGGCGCCGCCCCTCCCGGCCAGCCCGCCCACGACCTCGCAATCGCCCTCGTGCAGATGAACGAGCGCGTCCAGTACGCAACCTTCGCCGACGAGTCCCCCTCCCTCGAGGAGGACCGAGTCCTCGACGTCCTCGTCGACATCTGGCTCCGCGCGATCTACGGCACCGCTGAGCCCAACTGACCCATCAGGGCAACCGCGTCGAGGTCGCGGTGGAGCAAGTGCTGTCCCATGATCCTGGTCAGGCCCGCCGCCTCCAGCTCTTGCAGCTGCTCGACCGCTTCGTCGACGGTGCCGAGGATCGTGCTCTCGCGCAGGCCGGCGATGAACGCCTCGCCGTCGTCGCCCTCGCCCTTCCACTGCGAGAGGCGCGAGGCGCGGTCGATGAGTTCGTCGCGGTCGGCGCCGACCAGCCAGCCGGTCATCATCGAGAGCGGCAGCGTCGCCGGATCGCGGCCCTCCTTCTCGCAGGCCTCGTCGAGTCGCCGGCGCAGGTCGGCAATCTCCGCCGCGGTCGACATCACCGTGTTGTACTCGTCGGCGTAGCGAGCGCCGAGGCGCAGCGTCCGCGGTCCGCCTTTGGCGCCGAGGATCAGCGGCAGGGGCTGCTGGACCGGCTTCGGCATCGCGTCGAGTTCGTGCGCCGAGTAGTGAGTGCCGTCGAAGCTGAACGGCCCCTCCCCCCAGTGGCCGCGGACGATCTGCATCTGCTCCTCGAGCGCGTCCATCCGTGGCCCGATCGGCGGCAGCTTGAAGCCGTAGAGCTCGTGCTCACGCTCCCACCAGCCGGCGCCAATCCCGACTTCGACCCGGCCGCCGGAGACGTGGTCGGCGGTGACCGCCATCTTCGCCAGCACCGCCGGGTGGCGGAAGGTCGCCGGCGAGACCATCGTCCCCAGCCGCAGCTTCTCGGTCACCGCCCCCAGCGCCGCGATCGTCCCCCAAGCGTCGAGCGAGCCGCGCTCGCGCCGGTCGTCGACCGAGAGGTAGTGGTCGGAGCGGAACATCGTCCCCACCCCATGCTCTTCGCACGCCTCGGCCAGCGCCAGCCAGTCCTCCCAGCTCACGTCCTCCTGGCCCTCGATCATCAGGCAGATCTCCATCGGCCCTCCTCGTTTTGGTTGCTCCTGCCAGGGGTACCCAGATGGCGCGGCACCGACCCGGATCTCAGCGGCTTTTTACCGAGCCCAGCTCGGTTCCCGCTTGGGTGAGAAGACCAACCGCGAAAGCGGAGCGGCGTCCGGGTCGGTGCCGGCTCTTCGTCCAAGCCCATCAAGACCCTCCATCCGCCGCGCTACGGTGCCCGGATGGCAAGGGTTGACGGTGCGGGAAGGGCCACCTCATGACGACTCCGAAGTTTGGGCCCCCAGAGGGGACCAAAGTTCGGAAGGGGTGGGCGGGAGTCGGCCTAGCGTTTACGTTGATCATCCTCGCCTGGGCGATTACCTCCTCCGCCGGCGCTGTCGGCCCCTACCCTGCCCTCACCCCCTGCTCGGTCTTCCCGGACCCGCCCACTTCGCTCTCTCCGCGCGCGCCGTCCCTTCCCACCGAGGCGGCGTGGAACCAGGACGTCTCGAAGGCGCCGCGGGATCCGCGCTCGAGCGCCCACATCGCCTACATCGACTCCCACGGCGGCGACCACCTGCACCCCGACTTCGGCTCGCCCCGCCCCTACGGCTTCCCCTACTCAGTCGTCGGCGCCGGCCAACCCAAGCTGCCGATCCACTACACCGCCTACGGCGACGAGAGCGACCCGGGGCCGTTCCCGGTCCCGGCGAAGGCGCCGGTCGAGGGCGGCAACGGCAGCGACGGCGACCGCCACGTGCTCGTCGTCGACCGCTCCGCCTGCAAGCTCTACGAGCTCTACCGCGCCTTCTACGTCGCCAAGCCGCGTCCGCACTGGAACGCCGACTCGGGGACCGAATGGGACCTGCGCTCGGCCGCCCGCCGCCCCGAGGGCTGGACCTCGGCCGACGCCGCCGGGCTGCCGATCTTCCCCGGCCTCGTCCGCTACGACGAGGTCGCCTCCGGCCACCTCGAACACGCGATCCGCGTCACCGTCGATAGCACCCGCAGCGCCTGGGTCCACCCCGCCTCCCACTGCGCCGGCGACACCTCCGACCCGAGCGCGCCGCCGATGGGCCTGCGCCTCCGCCTCAAGGCGAGCTACGGGCTCGGCCGCTTCAGTGGCCCGGCCAAGACGATCGCCGAAGCGATGAAGCGCTACGGCATGATCGTCGCCGACAACGGCTCCAACTGGTTCTTCTCCGGCAGTAGCGACCGCCGCTGGGACGACGAGAACCTGAACCAGCTGAAGCGGATCCCCGGCAGCGCCTTCGAGGTCGTGAAGAGCGCCGCCGGCGTCCATTCCTGCTGATTTCCCCGCATTCCTCCTGATTTGCAGCCATTGGATTGGGTACCTGAATCATTGGGACACCCTGAGGAGAGAGGAAAAATGGCTGAGACCCAAACGAAATCCAAAAAACGATCCGCGCCGAAAAGCGCGAGGTCGCCGGCGAAATCGAAATCGCCTAAATCGAAATCGCGGGCGAAACCGAAAGCCGCGAAAAAAGCCGCGAAACAGAAGGTCGCGAAACCGAAAAGCGCGAGCAAAAGCTCGAGCTCGAAATCGCATAGCTCGAACGGAGCCAGCCCCAGCAATGGCGCCGGCCCGATGAGGACCGTCGGCAAAGTCGCGAGCAAAGCGAAAGTGCCGCTGGTCGCCGGCGGAGCTGCACTGGTCGGGGCCGCTGGAGGGATGGCCTTGGCAAGCACCAAGCAGGCCCGCAAGAGCGGCGTCGCCAAGGCGCTGACCCGCCGCCCGAAGATCAAGGTCAACTCGGGCGACGTGGCGAAGGCAGCCAAAGAGGTAGGGAACTTCGGCGCGCAGGTGGGCGAACTCGCCACCGAGCTTCAGCGCGCCAGAGAGTCGGCAGACGGCAAAAAGCACCGCTCGCCGATAGAGGTCGTTCTACAGGGACTCACCGCGAGGCGCTAGCGCCGGGCAGGCCCTGAGGGCATTGGCTGCGACCGCGCGTACGGACGCGCGGTCGCAGGCCTCACTCGCCTTCGTCGTCGTCGGGATTTTCGTCGTCGGTCGGGTGGACGATTCGCTGCGCGACCGACCAGTTGACCTCAACGTCGCGATAAGTGACGCCCTCCTTCGGCTCCTCTGGAATGTTCTCTCGTTCGACCTCGGCGTCGGTCTCATGGTCGGGTTCGCCGTAGTAGGCAACCCGCCTTTTCTCCGGCACCTTGCCGAAGGTCACCTCCTTCGCCTTCACCGAGGTGAAGAGGTCGAGGTCGGGGCGGCCCTTCACTTGGCCGCCGCCTTCTCGACGTCGTGTACGGTGACACGGCCTTCGGCGCCCGTGCCTTCGACGTCGTCGACATCGACTCCGGCCTCCTCGGCCTTGCGCAGCGCCGCCTCGGTCGCGTTGTGCTTCATCGCCCGCTTCTGACGCCGCCGCTCGCCCATCTCCATCGCTTTGTGAGTGGCGGCGAGACCGAGCTCTTTCGCCTCGTCGCTGGCCGCAGCGCCAATTTCTTTGGCGACGATCTTGGCGATCTGTTTGACGATCTGGCCGCCGGAGACACCCTCGCCGCCGTTACCGCCGCCGTTGCCTTCGCCGCCACCACCGCCACCGCCGGCTAATGCGCCCAGCGCCCCAGCACCCTGGCCGAGCCCGCCGACCGCCCGGCCCGCGCCTTCGCCCAGGCCGCCGACCGCTTGCCCGGCGCCTTCGCCGATCTCGCCGACCGCTTTGTTCGCGCCTTCGCCAACCTCACCGACGGCTTTGCCAGCCCCGCCGCCGACGTCTTTGACCGCGCCCTCGGCGCCTTCGCCGACGTCTTCGACCGCGCTGCCGGCGCCTTCGCCAATCTGCCCGACGGCTTTGTTCGCCCCTTCGCCGACTTCGCCCACCGCTTTGCCGGCGCCTTTTCCAACCGGTTCCAGCGTGTGCGCAATGCCTTTCAGCACGTCCGGATTGCGGTCGAGCGTGGTCAGGACCCGATCGATGATCGCGGTCACGTGGTCGAGCCGAGCCCGCAGCAGCGCCTGCGCTTCGACCCCTTTGATGTCGAGTTCGACTTTCCCCAGCTCGACATGGACGCCGACGCTCAGCTTGACCAGATCGAGCACCTCGGCGTGCAGGGAGACGCGCGCCTCCAGGTCGTCGAGCTCGAAGTGGATCTCGTCGACCTTGACGACCGGGATGTCGACGACGACGTCGGGCTCGTCCGTATCGCTGATTTCGCCCGGGTCGATGAGCGTGTAGTCCTCGTACATCTGCTCCGGGACGGTCTTGTCAGAGCCCTGGTTTCGCTTCTTCGGCGTCGGGCTTTTGTTGCGCCCGCTGCCGTTCGATTTCGATCGTTTGCGGTCGCTTTTCGGTTTGGTCTGCTGCGCCATCTCCTCCCACCTCTCCAACTGGTGTCGATTCCTCTTCCCAAAGGAAAAAGTTCCCGATGCAAGGGAGGGCAAACGCCAGGGAGCGCCGATTTAGTGACTGCGGCGGAAGACCAGGCGCCAGGCGCGACCGAACACGGCGAGCACGGCGAACGCCACCGCGAAGCCGATCGCCCCCAGCAGGAGCAGGAAGAGGATGAAGGCGACGATCGCGAAGGGGATCAGAAGTAATTTCACGCACTCCCTAGTCTTTCAATGACGATGGGAGCGACGGCAGCACTGGCGACCGTCCTGATCGCCTTCGGCCACGTCGGCATGGGGGTCAGCGGCAGCGATCAGAAGCTCGAGGCGGTCAGCGACAGCCTCGCGCTGATGACTGCCCGCCACCAGATTGCCGCCGCGGCCCCACAGGCGAAGGCGCAGCCGACCGCCGCGCCGAGCACCCCGACCGCGGCAGAAATCGCCGCCGACCCCTCGAAGCTGCCACCCGCCTCGGCCGGCAGCAACGGCACCAGCGTGCCCCACGCCTCCAGCCTCAGCCGCGACGCGATCTTCGCCCACCGCCGCGCCGGCGATCCGAACTCCAACGCGCTCCTGCTCACCGGCGTCGCCCTCGCCCCACCCGATGCGCCGGAAGCCGTCAAGGGCGCGATCAACGCCGCCAACATGATCATCGGCCGCCCCTATATATGGGGCGGCGGCCACGCTTCCTTCTACTCGCGCGGCTACGACTGCTCCGGCTCGGTCAGCTTCGCCCTCTTCGGCGGCGGCCTCATCCCCCGCCCTCTCACCTCCGGCGAGCTGGAGGGCTGGGGCGCGCCCGGCCCCGGCAAGTGGATCACCGTCTACGCCAACGCCGGCCACACCTTCGCCGAGATCGCCGGCCTGCGCTGGGACACTGTCGGCGACGAACAGGGGACCGGCCCCCGCTGGCACCTCGCCCCCACCGACACCTCCGGCTTCGTCGTCCGGCACCCGCCGGGCCTCTAGCGCTCAGGTTCCAATTTCGTTCAAATTGCGGGCTTTTTGAACACACTGTCCAGTTGGTGGATTACGATCAACGCCTCGGCAGTAATCA
>Ga0207656_10000295_pt1 | contig 17228 bp, 20 predicted proteins | sample KBSCornC12_FD_184297 | JGI IMG/M metagenome (GOLD analysis project Ga0207656, IMG submission 184297) | Corn rhizosphere microbial communities from Kellogg Biological Station, Michigan, USA - KBS Corn C1-2 (SPAdes) (version 2) | ecosystem: Host-associated > Plants > Roots > Rhizosphere > Soil ...
GGAGGCGCACAGGCTGCTGACCAGAGGCCCGGGTTTGCGTTCCCGTGGCGTTGTGTCGGAACGTTACAGGCGGAGCAGCCGCCTGGCGTTGCCGCCGAGGATCTTCACCTTGTCTTCCGCGCTGAGGGAGAGCTGTTCCATCCAGGCCACGCCGGGCGCGCTGTCGGCCACGAACGGCCAATCCACCGCGAAGAGGATCCGGTCCACGCCCATCTCCAGGATGCAGCAGAGGAGCGACGGCGTGGAAAAGAACCCGCTGGTCGTGATCCAGAAGTTGCGCGTGAAGATCTCGCGGAAGGCGATGCTCTTGCCCTGTCCGGGACGATTGAAGGCGCTGTCGAGCCGCCAGAGCTGGAACGGGATCGATTCGCCCAGGTGGCCGAGGATCACCTTGAGCTTCGGGTGCTTCTCGAACACACCCGAGAGCACCAGCCGCACGCCCTGCGTCCCCGCATCGACCGTGTAGCCCCACGCAGGGCGCGCAAGCATCGGGTAATCGGCGAGGTAGTCCTTGTAGTAAGCCTCGACCACCGCGGGATGCGGATAGGCGGGGTGGAAGTAGATCGGCACGTCGAGCTGCTCCGCGCGCGCATAGATGGGCCAGTACTTCGGCAGGTCGAGGAACTCGCCGTTGGTCATGCCGTGCAGCATCGCGCCCTTGAAGCCCATCTCCACGCAGCGCTGCAGCTCGTCGGCCGCGGCCTCGGGGGCGGCGGTGGGGAGCGCCGCGAACGCCGTGAAGCGCGACGGATTCCCGGCGACGGCCGCGGCGAGGCGGTCGTTCACCCGCTGCACCAGCGGCACCGCGATGCCGGCAGGGATCTTCTGGCCCGATGGCGCGCCGTGGGAGAGCACGCAGACATCCACGCCGGCGGTGTCCATGTCGCGGATGCGGTCGCCGCCGAAGCTGCGCAGGCGCGCGTCGATCACGCCCGGCTTGCTCGCCTCGGGGCCGGTGAAATGCGCTGCGAGCTCGGCGTCCCAGTAGTGCTCCTCGATCGCGACGATCGGGCACTGCGGTTTCTTCATCATGGTCTGTTTGTCGGCGGTTGAAGCTGCGCTACGATTCTACGCAATGAAGCCGCAACGACCCGAGCTCGGCGCCGCCCTGGACCACGTCTGCCTGCAATCGCCGCAGCCCGCGCAGCTCGTCGCGTTTCTCGAGAGCTGCTACGCGATGCAATGCCGCGAGGTTGCGGACGAATGGCATTGCATCGGGCCCGGGCGGAAGATCGCCGTGCGCGAGGGCCCCGCCAATCGGGCGGCCTGCATCGCCTATGCGTTCGACGATCCCGGGCGGCTCGCCGCACATCGCGCGCGGATGCAGGGCCGATCGATCCCGGCCGTGGCGAGCCCGTCCAGCCTCTTCGATGCATCGGCCCATGCCTGCGCCGATCCCGACGGCAACGTGGTTGCATTCGGCGTGCGCGGCACGCCGGGTTCCGGCGTGGAAGAGACGCTGCCTGCGCGCCTGCAGCATCTCGCGCTGCGCACCCCGCGGCTGGAGGAGATGGCCGCCTTCTACGAAGCGCTCGGGTTCGTGGTCTCGGACCGCGTGAAGGACGCCGAGGGCGTGCTGCGCGCCTGCTTCCTGCGCAGCGATTGCGAGCATCACGCGCTGGCCCTCTTCGGCGCCGCCGAGGCGCGCTTCGACCACCTCTCGTGCGAGACGCGCGACATCGGTGCCGTCATCGCGTGGGCGGACCGCATGGCCGCGCAGCGCATCGCGATCCACTGGGGGATCGGCCGCCATGGACCGGGCAACGACGTGTTCTTCATGGTGAAGGATCCCGACGGCAACCTGCTGGAGATCTCCGCGGACCTCGAGGTCTGCGATGCCGGCCGTGCCGCCGGCACGTGGCCGCACGAGCAGCGCACGCTCAACCTCTGGGGCAACGCGATCATGCGGAGCTGATGGCGGCGGTCGACGTCGTGGTCGTGGGCGCGGGTCCGGTAGGCCTCGCGCTCGCGAACATCCTCGGCCGGCACGGTGTGCGCACGATGCTCGTGGAGCGCAACGCATCGACGGTGGGGGAGCCCCGTGCCGTCTCCATCGACGACGAGGCGCTGCGCACGATGCAGTACATCGGCCTCGAGGAGCGCGTGCGCAGCCGCATCGTGCCGGGCTACGGCTCGTACTACTTCTCCGCACGTGGCCGCTGCTTTGCCAGGGTCGTCCCCGACACGATGGAATACGGATTCCCGCGCCGCTCGGCGTTTCGCCAGCCCGTGCTGGAGGCGCAGTTGCGCGAAGGGCTGCAGCGCTTCGCGTGCGTCGATGCGAGGTTTTCCACGACTGTGCAGGGCGTCCAGGACGAGGGGGCGCATGTCGAGGCGAGATTGGGTTCCCGTATGCCCGGGAACGACATTGACGAAGTCGTGCGCGCGCAATACGTCGTGGCCTGCGATGGGGCGAGCAGTCCCATCCGCGATGCGCTCGGCATCGCCATGGGAGGCAGCACATACGACTGCCAATGGCTCATCGTGGACCTGGCAGGCTCGACCGACCGCTTCCGGCACACGCGCGTCTTCTGCGATCCGGCGCGTCCGGGTCTCGCGCTTCCCGGTCCCGAGGGCACGCGGCGCTACGAGTTCATGCTGCTGGCGGGCGAGGATCCGGCGGCGATGCTGGACGAGGCGAAAGTGCGCAGGCTCCTCGCGCGCCACAGCGACGAGGATGCCCGCCTGCCGATCGTGCGCAAGGTCGTCTATCACTTCCATGCGCGGCTCGCACAGCGCTGGCGCTCGGGCCGCATCTTCCTCGCGGGCGACGCGGCGCACCTGTCGCCGCCTTTTGCCGGACAGGGCATGAATAGCGGCCTTCGCGACGCGCAGAACCTGGGATGGAAGCTCGCGTGGGTGCTGCGCGGCGGCCTGGGCCCCGGCCTGCTCGACACTTACGAGGCCGAGCGCAGGCCGCATGCCGCGGCCCTCATCCAGATGGCGGTGCGCATGGGGCACGTGATGATGCCGCGCAGCGCCGTCCGTGCATTTGCGACGCAGGCCGCCTTCCGCGCGCTTGCGCTGTACAAGCCGGCGCGCGATTACGTGATGCAGATGAAGTACAAGCCGCCGCCGCGTTACACGGAAGGCTTCCTGGCCGGCGCGGCGGGGCCGATGCTGCGGGGCCGCATGTTCATGCAGCCGCGCGTGGAGATGCGCGACGGCCGCTCCGTCCTCCTCGATACGCTGCTCGGTCCCGGCTTCGCGGCGCTCGAATGGCATGACGGCATCGTCCCCAATGCACCGCCGCGCGAGGCTCGTCCGCTGGATGCCCGGCTCGTGCAGGTGATTCCGCGCGATCATCGCTTCGTCGCGGCGCCGCCGGGGGGAATCGAGCAGGTGCGCGATGCCTCGGGTGCGGTGGCGGCCGCCTTCGAGCGCGACAGCGTGCGTGGCGTGATCCTGCGCCCGGACCGTTATGTCGCGGCGTGCATGCCGCGCGCCGCGGATGGCGCAGAATGCGACCGCCTGCTCGAGGCGCTTCGCGGAGGGGCCGCCGGATGACGCGCTATGCCGCTTTCCTTCGTGGCGTGATGCCGTCCAACTGCGCGATGCCCGATCTCACGCGCGCGTTCGAGGCCGCAGGCTTCGCGGACGTGAGGACACTGCTTTCGAGCGGCAACGTCACGTTCGACGCGCGTGCGCAATCGGCGGCGGCGCTGGAGCGCAAGGCGGAGAAGGCCATTCGCGAGACGCTCGGGCGCGATTTCATGACGTTCGTGCGATCGATCGAGGAGCTGCGCGCCATCCTCGCGACCGATCCCTGGCGCGGACTGCGCCTGGGCGCGGATCCCAGGCGCGTCGTCACGTTCCTGCGCGAGCCGCCCGATCCCCCGCCCGCGCTTCCGCTCGAGCGCGACGGCGCCTGCGTGTGGAAGCTCGAAGGGCGCGAGCTCTTCAGCGCGTACCTCCCGAGCGACAAGGGGCCTGTCTTCATGACGCTGATCCAGAAGGCGATCGGCCGCGAACAGACCACGCGCACCTGGCAGACGCTGGAAAAGATGGCGCGCTGATGCCGCCATGAAAAAGCCGGCCCCGAAGGAGCCGGCTTTCATGCCGTACGGGAACGATCAGTACTTCGTGGAGCTGCTCGAGGACGACGGGGAAGACGTGCTGCTGCTCGACGACGACGGGGAAGAGCTGCTGCTGCTCGACGATTGATCGGAGCTGCTCGACGACGACGGGCTGGCCGAGCTGCTCGACGAGGAGCTGGGGCTAGACGACGAAGAGCTGCTGTCCATGCTCGAGCTGGAGCCCTGCGTGCTGCTCGAGCTCGACGGCGAGGACGAAAGGCTCGATCCGGAAGAGCTGCCCTGCGACGAGGTGTCGGAGCTGTTGTCGCCCATGGTGGACGACGACGAGCTGCCGCCGCCCTGCACGCCGAGTGCGGAGAGCGTCTGCTGGTCCAGTTTTCCGGAGGAGCCGATCTGCTGCGACTGCTGGAACTGCTTCAGGGCCGAACGCGTCTTCGGGCCGAGCTGGCCGTCGACCTGCCCGGTTTCGAAGCCCTTGTCCTTGAGGGCCTGTTGCACGTCGCGGATCGTGGAGGTGTCGTTCTGCGACGACGCGCCTTGCTGACTCGAGGCTGAAGACTGCGATTGCTGCGACTTCGAGGTGCTGTTGTCGTTCGCGAATGCGGCGGTGGAAGAGAGTGCGAGAGCGGCGATGACGAGATGGCGAAGCTTCATGGTGTGCGATTTCCTTTCCGGTGGGGGGGCTGGCCGGCGGCAAGAAGTACAACGGGCTTGCGCTTGATGCGGTCCACAGCGGATCAAGTCGCCGGACCTTCCAACGCGTGCAAGGCGCGTGCCCCGATCGCTACTTGAAGATGATCCGTTCGCGCGGGATGTAGCCCTCGAACGACAACCCGGATTGCGGCTTCACGCGCCACCAGTTGCCGCCGGCGAACTGCACGCGCACGCGCGTTCCCGGCTCGAGCGTCGCCACCACCTCCGCATCCGTGCGAGGCGCCGCAAGCAGCGTGCTGTCTCCCTTGGCGGCGATGCGGGCCTGCTTCCATGGCCGCTCGTTTGCGGCGGCCGGGGGCGCGGTGGCCGGGGATGCAACGGCCGGACGTGCCGGTGCGGCAGCAGGCGCGGCATCGGCATAGACGGAAGGCTCGCCACACGCCTGGAAGACATCGTCCAGCGCGCGCGCGTACGAGGTGATCTCGAAGTCGATATGCGCCGTCTCGCTCGACCAGCCCTTCGGCAGCGACACCTCCTGCTCGATGCCGATGGAAGCGCATTGGCGCAGTTGCGAGGGCCAGAGGCCGCGCGCGAGCGCATCTCCCACCTCGTTGACGCTCCAGCTCGCATGCAGCGTCTCCCCGGTGGTGCGGTCCGGCATGGCCGCATCGACGCCGTTGCACGTGAGGCGCGGCATGGTCTTCGGGCTGAAGCCGCCGGGATCGTCGGGCGCCTTCGAGTTGGCGAGCTCGATCGCGATGCGCCGCGCATTGCGCTCGCACGAGACGTAGATGTTCGATGAAACGCGATTGCGGCCGACGGGCGTTGCGACCGGCTTCGTCAGCACCGCGAAGCGGATGGGACCGAGCACGGGATGGCTTGCATCGCCTACGTCCCACTGGAAGGGCGATGCGGCCGCACGCTGCATGCCGAGCCTGGCGAGGGGGTCCTCGGCCCACGCGGCCGCCGCGAGGCTGCAGGCGATGACGATCGCGAAGAAAGAACCCGGGCGTCGCAGCAGGTTGCGGCGCGCGAGCTCCGGACTGCGAACTTCCAAGCACGAATCTCCGGTCATCGGCGAGCCGCCATTGTCTCCCAGGCCGGGCCCATGCCGCCACCGGCATGCCGGATAATCGATGCCATGGCCTTTTCGAACCTCCACATTCCCCGCATCTCGTGGCGCGACCTGTGGCTGGTCCTCGTGCCGTTCGCGTTGTTGCTCGCGCTCGCATTCTGGATCGCCTATCACTACGTGCAGCCCGCGCCGCCGGGCACCATCGCGATGGCGAGCGGCCGTCCGGGAACGATCTTCTACGCCAATGCCGAGCGCTATCGCACGGCGCTCGCGCGGCAGGGGATCAAGGTGGAGCTCGTGCCGACGGAAGGATCGCTGTCGAACCTCAAGCTGCTCGCCGATCCGAAATCCAGGGTGGACGTGGGGTTCGTGCAGGGCGGCCTCTCGCGCCTGGGCGAGCCCGAGAAGGTCGTGTCGCTCGGCAGCGTCTTCTATGCGCCGGTCGCCGTCTTCTATCGCGCGCCGAAGCCGGCCGAGCGCCTCTCGGAGCTCGAGGGCCAGAGCATCGCGATCGGCCGCCAGGGCAGCGGCACGCGGGCCATCGCGGAAACGCTGCTGAAGGCCAACGGAATCGAAGCCGGCGGACGCACCACGCTGGTCGACCTCGAGGGGCAGGATGCGGCCGATGCGCTGGTGCGGGGCAGCGTCGATGCGGCGTTCCTCACCGGCGATTCGGCGTCGGGGGCGAACATCGGCAAGCTCACGCGCACGCCCGGCGTGCGGCTCTTCGACTTCGTGCAGGCCGATGCTTACGTGCGCAGGTTCAACTACCTCAACAAGCTCGAGTTCCCTGCCGGCTCGTTCGACCTTGGCCAGAACCTGCCGGAGAAGCCGCTCACGCTGCTCGCGACGACGGTGGAGCTGCTCGCCAAGCCCGACCTGCACCCGGCGCTCTCCGACCTGCTGATCGACGCGGCGCGCGAGGTGCACGGACGCGCGTCGCTGCTGCAGAAGGCGGGCGAATTTCCCGCGCCGCTCGAGCACGAGTACCGCCTGGGCGAAGACGCGAAGCGCTATTACCAGTCGGGCAAGAGCTTCTGGTACCGGCACCTGCCGTTCTGGCTCGCGAGCCTGGTCGACCGCGCGATCATCCTGCTCATCCCGATCGCGGTGCTGCTCCTGCCCGGGCTCAAGATCGTCCCGACCCTCTACATCTGGCGCGTGCGCCAGCGCATCTACGGGCGTTACGGCGAGCTGATGGCGATCGAGCGCGCGGCCTTCGAGCAGAACACCGAAGAGGAGCGCGCGGAGCTGATGCGCCGGCTCGACGACTTCGAGGCGCGGGTCATCCGGCTCAAGCTTCCGGGATGGTGGGCCGACGAGCTCTACGTGCTGAAGAACCACATCGGCTTCGTGCGCCGGCGGCTGGAAAATCCCGCGCCGCCGGGTCGCTAGCCGCCATGCCGCGGCGGGCGTCATCCCGGCGCAGGCCGGGATCCAATTAACCGTAACTTGGGCCCCGGTCCATCGCCGCGATTGCAGCGGCCGGGGCGACGGCGGCGCGCGCGAGGAACGCGCGCTGCGTGAGCGCATCGGGACCGCGCAGCTGCGGCACCTGCTCGTAGCCGCCCTTCGCGAGGCGCTGCACGACGTCGGGCACGAGCTGCGTGAGCGGCGCGCGCAGCCCGCCCGCGTGCTGCAGCGATTGCAGCAGGTAGTAGCTGAGCGCCCCGTTGTAGCGGCCGCCGAAGACGGCGTCGGCCGACGTCTGGTCGGAGCGGCAGCCGGAGATGAGCGCGCAGCGGTCGTGGGTGATCTCGCTCGGCTTGATCGAGAGGTCGCGCGCCGTGCGCAGGCGCCACGCGATATCCGCGGGCGGGATCATCGCGCGGATGGCGTAGGGCCGCAGCTCGCGCGTGAGGTCGCCCGAGTTGCACGAGTCCGACACGTAGACGAACTCCGTGCCCTCCGGCACCTTGTCCACGATCGCCTGCAGGTTCACGTCGAGGAGCGCGTGCGCCTCGCTCCAGTCGAAGTCGACCGGGCAGATGGTGTCATGCACGGCGGTCACATCGCCCTGCGCATTGCGCACCGGGAAACGCGCGCCGTGGCCGCTGTAGTGGAAGAAGAGCCGGTCGCCGGGCTTCGCGCCCGCGACGAGCCACTCGAGCCGGTCGCGGATGTTCGCCGTGGTGGCGCGCGCATCGACCACCAGCCGGATCTCTGCGCTGCGAAAGCCGCAGGCGTCGACGAGGAGCCGCGCCATGTCGTTCACGTCGTTGACGCAACCGTTGAGCGGCTGGCCGGGATATGCGTTGATGCCTACGAGGAGTGCTCGATTCGCCATGATTTCCCCTGAGTGCGTTGATGGACGGTCACGCGCCGCCTGTCCCGGCGAGAATCGGGAGCGTAGTCCGTCGCACGTGCGGGCGTCACCACCCGCGCAGGTGGGAGATGGCGCGAGTGTCCCTCAGTCGTCCTCGAGCAGCGGGCGGCGCGTGCGCAGGAAGAGGGAGAGCACGATCGGCACGGTCGTCACCGCGCCGATGGCGAAGAGCGTCCAGCCCACCGTGCGGCGCGTTTCGCGGCCGAGATAGTTGCTCGCGAGCAGGGCGAGGCCCGCGCCACCCATGGCACGCGTCGCGGCGACGAAGAGCACCTCGGGAACGGCGACGTCGATGGTTCGCATGGTTCACCTCCCATGGCTGGAAAATGCATCAGACGGCTGCGCGGCCACGGCGTTCAACAGGATGCCGCGGCCGCGTGGCCGGACGGGATGGGCTCGCGTCAGCGCGCGAGCTTCACGATGCGAACCTGCCCCTGCACCAGGTCAGGCACGTACGCGGTATCGCCCATCATGCAGAAATCGGCGGGTCCCTTGAAATTCTTCGCCAGCGGCTGCACGCCATCCTGCACGGTGTAGCGGAAGAACGAGCCCGAGTCCCAGTCGGTGGCGAGGAGGGAGCCGTCGGGAAGCTGGGCGAGCCCGTCGAGCCGCCCGATGGGCTGGGTCACCGGCTTCGTCATGTTGTCGTGGCCCATCGAGTAGACGGGCTTGGGCTTGTCGGCTGCGAGGAAGCCCGCCATGAGCAACGTGCCGTCCTTCGCGGGCCAGAGGCCGTTGGGATACACCTCGCGCTTCGCCCAGACGGTGGTCACGCGCGGCTCCGTGGAGGCATCGAGGAAATCGGCGGGCTCGATGCGGAAGAGCTGGTCGGTGCGGTTGTCGCTCACCCACACCACGCCGTTGCGCATCGTGACGTCGTTGGCGAACTCGGCGCCGGGGATCGCGATCTTGCGGCCCTTCTTCGACCTGGTGTCGAAGATCCAGACGCCGTCGATGTCGGTCACCCAGAGGCGCCCGCCCTCGACCCAGATGCCCTTCGGCTTGTTCATCGTGTCGCTGAACGCCCGCTGCTCGATCACGCGGCCGTCGAGCGCCACCTTGCTGATGAAGCCCTTGCCGTCCTTCTCGCCGGGCTTGAGCTCCGTGCCCCCGAACTGGCTCACGTAGAGCACCTTCTCGGAGGCGTCGCAGCCCACCGATTCCGGAAACGCGAAGCCGGAGATCACCGTATCGGAAACCACGTGCATGGGCCCGCCCGGCGCGCCGCCGCCTTCCATCGTCGCGCAGCTCGCGGCGAACATCGGGATCAGTGCAAACAGCAGCTTGGTGCGCATGGCGCCTCCTATTTCCGGGATGGACGATGCGCACGATACCAAATTCGGCGGGCTACCCCTGCGCCACGGCCATCGTCATGCGGCCTCGACCATACGCGGCGCGGCCATGCTCCCGAGCACCTCGGACACGGCGCGCGTGCCGATCTCGGTGCGCGCGAGCTGCAACGGGATCGCGCCGCCCAGCGCGGGTTGCGGCTCCCGCAGCCAGCGCATGGCGGCCTCGCGATCGTGCAGCGCCTGCCGCGCGAGCGCGTAGAGCCGGGCGCAGCGCAACAGCCGGTCGGAGCTGGTGCTTTCGAGCGGGCGCTTGCCCGACTGCCACTGCGCGAAGCTGAACATGCTCACGCCGACCAGCGTCACCAGCTCCTCGCGTGTGAGCGTGAGCGCCTCCTGCGGCTGCTGCGCGGCGGGGCCGAGGATCTCGGACAGCGAGAGCATCACCAGGCCCTGCACGGAGATGGCCTTCACGGCGACGGCATGGGAGTTGCGCAGGAAAGGGCTGCTGGCATTCACGGGGCCTCCTGTCGGGCGGTAGGTTCGCGAATGCCACTTTCCCCGGCGCCGCGGCGGAAGTCCTGAACTGCCGCTGAAACGTTCTGAAACGGACCCCGCCCCGGCACGTGTCCAGGGCTTCCCCAGTGATGCCACAATGGCCGCCGATGGCACCGACCGGCACGCTGCCCCGCTGCACCTGGCCCGGGCAGGACCCGCTGTACCTCGACTACCACGACCGGGAGTGGGGCGTGCCGCAACACGACGACCGCGCGCTCTACGAGATGCTCGTGCTCGAGGGTTTCCAGGCGGGCCTGGCCTGGATCACCATCCTGCGCAAGCGCGAGAATTTCCGGCATGCGTTCGATGGCTTCGACCCCGCCAGGATCGCGCGCTATACGCCGGCGAAGGTCGAGCGGCTCATGCGCGACGAGGGCATCGTGCGCCACCGCGGCAAGATCGAAGCGGCGATCCTGTCGGCGCGCGCGTGGCTGGCGGTGATGGAAAACGGCCCCGGCTTCGCGGGTCTCGTGTGGGGCTGCGTGGATGGGCGCCCGATCGTGAACCACCCGCGCTCGGGGGCGGACATTCCCGCGCAGACGCCGTCATCGAAGGCGCTGTCGAAGGAGCTCGTCGCGCGGGGCTTCCGCTTCTGCGGCCCGACCACGGTCTACGCGTTCATGCAGGCGAACGGGCTCGTGAACGACCATTTGGTCACGTGCTTTCGCCATCCCGAATGCGCGGCGCTCGCTAGTGGCGCCACATCGCGTAGGCGATGATGCACGCGGCGACGAGGGCCAGCGCGGCCAGCGCCCCCACTCGCAGCGATTCGCGTGACACCGCTGTCCTGACCTGCTCCCCGGCGAAGATGAGGCCGCGCACGTCGTCCGGCAGCGGTCCTATGTTGCGGATGGCGCCCGTGGCGGGATCCACGATGACGAGCGCCGCCTTCGACGGCGCGCCGCCATTCGAGTTGACCCCGTAGAGGACGCCCCCCGGCGACAGGGTGAAGTTGTCGATCGAGGCGTCGTGGACCGCGCCGGTGAGCCTCGGGCCGATGGTGACGGCGCCCGTGGCGAGATCGACCGAGTCGAGCGTGCCCTGCGCGCCCTTCACCGCGACCAGCGCCTGGTGGCGCGCGTCGTCCACCGCGATGGCGCCGCCCGCCGAGCCGGGAACGGGATCGCGATTGACCGGGCTCACGTCGCCGCTCTGCAGGTCCACGCGCACGACGCGCTGCTGGTCCGGGGCCCACATGTAGAGCGTGCCATCGGCGGCGAAGGCGAGGTCCGAGCCGCGCGTTGCCAGCCGCGCCACGATCCGGGCTTCGGCGCGCCGCAGGTCGATGATCAGCAGCGAGCGCGGCACCACGCGGGAAAGCCCGGCCGTGATCCCGTAGAGCACGCCGCTGCCCGGCTGCGCCGCGATGGAGACGACGCCGACCGGAGAGTCGCCCACGTGGATCGCGCCGATCAGGGTCGCCGTCGCGCGATCCGGATCGACCGCGTAGAGGTTGCCCGAGACGAATGCGCCGCCCGCCGGCGCCTCCGAGCGCAGGCTGGTTGCGTAAAGCGTCTGCTGCGCGGCGGCGCCCGGCGAGCAAAGGATCGCGGCGGCGGCGACCAGCGCGGCACGCACACGTATCATGCGGCGATGGCGCGGCAATGCGGCTTCACGTTGATCGAGATGCTCACGGTCATGGCCGTACTCGGCGTCCTGGCGCTGATGGCGGTGCCCAGCATGCGCGATGGCGTGCTGCGCAAGCAAGTGAGCGAGGGCCTCGTGCTCGCGGACGTCGCACGCGTGGGCGTCCAGACGGCGTGGGCGCTGAATGGCGCGATGCCGGCGGACAACAAGGCGGCGGGCGTGCCCGACAGCCGCAAGATCGTCGGCAACGTCGTGCAGGAGGTGAGCGTGGAGCAGGGCGCGATCACCGTCACCTTCGGCAACAATGCGAGCAAGGCGATCGAGGGCAAGCGCGTGACGCTCAGGCCCGCCGTGGTGCCCGACGAGCGGGCCGTGCCCATCGCATGGCTCTGCCACCTGGCGAAGGCGCCGGGCGGCATGGAGGTGCACGGCCGCGACGACACGGACGTGCCGCCGGAATGGCTGCCCGTCGCGTGCCGTCCCTGACCGCGCCTACGCGGCCTTGCGTCCCGGCTGCTTGCCCTCGAGGCAGCTCCACAGTGCGTCGTTGAACGCCGGGATGTCGTCCGGCTTGCGGCTCGTCACGAGCTGCCCGTCGACGACGACCTTCTCGTCGCTCCACTGCGCACCGGCGTTGCGCAAATCCGCCTGCAGCGTGGGCCAGCTCGTCATGTGCTTGCCCTTCGCCACGCCCGCGTCGATCAGCGTCCACGGGCCGTGGCAGATCGCGGCGATGGGCTTGCCCTCCGCCGCGAAGTCGCGGATGAAGCCGATGGCCTCCTTGCTGAGGCGCAATTGGTCCGGATTCGCGACGCCGCCCGGGAGCACCAGCGCGTCGAACTCCGCCGGATTGGCGTCCTTCACGTCCATGTCGACCCGGAACTTGTCTCCTGGCGCGAAGTGGTTGAAGCCCTGCACCTGCTCGCCCTTGCCCTTCGGTGAGATCAGCGTGACCTTCGCGCCGTGCTGCTCGAGGAATTCACGCGGTTTCGTGTATTCGACCTGCTCCACGCCGTCGGTCATGAGCACGGCGATGCGCTTGCCCTTCGATGTGTCCTGTTTCGTAGCCATGGGGTCCTCCTTCGCCAAACGAGTAGGTGAGTCCGCGCGCGGCGCGTGAGGTTGCACGTCCCCATGGCGTAAGCGCCGTCCTACGTTTCCGTCGCGCCGACGTCCACTGACAAGCGAAAATCGACAACTCGCGCGCCGGGCCCCTACTCCAATTCCCGGGTGCGACCGACATTCCGCGGCAACGCAGCTTCCTACAATGGGGTGGTTGCATGAATTGCACGAAGCAAAACGCTTCATACCCTTAAACGAGCAGGAGGCACTTCTATGCGCAAACTCGCGCCTATCTTCATCTCTTCGATCGTCGCGCTCGCCGCCGGCAACGTGTTCGCCAACTCGGCGGCCAAGAACTCCGCGGGCATGGACTCCACCGGCTCGCCCACGGTGAGCTCGAACACGCAGAACCAGGACAAGACCTCGTACGGCGATCGCAGCCAGACCTCGCCCGGCACGAACGCCAAGATGAACGCCAACACCACCACCGGCCAGAGCTCGTCGGTCTCGGACCCGAACTGGGCCGCGAACGAGGACAAGAAGGAGCACAGCGAGCAGACCGCCACGGAACCGACCGAAAAGTCGGTGAAGAAGAGCACCAAGGCCAAGCACAAGGTCGCGAAGGCGAAGACGCACGACTCGACCACGATGCGCGGCGACACGACGGCCAACCAGCCCGCGCCGACCGTCGACGCGGCCAACCCCGCGACGCCCGCTACCAACGGCGCCGCGGTCAACTCGACGACGGGCAAGTCGCCGGGGCAGTAATCTTCGCGTGATGTGAAAAAGGCCGGCGCCATGCCGGCCTTTTTGTTGATGCAACCTCGACGTAGCGCCGATGTGGCAGCACCGTCCGGGAAACTGCAAGCGTGAGCCCTCCGGTCCAATCCTGCGTGCCGCGGCGCCAGGAACGATGGTGGCGGCCGCGTCTCCCCCATCGCCCCATAATGAAACACCGCACGGGTACAACACGCCCCGCGCCGGTGCCCCAAGCTTTCCCGAACCCTTCACCGTCCACCCCGAACCGCCCACCCGCCCGCGCCCGAAGGGGCAATTGCGCGTGGTATGCCGATTGCTACACTTTCCGGCATGAAGAGAGCCGCCCTTATCCTCGCCGTTAGCGCGTTCCTTGGCGCCTGCGCCACGACGAACGTGAAAGTGACGGCACACGCCGTCCCGGCCGCGTCGCGCGCGACCGAGGACATGGAATGCATGTCCGAGTGCCTGCAGGACGGCGCCGAGGATTGCGAGACCTGTGCGGTCCATTGCCTCGGCCACACGCCGAGCAACACCACGCACGTGGACGAGCCCGACGGGGAACCGGACGTCGCCGACAATACGGCGTGAAGTGACGAAAGCCGGCACATCGCCGGCCCCTGTATCCGCGAAAAAAAGCGGCCCCGGTCAGGGGCCGCCGCAACCAACGCCTCCCTGTTATTTGGCGAAGCTCGCCTTCACCGACGTATTGGCGGTGATGTTGAGCGTGCAGGTCGGTACCAGGCCGGCGCAGGCGCCGCTCCATCCCGCGAATGCCTTGCCCAGCGGCGGGATCGCCGCAAGGGTCACCACCGTGCCGTCGGCGAACTTGGCCGAGCAGAACTTGCCGCAGTCGATCGCGCGATCGCTCCCGGCGGGCGTGGCGGTGACGGTGCCGGGGTTGCTCGTGGCCACCGAGAGGTTGAACGTCGTGCCGAAGCCCGCGCTCACCGCGCTCTCGGCATCCATGGAGACCGTGCACGTCGCGACGTTGCCCGCACCGGCGCAAACGCCGCCCCAGCCGGTGAACGTGCTGCCCGAAGCGGCGCTCGCCGTGAGCGTCACCTGCGTGCCCGGCGCATACACCGCGGAGCACTTGTTGCCGCAGCTCAGCACCCGGTCCAGCGAGGAGACGGAGCCCTTGCCCGAGCCGGACACGCCGAGGCTGAGCGCATTCACGTCCAGGTTCGCCGCCGCGTTCTGCGCACCGATGGCGTCACCCAGCTCGCCGGGGCCGGGCGCCGTGCAGGTCAGGTCGGCGCACAGCGCTTCATGGGTCAGCGGGTCGTACGCGCCGGCGTACTGGTAGTACTCGTAGCGGCGCACGACAGCGTGGTTGCCGTTGCCGAGGCCGCCCTGGTTCACGAGCTTGCCGCGCTGCTTCTTCTTGCCGCCGCTGGGCGGGTCCTGCTGCAAGAGGCTCCAGCTCACCTCGACCTGTGCCGGATCCTCCGGTACCACGTTGCGGTTGTCGCCCATGAGGTCGGCGAGGTCGACCGCGTCCGCGTGCTCGGTCTTGTAGACCTTCACCCACTGCGCATCGCCGAAGAGGAACACCACGGGCGGCGGCGGGGCCTGCACTTCCGCCACCACCACGGGCGGGAGCGCCGGATTCGCGGGGGGCACCGCGGTCCAGATGGGCGCCGGGATGGAAACATCGCTCGCCGCGGACATGAGCTGGCCCGCGTTGTTCGGATCGGGCACGAGCCAGCGATAGGCGATGGTCGTCGGGTTCACGTTGAACGTCGTGCTGATGCCGAAGTGCTCGCACCCGGCGGTCTGGTACGTGGACGGCATGCCGACCGTCCAGCACGACTCGCCGGGCACCGTCGTCATCGACTGCGGCACCGGCGTGCAGGCGGTGAACTGGCCGGTGTCCGGATCGTACGGGGACATCCAGCGCACGTAGACGCCGCCCGGGAAATCGGTCGCGGTGCCGACGCCGTAGCGGATCACCGCCGGGTTGAAGTTCGAGGGAAAGATGCGGGTGAGGTCGGCGCTGCTCACGCCGTGCACTTCCATCTCGAATCCGCACGCGGGGGCGCCGGTGTTGTTGAGGACGTCGAAGTTCTGGTAGTTGCCGGCCATCACGACCGATTGCGCCTGGGAAGCGCCGGTAAAGCCTGCAGCAAGTGCGATGGCCGCGGCAAGTAGCGTCGTTCGGATACGGCTGCCCTGGACTCTGCCTTCGTTGTTCACTTTCTCGTTCTCCGTGGGGGTAGGGAGGGGGGACCCCGGCAGGCCGCATCGCAAGGGCAGTGCCAGCCCTGCGGTCATTTGCCGCATCCCCATGAGCGGCAAGAAAAAATTTCGTTTTCCCGCCCGGCCGCCTTTCATCGGGCCTTCGCAGGACGCTGTTTTGTCGGGGGGAAATAACCCGCGTCCATGGCCAATTGCCCCAGCGACTGGGTGTGACCGTGTTCCGCTATACGGGAAATCGGGTCCGTCCCGATTTCCCGCCGATTTCCCGCCCAGCGGAACGCTGGGGGCCGGCGTTCGGGTTTCGGCATACTCCTGCGGATGAGCGATCCCTTTGCGCTGGTGGCGCGGCATGGCCTGCTGCTCGTGTTCGCCAACGTCCTGGTCGAGCAGGCGGGCCTGCCCATTCCCGCGTTGCCGACCATGGTGGTCGCCGGCGCCTTCGCGGCGGAAGGCCACATGCCGGTCGTGGCGCTGATCACGGTGGTGCTCGTGGCCGCGCTCGTGGGCGATGCGCTCTGGTACTTCGCGGGCCGGCGCTACGGCGTGCGCGTGCTGCGATTGCTGTGCATGGTGTCGCTCTCGCCTGACGCGTGCGTGCGCCAGACCGAGGACAAGTACGGACGCTGGGGCACCTTCACGCTGGTCTTCGGCAAGTTCGTGCCCGGCGTCTCGACGCTGGCGCCGCCGCTCGCGGGTGCGATGGGGCTCACCTTCCCGCGCTTCCTGCTGCTCGATGCGATCGGCTCGCTGCTGTGGGCGGGCGTCGCGGTCGCCGTCGGTGCGATCTTCCACGGCCAGATCACCGCGGTGATCGACGTGCTGGCGGACCTCGGCGTCAAGGCGCTGCAGGTCGTGGCGCTGCTGCTCGTCGCCTTCATCGCCTTCAAGTGGTTCGAGCGGTGGCGCTTCCTGCGATCGCTGCGGCTCGCGCGCATCAGCGTCGACGAGCTGCGCAACCTCATCGATGCCGGCAGCGCACCGGTCGTGGTCGACGTGCGCTCGCCCTCGGTGCGCGCGCTGGACGGGCGCTACATTCCGGGCGCGCTCGCGATGGACCTGCACGACGTGCGCGAGCATCGGCCCGACCTTCCCGCCGAGCGCGAGATCGTGTTTTATTGCAGCTGCCCCAACGAGGCCTCGGCGGCCGCGGCGGCGCGCCAGCTCATGGCCCTCGGCTATGCGAAGGTGCGGCCCCTGCTGGGAGGCCTGGACGAGTGGGTGGCGGCAGGATACGACGTCGAACGACGCGCCTGAGGATGGCAGGAGGAGCCATGGATGGCCTGATGATGCAGATGCCGCTATTGGTGTCGTCGCTGCTCGTGCACGCGGACCGGCACCACGGCGATACCGAAATCGTCTCCCGCCGCGTCGAGGGCGACATCCATCGCTACACCTATCGCGATGCGCACCGGCGCGCACGCCAGCTCGCGAATGCGCTCGAGGCGCTCGGCATTCGCGAAGGCGATCGCATCTCGAGCCTCGCCTGGAACGGCCATCGCCACTTCGAGCTCTTCTATGCGGTCGCGGGCGCGGGGCGCGTCATGCATACGGTCAATCCGCGGCTCTTCGCGGAGCAGGTCGCGTGGATCATCGACGACGCGGGGGCGCGCCTCCTGTTCGTCGACCTCACGTTCATGCCGCTGGTGGAGAAGATCGCGCCGCTGTGCCCGAAGGTGGAGCAC
>Ga0207656_10000299_pt1 | contig 17123 bp, 17 predicted proteins | sample KBSCornC12_FD_184297 | JGI IMG/M metagenome (GOLD analysis project Ga0207656, IMG submission 184297) | Corn rhizosphere microbial communities from Kellogg Biological Station, Michigan, USA - KBS Corn C1-2 (SPAdes) (version 2) | ecosystem: Host-associated > Plants > Roots > Rhizosphere > Soil ...
GATGTAGTCGTCGGCGCCGACCTCGAGCCCGGCGACCTTGTCGGTCTCGCTGCCTTTCGCGGTCAGCATGATGATCGGCACCTGGCTGCGCGAGCGCAGTTGGCGACAGACTTCGACCCCGCCCATGCGGGGCAGCATCAGGTCGAGGATGACCAGGTCGAAGCGGCCCTCTTCGAAGCGCCGCAGCGCTTCTGAGCCGTCGAGAGCCGAGGTGACGTGGTAGCCGTCCTTGCGCAGCGGGTAGCTGAGCAGGGTCTGAATCGACTGCTCGTCATCGACGAGAAGGATGCGTGCAGAGCCGTTGGCCATCTACCCAAGAGTAATAACCGCCGCAGCTTGGACGCATGTGCGAGTACTAAGAACTAATGATATGGGTACCGGAGTCGATAATGACCGCGAGAGCAATGCAACCGCAGGAATTGAAATCCCTAGTCGAAACTGGCGCCTACAAGCCGGATCCCGGCGAGGTCGCGATGGCGATGCTGAGCCGTCGTGGCGTCAGGGAGCTACTGACCGGAATCCACGCTACGGCCCCCGAAAGTGGTCGTAGCCCTGAACCTCCAGCAGTCCGCCCCCGGGCAGCCTGATCTCGACCCCTTTCCCAGGCTCGACTTCCCCGATCGGGGTCAACGCGGTCTCCGCTGCTTCGCCGATTCGGGACGATGCGTCCGTCAGCTGTTGCGGCGGCAGCGCCGCCAGCAGCTCGTAGTCCTCACCGCCGGAAACGGCGAGCTCATGGGGGTCGCGACCGACGGCAGCGGCGATCTCGGCGACGCCCTTGGCGAGCGGCAGTGAGGCCGCGTCGATCCGCAGGGCAACGCCGCTGGTTTCAGCGATGTGGCGGGCGTCGCCGGCGAGCCCGTCGCTGAGGTCGATTAGCGCTCGGGCGCCGGCCTGGGCGAGAGCGCGCCCCGACCGCAGCCGCGGGCGCGGGTCGAGCTGGCGGGCGCGGAGGCGCTCGGCGGTCGACTCGGCGACAACATCGGCGAGGCCGGGGTCGTCAAGCAGGAGGCGACCGGCGGCAGCGCCGCCGATCTCGCCGGTGAGGACGAGCAGGTCCCCGGGCTTGGCGCCGCTCCGGGGCACGAGCTCGTCGGGCAGGCGGGCGTGGCCGACCACGGTCACCGCCAGGGTCAGAGCTGGGGCGCGGGTGACGTCGCCGCCGGCGAGGGTGGTCCCGGTTTCTTGCGCCAGCTCGAGCAGGCCGTCGAGGAGGGCGAAGAACTCCTCTTCACCCAGGTCGGGCGGCGCGCCGAGGACGACATAGGCCTCGCCGGGATCGGCGCCCATAGCGGCGAGGTCTGAGAGGGCGGTGGCGAGCGCCTTACGGCCGATCAGCCGCGGTGTCGTCTCCCCGCGGCGGAAGTGGACTCCGTCGACGATCGCGTCGACCGAAGTCGCCGTCGCCGCCCCCGGGACCGTGACCGCTGCGTCGTCGCCGCTACCGAGCTTGATGCGCGGGTCGTTCGGGGGGAGGCGCTCGCGGAGCTTCGCCAACAGCTCGAACTCGCCCATCACCCGACTATCTCACTTACTAAGGTGCGTCGGACGTGGAGCGCCACCAACCATTCCTGCACCGAGTCGGCGAGGTCGGCTCGCAGTTCGGGAAAAAGCCGCCGCGCAGCCGCAAAGTCCGGATCGCCCTCCAGGCCGGGCTCGCTGTGCTCATCTTCGGCTTCCTCGTCCTCACGGTCATCGACCAGTGGTCGGAGATCCAGGACCAGGGGGTGCACTTCCATGTCGGCTGGCTGATCCCGGGAATCATCATCCTGCCGATCTATTTCGCGATCAGCGCCCTTGGCTGGGACCTGACCTTGCGGTTCATGGGACACCAGCTCGGGTTCGGCCGTGCGCAAGTGGCCTGGGGGCAGCCGCTGCTGGCGCGCTACGTCCCCGGCAGCGTCCTCTATGTCCTCGGGCGGGTGCTGCTCTCCGAACGGGCCGGCGTCCCGCGCCGGATCACGATCGCCAGCATCATCTACGAACAGGCGATCTCGGCCACCTCCGCGATTGTCGTCGCGGCCTACTTCATCATCAAGCACCCTGACCTGCAGGGGGACCCGTGGCGCTGGGGCGTGCTGCTGCTGATCCCGCTGGCGATCACGATCCTGCACCCGAAGGTGTTCGGGCCGTTGGCGAACAGAGCGTTGCGCGCCCTTGGTCGCGAACCGCTGCCGGAGGTGATCTCGCTGCGCGGCGTACTCGCTCTGATCGTCTTCTACTCGCTGAACTGGGTGGTGGTTGCGTTTGGGATCTACTGCGTCGCCCGCTCGGTCACCAACATTCCCTTCGAAGACCTGCTGCTGGTCGGCTCGGCGCAGGCGATCGGCTACTTCGCCGCGCTGGTGACGCTGGTCGCCCCGGCCGGGCTGGGCGTCCGCGATGCCGCCTTCGCCTGGGCGGTAAAGGCCGCCCTGCCGAGCGGGAGCTTCGCTGTGGGCTCGCTGATCGCAATCGCCGTCCGCGGCGTGATGACGGTCGGCGAAGTCATCTACGTCGGCATCGTCACGGCGATGGGGCGGCGCGAGGGCTGGAGCGTCCACACCGGCATCCTGCACGCCTCCCCCGAGGAGGAAGCGGCGGGGCTGGAGGCCGGCGAGCGCACCCCGGAGCTGATGTAGTTCAGAGGGGTATGCGAGCGCCGAGCTGGTAGGCAGTCAGCGCCAGGGTCAGCAGCTGCAGGGGGCGGTCACGGGAGATCGCGACCAGTGGCAGCGGCCAGATCAGGTACCAGGGGAGGAGCCAGGAGGTGGCGAGGAGGAGGCCGAAGCCGGCCCAGGCGGCAGCGCGGACCCAGTCGCCGCCGCGCCAGGTCCAGACGAGGAGATAGGCGACGAGGGCCGCGAAGAGGATTCCGGCGGCGAGGCGGACGCCGTCGGGTTCGAGGCTGGTGATGCGCGCGAAGGTGGTTGGGATGCTGAGGTGGCTGGTCCGGCTCTGGTTCTCGCCCGCGAGCCCGAACCCGTGCAACCAGTCCCAGCCGAAGGCGAGGTAAGCGGCGACTCCAATCGCCAACGCTGCGGCAAGGGCCCCGAGCAACAGCCACACGACGGGCCGAAAAGTCCAATTCCATCTGCCGACGGGCCGGCTCGACTCAAGGGCTTGGACTCTTTGGCCCGTCGGCATTTTTGGGGCGACATTTCGGCCCGTCGGCAGGAGGGCGAATGGGGCGATGAAGGCGGCGGAGAGCTTGGTGGCTATCGCGGCAACGAGGGCAGCGCTGCCGGAGAGCTCGCGGGCGCTGAGGACGGCGGCGACGGCGAGCATCGCCAGCAACATCGTCAGGGCGTCGTTATGGGCGCCGCCGACGACATGGACGAGGACGAGCGGGTTGAGGGCGACGAAGGCAGCGGCGCGCAGGGGATCGATTCCGCGCCAGGCGGCGATGCGGGACGTGATCAACGCGATGCCGAGGACCGAGAGGGCAGCGATCGCCTTCAGCGCTGCCACCGCGGCGCCCACGGGCAGCCACGCCAGCGGATAGGTGGCCAGGGTGAAAAGGGGACCGTAGGCGCTTTTCGCGTCGATCCAGGTGACGTGGGCAAAGGCGGGGTCGCCCGGCGCTGCGTCCGGCTCGTAGACGTAGGGGTCAAGCCCGTGGTGCACCCCGAGGCGGGCGTAGTCGACGTAGCTATAGACGTCGTGGGAGAGCAGGACGGGCGCCAGCGCGAAGCCGATGACGAGGACGACGATCGCTCCCCAGACGAGCCGTCGCCCCAGCCGCGGGGCCGCCACCAGCACCGCGAGGTAGGCGGCGAAGCCGACCCACATCAGGCCATAGGCGAGGCCGGGGTCGATCGCGGTTACCTGCCTGCGGATTCGCCGCCACCGACACCGCCCTGCGGCTGAGACGGCACCGGATACGGTTCCTGCCCTGCCCCCGGCGCGTAGGCGTTGGGGTCGTAGCCCCCGACCGCGGCCGTACCTGGTGGCGGTTCGGCGCTTCCGCCGCCGCTCCCGGACCCGCTCAGGTTGGAGTTGTCGTTCGGGCCCGAGCGCGCGTAGCGCCCGTAGTACGGCGCCCAGCTGATCTGCTGGCTCGGTTCGGTGAATTCCTCGCAGGGCACTTCGGCGCCGCTGTAGAGCGAGTTCCAGATTTCGGCCGGGAAGGTGCCGCCGAAGACGATGATCCCGTGCACGCTCGACATCGAGATCTCGTTCGATTCCGGGTAGCCGACCCAGACCACCGTCGCCAGGTTCGGCTGGTAGCCGGCGAACCAGGCGTCGGTGTATTCGTCGGTCGTGCCGGTCTTGCCCGCCTGGCCGGCGCAGCCGGTGTAGGCGGCGGTGCCGGTCCCTTCGGTGATGTTGTCGTGCAGGAGGCGCGTCACCTGCCAGGCGACCGGTCGTGAGAGCACCCGCTGCGGATGCGCGCCTTCCGGCCGGTCGACGTGGCCGCTGGGGAAGACGACTTTGGTGATCGCCACCGGGTCGTGGTGGATGCCGCCGGAGGCGAGCGTCGCGTAGGCGTCGGCCATCTCCAGCGGCGAGACCCCGATCCGCAGGCCGCCGATCCCCTCGGCCGGGATCCCGTCCAGCGGCGAGGTGATCCCCATCGCGTGCGCCGTCGCCGCCACCGCCGCCGGGCCGACGTCGAGGTCGAGCTGCGCGAAGACGGTGTTGTCGGAGGCGACCGTCGCCTGCTGCAGGTTGACCGTCCCCAAATAGCCTTCGTCGGCGGTGTGGACGGTCCAGTGGCCCCACTTCGGCAGGAAGAGGTCGAGCGGTTTCGAGGTGTAGTAGGTGCGGTAGGGGTCGATCCCCTGCTTGATCGCCGTCGCCAGCACGAAGGTCTTGAAGGTCGAGCCCGGCTGGCGGTGTCCCTGGGCGGCGAGGTTGAACTGACTGTCCCCGTAGCGGGAGCTGGAGACCATCGCCCGGATCTGCCCGTTGCGCGGGTCGATCGAGACGAAGGCCGAGGAGGGGTCGGTCGAGTAGGGGAGGGTCGAGCGCATCGCTTCCAGGCCGACCCGCTGCAGTTCGGGGTCGATCGTCGTGTGCACCTCGAGGCCGCCGCGCCGCACCGTGTTGACGCCGTACTTTTCGATCAGCTTGTTCTCGACGTAGTCGAAGAAGTAGGGCTGCCGGTGCTTGAACCAGGTGTCGGAGAGGTTGACCCGCAGGCCGCTCGCCATCGCCTGCTTCGCCCGCACCTTGCTGACGTAGCCGAGCTTCGCCATCTGCCGCAGGACCTGGTTACGGCGCGCTTTCGCCGCGGCGGGGTTGAGCAGCGGGTTGTATTCGGAGGGTGCCTGCGGCAGGCCGGCCAGCAGCGCCGCTTCCGGTAGTTGCAGCTTCCAGACCGGCTTCGAGAAGAAGATCTGCGAGGCGGCGCCGACCCCCACAGCGGTGCTCCCTTCGATCGTCCCGTAGGAGGCGATGTTGAGGTAGGAGCCGAGGATTTCCTTGCGGGTGTGGCGTTCGGAGTACTCGATCGCCAGCTGCGCCTCGACGATCTTGCGTTCGATGTTGCGTTGAGGGTTCTCGATGCAGAGGTTGCGGACCAGTTGCTGCGTGATCGTCGAGCCGCCCTCGACCGCTTCGCCGGCTTCCACGTCCTTCAGCGCTGCCCGCAGGATGCCCTGGTAGTCGACGCCGCCGTGCTGGTAGAAGCGCTGGTCCTCGATCGCCACCGTCGCCAGCCGCAGGCTCTTCGGGACCTTGTCGATCGAGACCAGCGAGCGCGCCACCGGCGAGGGGATCAGTCCCAGTTTCGAACCGTCGGCGGCATAGACGATGGTGTTGCCACCCTTGTCGATCCGCTTGCAGGTGCTGAGCGAGGGGGCCTCGGCGGCGACGTCGAGTACCCAGGAGGTGACGGCGATCGCGGCGATTGCGAGCAGGGCGAAGATGCCGCCGAAGACGAGCAGGAGCTTGGCGCCGGTCCCCCCGTGACGGCGCTGGCGTCGCCGATTGCGCTGCGTCATCAAGCAGAGGGTACTTCGCCCCGGAGGGCGGTTAGGCGGGCTTTTCTTCGATCGTGTCCGCGGTCGAGTGGTTGTGGACGATGCCTTCGACCAGGAGCTGGTTGGGGATCACGACCGCGCTGCCGTCGCCGGGGTCGAGGTACGTGTAGGAGAGGGTGATGTCGGTGACCCGCCCTTCGTCTTCGTCGAACTTGATCCGGTCGCCGATCCGGATCGGCTGCGAGACCGCGATCTGAATCCCGGCGACCATGTTGGCGATCGTGTGCTGGGCGGCGAAGCCGACGATCAGGCCGATCACCGCGGTCGAGGCGAGGACGCCAGTCGCCAGTCGCTTGAACTCGGTGAACTGGCTGAGGACGATCATCGCGATCACGACCAGGATCGCGACGACGAAGACCCGGCGCAGGATGCGCAGCCGGGTCCGGGTCGTGCGTGAGACCTGTGAGACTGCGGGCGACATGGAGGGCAAGTTAACCGTCGACCCCGTCGCCGAGCCGCCCGAGTCGCGCCCGACCAAGTTCCCCTACGCGAACTGGGGGCCGGGGACCGCCCTGGTCGGCGTTCTCGTCGCCCTGGCAGCGGGGATCGCGCTTGGGATCCCCGCGGTGATCGCCGGTCACAAGGACAACGGCGACCTGACGACCTTCGGCAACATCGGCGTGCAGCTGGCGACCGCGCTCGGGTTCCTGCTGGTGCCGATGGCGATCGCGGGACAGCGGGGGGCGTCGGGGATGGAGATCCTGCGGCGGCTGGGGGTGCGGCCGTTCCGGCCCTCGGCGCTGAAGTGGATGGCGGCGGCGATCGGCGCCTACCTCCTCTTCGCGACCTTCTACTCGTTGGTGATCGTTCAACCGGAGCAGAAGGACATCGCCGAGGGATTCGGGGCGGTGCCGGTGCAGGTGCTGCTGATCGTGATCGCGGCGCCGATCAGCGAGGAGGTCTGTTTCCGCGGCATGCTCTATGGGGGCCTTCGCAAGGGTTTGGCGCGAATCCCGGCAGCGCTGGTCGCCGGCTTCGTCTTCGGCGGACTCCACGCGTTGACCGGTGTGAGCGCGGTGCCGCCGCTGATGGTCTTCGGCTTTCTCCTCTGCCTGCTCTACGAGAAGACCGGCTCGATCGTCCCCGGAATCCTGCTGCACATGCTGAACAACAGTGTCGCCCTACTCGGTCAGTAGGATTTCCGACCTTGTGAAGCGTCTCTCGTCTCTGCTCGCAATCGCCGCCGCCCTGGCGCTGCCCGCCACGGCAGCCGCCGCGCCGAAGAAGCCGGAAAAGCCGGCGCCGGTTCCCGATGCGGCGGTGAAGATCGAAGTCGGCGGTCTGCACGGCGGCCGCGCTGACATCTACGACACGGTGCCGGTGCGCGGGACGCTCTCGCCCTATGTGCCGGGGCAGAAGGTCGAAGTCACCTTCTACCTCGACGGCCACCGGCTGCTCAGCCGCAAGGTCGCGGTCAGCAAGGGCAGCGGCGAAGAGGGGACCTTCGAATCGAGCGTGATCGTCAAGGAGGACGGCAAGTACGCGGTCAGCGCCAAGCACAAGGCGAACGCGGCACTCGGCGGCGACAGCACCGTCCGCAAGAGCTGGAAGGTCAACTTTCCATCCCTGCACCCGGGCGAATGCGGCAAGGTCGTCAAGGGCTTCAAAAAGGCGATGGCGGAGATGGGCTACGTCTCTGGCGGCGGCTCCTGCTTCAACGGCCGCCTCGGGCGCGAGGTGCTCGCCTATCGCAAGGTCAACGACATGAACCGCAGCCAGAAGGCCGGCGCCGGGCTGGTGAAGAAGGTCTTCGGCGGCAAGGGCAGCTACCACGTGAAGTACCCGAACGCGGGTGAACATGCCGAGGTTCCGCTCAGCAAGCAGGTTCTGGTGCTAATCAAGAAGGGGAAGGCCTTCGCGATCTACCCGGTCTCCACCGGCAAGCCCTCGACGCCGACGATAACCGGCCACTACACCTTCTACCGCCAGGAACCGGGCTACAACTCGGAGGGCATGTACTACTCCTTCTACTGGCACAACGGCTACGCCGTCCACGGCTATGCAGAAGTGCCGAACTACGCGGCGAGTCACGGCTGCGTTCGCACCTTCATCGCCGACCAGCCGCGGATCTACGAACAGCTCCACTTCGGCGAGAGCATCTTCGTCTTCTAGGAGGAGCTGAGCGTGAGGGTCTTCGTCGCCGGAGCAAGTGGGGCGATCGGGAGACCGCTGGTACAGCAGTTGGTTGCCGCCGGCCACGAAGTGACGGGGATGACCCGGCGTGAGGAGAAGGCCGCGGAGCTGCGGGAGGCTGGGGCCGAGGCCGTCGTCTGCGATGCCTTCGACGCCGGGGGGCTGCGTGATGCGGTCGTCGCGGCGAAACCAGACGCTGTCGTCCACATGCTGACGGCGCTGCCGCCCCGGTTCGGGCCCCGCACCGACCTGGAGCCGACGAACCGGATCAGGATCGAGGGGACCCGGAACCTGATCGCCGCCGCGCGAGCGGCGGGAGCAAAGCGGGTCGTCGCCGAGAGCGTCGCTTTCTTCTACACGCCCGAGGGCGGATGGGTAAAGGACGAGGAGGCGTCCCTCGACCTGAAGGCTCCGGGCAAGATCGGGAAGGCGGTAGCCGCCCTCGCCGATTTGGAGCGTCAGGTTCTGGAGTCCGAGGGACTCGACGGGCTGGTCTTTCGATTCGGCTGGTTCTACGGGCCGAACACCTACATCGGCCCCGGCGGCTCGCAGGCCGAAGAAGTGCGCAAGCGCCGCTACCCGATCGTCGGCAAGGGGGAAGCGCGGTTCTCGTTTATCCACACTGAGGATGCGGCCGCAGCGGTTGTGACCGCGCTCGAGCGCGGTGCGCCCGGTGTTTACAACGTCGTCGACGACGAGCCCTCGCCGCTGCGCGAGTGGCTGCCCGTCTACGCCAAGACGCTGGGAGCGAAGCCGCCGCGGCGGATCCCGCGCTGGCTGGTCGCCCTGACGGTCGGGCCGACCCTGGCACGCACCGCCACCGAGTCTCGCGGGGCCTCGAATGCAAAGGCCAAACGGGAGTTGGGCTGGCAGCCGGCGCACCCGAGCTGGCGGCAGGGATTTCCCGAGTTGTTCGGGATCTGAAAAGCCGTCGGGTCCAGAGACGACGATGAACGTCGTATCCGATTTTCTCCCCACTCTGGTGGGGTCAAAATCGGATGCGCCGGGTCGTGGCAAGCATCTGGCCGCCAGAGCGAAGTTGAAGAGCTTCATCCGCGCGGAACGTTTCTTTGGCCCGGGCAACCGTCTCTGCCGATGATCTACTCCATGTGGGTGTCGGTCATCAACTGGCGACCGTTGAGAAGAGACGGAAGCGATCTACCCACAGCGCCGCTTAGGATGGCCGCCGTGACCGACCTCGACGCCGCCAAGCAGACGCTGCTCGACGAGCTGCGCGAGCACTCGCTGATCCTCGGCGAAGTGACGCTGGCCAGCGGGGCGGTGGCGCAGTACTACGTCGACGCCCGCCGGACGCTGATGCGTCCCCCCGGCTTCCGCGCCGCCGGCGAGCTGATCGCGGCCGCCGCGGCCGAGGTGGGCGCCACCGCTGTGGGCGGCCCGGCGACCGCGGCGATCCCGCCAGCTTGTGCGGCGATCGCGGTGCCCGCCGGCGCCGACCTGGTTGCCTTCTTCGTTCGCAGCGCCCGCAAGGAGCACGGGCTGCAGCGCTGGGTCGAGGGCCCGGTCGAGGCCGGCGTGCGCTGCCTTGTGGTCGAGGACACGGTCACGACCGGCGGTTCGACCGCGCAGGCGATCGAGCGCGTGCGCGAGGAGGGGCTGGAGGTCGCAGGGGTGATCGCGGTTGTCGACCGGCTCGCGGGCGGGGCAGAGAAGATCGAAGCGGCTGCGGACGCCCCGTACCGGGCGCTGCTCACGATCGACGAGATCTATCCCGATCGCCCCGACCGGGACTGAGAACCTAGCCGCGCAGTTCGACGACGCCGATGCGCCGGCCGCCGGGGATCGCGACCAGCACGTGGGTCCTCAGGCTCGAGCGCAGGCGCAGCAGCTTGCGGCCGCCGGCGGTGAGCGGGACGCGGTAGGTATGCCCCTGCCCGCCGGTGAGGCGGAAGGTGGTGCGACCGACCACGCGAGTGACCGGCCGGGTCCGCGGGCCGCGACCGCGGTAGTGCGGGACCGACACCCGGTAGCGGCTGCGGAGGACGATCTGGCCGGGACAGTCGGTCCCCGCCGGCCAGAGGCAGGTGACGCGGACCTGCACCCGGTTGGCTCGGGCTTTCAGGTTCGAGAGCTGGATCGCGACCGGGATCGTCACCCCCTTGCAGCCGAGCAGGCTGTCTTCGCCGGGTTCGACGTCGAGGGCGTAGGTGCAGACCCGCTGGCGTCCCGACATCACCGTCGGCATCGCGATGTCGAAACCGTGGCGCCCGCCAGCTTCCGGGTACTGGAGGCGGACGTCGCGGCGGGGCAGGTTCGCGACCGGACCGAGGTCGTAGGAGGCCACCCCGGCTTCGCCTTCCCTGCCACCGACGACAAGCCGGATCGCCACCGGTTCGGTGGGAACGTTCGGGTCGAACGCCCAGCCGCGGACCCGCACCTGCCCCGGCGCTGATGCCGTTGCGAGGTCGAGGGCGCCGACCGGATTGTCTTCGGGCGTCGGCGGCAGCGCCGCTTCGCCGACCGTGGCGCCGTCGACGTAGTCGTTGTCGATGTTGATCGTCACCCCGCCGTAGCTCTCGTCGTGGCCGCCGCGGTACTGGTGGATCCGCTGGTGCTGGGTCCAGGCGTTGCTTGGCGCCGCCGGGTCGGAGGTGCTCTGGGCGCCGTTCCAGTTAGCGATCCACAGTTGGTCGGGTAGTTCGTAGCCGCTGCCAACCTGGTCGCCGAGGTCGGCGATCCCCGAGGCGCTGCTGCTGTAGACGCCGGAGACGTAGCCGAGTTCGTGCAGCTTCTTGGTCCAGGCCTCGAGGAAGGCCAGCGTCGCCGCCGTGGCCGAGGAGGTGCGGCTGTAGGACTCCATGTCGAAGTAGATCGGGCTGCCGGGCCCCATCGCCACCGCGCTCGCTTCTTCGACCGCGTCCACCGCCGAGGCCACGCCCTGCGCGGTCGCCTGGCTGGCGCTGAGCTTGGCGCAGCTCGAGCAGGCGCTGGTCGGGGCCTGCAGGCCGACGTAGGTCGGGATCAGATGCCACCCGGCCGCCGTCTGCGCCGCGACCCATTCCGGCGTCAGGTTCGGTTGCGAGCAGCCGCGGTTGAGCCCACCGATGTAGACCCCAATGGCTCGGTAGGGCGATTCCTTCCAGGCGTTCATCGAGCGGGCGGAGGGCGCGGTGCAGGAGTCGAAGCCGAGACCGGTGAAGACCGTGCCCGAGCGAGAGGCCGGGCTGGCGCTAGCGCCAGCCCGCGGCAGCGCTGAGATGCCCGCCGCGCCCGAACGCGGTTCGACCAAGATCGCTCGCCGCCGCCCCATCGCGTCGGCTGGGCAGTTCTGCTGCGCTGAAGGCGTCCCCAGGTAGACCGCCCGCCGATCGAGCCGGACGCAGATCCGCGGGTGCTGGGCGAGCCGGAAGACCGGCCAGGCACGAGGCACGCTCAGCGTGCGGCCGTCGAAATGCAGAGTTCGCGTCCCCGCCGCCTCGGCCGCCTGCGGCAGCAGGCTCAAAAGCCCGGTCAGCCCCACGAGCAGGAGGGCGGTTCGGAGCAGGGTCGATCGGACGGTCCTGGCCACGGGCTGCACTCTGGGTACAAGCAACGGGAGAGGTCAAGAGTTGCGGCCATCTGGGCGCAGACCTGCAATCCCAGCGATGCCCCGAGCTGGATTCGAACCAGCGGCCTATCCCTTAGGAGGGGATCGCTCTATCCAGCTGAGCTATCGGGGCGGGAGGCGAAATTGTCGCTTAGTTGGCAAAGGCGTGCGGGAATTGGCTCGATGTGCGCGCCACAGTTGCGTGGTGGCTCGGCAGGATCGCTTGCATGGAGGCCGCAGAGATACTCGACATGTCCGGCGCACGGGTTAATGTGGATCACATGTCGAAGATGATCCAGATCAGGAATGTCCCCGACGACCTGCACAGGGAACTGAAGCTGCGGGCGGTGGCGGCGGGGATGACCATGTCCGACTACATAAAGAAAGAGCTCAGTTGGGCGAACGAGAAGGACTCCTGGGAGGAGATTTTCGCTAGAGCGAAGGCCAGAGGACCTTCCGGAATGACCACTCAGGAAGTCGTCGACATCATTCGTGAGCACCGTGGCGACTGATGCCCGTTCTCGACGCCTCGGTCATGGTGGAACTGCTGGTCGACGGGACCTACCGGGAGACCGCCGAAGCGCGCGTCCTTGGTGAGGAGAGAGCGCTGTGGGCGCCTGAGCTCCTTGATGCAGAGGTCGGCAGCGCACTGCGGGGAGGGGTGCGTCGCAGGACGCTTGAAGTTAACCAAGCGGTTCAGGCTCTCGACGAGCTGACGAAGTTGCCGATCCACCGCGTCTCGCATGCGCGACTAGTCCCCTTCGCCTGGCTGCTACGCGAGAACGTCAGCTTCTACGACGGCCTATATGTGGCGTTGGCCCAACTGCTCGAGGAACCGCTCATCACCATCGACGCGCGGCTGGCGCGTGCCGGGGTAGACGTCGAAATCGAGGTGCTTTCTCAGGCGTAGAGGGTCTCGGAGGCAAGCTCGTCGGCGCGGCGGCTCCAGAGCTTGACTTCCATGAAGATCTCGTCGCCGTAGCCCTCGAGAGCGTCGAGGGCGATCAGGGTGAAACGGTCCTGGGAGATCAGCTCCTGGTCGACCGTCTCGGCCTCCAGCACGGCGGTGGCGGCGACGGCGCCGCGAACGAGCGGGCGTCCCCAGACGAGGGTGACGGCGCCGGCACGCCCGTTCTCTCCCCGCCAGCGCCCGATCACGTCGTCGTTGAGGTCGATCCGCCAGTCCTCGTTGTCCTCGGCGAGGATGTCGGTGAAGTCGGCCTTGGCGGCGAAGTCCCGCGGCTCCCCCTCCGGCGGCAGCACGTAGGAAACGTGGCCGAACAGCTCCAGTCGCCCCTCCTCACTCTCGGTATTCGCCGAGCAGGGCACCCAGACCCGGCCGCCCCAGGCGCGCTCGGGGAACCAGTCGACCTCGGCCGAAAGCTCCGCACCTGACGGCAGGTCCTTGATCTCCTCGACCGCCTTCGCGAACTCCTCGCGCAGCCGCTCGGCGAAGCGACCGTGGGGAATCCCCTCCTGCGTCGTGTCGGCGATGAAGCGCGGGATCGGTCGTTCGGTCGGCCGCATCAGAGGCACTCTTTCAGGTCCGAGGCTGCCCGCTCTGGCGGGTAGACGTTGATGTCGACGCCGGTGCCGAGCTCGAAGCCCGCCTTGATCGTCAGACGCGGGGCGATGTCGACGTGCCAGTGGAACTGGTCGGCGCCGCGGGGGGCGGTACGGACCCAGAGGTTGAGCTCGGGCGGCCCGTCGAAGAGGGTGGCGAGGGCGCGTAGGCCGGTACGGATCATCGCCGCCCCGCCCTCGTCCTCCTCGAAGCGGGCGGCTTCGCGGCGCGGGATCACCCGCAGCTCGAACGGCGAGCGCGAGGCCCATGGGCAGATCAGCGCCGCCTCGTCGTCGATCGCGACCAGGCGGTCGCGGCGACGCACCTCCTCGACCAGGACGTCGCTGAGCAACCCCCCGCCGGCGGTGCGTTCGCCGTAGGCGCCGACCCGCTCGCGCTCGCGGGCGACCGCGGCCGGTACGAACGGCAGCGCGTAGAGCTGGGCGTGGGTGTGCTCGAGCGAAGCCCCGGCCCCGCCTCCCTCGTTGACGATCAGTTGCAGGTAGGAGGCGTCGGCGTGGGCACGCATCCGCTTGCGCCAAGTCGCAATGGCGGCGGCGAACTGCTCCTCGTCCAGCTCCGCCATCGCGGTCAGGTGCTGGGGCGAGTTGATCAGCACCTCGTGCGATCCCTCCGCCGGTCGCGAGGAGAAGAGGTCGGGTTCACCTGCCCGTTTGGTTGCCAGCAGCGGATCGCCGGCGCTGGCGAAAGCGCCCGCGTCGGCGGTGGGCGCCGCGAGTTGTGGTTCTTTTCGGTCGGTATCCGTCCGTAAGGAACCACGCAACTGGTCGGGGTCGCCGAGCGCCGGGTAGAGGTTCGGCACCACGCGCGTCTTCCAGCCCGGCGTATCGGCCTCGCCTCCGTCCGGGCGCAGCGCGTAGAGCTCGGGTGGCGTGCGGTCCTCGCGCCCCTCGCAGAAGGGGCAGTTCTCGGGGCCTTTCGGCTCGGTCGAGCGCGGCGAGAAGCTGTCGGGGCGGGCGGCCCGGCCCGGGGCGAGGATCGTCCTCAGCCCGGTCAGCTGGTCGATGCGGATCTCCGGTGAGCTCAGGAGCGCGAGGGGGGGAGGTTGCCGGGGTCGGGCTCGTCTGCAGGAGGTGGCTCGGGGGGAGCCGGGGGGCGGGGCGGCCGCTCGGTCCCCGCGGCCCGCCCGGCCGCGCCTTTGCCGACGAACGGCTCGAGCACGTCCATTGGCAGCGGGAAGACCACGGTCGTGTTCTGGTTGGTGCCGATTTCCAGCAGCGTCTGCAGGTAGCGCAGCTGCAGCGAGGCCGGGTTGGTGCTGATGATGTCGGCGGCGTCGGTGAGCTTCTGGGCGGCCTGGAACTCGCCCTCGGAGTTGATGATCTTCGCCCGCCGCTCGCGCTCAGCCTCGGCCTGGCGCGCCATCGCCCGCTGCATCTGCTCGGGGATCTCGACGTCCTTGATCTCGACCGCGGTGACCTTGACGCCCCAGGGCTCGGTCGACTCGTCGATGATCTTCTGCAGCTCTTCGTTGAGCCGCTCGCGGTCGGCCAGCAGCTGGTCGAGCTCGGCCTTGCCGAGGACCGAGCGCAGCGCCGTCTGCGAAATCTGCGAGGTCGCGATCAGGTAGTTCTCGACCTCGACCACCGCCCGGTTGGAGTCGACGACGCGGAAGTAGGCGACTGCGTTGACCCGGCAGGGGACGTTGTCGCGGGTGATCACCTCCTGCGGCGGGATGTTGAGGGTGACCGTCCGCAGGTCGACCTTGACCATCCGGTCGACGAGCGGGATCAGCAGGATCAGGCCCGGACCCTTCTGGGCGATCAGGCGGCCGAGCCGGAAGATGACGCCGCGCTCGTACTCGCGCAGGATCCGGACCGAGGTTCCCAGCGCGATCAGCGCGAAGAAGACGAGGACGATGAGAATCCCTGCAACTGCCTGCATCAACCGGCTCCTTCACTCGAGTGGACCGCGGTCTGCGGCTCCGGGCGCACCACCAGGGTCAGCCCGTCGACCGCCTCGACCCTGACTCTATCCCCCAGGCGCACCGGCTCTGAACCTGCGGCCAGGCGGGCGCTCCAGATCGTCCCGCCGAGCCAGACCCGCCCGTCAGGGTCGATCGAGGTGCGCGCCTCGGCGCTGGCGCCGACCATCTCCTCGGTACCGGTGCGGACGCGTGGGTCGCGGTGGGCCGCAAGCACCTTGCGGGTGACGAAGTAGAAGCTGATCGCCGAGACGACGCCGAGCGCGATCAGCGCCCCGCCGACGTACTCGGCCGTGGTGCTGTCGGAGTTGAGGGCGACGATGCCGGCGGCGGTGAGGCCGGCGACGCCGACCGCCGCGAGGACGCCGCCGGTCGGCAGCAGCAGCTCGGCGAGCAGCGCTCCGAACCCGATCAGCGCGATGACGACGAAGGCTTCCATCAGCTCCGATTATGCGCCGCCGGCGGCGTAGCGGCGCACGTCGGCTTCCAGGTCGGAGTCGTTCGTGTAGGGACCCTGCTTGAGGAAGACGAGCTTGCCGCTCTTGTCGTAGAAGGCGGTGTCGGGGAAGCCGACGACGCCGATCGACTCGGCGACGGATTTGTCGGGATCCGTGTAGCTCGGATAGGGCACCGGCTCCTCGCGCAGGAAGGTCGCGGCGGCGTCGTCGGAGTCTTCGGAGTTGAGTCCGACGAAGGCGACCTTTTTGCCGTAGCGGGCGGAGAGCTTCTGCAGGACCGGGAACTCCTGCCGACAGGGAACGCACCAGGAGGCCCAGACGTTGACGACGACCGGATAGCCGCGCAGTTTTGCGAGGCGTCCTTCGAAGGCTTCCTGGCCACCGCCGAGCAGGTCGTTCGCCTGCTTGTGCAGCGCGGCGAGGGTGGGAGGCGACCCGGCCAGCGCTTTGGCGTAGTCGGGATGCGAACCGTTGCCGCTGCTCTCGGAGGTTCCGCAACCACCGGCGAGAAGCGCTACCGGCAGTACTGCCAACAGCGCCAGGACGGGTCTGATTCGCGCACGCATCCGCTCAGTAGGTACAATACGTACGTTCGGTTCGCGGTTCGCGAGCCACTTGAGTTCTCGGGGGGAGTTCAGTCAATCCCCGCCGCCTCGTTCGATTTTCACGTAGTCCCCGCCGTAAATCTCAGTTCGGCAGGGACCCAAGCCCCGGAAGCCTCCATGGCCAACACCAGCGACGTTGCCGCTGACGCGGCAGTTCCTTCAAGCGCCGACATAGAGCGGGCAGCGGCATTCGCCCGCGAGCCGTTCCTGCTCGACGGCGAGGGGCCGGAGGCGCTGGCGCCGGAGACCGCGCGCCGCCGTGCCCTGGACGCGGCGCTGAAGGAGCTCGACGAAGGCGCCGAGTACCCCTCGATGGAGTGGCGGCGGGACTTCTCGCTGCTGCTTGGGCTCGAGCGCTTCCTCGCCGACGAACCGCCGAAACTGCGCGACGGGGCGGAACTGAACCCGCATCAGGTGGACGCCCTCTCCGGGACCCTCGCTGAGCTGATGGGACAGCAGCAGGTAGGCAGTGCCGGCGATACCCCAGGAAATGGGAACGGCAACGGGGCAGAGGGCAGCAATGGGAGCGCGGCAGCGGTTGAGGGCGCCGTCGGCCCCGACGACGCGGGTGAGCTTGACGAGGACGACGAGGTCGCTCCCGACGAGGAGCCGCAGGATTGGGTCGAACAGGCTGCCGAGGACGAGGAGGTGGTCGAGGAGGCGCCTGAGGACCCGGGCGCCGAGCGCCGCTTCTGGTTCGAGCACGCGACCGGGGCGGGCAAGACCGTCGCCGCCGTCGGCTTCGTCGAGGCGACGCGCACCGGCGGGGTGCTGATCCTTACCCACCGCCGCAACCTCGTCGACCAGTTCATCGGCGAGATCTCCGACCGCGGCTACAAGGAGCGGCTGCGCCCGCCCCGGCTCGACGGCCGCGACGACCCCGACGGGCCGGTCACGGTCGAGAC
>Ga0207656_10000301_pt1 | contig 17112 bp, 18 predicted proteins | sample KBSCornC12_FD_184297 | JGI IMG/M metagenome (GOLD analysis project Ga0207656, IMG submission 184297) | Corn rhizosphere microbial communities from Kellogg Biological Station, Michigan, USA - KBS Corn C1-2 (SPAdes) (version 2) | ecosystem: Host-associated > Plants > Roots > Rhizosphere > Soil ...
CGACCACGTCGGTTAACCGACGCCTAAATTAGTGCTAACAACTCCATAACACCTGCATAACAGCCCGGTGCCGAATAAGTGCCCTACCTTTCCCTCATGAAAAACAAGCTCATCGTCGCATTGGTCACACTGACTTATTTCACTGCATTTTCCCAAGGGTTAGAGGTTTCTGTTCATGGAAAATATGAACGTCCACTCAAAAAAGAAAAACTGGAGAATGCAGAAACCATGAGTGATCTCATCAACGGATATCCTGAATCCTGGATCACCGATTATATTTCTGCAGAAGTTACCGCCACTAACAACGGTACCGTCATGACTGCTATGGGCACCAATGCAACGCTGACTGCTGAGCAAAAAAATATTCTGGCCATGGCTGATCTGGGTACTGAAGTTTCAGTTGATGTTGCCTACCGGTATAAGAATGCTGCCATTGACCAGGTGGATGTACATCTCATGAATTATACCGCCACCCTCGTTCCTGAAATGGAAGCAGAATATCCAGGCGGAAAACAAGTCCTGAACGATTATCTGAAGGAAAATGTAACGGATAAAATTTCTGAAGCTGAAGTCAAAAAAATGGCTCCGGCTTTAGTGACCTTCACGATTAATGAAACTGGTGAAGTAACGAATGCACTGGTTTCGATATCCTCCGGCAATCCGAAAATTGATAAACTATTATTGAAGACCATCACCAAGATGCCGAAATGGAAACCGGCAGTAACTGCAGATGGAAAGAATGTTAATCAGGATTTTCAGTTTAGCGTGGGAGTACCGGGGTGCTAGATTTCATTATCAACAATCATCCTTCGAAGTTTTGCACTTCAAAACCATTCGCTCCCTCTTCAAAGAATATTACTGAAGACCTGCACCACCACCCGACCCCCTCCAAAGAATATTACAGAAGATCTGCACCACCACCCGACCCCTCCAAAGGGGGAGGAAGCTTTACTTTTCAAAAATTTGAAGTACCGATTATGTGCAACTACTTATCTATTGATTTGCAAATTCATAACAACTAAAAAACTATTATCACATCGTAAGTACAATCTCCTCCCCCTTCGAAGCGTCGTGCTGAGCGAAGTCGAAGTAGGGGTCGGGGGGTTGTGCGGAGAATCTTTTTTATCTTGAAAAGAAATCAAATCTTTCAAGATGACTCCAGAATTTATTTCTTTATTAGCCAACATTGCGCTCACCTTATCCGTGATCGTCGCTGTTATTTTTGGAATTGCACAAGTGAAAGCTGCTGAGCGGGATCGTCAGGAGCGACTGACCCTGGAAACCTTGCGTGAGTTTCAGACCCGGGAATTTGCCGACCTCATGCTTTTTATCCTGGATCATGAATTTCCAGCTACACAAGAGGGATTCGATGCACTGCCAAAGGAAGCACGAACAAACTACATTCAATTCGCCCAGGTAATGGAATCGATAGGTATTCTGGTCGCTGAAAAATTTATTGATATCAACCTGGTGGATAAAACTCTAGGAGCATTTGTTGCCAGCAGTTGGGAAAAGTATAAACCTATGTACCTGGACCTCCGTGAAAAAATTCCTGATCCTTTCCTGGGAGAATATTTTCAATGGCTCGCGGAGCGAATTGATGAGCGAATGAAAAAGAATCCCAGGGTTCCTTTTTATCAATCGCCTACATCTAAGTTGTAAGGATTATTCATTGAGTTTGGTTGCTGAACCGGTCGAGGTTTACTCGCAAGTTTTAATCAGCATTTTATTTCCAACATCCATATTGCAAACATTGGTCCCTGAGCTTGTCGAAGGGGAAGAGCCCATATACCTGGTTTTCCCCTTCTTCCAGCTCTTCCCCACCTTTAAAGGTGAGGAAGAGCTGGAAGAAGGGGAAAACATAACCTTTTTTTCTTCCCTTCGACAAGCTCAGGGACCAATAAAAGATTAACAATCTATTTCTAAAACTCTGTCCTCTCAGGGACCTATAAAAGATTAACAATCTATTTCTAAAACTCTGTCCTCTCAGGGACCAATAAAAGATTAACAATCTATTTCTAAAACTCTGTCCTCTCAGGGACCTATAAAAGATTAACAATCTATTTCTAAAACTCTGTCCTCTCAGGGACCTATAAAAGATTAACAATCTATTTCTAAAACTCTGTCCTCTCAGGGACCTATAAAAGATTAACAATCTATTTCTAAAACTCTGTCCTCTCAGGGACCTATAAAAGATTAATTATTTATTTCATTATAGCCCTGTCCTTTTTTCCATTTCCTCCGGATATCGTGTCCCCACTACTTCAATTTTTGCAAGTGCTGAATCAATGCTGCTTAATTGTTCCACAGTCAAGGCAATGTTTGCGGCCTCGATATTTTCTTCGAGACGATTCAATTTAGTGGTACCGGGAATAGGAACTATCCAGGGTTTTTGAGCTAACAACCATGCTAATGCAATTTGAGCAGCAGTTGCATTTTTCCTTATCGCCATGTTGTTGAGCAAATCAATCAGTGCCTGGTTTGCTTTTAATGCCTCTGGTGTAAATCGAGGAAGGCTGTTGCGAAAATCAGTGCTCTCAAATTTTGTGTTCTCATTCATCTTTCCGGTGAGGAATCCCCTGCCTAGCGGGCTGAACGGAACAAAGCCAATGCCGAGTTCTTCGAGTGTTGGCAATATCACTTCTTCAGGACCACGCGTCCAAAGCGAGTATTCACTTTGCAACGCTGTGACTGGTTGCACTGCATGTGCTTTGCGAATAGTTTGTACGCCGGCTTCTGACAGACCGAAATGTTTGACTTTTCCAGCTGCAATCAAATCCTTCACAGCTCCAGCTACATCTTCGATCGGCACATTGGGATCAACACGATGTTGATAGAATAAATCGATGACATCAGTTTTCAATCTCTTCAATGAAGCTTCAGCCACTTCCCTGATATGTTCAGGGCGACTATTGACACCCACTGATTTTCCATTCTGAAGATCGAAGCCAAACTTGGTTGCAATAACTACTTTATCCCGGATAGATTGAAATGCTTCGCCCAGCAATTCTTCATTGACATATGGACCATACGCTTCAGCTGTATCAAAGAAAGTAACTCCTCTTTCCACTGCTATTCGAAGCATGAATATCATGTCCTTCTTATCAGCCGGCTGTCCGTAAGCCATGCTCATGCCCATGCAGCCGAGGCCGATGGTGGAGACTTCGAGGTTGCCGAGTTTGCGTTTTTTAATTTCGTTTTGCATCTGAGTACAACTTGAATGAGGGAGTAAAGTTCACAAGAAAATACTGAATGACTTCTCCTCTCCCCCTTGCCCCCTGTAGGGGGTAAATGAATTTGTTACAAAGATTTTTTAACCCCCTTTAGGGGGCAAGGGGGGAGAAAAGGCTGTAAGTAAAGGCGCTTGATAACAATTCACATAAAAACTTCCTTAACCAAAACGCCCGCCGCCATCACGAGTATAAACCAACCGAATATTTTCTTCATCTGCGCTGGATATAATTTTAAACTCAGTGGAAATCCAATAAAGAGTCCGGTGATCGCAAGCAGGGAAAACAAAAGCAAAAGTTGATAATCGATCATCTCATGCTTTTTCATAAATTCTATTGCGAAGCCACTCAATGAATTAAACGCTATAATAAGTAATGAAGTCCCCACACTCATGCGGATCGGAACATGAGCAAATAAAACTAATGCCGGAATAATAATAAAACCTCCGCCTACACCAAACAATCCTGTGAGTATTCCTGAAACGAGACCAATGGTAAATAATCCGGGAAAATTGATTTGTTTGATTTCTTGTTGGCCCGCTTCCTTCATGCCGGATTTCCGGATCATGCTATAGGCTACAACGATCATGAGTATCGCATACAATACCATGATCAGGATCTCTTTGGTAAGATGAAAGGAAACACCGGAATATATTACGTCGGGTATTTTCGGCATCACATAATTGCGCACAAGGAAAACACTGACGATAGAAGGCAAAGCAAAAATGACGGCGATCCTGATGTCCACTAATTTTTTGCGGATATACGTGGCACAACCAATAGCGCTGGTTAATCCGACCACAAACAAACTATACCCGGTAGCTTCTACCGGGTTGACAAATAAAAGGTAAACCATGATGGGCACGGTGAGAATCGAACCTCCGCTGCCAAAGATGCCTAATGAAATTCCGACCAGCAAAGCACAACCATACCCGATAATTTCCATTCGATGATCTTCTTTGAAAAAAAAGAAATATACAGTATTAAAAAAAGAAGGGGAGAATTCAAATTCATTCTCCCCTGCAATAGGTTTATTGTTGATGTGGAAAGAATCTATCGGGCCGCTTTGATATATCCCCAACCGTCATGTTGTTTCTGAATGATTTCATAGATACCATCCGGAACAGTTCCCACACCGGGTAATAACTGACTTTTATCAATGCCGTTATTTTTCATTGCCACTTCACAGACTCTGAATTTCACATTTTTCATAGCCGCGAATTTTATCACATCAGCGGACACGACAGACTTGCCGCTGGTCACCATCTCCGGGCCTTTAGCATAATAGACCACTTCGATATTGGCATTCGGTGCTGCAGCCGTGATCTCATTGATCCAACGAATGACCATCTGGTGTACCAAAGTATCCTTGCTCGTGACATCAAAGACCACATTGTAAGGTGCAGATTGTGCATGAGCAAATGTGCAGATCAACCAAAGGGTGAGGGTGCTGAACAAAATTCGTTTCATAATAAAATGTGTTTTAGTGTTATCCGGCAAAAATATATTTACACTCATGCTCCTGTGCACGACCAACGGCCCACACGCCTGAAGGAACTACCTGGATACCTGGAATCAGGTTCGCCTTCCAATCAGCCATTACCTCCTCTGGTTTCATATTCATTCCTCCCGCGAGGATTGCACTGTATACTGTCATCGCAGCATTGCAAACGCAGAACATCACACCATCGGCCTGGAGATCAGGAATACCAATAGGAACTGCTCCTACACCCGGAGCCTGAAAATCACCGGGCTTAGTCATGTAAAATGGATTCCTCGTCTTGGTAGCGGTCGCCGCATCGGCAGCCTGAAATGCACCTCCGACATCGTGCGCTTTGAATACATCACCCATATTGTATTTCGCCCAGGTTTTATCATTGAACGCATAGCAAATAGCTTCGTGCCGCAATACTACCACGACGCCACAATCGCTTGTCGGTGATCCAGTAGCACCATTGGTCATCAGGAAAATTCTTGGCCAAACAAAAGGCATGATTTCATTGGGCCGGGTAGCATCGAATATAGCGCGATGTGTACCTTTTACTTTATCAAACCAAATGTCAGCCGGATCCTTATCAACAAGGAGTGGACTTGAAGTTTGCTGTTTGTTTTTAGAACCAGCAATAGTAAAGGAAGATGCGATAGACGCTAAACCAAGCGCAGCTGCACCTGTGCCTATTTCCCGTAAAAATCCTCTTCGCTTTGGAACTGGAGTTACTGTGTTGTCTTTCATGATGTGGAATGTTTGTGATTAAGAGATTTGATTCGTTATCAATACCTAATAAATTTAGGCTAGTTTTTTATGAATTGAAAATTATTTCTTACTGGTTGCAGCGATGATGTCTTTGAATGGACCATACTTGTGTTGTTGTTCAGAATATGAATCAGCGTACGGACCAAAAGGGAAATCAACTGGCTTCTTCGATATATCCGGCCAGTCTGCTTTGAATTTCTTTTCAGGCCGTGGCTGGCTGCAGATATAAGCAGCAATATCCCATGCTTCTTCATCCAGTAGCTTGGGTCGGTCATGTGTACTTTCCTGGAAAGGCATGTTAGATTTTATATATCCCGCGACTCGTGAAAGCCGGTACAATCCAGCAGCTGTGTTATAACTTTTCGGCCCCCATAGCGGTGGATACTGGTAAGTGATGCTGTCCGGATTGAGTTTACCCTGGCCATCTTCACCATGACATCGCACACAAGTAGCTTGAAAAGAAACTTTACCCCTGTCCGGATCAGCTGCACGATCCATCCACGGCAGATCGACAACAGATGCTCCCTTAGGACTGGTATTCTTCGGGACATCTTTTCCAACCCAATTGATATAAGCTACTAAAGCAATCATCTCGCGGCTGTTCTTGTCCAGCTTTTTTCCATTCAGGCTTCGCTCCATGCAATCGTTGATACGTTTCTGAATATCCTCAACTGTTCCGGAACGTGGGCGGAATTTCGGATAGTTTGAATACACTGCACTGTAACTATTGGCAAACAATTTTGTACCCGCATCGAGGTGACAGTTCTGGCAATTCATACCATTCGACATGGGTTTCACTTTGCCATGTGGTCCGAGATAAAAACCTGTATTGGCAACGAGCTCTCTTCCATAGCGGATCAGTTTACCTAAACCTTCGTGGCTTAGATAAGCTGTATCAGGTGCCACCCAGGAGGGTTCGGATGGTATGGTGTCATGAGAAGCAAGTGTAGTTGAATCAGGAGTCCTGATATCATCCTGCTCCACACCTTTGGACCGGGTACATGCCTGGAGGCCTACGAGCAAAAGTGTGAGTGACATCAGGCTTAAATAGGAGAAATGAATTTTAAACTGTTTAGGCATTTGGTGTGATAGAGTTATGGTCAGGGTAATACAACTCGGGGTAAGCGTTATTCAAATTTAAATATACTGGCCTGAACTCATCGGGTAAAATTAAGGAGGCCGATGCTGCTTGCCGGACGGTGGGATGTACCATAATCATGGGGGTATCCTGCCCCATCTCTTCGCACGTACCGGCGAAGAATCACCCCTGTGTGCTGCGCAACCCCGGGGTACATGAAAGTTCTGCCCCTCCAAATTGTTTCAGCAATTTCTCTCCCCTGTGTGATGCGCAACCCCGGGGTACTATAAAAACGAAATGCATAAAGGGCCCCGGGGTTTCCGGAGCGATTTTTTCGCAGAAAATAGCGGAGGAACACAGGGGTGAGAAATTTCGCGAAGCAAGAAATTTCGATGGGGCAGAAATCCTTTTGAGAAATTTCGATGGGGCAGAAATCCTCTGCTAGAAATATCGATGCGGTAGAAAAATAAATAACCAATTCCCCTAATTTTAAAATTCACTTACCAGTTGACATATGAAATATTTTAAGAAAACAATGCACCTAGGTGCAAAACCTTCCACATTCAGAAATGCGGAACATCTAAGGAGAAATCCTACCAGTGCAGAAGAAATCCTTTGGAAGCGGCTCCGGAATAATCAGATCGATGAAACTCATTTTAGAAGGCAACATCCATTTGATCGATATGTGCCGGATTTTTACGCACATTCAGTTAAGCTTGTCATTGAATTAGATGGCAGCATTCACGAAGAAAAGTCAGTAAAATTTACAGATGCAGATCGGGAGCAGAATATTAAGCTTCATGGCTTATTCATCCTACGATATACAAATGAAGAAGTCTACAAGTATGAAGATGATGTTGTAGAAGATGTCCGACAAGTTGTGATCGAGTTGAAAAAGATGAAAAAGACGAAAAGCAAGAAGTAAAGTACCATTTGAGAATTTCTGCCCCATCTCTTCGCACGTACCGGCGAAGAATCACCCCCGTGTGCTGCGCAACCCCGGGGTACTATAAAAACGAAATGCATAAAGGGCCCCGGGGTTTCCGGAGCGATTTTTTCGCAGAAAATAGCGGAGGAACACAGGGGTGAGAAATTTCGCGAAGCAAGAAATTTCGATGGGGCAGAAACCTTAACAGGAAATTTCGATGGGGCAGAAATCCCTAACATGAAATTTTGATTTACATCATTTAAGCATCTTCAACAATCCATTCGGGTCAGGAAGGCGAATGTTACGACCTTGAATTTTAACCAGGCCATCACTCTTTAATTTATTCAACGATCGAACTACAGTTTCTAAAGAAGCTCCAACATATTCAGCTAATTCAGTTCTCGTCATGGTGAAAATACCCGTAGTTGAACCTGACATTCGATATTGTTCGTGAAGAATCAATAAGGCCAGCACTAATCGATTACGGACGGAGTATTGTGAGAAAACTGTCATGCGATTCATCCAGACAGAAAACTCACGCGTCAAAGCGGTGAGGACATGCCTTGCAAAAAAAGAAGATGAGTTCAAGAAGCTTCGGAATGTTTCTCCGGGTATAAGTCTGTAGGTTGAGTCTTCAAGTAATATGCACGATACTGGATGCGCTTCTTCGGCAATCAATTGCCTGTAGCCGATAAGATCAGCATCCGAGTAAACATAGAGCGTCTGTCGCTGACCACCAGGCGTCTGTTGAAATATTTTTGCTTTTCCCGATATCAGCCAAATAACACTGGCGGGAAATCCACCTTGCTTAAACAGTACCTCGCCTCGCTTGCCTTGTATTGGTTCGCCGCTGGAAAGAATCAACTTCAATTCATCCGGTGGCAGATCCGCCAGGATGAATCCGTTTTGGAACAAATAGGGTTTTGTCGCATGTGCAATACTCAGCTTCGAATCACTCATCGCCAGGTAAAGTATGAAATAGAAATAAAAAAAGGCCATCCACTCTACAGGATGACCTTAAAAACCCCTTTTTGATATTGTCTTGAAAATCGCTTCTCTTGTTTTATTTCCAGGGTAGATTATTAACTCTGCGACCTACTTTATAACCCAAGTCTACTGCAGCCTCAGCATCCATGCGGAAGTGAACACCGATCGGAATACGTGAATAAGCATTCTCTTGTCCCATTTCATAGAAACTGTTATAAGTGCGCGGTGTGCCGATGAAGTCAGTGCGATCCTTGTGACATTCGTCCGTCATCACAAAACTATCACCAAACTCTGCCGTCAATACTTCTGTTGCAGCAGCACCAAATGTTCCGTGACCGGAAGGATAAGTTGGAAATTGCGGTGTAAAATATTGACCTGAACCATCCGGACACATGATCGTGTTCCAGGTATCATGGCCCATTACGTTGCGGATATAATCAACCGGACGCAATACATTGAATCTGTACTTCTCTCCCCAGCAACGGATACCGGCATCACACACTGCCATACCAACTTTTGCCTCAACAACAACAGCTTTTGCAAGATTAGCATCTGTTGATTCCAATGCTTCATCTGAAATGGCGATCCAACGACCAGCAGGTGTAAACGTCAATGCAGCACAATCGTCGCTCCAGAATTGTGCGATCCATTTGTCTTCATAGTTCTGACCCTGGCGGATGAGGTTGACTTTGTTTTCAGTCTCTTTAGCCTGTACATAAAATTCACTGCTTTCATCTGTGCTGTAGGGCAAAGGATCTTCACATCGATCATCTACTGTGGCAGCAAACGTGCGGACATCACCCCAATGTGGAAGCAATGCATGACCATAGTTAGGATAAGTAGGCTGCCATAGTCCGGGACCAGATGGTGCCACATAGGAAGGATCGGTGGGATGCAAATAACCTTCATGACCCGCAGCATCTGTTGATGACCAGATGTATACGGCATCAGCAATTGATTTTCCCCACGCCGTTGATGTTTGAAAAAGCTCCGGAGAAATTTCTGATTCGTATTTCTGATTGAAATAATTCTGAAGCGAGATGATTGCAGATACCTGTGCTGCCGGGGCCGTAGGATACAACTTGGTAATAATGGTGGCGTATGCACTGTTCAATGCTGTTGGATAGTGATAATCACCGGCGCCTGTTGCTGTTGGTAAATGCAATTCAGGATAAACATTGCGTAGTGATTTGTACTCCGGCATACCGGGCACTGCAGTTTCATATGCCGCCAGGCCGATGTAACCAAAAGCACGGGCGGAAACCGGAGGCAGATACCCTGGTGTGAAACGTTCAACATCCAGCAGCAATGCATTCCATTTGAGTACAACTTCATTGTCATAAGAAGCGGTAAGTTTTTCTGTTGGCGTTGCTATGTCATCTTTCTGGCAGGCTGTGATGAAGGCCAGCAAGATCATGAAGGCAAAAAGACATTTTGCGTAAGTAAATTTTTTGATCATACGATGTTTTGATTTGAGTGATTGATATAAGGGATTATTCTTAATGAGCTTCGGCAACTGACAATTGTTCAGCATAGTGTTGGCCTGCTTTTTTATCATGACGCTCTACCTGGCTGAGGAATTGAATTTTTTCTTTTTCAAAATTTTGACGCTGTGCATACAGATCGCGGACCTGGTTGGCGAGCATTTCGTCATATTGTCCGGCTTTGTTAACGAGGTCTTGTGTTTGAGCATCCAGTAGTTTGTAGGACATAAACATACGGATGTGATCGGCATTACGGGCTTTGAGGAAGATATCGCGATCAGTGGGTGGAAAATCAGAAGGTAATGCTTTAGCGAGTGCTTCTGTGGTAGCATCCCAAAGACTATCGATGCGGGTATTGAGTTGGATTTGTTTGGCTTCGAGTTGATCTGCCTGTTGCAGGAGCAATGCGGACTGTTTATCCCATTGCCCCTGGGGATCGCAGGCAGATAAAATAAAAAAAGTACCAACTATAAATAATCGAAAATCGGATAAAACAAATGGTTTCATAGTTCAGGGTATGCCAAGGTTTAAGCTGATTCAATCGGGAGATGGATTCAGGTATGTAAAGGTTTGAAATCTTGCCTGGAGAAAGTTTGACAAATGTCAAAGAATGGAAAATTGAGACGTGAGACATAAGCCCTCGGGGGTTGTGAGTCTCACGTCTTATTAACAACGCTATTACAAATTAGACGTGCATTGCATGTTGGGAGACCCTAACTTTGCACTAACGAAGCAGCCGGCTAACCCCAATCCCTAAAGGCTAAAATTTTTCCTAATCACTTTTTAAACCACAAATCATCATGTTAAGGTTACTAACCCTCCTCAGTTTCGTCGCATTCCTTAGTTTTCAGAGCCAGGCCCAGGCCATCAAGTATGACCATACGGTCGATATCATGATGCAAAAGGACATGGCCACCACTCATGCTGCACAAGACGTGTATATAAGTTATGCCAATGGTCAATACAATATTGACTTCTATGTCAATGATGGCAAAAAGGTTCAGCATTACACCACTCACGCTTCCTCTGCGAAATCATTCAATAAAGCAGACTACAAATGGGAGACAGCTACCAAAGCCGCGATCAAGCTTTATAACACCACTTCAACTGATCATCTGACCATGACCGTTTGGCAGGATCCAAAAGGGGCGATGATCCAGGTGGATAAGATGTAAATAAAATATGTTGAATGTTGAATGTTGAGTGTTGAGTGTTGAGTGTTGAGCGTCGGTTGACTGACGTTCTGGTGTCATCAAAGCTGCGCTTTGCGAAAGTTGTCATTAACTCGAATATTACGCAAAGCACAGCTTTGAAATCACACAAACGTCGGTTAACCGACGCTTAACGCATAAGTTATTTTAAAAAAAAATAACCCTTAAAAAATTTACTGTATTATCTTTTGAACGAAAAAGGAATCCTATTCGCTCAAATGAATACAGCCACACTCTCCACTACTAAATACCGAATTGATTCCATCGACATTCTTCGTGGCATCGTGATGATCATCATGGCGCTGGATCATGTCCGTGATTATATCCACATCGGGGCCAACCTGGATGATCCGCTCAACCTGGCAACGACCACACCGTTGTTGTTTTTTACGAGATGGATCACACACTTTTGTGCACCAGTGTTTGTTTTTCTTTCGGGCACATCGGTTTATCTGCAAAGTCTTCGTAAGACAAAGAAGGAATTAAGTGGCTTTCTCATCAAGAGAGGTTTGTGGCTAATCGTGGTAGAGTTTGCGATTGTTACCTTCGGCTGGTCCTTCAATCCTGCGTACAATTTTCTATTCTTCCAGGTGATCTGGGCGATCGCTATCAGCATGATCATATTAGGCGTGGTGATTTATCTTCCACTCCCTGTCATTTTAGTATTAGGTTTAGCTATTGTAGTTGGACATGATATGCTGGACTTTTCTGAAGTTGCCGCAAGTTATCATCACTCTTTTATTTTAGATCTGTTGCATAGTGGAAGATTTAGTGTGTATCCATATTTACCTAATCATGTGGCGGTGATCATCTATCCTTTTTTACCATGGACAGGACTGATGATAATTGGTTATTGCGCAGGCGTTTGGTTTTCAAATTCAGTTTCCATACAGCAACGCAGAAAAAATCTGCTATTGACCGGTATGGGATTGATTTTGTTTTTCGTGATCATGCGATTTATCAATGTATATGGCGACCCGGTTCCCTGGAGTGTGCAGAAGAATGGCCTCTTTACTTTTTTCTCATTTATCAATGTCAATAAGTATCCTCCTTCTCTTCTATATCTCTGCATCACGATAGGACCTGCACTGCTATTACTGGCTTATGTAGAAAAAGTCAAAAACCGTTTTACTCAAGTCACCAGCACGTATGGACGAGTAGCACTCTTCTATTATGTCGTGCATATTTACCTGGTGCATCTTATTTCCGCCATATTCTTTCTTACACGCGGGCATTCATTCTTCCAATCTTCCATCGCGACAGGAAAATTTCCTTTTTACTTTATTGCTCCTGGTGAAGGATATGGCCTCGGGATGGTTTATGCTGTGTGGATCTGTGTTGTCCTGGCATTGTATCCTTTGTGTGAGATGTACGATCGGTATAAAATGACACACAAAGAGAAGTGGTGGTTGAGCTATTTGTAAAATGACCACGGCCCATCCTCTGTCGTCAGTGATCCTTATTCTTCCATCTTAAGCGAATCTTAAGTCTTCCTTTAGCCTATTTACATCCGGTGAGGCGAACCTTTGCATGACTAAACAATAAAGACATGTTATCCGCAACACACATTCATGCTATGGTGATTCACTTTCCAATCGCACTCCTGATGGCAGGATTTTTATCGGAAGTAATTGCCTTGATCAGTAAAAAAGAATTTTATAAAAAGACAGCCGTCTATCTGTTACTCCTGGGTGCCTTAGGTGCCGGGGCCGCTTATCTCAGCGGAAGCTATGCCGGCGAAGGAATAGAAGAAGGTCCGCTGGAAAATCCTATGGAGTTACATGAAACCGCAGCCCTCATCACCTTGTGGCTTGCTATCGTTACCGCTATGTTCAATGTGATACTTTACTTTTTCAAGAATAAAAGTAGATGGACGAAGTGGGCAAGTGCCCTTTTATTTACTACTTTAATTGGTTCAGTCGCTTATACAGGGTATTTAGGGGGACAACTGGTATACTCACATGGCGCCGGTGTGGAGCTAGGTCTTCCGGGCCTGACTACTGAAGCGGATGATTGATAGGCGCAAGGTCTATCTTTGACTGGATAAAGCAAGCTTGCAGAAATGAGAATACTCGTGGTAGAAGATGAAACCGCTATTGCCAATTTTATCCGCCAGGGATTGGAAGAGGAAGGATTTGCCGTTGACCTGGCAGAAAATGGTAAACAAGGATTGCAGCTGGCGCTGGACAATATCGAGGAGTATGATTTGATATTACTGGACTGGATGTTACCTGGAATGAATGGAATAGAAATTTGCCGCAACATCAGGTTGACAAACACAACAGTTCCCATTGTGTTTCTTACCGCCCGGGATACTGTGGATGATGCCGTGTTTGGTTTAGAGTCCGGAGCCAATGATTATATCCGCAAGCCTTTTTCCTTTGAAGAATTACTGGCCCGCATCCGGGTGTTACTGCGCACCAAGGAAAATGAAATGCTGGTTTTTTCTGCGAAGAATGTTGAGCTCAATATTGACAAACATACGGTGACCAGGAAAAGCAAAATGGTCGACCTCACCAACAAGGAGTTTTCGTTGCTTGAACTTCTTTTGCGCAATAAAGGAAAAGTGTGTCGTCGCACCCGCATCATTGAAAAAGTATGGGACATACATTTTGATCATGATCATTCCGTCATTGATGTCTATATCAATGCGTTGCGCAAAAAGCTGGATGAACCAGGAGAACCATCGCTCATCACTACCGTACGCGGGGTCGGTTATAAAATTGAATCCGAGGAATGAACCTGAGATTCAAAACCAGGATTGCTTTATTTAATACTCTTGCCGTGGCAATGACCACGGCTTTAGTGTTTGCAGTGATCTATTATGTGGTCAACAAAACGTCATTCGCCCACCTTGATGAAGATATTTTGATAGAAAAAAAAGAGGTCTTCAACAACCTGGATTGGCACCAGGATACGATCCTCATCCATAAATTGCCGGAATGGGATGAAGCAGAGCACAACAAAGTAGAAGTGAATCCGACGTTCCTTCAAATTGTAGACACCAAAGGCAACGTTGTTTTCCATTCTTCCAATTTATTAAAAGATCTTTTTCTGTTCAACCCCAATATTGAAGAAGAAACTTTTTATAACAGCGAAATCAATCATCAAAGAATCCGGCTGGGGCAATTTCCCGTAAAAAACAATGCCGGTAAAATTATTGGTCAGCTCACTATTGCCATTTCGCAACAGGAATCCTATATCATATTGCAGAATTTGCTGTGGGTACTGCTTTTAAGTTTTCCATTTGTTTTGGTTGCGCAGTTCCTGGTCTCAAGGCTTGCGGCGGCTAAGGCAATTCAACCTGTCAATCAATTGATCAGAACGGCCTCGGGTATCAGTGATTCCAACATAGAGACAAGATTACAATTACCCGAACGAAAGGATGAATTGTACGACCTGACGCGAACGATCAATGAATTGCTGGCCCGTATCGATCATAGCATGCATCAGCAAAAACAATTTACCAGCGATGCCTCGCACGAAATACGAACCCCCCTCGCTGCCATACGCGGCATGCTGGAAGTGCTGGTGCGCAAGCCCCGTGAGCCTAAAGTCTATGAGGAAAAGATCGCCGATATCATCGTACAGGTGGACCGTTTGAATTACCTGCTTGACCAGTTGTTGCAACTCGCGAGAATTGAATCGGGTGTGCATATTGCCAAAAAGGAAAATATTTTGTTGGCGAAGATGACAGCTTCACTCGTGGAGAAATGGAAGGAAATAGCTATGGCAAAACGGATCACCCTGGATATTGCGATTTCAGATGATGTGCTAATACACACGGATAAGATTTTCCTTGAGCTCATTTTGAATAACCTGGTAAGTAATGCCATCAAGTATGGCAAAGAAAACGGTCATGTCCGGTTAACCTGGAATGCTGCTAACAAAACAATGACTGTACAGGATGATGGCATAGGAATCTCTGCTGAAGATCTCACCCAAATTTATAATCGCTTTTACAGGGCGGATTCTTCCCGGAGCTCTTCAGTAAAAGGAAGCGGTTTAGGGCTTTCCATTGTCAAAAAACTTTGCGACCTGCTCAATATTGTTCTTTCTGCAGCGAGCAGCCCCGAAGTGGGCAGCACTTTTATACTAAAATTTCCACAGTAAGATTCTTAAGTCAATTTTAAGACAAATCCAAGGTGGCTTGAATGATGCCTCCTGCACCTTTGCATCGTTAATAGGATTTAATTCATTTATTAAAACAAGGCCATGAAAAAGATATTTATAGTGCTCATGCTCGCCACTGCTTTCCTGATTGTTGTCTTCCAATCCTGCACAGGCAGTGCGCATGCGAATAACGAAATGCAAAAACCGAATACTGAATCAGTCGCTGCCAATTCGGAATCCCAGGAAGGAGTTGTCATGTCCGGCACCAAACCAGCGGAAGTCTCGGAAATGGAGTCCAATGAAAATTCAGTATCCGGTATCCCGGGAGGTAAGGACCTCAAAACCACCAACTACGAGGACATGCAGCAGGCCTACATAGGCGAAATGACGGCCAGTGCAAAGTATGCATCCTACAGTAAAAAAGCTGCAGCAGAAGGGTATCCTCAAATAGCAATGCTTTTTAAGGCTACCTCGACAGCTGAATTGATTCATGCCAATAATCACAAAGCAGTATTGGATGAAGCAGGAATATCCGTGCCTTACAATATTCCTGAGTTTATGGTAAAATCAACAGTTGACAATCTAAAAGATGCCCTCGGGGGTGAGAGTTATGAGATCACCACCATGTACCCGGCATTTATAAGAAATGCAAGTGAGTCAGGCTATCAAATGTCACAGGTGAGTTTAGTGTATGCCTACAAGACAGAATTAAAACATAAAGTGTTCTATGAAAAAGCACTGGCAGCACTTCAGAACAAAAATGTTCAGGCCTTGCCTTTGGTTTATTATGTGTGCCCTACCTGTGGAAATACTTATGATGTATTTCCTCCTAAACGCTGTGGCATTTCGATGACCAGTTCGGAGAAATTCATTACGATTTCCGACGTGACTTCATAAACCGGGAAGAATAACAAGTCATTGATTTTTACAATAAAGGCCGAGCTCCGGATTGATCTGGAGCTCTTTCCTTTGGACTTCTGTTCAGGTTTATATCCTAATTGTAAACCCTTTGCCTCTTTTGCACTGAATCATATCATCCCCTGATCCCCATCATTGCCCTTACTCGCATTTCAATTGAATATTACAAGGATAGAAAGGCTAATTGGCCCAATTAAAAGTTATTAATCAACTTAATATACTCAACCATGAAATCATTTAAATTCTTCATATCGCTTTTCGTGATTTCATTGCTTTACATTTCTTGTGAGCAGGAAGATCCTTATCCCACTGATATTTCCAATCTTATTATTGGCAATTGGACAGTTAGCTCTTTCATCAAAAGCAATGACGAGATCGCTAACCAGTTTGCAGGATATACTTTTTATTGCACCAATAATGGCGGCATGTCCATCCAGGGCAATGGTAAAAATTATAATTGCAATTGGGAGCACATGAACAACAATGATTCCACCTATCATTTTCAAGTCATGGGATGCGGACCGAATTCAGTTCTGTTGGAATGTGTGGATGACTGGGATTTGATGGATCATGATAGTCTGCATTGCTATTTTACCAGTCATGATCCGGAGCATCATAGGTCGATGGTTTGGGATAGGAAGAATTAACTTTTCCCCCTAGCCCTAATTTCTTCTCCCCCCTAGCCCCCTATGGTGGGAAATGGGTTTCCTGCAATGATTCTTTTTATCCCCTTCAGGGGGCTAGGGGGAGAAGTAATTTCGGCTAGGGGGAGAGTGTGCCAATTACATTTCATTAAGCTTTCCCCTCCTCCCTCTTCCCAGCAGATGGCTTACCTTTATTGGGCTTAAGCGCCAAAGCCAGCTGCACCCTTATGAAATATTTACTCCTGATTTTTGCTTTTCTTTTCGC
>Ga0207656_10000305_pt1 | contig 16997 bp, 15 predicted proteins | sample KBSCornC12_FD_184297 | JGI IMG/M metagenome (GOLD analysis project Ga0207656, IMG submission 184297) | Corn rhizosphere microbial communities from Kellogg Biological Station, Michigan, USA - KBS Corn C1-2 (SPAdes) (version 2) | ecosystem: Host-associated > Plants > Roots > Rhizosphere > Soil ...
CTTGCGGAAGCCTTCGGCGCCGAGCAAGGTGTGGATCATGCCGACCACTTCCGAGCCCTTTTCGTACACGGTCAGGGTGTAGAAGTTGGAGATCTCGATGAAGCTGTCCGGGCGCACCGCGTGGGCCATCGGACCGGCGTCTTCGGCGAACTGATGGGTACGCAGGTACGCCACGTCCTGGATGCGCTTGACCGTGGCGGAGTTCATGTCGGCGGAGAATTGCGAGTCACGGTAAACGGTGAAGCCTTCCTTGAGCGACAGCTGGAACCAGTCGCGGCAGGTCACGCGGTTGCCCGACCAGTTATGGAAGTATTCATGGGCAACGATCGCCTCGACCCGCTGGTGCGCGGCGTCGGTGGCAGTTTCGGCACGGGCCAGCACGGCGCTGGAGTTGAAGATGTTGAGGCCCTTGTTTTCCATGGCGCCCATGTTGAAATCGTTCACCGCGACGATCATGAAGATGTCGAGGTCGTACTCACGGCCATAGGTTTCTTCGTCCCAGCGCATGGACTTTTTCAGGCTGGTCATGGCGTGCTGGCACTTGTCGATGTTTTCCGGCTCGACGTAGATGCGCAGCGCCACGGTGCGGTCGGTCATGGTGGTGAAGGTATCTTCGACACACCACAGGTCGCCGGCCACCAGGGCGAACAGATAAGCCGGTTTCTTGAACGGATCTTCCCAGGTTGCCCAATGGCGGCCGTCCTCACCCGGACCGCTGGCGATCGGGTTGCCGTTGGACAGCAGAATCGGGTAGCGGTGCTGCTCGGCGATCACCGTGGTGGTGAAGGTGCTCATCACATCCGGGCGATCGAGGTAATAGGTGATCTTGCGAAAGCCCTCGGCCTCGCACTGGGTGCAGAACATGCTGCCGGACTTGTACAGGCCTTCCAGGGCAGTGTTGGTTTCCGGATGGATTTTTACCGTGGTATCCAGGGTAAACGTCGCGCTTTGCGGATGCACCGTCAGGTGGCTGTCGGTCAGCTCGTAGTCATCAGCGCTCAGTGCCTGATCGGCCAGGTTCACGCTCAACAGCTCCAGCTGCTGGCCGTCCAGCACCAACGGCGGCAAACCGGCGCCGCGCTCGGGATTGCGGCGCATCACCAGTTGCGCGTGGACCAGGCTGTGGTCCTCGAACAACTCGAAGGTCAGGTGGGTCTCGTCGATCAGGTAGTCCGGCGCCTGATAGTCCTTGAGGTAAATCATCTTCGGTTGTTCGGTGCGCATGGGTGGCATCCTTCTACTGATGCACGGCGAGCTGGTAGGCCGTGTACTTACGAATATTGATCACGCCGGTATCGAAGATCAGGTACTGGCCCTTGATCCCCAGCAGCGTGCCTTCGGCAATCGGGTTCTTGTCCAGGTTGAAGCTGACGATCTTCGCCGGATACTGCTCCACCGGGTAGCGGATTTCGAGCGGCTCGATGTCGGTGACCGGTTGGATGGCCTGCAGGCCAAAGCGTTCCTGCAAACCCAGCAGGCCGTCAGCACAGGCGGCGAACAGATGGTCACGCACCTGCTTGAGGTCGACGGACTGGGCGTCGCCCTTGAGCAGCGCACGCCAGTTGGTCTTGTCGGCCACTTGGCTGCGGAACAGGTCTTCGACAAAACCGGACTGCTGGCGGGTAGCCACGCGCATGATCGGCAGCGCCTGGCTCGCGCCCTGGTCGAGCCAGCGTGTCGGCAACTGGGTGGCACGGGTGATGCCGACCTTGATGCCTGACGAGTTCGCCAGGTACACCACATGGTCGGTCATGCAGAATTTCTCGCCCCAGCCTGGATCGCGGCAGGTGCCGGCGTCGTAATGGCAACGCTCGGGGCTCATGATGCACAGGTCACACTGGGCCAGCTTTGTCATGCACGGGTAGCAATACCCCTGGCTGAAGCTGGTCTTGGTCTTGCGGCCGCAATGGCTGCAATGGATGGCACCGAGGTATTCCAGGCGCACGTGGGTGCCGATCAACGGGTTGACCGGCACCTCGGCACTTCCTAAGCGAAACGCGTATTGAACGGTCGGCTCACCGAGTTGCGCCGACATCTTGCTGACTGCACCGCGACCGATTTCAATCAATGGATCGCATCCGACTTGAACAGGATGTTCGGCACGGTGGTCGACTTCGACTGGCATTCCTGCGGGCCCATGTAGCCGGTGCGCTGGTCTTCCGGCAGGTTCTGGATTTCCCAGGCAATCACCGCCTGCAACGACAGCTCACGCTGTTCAGCAGTGAGCTTGCGGCCATCGGACCACTTGCCGATTTCCACGGCGAGCTTGAGGCTCTCGTAGATATCCGGGGTGATGTTTTCGATCATTTCAGCAAAAGAGGACATGAGGCTCTTCCTTATCAAATAGACGATTTGCGACGGCTGTACAGCCCGCCCAGCAAACCTGTCAGGCAACCGATGACCAAGCCGCCGACATGGGCCGCGTTGGCGATTTCGCCGAAACCGATCATCGAGACCAGCCCCGACAGGCAGAGCAGCAGCCAGACCAGCATCATCACCAGTACCCCACGGGGCAGGCGATAGGCCGGGTTGGGCGACAGCAGTTGAAAAATCCAGCAATGCCCGAGCAGGCCATACAACACGCCGGACAACCCACCGAACAGACCGGGGCCACCATAAGCGTATTGAGCGTAGTTGGAGACCAGGCTGAACAACAGGGTCAGGCCCAGCAAGTTGATACTGCCCTGGCGCGCCTCTATCCGCCGGCCCAACTCCCAGTACCACATGCCATTCATGGCCAGGTGCAGGATGCCGAAGTGGATCAGCATCGGCGTGACCAACCGCCACCACTGCCCCGCCGCCAGACTGTCGGCCAGCGGCGTGAACTGGATGTACTCGCCGATAATGCGAAACTGCAGGAATGTCAGCCAGCTCATGGCTTTCAGGTTTTCACCGAGCAAGGTCGCCGCGCCGACGATGATGCTTGCCAGCAACACCAGTGCGGTCAATGGGCTGTGCCGCAGTTGCTGGACAAATCCAGGGCGCCTGGTCGCTGCCTGTTCGGGAATATCCAGTTGCCGGTCCGGGTCACCGGCGGGAAAGCGCTGGTACAGCACGCGCACGTCGTCGCTGATGGTCTCGGGCACCCATAACACTTGCTCCCCGGCCTCTTCACTGACGCGATGGGGCACCTGCATGCGGTGCAGCAGTTGGATAAAGCCGCCCAGGTCCACACTCAGTGGCAGGCGCAATACGGCCACAGTACTCATTGGATGACCTCGGGCCGCTCAACGTCGACCCAGACGAATTTATTCGGGTCCAGCCGCGTTTCCTGATCCAGGCGGTACGCCACCAGCTTGCCGTACAGCACCGCGCTGTAGTCCAGGCAGGCCAGGTTCGGGCGGATCGGCGCCGGTTTGCCGCTGCGCCAGTAGTGCCCGACGAACAACAACGGTTCGTCGACGCCGTAGCGCAGCAGGGAATTCTTTTCGGTGGACGACAACGGTGTACGCGCCACCGGCTCGGGCAGTGCATCGGGCTGGAACACGATATCGCCGTAGGTCTTGGGGTCGTCTTCCCAGAACTTGGTGCGGAAGAACGAGCGCGTCAGGCCATCGCCACCGGTCAACGTGAGGCCGTCCGGCAAACGCATGTCGGTGCCGCGCAACAGGCGGTCGAACGCATTGCAGGCAAAACTGCCTGGCACGGCGGCGGCCTGCAGGAAGTGCTGGTCGATGCAGCCGTCCGGGAAGGTGCCACGCAGCGGCTGGATAAAGCCATCATCCCAGCACGCATGCACCACGCGGAAGCGCCCGGCATCGACAAACAGCGGCATGTCGTAGAACCAGCCGAGGAAATCGTGCCAGTCGGCCGGGTGATGTTCGAACTGGGTCAGGGTCTCGTGGATCAACCGCGCATGCCGTGGGTTGTGCTCACGCACGAACTGCCTGCCACTGCCCGGCGGTGCCGGTGTGGTCCAGCCCAGGGCGTTGAACTCGTGGTTGCCCATGATGCACAGCGCCTGGCCGGCCTCGGTCATGTCGTGGACGATATGCAGCGCCTCGCGGATGCGCGGGCCACGGTCGATGATATCGCCGAGGAACACCGCCATACGCGTTGGATGGCGCCAGGTGCCGCCCTGCTTGTGGTAGCCCAACAGGTCGAGCAAGTGCTCAAGGGTATGGGCGCAACCGTGCACGTCACCAATCAGGTCGTAGCTACGCGCGGGATCGAGCATCAGTCGCCTCCACCCCCCAAGCGGCTGCCCCAGCCCAGCTTGGTGCGGCACACTTCGTAGTAGTTGTGGTCCAGCGGGTGGATCAACCGCAACTTCTGTGCCTTCTTGCTCACGGTGATGGTGTCACCGGGGGCGCAGGTGAAATGGTTCTGCCCGTCACACGAGACCTGCGGGTAGATCTGCATATCTTTGGACACCACGATTTTCAGTTCACTGTTGCCGTCGACCACAATCGGCCGGCTCGACAACATATGGGGATACATCGGCACGATCACAATGGCATCCAGCTTGGGATGCATGATCGGGCCACCCGCCGACAGCGCGTAGGCGGTGGAGCCGGTAGGCGTGGCAACGATCAGGCCGTCGGCCTTCTGGCTGCACACGAACTGACCGTCGATATACAGTTCGAACTCGATCATCCGCGTGGACTTGCCGGGGTGCAGCACCACGTCATTGAGCGCATCGCCCTGGCCGATGGCTTCGCCGTGGCGGCGCACTTCTGCCTGCAGCAGGAAGCGGTTCTCCACCAGGTAATGACCGTCGAGCACCTTGGCCACTTCGACTTCCAGCTCATCCGGGCGGATATCGGTGAGGAACCCCAGGCTGCCCCGGTTGATCCCCAGCACCGGCACGTTATGTCGCGCCAGGGCACGGGCCGCGCCGAGCAGGCTGCCGTCGCCGCCGACCACGATGACCATGTCGCAGACTTCACCGAGCATCTTGCGCGACGAGGTCTGCAGGCCGTGGCCCGGCAGGATTTCAGCGATGGTGTCTTCGAGGATCACATGCAGGTGACGCTCCAGCAGGAATTTTTTCAGCCGGCGGACGGTGTCCAACACCTGGGTACTGCCCAGGCGACCGATAATGCCGATATTGCGAAATTGCTCCATGGGGCTCCTGCGGGATGTGGAGTGTGGCAAAAAAGAACGATTATGGGCGAAAGGCCGTCTCAGGCAAAATCCTTTGTCGCCGTGAAGCCTTGATGACAACGGTTCTCAGCCACCTTCAGCGCAGTTAAAAGGCTATGCTCGGACCATGACTGTGTTCCCCGATCTGCACAACCTGCCCCGCCAGCTGCGCCACCCTGAGGTGCGCGACCTGGCGTGGGTGATGCTCGCCCCGCCGATGCTCGCGCAAACGCCATGGCCGCAACGTCACCCGCTGGCCGGCAGCGACTGGGTGCAGGCGCCGCATCTGCTGGAACGCTGGCTACGCCAACTGGACCAGGACAGCAGCGCCTTGCAGCAGTGGCTGAGCCTGTCACGTACGCGTCGCCTGGGCCTGTATTACGAACGCCTGTGGCAGTTTGCGGTGCAGCATGCGCCGGGCGTGGAATTGCTGGCCGCCAACCTGCCGATCCGCCGTGCCGGGCACACCCTCGGCGAGCTGGACATGTTGCTGCGCGACCGCGATGGCGTGCATCACCTGGAACTGGCGATCAAGCTGTATCTGGGCCCGCAGGACGGTAATGGCCAGGACACTGCGCAATGGCTCGGCCCGGGCTGTCATGATCGACTGGACCGCAAGCTGGCGCATCTGGCCCAACATCAGTTGCCGATATCGGCGCGAGAGGAGAGCCGTGAAGTGCTGGCCGCGTTGGATGTGCAGCAGTTTGATGCGCATTTGTGGCTGGGCGGCTACCTGCTCTACCCCTGGCCCGGCCAGGCTATGGCTCCCAGTGGCGCGCATCCGCAGCATTTGCGTGGGCGCTGGTTGCATCAGCGTGACTGGCAGGCGTTTGTCAGCCTCAGCCAACCGGGCCGTTGGCAGCCCCTGCCCCGGCATGCCTGGCTGGCGCCGGCGCACTACCCCACGGAAGAAGTGTGGAGCGAACAACAGATGCACGGCTGGCTGGCCGAGCTGGACCCGATGGCTCCGGCGCAGCTGCTGGTGCGGCTGGTACAGGTGGGTGAGGATTGGGAGGAAGCCGAGCGGCTGGTACAGGTGGGTGAGGATTGGGAGGAAGCCGAGCGGTTGTTTCTGGTGGCGGATCTTTGGCCGAATGTGCCGGGGGCGGGCTGAGGTTTTGTCGTGAATGTCAGGGCCTCATCGGGGGCAAGCCCCCTCCCACAGGGGAATGCATTCCCAATGTGGGAGGGGGCCTGCCCCCGATAGCGGTTGCCCAGGCACTACAGCTGATCGATATGCCGATACTCCAACTGCAACCTCATTGCCAACAGCTGGGACCGACCTAGCCTGATCGGCCCACGCTCGATATCCACCAGCAGGCCCGGGCACTCCAACAGCGGCAGCCCATTAATGTCCTTGAGGCGCCCGTCGGTAATCACCAGCAGCCGCTGCTGTTCGGCCGGATACCGTTTGCGCCGCACCGTCAACCAGTCCCCCGCCTCGGTGAGTGCCGCCAGCAATGGCGTACCGCCGCCCGCGCCCAACTGTTCCAGCCAACCCGCCAAGCCCTTGGCCGCTTTCAACCCCTGCACCTGCCACTTCGGCGCCTGCCCGCTGGCCGTCAACAGTGCCATGCGCGACCGCTGGCGGTAGGCGTCGTCAAACAACTGCGCCAACAAGCCCTTGGCGTCGGAGAGCGCTCGATGTCGTCGGGTGGACGCCGACGCATCGACAATCACCAACCACAGCTCATGGGCCGCACGACTGCGCAGGTGAAACAGCAAGTCCTCTCGCGTTTGCGGCCGACCGCCGAGCAAGGTGCCCGGCCAGTTGATCGCGCCCTGCTTCGCGCTGCGAGCCTTGCCTTGCCTGCCGTTGCCTAGTCGCCCTGCCTTGGGTCGCGCATCCGCCCCCGTGTCAGGTCGAGGGCGAATGCCTAGGGCTTTTTTGGCCAGGCGGGCACTTCTCGGCGTGCGCCAGTGGGCAGCGCCGGTGCGGGCATATCGCCCCATTGGCCTTGACCGGGCGAGGTGTCGGAGGGTTTCTGCGACGGCCCTTCGCTCGGCGGGCTGGCCGGTGGAGGAGACTGTTCCTGACGGCGATGGCGAAGAGCGAATTCAGCAACCGCTTGGATATCTTCCTCGGCAATGGCACTGGCTCCCCGCCAAGCGGCATGAGCCCTGGCACCGCGCAACCAGACAAGGTCCGCACGCAGGCCATCGACCCCCGCCGCAAAGCAGCGCTCGGTGATCTGCGCCAGTGCAAGGTCGTCCAGTGCAATGCTGTCGAGCCGCGCCCGTGCCTGGGTGCAGCGCTCGCGCAATGCCGCTTGTGGCACATCCCACTGGGCGCAAAAGGCAACAGGGTCGCTGTCGAAATCCAGGCGACGCCGGATGATCTGCCCACGCTCGGCCGGCAAGGTCTGCCCGCTCAAGGCCACATTGAAACCGAAGCGATCGAGCAGTTGCGGGCGCAACTCGCCCTCCTCCGGGTTCATGGTGCCGATCAGCACGAAGCGCGCCGAATGGCGATGGGAAATGCCATCGCGCTCGATCAGGTTGGTGCCGCTGGCGGCCACATCCAGCAGCAGGTCCACCAGATGGTCGGGCAGCAAATTGACTTCATCGACGTACAGCACGCCACCGTCGGCCTTGGCCAATACACCGGGGGAGAATTGCGCCCGGCCTTCGCCCAATGCGGCGTCCAGGTCCAGCGTGCCGACCAGGCGCTCTTCAGTGGCGCCCAAGGGCAAGGTCACGAACTGACCACTGGCCAGCAGGTCGGCCAGACCCCGCGCCAGGGTGGACTTGGCCATGCCGCGCGGGCCTTCGATCAGCACACCGCCAATCTTCGGGTCGATAGCGGTCAGGCACAGCGCCAGTTTCAGGTCATCGGCGCCGACCACGGCGGACAGCGGGAAATGGGGAATATCAGTCATCAGCTGTCTTCTTCTATATCCAGCAACAGGTTTTCCAACGCCTCGCGGTATGCCCCCGGTTCCTGCCACATGCCACGCTGCTGGGCTTCCAGCATGCGCTCGGTCATGTCGCGCAGTGCATCGGGGTTGTGCTGTTGCACAAAGGCCCGGGTGTCGGGGTCGAGCAAGTAGGCGTCGGCCAACAGTGCGTATTGGTGATCGTCAATCAGTGCGGTGGTGGCGTCGAAGGCGAACAGATTGTCCACCGTCGCGGCCATTTCAAACGCACCTTTATAGCCATGGCGCTTCACGCCTTCGATCCACTTGGGGTTGGCGGCGCGGGAACGGATCACCCGGTTCAGCTCTTCCTTCAACGTGCGGATCTTCGGCAGGTCAGGCTGGCTATGATCACCGTGGTAGCTGGCGGCCTTGTCGCCGCTCAGGGTTTCCACGGCAGCGAGCATGCCACCCTGGAATTGGTAGTAATCGTTGGAATCGAGCAGGTCGTGCTCGCGGTTGTCCTGGTTCTGCAAAACGGCCTGCACCTGGCTCAGGCGCTGGGCGAATTGCCCGCGGGCGGCAGTACCTTCGTCGGAACCGCCATAGGCGTAGCCGCCCCAGTTCAGGTAAACCTCGGCCAAGTCTTCACGGCTTTGCCAGAGACGCCCGTCGATCGCGCCCTGCACACCGGCACCATACGCGCCGGGCTTGGCACCGAAGATGCGCCAGCCGGCCTGTTTTGCCGCGGCCTCTGCGTCCAGGCCCGAAGCCAGCAACGCTTCACGCTCACTGCGCACCTTGGCGGCCAGGGGGTTCAGCTCGTCCGGTTCGTCCAGCGCAGCCACCGCCTGCACCGCCGCATCGAACAGGCGGATCAGGTTGGCAAAGGCATCCCGGAAGAAACCGGACACGCGCAACGTCACATCAACACGCGGACGATCCAGCAGGCTGACGGGCAGGATTTCAAAGTCATCCACGCGCTGGCTGCCCGTCGCCCATACAGGGCGCACGCCCATCAGCGCCATGGCCTGGGCGATGTCATCGCCGCCGGTGCGCATGGTCGCGGTCCCCCAAACCGACAAGCCGAGTTGGCGCAGGTGGTCGCCATGGTCTTGCAGGTGCCGCTCCAGAATCAGGTTGGCGGATTGGAAACCGATGCGCCAGGCGGTGGTGGTAGGCAGGTTGCGCACATCGACGGTGAAGAAGTTGCGCCCGGTCGGCAACACATCCAAACGCCCACGACTCGGCGCACCACTGGGGCCAGCGGGCACGAAACGGCCGCTCAAGGCATCCAGCAAACCGCGCATTTCTGCCGGGCCACAGGCATCCAGCCGAGGTGCCACGACAATACGCAGGCTTTCGATTACGGCCTTCACGTCCTCCCAACCGGGCTCTTCCAATTGCTCAAGCGGTCCTTCCAGGGCTTGCTCGATCAATCGCGCCGCGTAAAGCTCCAAGCGTTCACGGGTATCGCCGGCGGTACGCCACAACTGCCCGTCGATCTTCTGTAGCACCAGCGGCCGGCGTCCAGTCCAGGGTTCGGCCAGGGCGCAGTCCAGCGGGTCGAAGCCCAGCTCGAAGGCCTTGGCCAGCACGCGCAGCAAGCTCGACTGCGGGCCACGGCCATCGCCACGCGGGATGCGCAGCAGCGCCAGCAAGGTATCGATACGCAGGCGACCCTCGGGTGACTCGCCAAAAATATGCAGGCCGTCGCGGATCTGCGATTCCTTCAAGTCGCACAGGTAGGTGTCCAGGCGCGGCAACCACACGGCGGCATCGGCGTCGCTCTCCAGCTCAAGCTCCTGGTCGATGCGGGTTTCGCGCACCAGCTTGAGAATGTCCTTCTGCAGCTCCAGGGCGCGGCGCGGATCGAGCAACTGCGCTTCGTAATATTCGTCCGCCAGCAGCTCCAGGTTACGCAGCGGGCCGTAGGTTTCGGCACGGGTCAGCGGCGGCATCAGGTGGTCGATGATGACTGCCTGGGTGCGCCGCTTGGCCTGGGCGCCCTCGCCCGGGTCATTGACAATAAACGGATATATATTCGGCAGCGGCCCCAACAACGCATCGGGCCAGCAGTTTTCCGACAGGCCCACGCCCTTGCCCGGCAGCCACTCCAGGTTGCCGTGCTTGCCCACATGGATCACGCCGTGGGCGCCGTAGGTGTGGCGCAGCCAGAAGTAGAACGCCAGGTAAGCGTGGGGCGGCACCAGGTCCGGGTCGTGGTACACGGCGCTGGCGTCCACTTGATAACCCCGCGCCGGCTGGATGCCGATAAACGTCAGGCCCAGGCGCAGGCCGGCGATCATCAGGCGACCGTCGCGGCACATCGGATCGTTCTGCGGCGCGCCCCAGCGCTCCAGCACTGCCTGGCGATTGGCTTCGGGCAGGCACTGGAACATCGCCTCGTACTCGTCCAGGCCCAGGCTTTGATGGCAAGGGCGCAAGTCGAGGCTGTGCAGGTCGTTGGTGACGCCGCCGAGCAACTCGTGGATCAACGCCGTGCCGCTGTCCGGCAATACGTCCGGCAGCGGATAGCCTTCGGCTTGCAAGGCACGCAGGATGTTCAGCGCCGCCGCCGGTGTATCCAGGCCCACGCCGTTGCCGATGCGACCGTCGCGGGTCGGGTAGTTGGCGAGGATCAGCGCAATGCGTTTCTCCGCATTCGGCACCCTCGCCAACTCGACCCAACGCCGCGCCAGCTCGGCGACAAAATCCATGCGTTCCGGCGCAGCGCGGTAGCACACCACGTCCGACTGGCTGCGTTCGCTGCGCCAGGCCAGGTCCTTGAAGCTGATGGGCCGGCTGATGATGCGCCCATCCAGCTCCGGCAACGCGATGTGCATTGCCAGGTCGCGGGGGCCGAGGCCCTGCTCGCTGGCCTCCCAGCCGGGCTGGTTGTCCTGGGCACAAATGGCCTGGATCACCGCGATATCGCGGCGAAACGGGCGCAAATGCGGCGCTTCGGGGCTGGATTGGGCGAAGCCGGTGGTATTGAGGATCACCGCCGCGCCGACCTCATCCAGCAGGTCCTCGACCACCGCCAGGCAGCCGGGCTCTTTCAAACTGGCCACCGCCATCGGCAACGGGTTAAGCCCCGCTGCGTGCAGGCGCTGGCAGAACACATCGATAAAACCGGTATTGGCCGCCTGCAAATGGGAGCGGTAGAACAACACCGCCGCCACCGGCCAGTCGGCGTTCCAGTCTGCCTGCCAATGGTTCAGGCGGGCGCTGGCGTGGTGCGGGTGATAGATCGCCGTGCGTGGCAGGGTTTGGGGCTCGGCCCAGGCATAGTCGCGCCCCAGGTAGGCGCTGGCCAGGCAGCGATAGAAATCCAGGGCATTGCCCAGGCCGCCCTGACGCAGGAAGTGCCACAGCCGATCACGCTCTTCGGCACCGACGGTGCTCAGCCCGCTGAGTTCCGGGTCCGGGCGATCATCCCCCGGCACCAGGATCAGCTGCACACCGCGCTCGGCCAATTCCACCAGACGCTCGATGCCGTAGCGCCAGTAACCGATACCGCCATGCAGTGAAATCAGGATGACCTTGGCGTGGCGCAGCACCTCATCGACGTACAAGTCGACCGAGGCATGGTTCTGCACCTGCATCGGGTTGGCCAGGCGCAGGCTCGGGTAGTCGTCGGGCAACTGCCGGGCCGCTTCGGCCAGCAGCGCCAGGCTGGAATCGCCGCTGCACAGGATCACCAGGTCAGCGGGGGTTTGGCCAAGGTCGGCAATATTGTCGTCCGAGACGAAACCACCGGGCTGGGTCCTGAGCAGGTGCATGGGTCAGACGCTGAGGGCGGCGCGCAGTTGCGCTTCGAGGCCCGCCGCGTCCAGTTCCTGGCCGATCAGCACGAGGCGCGTGGTGCGTGCTTCTTCAGCGCCCCAGGCACGGTCGAAGTGTTTGTCGAACCGCGTGCCCACACCCTGGATCAGCAGGCGCATCGGTTTGTTCGGGATGGCGGCGAAACCTTTGACGCGCAGGATGCCGTGTTGCACCACCAGTTGCGTCAGGGCATCGAGCAGCAGTGCTTCATCGGCTTGCGGCAAGTCGATGGAAATCGAGTCAAACGCATCGTGGTCGTGGTCGTCTTCACCTTCGTGGTGATGATCGTGGTGGCTGTGGCGGCCGTCGATGTGCTCTTCGGAACCGGCGCCCAGGCCGATCAATACGTCCAGGGGCAAGCGACCACTGCTGGCTTCGACGATCTTCACCGCCGGCGGCAGCTCCTCGGCGACTTCCAGGCGCACGCGGGCCAGGTCTTCGGCATTGATCAGGTCGGCCTTGTTGAGGATCACCAGGTCGGCGCTCGCCAGTTGATCGGCGAACAACTCGTGCAACGGCGATTCGTGGTCCAGGTTCGGGTCGAGTTTGCGCTGTGCGTCCACCTGGTCCGGGAAGGCAGCGAAAGTGCCGGCGGCGACGGCCGGGCTGTCGACCACGGTGATCACCGCATCCACGGTGCAGGCACTGCGGATTTCCGGCCACTGGAAGGCTTGCACCAATGGCTTGGGCAATGCCAGGCCGGAAGTTTCAATGAGGATATGGTCGAGATCGCCGCGACGGGCGACCAATTCGCGCATCACCGGGAAGAATTCTTCCTGCACGGTGCAGCACAGGCAGCCATTGGCCAATTCGTAGACTCGGCCGTTGGCCTCTTCTTCGGTGCAACCGATGGAGCACTGCTTGAGGATTTCACCGTCGATGCCCAGCTCGCCGAATTCGTTGACGATCACCGCGATGCGACGGCCCTGGGCGTTGTCGAGCATGTGGCGCAGCAAGGTGGTCTTACCCGAGCCGAGGAAGCCGGTGACGATGGTAACGGGGAGTTTGGCCAGTGTTTTCATCGGATGCCCTTGGGGGCGGGCATATGGGACGATTGGCGCTGCGACGGCGCGCAGCAGCGGATTTCGTCACCGGATCACCCCGCCCGGTTGAAGTAGAAAATCGGTTGCGAGGCAGGTCTCCTGGCTTGGGGCTTGCGGGTCTTGCGACCGGCGCTGGCTGCGCCTTCCCGCCTTGTCGGCAGTGGCGTGGCAGTCAGCTGAACCCTTTACAGTTGCGGGGGCAGCCGCGGCTTGGACCGCGTTCCCTTCTTAGCTTCGGCCTGGGCCGAAGAACCTCGAGGGTGCAAGGCTACGCAGTGCTTGGGGGATGGTCAATGATGGGGTTGGGTTGGCTTGAGTACATATCCATTGCTGCGGTAACGGACATGCCCCCAGAACGCACATCCCCAATTGACTCCCCTCCCACCCCCATGCTCTCCTACACACCTTGTTTCGGGTGCCCTGCAAAGGGTGAAACGGGAAACCGGTGACTCATGCACACACGCATGACAGTCCGGTGCTGCCCCCGCAACGGTAAGCGAGCGAAACGTCATATCCACTGTGCCAGTCGGCATGGGAAGGCGACGTTTTCAGGCATTGAGCCCCTCGCAAGCCCGGAGACCGGCCCGAAAAAATCAGATAACAAACCCGCGGTGGGCGGGCGCTGTTCAAAGCCCTGCGTGCCTGGCTCGCGGGGCTTTCATGCGCTCGTTTCACCCTGACACCTGAAAGGGACGCGCCATGTCGATCATCAGCAGCACTTCGCACGCCACCAGCAGCACCTCTACCTTGGGCCAACGCCTGACCGCCGCCATCGGTGCGTCGATCCTCGGCGCGTGCCTGGTGTATTTCGCCGGCTTCTCGCATATCGAGGCGGTACACAACGCTGCCCACGATACCCGCCACAGCGCCGCGTTCCCGTGCCACTGAGGCTTGCCGACATGATCAAGCGTATTGCGCAAACCGCAGGTTTCACCGGCCTTCTGGCTGCCCTGTTGCTGACTTTGCTGCAAAGTTTCTGGGTCGCCCCACTGATTCTGCAGGCGGAGACCTTTGAAAAGGCCCCGGCAGCGGCTGAGCTGCACGCACACGCCGACGGCGCAGCTGCACATACCCATGACGCCGAAGCCTGGGAGCCTGAAGACGGTTGGCAACGCGTGCTGTCCACCACGGGTGGTAACCTGGTGGTCGCCGTTGGCTTCGCCCTGATGCTGGCCGGCCTGTACACCCTGCGTGCACCGACCCGTACCGCCCAAGGCCTGCTCTGGGGCCTGGCGGGTTATGCGACCTTTGTATTGGCGCCTACCCTGGGCCTGCCGCCCGAGCTGCCGGGCACCGCCGCCGCTGACCTGGCCGAACGGCAGATCTGGTGGATCGGTACTGCCGCGTCTACTGCAGCCGGTATCGCGCTGATCGTGTTCGGTCGCAACTGGCTGCTCAAGGCGCTGGGCGCGGCAATCCTGGTGGTGCCGCACGTGATCGGCGCGCCACAACCGCAAGTGCATTCGATGCTGGCCCCGGAAGCACTGGAAACGCAGTTCAAGATTGCTTCGCAGCTGACCAACGTGGCGTTCTGGCTGGCCCTGGGCCTGATCAGCGCCTGGCTGTTCCGCCGCAACCGTGACGATCGATACTCGGCGTGAAACTGGTCGTCGGCCTGGGCTGCCGGGAGGGCTGTGATGTCCACACCCTGCTGGCCTTGTTTGATGCCGCCCTCGTCGAGGGCGGTATCGAGCGCCACCGTATCACTGCCCTGGCCAGCCTTGATCGCAAACAGGAAGAACCCGGGCTGCTGGCCTTGGCCGCGCTGCTGAACCTGCCGTTGCAGTGTTTCAACGCTGAACGACTGGCGATTTATGCCGACCGGCTGAGCCATAAATCGGACGTGGCTTTTGCCCACACCGGCTGTTACGGCATCGCCGAAAGCGCCGCCCTGGCCCTGGCCGAACAGCTCGCCAACGCCCCTGCGCGCCTGCTGATCACCCGCCAGAAAACCGCCCAGGCCACCTTTGCATTGGCGTACGCCGACTGAAAACCCGATAATCGCCCTCTCCGATCATGAGCAGATTTCATGCTCGCCCGTTTTTCATCAGGATTTCCCATGACCGTCTACTTCATCGGCGCAGGCCCCGGCGACCCGGAATTGATCACCGTCAAAGGCCAACGGCTGATCCGCAGTTGCCCGGTGATCATCTATGCCGGCTCGCTGGTGCCGGCGGCGGTACTGGAAGGTCATCAGGCAGAAACGGTGACCAACAGCGCCGAACTGCACCTGGAACAGATCATCGACCTGATCAAGGCCGCCCATGCCAAGGGCCAGGATGTGGCACGCGTGCACTCCGGAGACCCCAGCCTGTATGGCGCGATCGGCGAGCAGATCCGCCATTTGCGCGAGCTGGGCATCCCGTTCCAGATCATCCCTGGCGTTACGGCGGTGGCCGCTTGCGCGGCCCTGCTGGAAACCGAGCTGACCCTGCCCGACATTGCCCAGAGTGTGATCCTGACCCGCTACGCGGATAAAACCAGCATGCCGGCCGGTGAGGACTTCGACAGCCTGGCGCGACATGGCACCACTATGGCGATTCATCTGGGGGTCAACCACCTGGACAGGATCGTCGCCGAACTGCTGCCCCATTATGGCGCGGATTGTCCGGTTGCCGTGGTGCACCGGGCGACGTGGCCCGATCAGGATTGGGCGGTCGGCACCCTCAGTGACATCGCTGCAAAAGTGGCGACCAAAGGGTTTCGGCGTACGGCGTTGATTGTGGTGGGTCGGGTGTTGGCGAGTGACAGTTTCAGCGAGTCATCGTTGTATCGGGCGGGGCATGCGCATCTTTATCGACCTTGATATTCAACATCACAAACCAGATACAATTCATTGATTTTATTGAATAAATTTATTAAAAGAAATCTGACAGCCCAGCTTTCGCAATGAACATTCAACATTAGATAGATAGCGTAACCTATTGAATTTAAAGCACAAAAAACGGCGCTCACGGGCGCCGTTTTTTATGTCCGCAGCGAACGCCTTACTCAGTAGTAGGCGTTTTCTTTCTGCGTGTGGTCGGTCACGTCACGTACGCCCTTGAGCTCCGGAATACGCTCGAGCAAGGTGCGCTCGATGCCTTCGCGCAGGGTCACGTCCGCCTGGCCACAACCCTGGCAGCCGCCGCCGAACTTGAGCACGGCAATACCGTCTTCAACCACGTCGATCAGGCTGACCTGGCCGCCGTGGCTGGCCAGACCCGGGTTGATCTCGGTCTGCAGGTAGTAGTTGATACGCTCGTTGACCGGGCTGTCAGCATTGACGTTCGGCACCTTGGCGTTCGGTGCCTTGATGGTCAATTGGCCGCCCATGCGGTCGGTGGCGTAATCGACCACGGCATCGTCAAGGAAAGCTTCGCTGAAGGAATCGATATAAGCGGTGAAGCTTTTCAGCCCCAGGGCGGTGTCTTCAGGCTTCTCTTCGCCAGGCTTGCAGTAGGCAATGCACGTCTCGGCGTACTGGGTGCCGGGCTGGGTGATGAAGACGCGGATGCCGATACCCGGGGTGTTCTGCTTGGACAGCAGGTCAGCCAGGTAATCGTGGGCGGCGTCGGTAATGGTTATGGCAGTCATGGAAACTCCTCACAGGCTTGCCGGCAGTTTACGCCAAAATATTACGCAGGTACAAAGTCCTAGTATTTCTGTCGGGAAAGGACAATCGGAGCCTCCACGCCAAACCAACGCTTGAGCCTGAGGTATGTAGCCTTTTCCAGCCAGTGATAGCTGTAAAAGGCGCCAGATGCCGTCAGTACAATGCAAACAGGCAATATCAAGTAGGGGCTTATTCCAGTGTGCCCCACAACCCATCGCCCAGCACACAGCACCAGGTCGTGGAGCAAATACACCGAATAGGAACAATCCCCAAGCATCTTCATAAAGCGAGAGCCTTGAAAGTAAGGCTCCAGCATCACAAAACTCATCACCAGCATCGCGCTGGGCATCCCCCACTCCAACACGCGCGGTACATCGGCCCCCTGGTAAATCGCCGCACAAGCCACCACGATTCCCAACAACGGCAGCCATGCCCTGGCCCGAAACAGGCCGCGGCGGTACAGCATGCCGATCACAACGCCCATCAGGAATTCAAAAACCATGTCCTGACGATAAAAATCGCTGGTCAAGTCGAGCGCAGGACCGATGTAGCACGCGAGAAACAGTAGCACCGCCACCACCCACAACCGAT
>Ga0207656_10000314_pt1 | contig 16753 bp, 15 predicted proteins | sample KBSCornC12_FD_184297 | JGI IMG/M metagenome (GOLD analysis project Ga0207656, IMG submission 184297) | Corn rhizosphere microbial communities from Kellogg Biological Station, Michigan, USA - KBS Corn C1-2 (SPAdes) (version 2) | ecosystem: Host-associated > Plants > Roots > Rhizosphere > Soil ...
CTGGGCGACGATGCCGGCGTATTCGGCCGCCGAGCCGTGGCCGTAGGGCTCGTTGATCGGCTGGAAGACCAGATGCGGTTCCGGGAACGCTTCCCGTGCGCTCTGTGCGGTTTTGACGAAATTGGTGACGTAGGTCGTTATTTCCGAACCTTTCGGCAGCGGCGTACCCCAGGCCGGGTTCCACCCCGCGGGCCTGATCGTGATGACCGGCCGCATGCCGTATTTGAGGTCTTCGGCCAGGTATTCGAACGCCAGGCTGCCCGGGGTGACGAGCTGCCCGGCTTCCAGGTCCAGGCCGTATCCGGCGTCATAGGCGATGCCGTGCTGCTGGAATTTCTGCGCCGTGTTTTCGCCCTGACCGCCGAAGTTGGCGTTCAGCCCCAGCCAGGGACCCTGCGGCGCCGGGTCATAGGCGAACTGGTCGCTGCCGGTCGTGGCCGAGGTTCCTTCCGCGGTGGTGACGGTTACGTGGACGGTGCCGGTGCCGGCTGGGGTGGTCGTGGTGATCGAGGTGGAGCTATTGACCGTGACGGCGGTGGCTTTGGTCGCCCCGAATTTCACCGTCGCTCCGGCTGCGAACCCGGTACCGGTGACCGTTACCGTGTTGCCTCCTTGGTATGACCCGTTGTTCGAGTTGACGTCGCTGACCGTGGGTGCCGCGACAGCAGCTGCCGGCAGGGCGAACAGCAGCGCGGCGACGGCGAACAAAAGGAAGGCGCTGAGATGGCGGCGGTGGACAAGTGAAAGGGTTGGACGGCGCACAGGTCTCCTCCTCTGACTGGTTACGAGGTGTGACCATCGTAAGTCGGAAACCGTCGATAATTAAGAAGTGATTTGACACAAAATAGGAACCGGCTATGAAGCAGGCGCGAGGCCCATCCGCAGCGCGCCCGCCGCTTCTAGCATCGCCTGCCGGGCGGAGGGGCAGACCGAGGTGAGGTTGGCGAAGGTGTGGACGAGGCCGGGATGGCGGCGCAGGGCGACCTGGACGCCTGCCTCACGCAGGCGCTGCGCGTAGGCTTCGCCCTCGTCGCGGAGCGGGTCGAACCCGGCGACGGCGATATAAGCCGGGGGCAGGCCGGAGAGGTCGGTGGCATTGAGAAGGGCGACGCGCGGGTCTTCGCGGTCGACTCCCGGCGGCATGTAGTGGTCCTCGAACCAGTCCATGTCGCCGCGGGTGAGCAGGAAGCCCTCGGCGAAGGTCCGCCGCGAGGCCGCCGTCCCAGCGGTTTCGGTCACCGGGTAGATCAGCAGCTGCATCGCCGGCAGCGGGCCGCCGCCCTCGCGCGCCATCAGGCATACGGCCGCGGCGAGGTTGCCGCCGGCGCTGTCGCCGCCGACCGCGATCCGTCCCGCGTCGACCCCGAGCCGCTCGCCGTTGGCGGCGGCCCACTCGAAGGCGGCGAAGGCGTCTTCGGCGGCGGCCGGAAACGGGTGCTCGGGCGCGAGCCGGTAGTCGACCGAGAGCAGCTTGGCGCCGGTGTTGGCGGCGAGGAAACGGCAGGGGTCGTCGTGGGTGTCGAGGTCGCCGATTACCCAGCCGCCGCCGTGGAAGTAGACGAGCAGCGGCGCCGGGTCTCGCGCGCCCGGCGGCGTGTAGAGCCGGGCGCGGATCGGGCTTGCGGGCCCCGGCAGCTCGAGCGCCTCGACCCGCTCCATCGGGATCGACGGCCGGTGGGCGACTATCCGCGCCTCTTTCAGCCGCTCCACCCGCGTCTCCGCGACGCCCTTGCCCTCGCCGAAGCCGTCGTCGTAGACGAGGCGGTCGAGCCACAGCAGCGCGTGGATGTCCATGGCCAGCGTCTGCCCGTCGAGCACTGGCGGTGGCCCGAAGAACAGCCGTTGCAGCCGCGGCGGCAGGCCGCAGACGAACTTGACCAGCCGGTGCTCGGCGGCGGGAGGGAGGCGCGGAAGATTTGCCACGGCGCGCAGGCTACCCGTACGAAAGTCACACATCCGTGCGGAAGTTCAGGAGTAGGTTGAACCTCATGGAGGCGACCGCCACCGCTGCGCCTGCAGTCAACGGACACGGTCCGGCGCCGATCAAGGGGCTGCCGCCGGGGCCGCGGATGCCGCGGGCGCTGCAGACCGCGATCTGGTCGCGCAAAGCCCAGTGGTTCCTGGAACAGAGCCGGGCCCGCTTCGGTCGCATGTTCACGATCAAGATCGCCTACGAGGGCGACTGGGTCGTGCTCTCCGACCCGGAACTGGTGAAGCAGGTCTTCACCGGCGACCCGCGCGTCTTCCACGCCGGCGAGGGCAACCAGATCCTGCGCCCGATACTCGGCGACAACTCGGTCCTCGTCCTCGACGAGAAGAAGCACATCCAGCAGCGCAAGCTGCTGCTGCCGCCCTTCCACGGGGAGCGGATGCAGGCCTACGGCGAGAAGATGGCCGAGATCGCCGCTCGCGAGATCGAGAGCTGGCCGACCGGCACCCCTTACAAGCTGCGGCCGCGGATGCAGGCGATCACGCTCGAGATCGTGCTCGAGACCGTCTTCGGCGTCCACGGCGGCGAGCGGATGGGACCGCTGCGCGATGCCCTACGCGACTTCCTCGACCTCACCACTGACCCGCGGGCGCTACTGCCGATCCTGATGATCGGCCCCGAGCGGATCAAGCAGATCCCGGCCTTCCGCCGTCGGGTCGGGCGGGTTGACGAGCTGCTCGCGCAGGAGATCGCCGAGCGGCGGACCGCCGAGGACCTGGCCGAGCGCGACGACGTCCTCTCGATGCTGGTCGCCGCCCGCCACGAGGATGGCAGCCCGATGAGCGACGTCGAAATCCGCGACGAGCTGCTGACCCTGCTGGTCGCCGGCCACGAGACGACCGCGACCGCGCTGTCCTGGGCGATGGAGCGGCTGACCCGCCACCCGGAGAAGCTGGAGCGGCTGCGCTCGGAGGTCGAGGCGGGCGAGGATGCCTACTTGACGGCGACGATCCAGGAGACGCTGCGGCTGCGGCCGGTGATCGTCGTCGTGATCCGCAAGCTGACCGAGCCGGTCGAGCTAGGCGGCTACGAGCTGCCTGCCGGGACCCGCGTCGTCCCCTGCATCCACCTGATGCACCGCGACCCGCAGACCTACCCCGAACCCGAGCGCTTCCTGCCCGAGCGCTTCCTCGAAAGCCCGCCCGGCACCTACACCTGGATCCCCTTCGGCGGCGGCGTCCGCCGCTGCCTCGGCGCCGCCTTCGCCCAGTTCGAGATGCAAGTCGTCCTCCGCGAGCTGGTCCGCCGCCGGGAGATCGCCCCGGCCAACCCCGCCCCCGAGCGCCCCTTCCGCCGCGCGATCACCGAGACCCCCCGGCACGACGCCGAGGTTATTCTCAGCTAGTCAGTTGCCCTGGTAGATGTGAGGGCGGCCGAGGGGTAGTCGGATCGGCTCCTGCCCTTCAGCTTCGACGAGAAGGTGGACTGGAGCCCGTCCCTTCACCCTGACCCCTCCCGGCCAGATCGTCCGCGGCTTGTCGCCACAGAGCTGGAACTCCGTTTCGCTGTAGCCGCGCGCCTTGGTGAACAGGGTGGTCGGCTTGCCGTCGCGGCCAATCAACCGCCCGTAGTAGAGGAAGACTCGTTTCCGCAGGGTGGGCGGGACGCTGATCGTGACCGTTTCCGGTGCCCGTCCTTCGATCAAGACCGGCATCTTGGTCGTCAGGCCATTGCCGCCTGGCGACATCTGATCGAGCGGATGGCGGGCGACACCGGCGGGTCCGGCGACGATCGATTCACTGCGCCAGTCGGCGGACCCATGGCCGATCATCGCTTTGTCGCAGGTGGCGACGTTGGAGGTGGGGGTGGCGGCAGCGACGCCTGCCGCGAGGACAAGCGCCGTCGCTACCGCCGGAAGGATCAACCGCAGCCGGTGTTGTTGCCGCACGAGGAACACGTGTAACAACTACCCGTCCGCTGCATCATTCCACCGCACTGCTCGCAGGCCGGGCCGAGATCGAGGCCCTGCATCTTCGCCGGCCGCACCGGAGGCGTTTCGGTCAGCGCCGCGGCCGCTGGCTTCGGCGCGCTATCGCCATTGCCGCCGTTCGAGTGGCCGTTGCCGCCGTTGGCTGGACCGGCGGTGTCGCCGGTGAGGCCGATCGCCAACTGCGAGGTCTCGGCCTCCTGCTTGGCGCGGACCTCCCGGGTCATGATCCCCAGCTCCTCCAGCATTTCGGTGTCATCGATGAAGCGGCTGCCGAGCCAGCGCATGATGTAGTCGGGCATCGATTTGGCGAAGGGGATCTCCGGGTTGCCGGTGATGCCCTCTGGCTCGAAGCGCATGTAGCTGAACTTGCGCACGAAGGTCTCCAGCGGCACCCCGTACTGGAGGCCGAGCGAGATCGCCGTCGCGAAGGCGTTCAGCAGCCCGCGCATCGTCGAGCCCTCCTTGCCGATGTCGGTGAGGAAGATCTCGCCGACCGTCCCGTCCTCGTATTTGCCGGCGGTGATGTAGCCCTCGTGGCCGCCGATCGAGAACTTGTGGGTGATCGATTCGCGCTCGCGCGGCATCTTCTTGCGGACCGGCTGGGCCATCTCGACTTCGGCCTCGGCCTCCTTTTCGTCCTGGGCGTCGGTGCGCAGCGCCTGCGCCGTCTTCGAGCCGTCGCGGTAGATCGCCAGCGCCTTCAGCCCGCCCTTCCAGCCGCGGGTGTAGGCGTCGGCGATGTCATCAATCGTGGCCGACTGCGGCATGTTCACCGTCTTCGAGATCGCCCCGGAGAGGAAGGGCTGGGTCGCCGCCATCATGTCGATGTGGCCGGTGTGGGTGATCGCCCGCTCGCCGACCGCGACGTCGAACACCGGCAGGTGCTCGTCCTTCAGGCCGGGGGCGCCGACGATCGTGCCCTTCTCGGTGATGTAGGCGTCGATCTGGTCGATCTCGGACTCGTTGTAGCCGAGCGTCTGCAGCGCCAGCGGCACCGAGCGGTTCGTGATCGTCATCTGCCCGCCGCCGACCAGCTCCTTGTACTTAACCAGCGAGAAGTCGGGCTCGATCCCGGTCGTGTCGCAGTCCATCAGGAAGCTGATCGTCCCGGTCGGCGCCAGCACCGTCGCCTGCGCGTTGCGGTAGCCGTGCTCCTCGCCGAGCTCGACCGCTTCATCCCAGGCCCGCTGGGAGGCCTCGAGCAGCTCGCCCTTGATCCCGGTCCCGTCGACCTCGTAGGCGGCGTCGCGGTGCATCCGCATGACGCCGTTGTGGGGCTCGCGGTTCTTCTCGTACTCGTCATAGGGGCCAGTCGCCCCGGCGGCAATCAGCGCCGACTGGCGGTAGGCGCGGCCGGTCATCAGGGAGGTGATGGCGGCGGCGACGTTGCGGCCCTCCTCGGAGTCGTAGGGGAGGCCGTCGGACATCAGCAGAGCGCCGAGGTTGGCGTAGCCGAGGCCGAGCTGGCGGAAGCGGCGGGCGTTCTCGCCGATCTCCTCGGTCGGGTAGCTCGAGGGGCTGACGACGATCTCCTGGGCGAGGAAGACGACATCGACGGTGTGCTCGAAGTCGGCGGCGTCGAAGCTCCCGTCCTCGCGGCGGAATTTCATCAAGTTGATCGAGGCGAGGTTGCAGGCCGAGTTGTCGACGTGCATGTACTCGCTGCAGGGGTTAGAGGCGTTGATCCGGCCCGACTCCGGGCAGGTGTGCCAGCGGTTGATCGTGGTGTCGTACTGGACGCCCGGGTCGGCGCAGCGCCAGGCCGCGTCGGCGATCTGGTTCATCAGCTTGCGCGCGTCGAGCGTTTTCACCGACTCGCCGCCGACCCGAGCGGTCAGGTGCCAGTCCTCGCCGCCCTCGACCGCCTCCATGAACTCGTCGGTGACCCGGACCGAGTTGTTGGCGTTCTGGTACTGGATCGAGGTGAAGCCCTCGCCGTCGATCGACATGTCGAAGCCGGCGTCGCGCAGGGCTCCCGCCTTCTCCTCCTCTTTGGCCTTGCACCAGATGAAGTCCTCGATATCCGGGTGGTCGACGTCGAGGACGACCATCTTCGCCGCCCGCCGCGTCTTGCCGCCCGACTTGATCGTGCCGGCCCAGGCGTCGGCGCCACGCATGAAGCTGACCGGGCCGGAGGCGAGCCCGCCCTTGGAGAGGTGCTCGACCGAGCCGCGGATGTTGGAGAGGTTGATGCCCGAGCCGGAGCCGCCGCGGAAGATCATCCCCTCCTTGGTGTTCCAGTCGAGGATCGACTCGATCGTGTCCTCGACGCTCAAGATGAAGCAGGCCGAACACTGCGGCTGCTCCTCGAAGCCGACGTTGAACCAGACCGGGGAGTTGAAGGCCGCCTTCTGGTTGAGCAGGATCGCGGTCAGCTCCATCTCGAAGGCGTCGGCGTCATCCTCGGAGGCGAAGTAGCCGCGCTCGCGCCCCCAGTTGGAGATCGTCCCAGCGACGCGGCCGACCATCTGTTTGACCGAGCTCTCGCGCTCGGGGGTGCCGAGCTTCCCCCGGAAGTACTTCTGGGCGACGATGTTGGTCGCGTTCTGACTCCAGCTCTTCGGGAACTCGACCCCCCGCTGCTCGAAGGCCGGGCTCTCCGGATTGCCGATCACCGCATCGCGGATCTCCCACTCGATCTGGTCGAAAGGATGCACGCCGGCCGTCGAAAATTTGCGTTCGATCGAGAGACCCTGGAGACCGTTTTTGGGGCTGGCAATGGCGGTCTTAGACATCGAACTTCTCCTCTCGAAGCGGCTTTTAGCGGTAACTGAGCAGGATCGCCAATCGGTCGGTCGGAAAAAGTGTCGAAAGGCGCAATTAGGAGGTTCTGAAAGCCGCGAATCTCTCTACATATTGTGCCAAGTCCCCAAACTCGGCAAACTCTCTACCTATGGAGGATCTGCGCAGAGGCGCGGAGCGGATGGGAGAGCGCGCGACCGCCGCGAAAGAGGCGATGGGCGACCGAGCCCAAGCGGCCAAAGAGGCGATGGGGGAGCGGGCGAGCGCGGCCAAAGAGGCCGTCGGCGAGCGCGCTACCGCCGCCAAAGAGGCCACGGCCGAGGCGATCGCACTGGTCAAGCCGAAGCTGCGCGGCGTCTCCCACGAGTGGGCCTTCTTCCTCTCGCTCGGCTTCGGCGCGACGCTGATCATCCTCGCCAAGACGCCGAAGGCGACGCTCGCGGTGGGGATCTACGCGGTCAGCCTCTCGGCCCTCTTCGGCACTAGCGCTCTCTACCACCGGGTCAACTGGAAGCGGCCCCAAGTGCGCCAGTGGATGCGCCGCCTGGATCATTCGATGATCTTCTTCCTCATCGCCGGCACTTACACGCCGTTCGCCCTGCTGGTCCTGCACGGCACCCTGGCGATGGCGATCCTGGCGGTGGTCTGGATCGGCGCCATCGCCGGCGCGATCGTCGAGATGGTCTGGATCGACCACCCGAAATGGGCCTCGGCCCTGATCTACCTCGCCCTCGGCTGGGTCGCCGCCATCGCCTTCCCTGAACTGTGGACCTCGATGGGTGTCGCCGGGACCCTCCTGGTCGCCTTCGGCGGCCTCCTCTACACCGCCGGCGCCGTCGTCTACGCGACCCAGCGGCCCAATCCCAACCCAGCGGTATTCGGCTACCACGAGGTCTTCCACCTCTTCGTCATCGCCGCCGCAATCGCCCAGTACGCGGCGATAGCCTTCTTCGCCCTGCCCAAGGGCTGAGCAAATGCGCTAACCGCACTGTCGGTCACTTGAGCACAGGATCCTGTGCTCAAGTGACCGATGAGGAACCAGAGGCGTTGAGGGAAGGTCGGCCTCGGCCAAGGTTCTACCCACGGCTCTTTGCTTTGGCCCGTTGGTTGCGATCGATCTCCCGGAGGAGCTCCTTTCCGGCGGCTTGCGAACGTGGGTCGAGTTCATCGGCCAGATCGAGTGCCACCGAGGCCGGGGGGGCGACAGATCGACTGCCGAGACTCAGCCAGACCTCGTCCGGAACCACCCGAAGTCGGACATTGCCGCCGATCGCGACCGGGACGAGAGCGTGCTGGGAGACGAAGCTTTGAAGTCGCGACTGCGCCAGATAGCCATCTACCTCTCTTCCGGGCAAAAGGCCGAGTTTGAGTGAGTCCGCCGCGCTTATCCCCGATCGCATGAGCGCTTCGTCTTCCAATACGTGGGGAGGCTCGCCAGAGTGAGCCCTGTAAGAAGAGACATCGGCTCTGTCCGAAAGGCGGGGTGCAAGAGCCCCCAGGCCCTCCAGCGCCAAAGCTCTTTTCAGGCGGGACCGAACGCTTGGATCGAGTTCAGGGGCGTCTTCGCCTGAGGCAAGCATCAACAGTGCCCATGCGTTCCGAGGGGTAAAGCGCCGTCCGCTGAGAGCCTTCTGCTTTTTCCGCTGCTCCACGACACTGCGCTCGATGAGCCATCGATCGGCAATCTTGGCTGCGGGCAATTGCCCTCGCGATGCCATCGCCCGGACGCGAGCGGGGCTCAGCTTCAAGGTCTTGGCAGCTTCAGAGACAGAAACCGGATCTCTCATTGCTTCAAATCTAGCGATACCACAATATTTATGTCATTTATTGCGTATACACAATAATTAAGTCAACGCATGGGATACCCTTCTTTGCCTGCCAAGGGCTGAATCGAAAGGGGAGTCGATGAGAACGAAGGCGCGGATCTGCGCGTTCGCCGCTGCACTCGTTGCGCTGCTGCTGGTTCCGGCAGTGGCGCAGGCGAAGTGGGGGTCGATCGCGATCGACCCGATCACGGAAAAGATCGGCTACGCGCGCAACGACCCGTCCGCGGCCGTGGCCAAGGCGCACGCCAAAGACCGCTGCGGGACGGACCACTGCAAGGCCGCCCTCTGGGTCTTCAACGGCTATGGCGCCGTCGTCCAGAAGAAGAACGGGCTCTACATATCCGGGCTTGGCCGGACCAAGAACCTCGCCTTCAAGGACGCCCGCAAGCGGGCGCACGATTCGACCGCGCACGCCGTCGCCTGGGTCTTCAGCGGCTACTCCTGAGGCGCCGCGCTGACCGGCGGCGGCGCGGGCTAAGCCGCCGCCGGGAGCAGTTCCCGCAGCTGCTCGGCTTCAGCAACGAGCTCGGCGAGGATGCCCTCGAGCTGCTCGGATTGGTCGGGGGAGAGCTCGAGCCGGCCGTCGCGGTAGAGCTCGGCGGCGCGGGCGACCGGCAGCTCCCGCTCGACTACGCGACCGCCGAGTGCACCGAGGACCTTGCGCGTCTCAGCTTGGGCCCAGACCGCGCCGAACATCCCGGTCGAGGCTCCGACCACTGCAGCCGGCTTGCCCGTCAGGGCGCTCTGGCCGGCGGGCCGGGAGGCCCAGTCGAGGGCGTTCTTCAGCACGCCGGGGATCGAGTGGTTGTACTCGGGGGTGGCGACGATGACGGCATCTGCGTTACGCATCGCCTGCCGCAGCGCCTCCACCGGCTCGGGAGTCCCCTCCGCCTCGACGTCGGCGTCGTAGGGTGGAATCTCACCGAGGCGGTCGAACTCGACCAGTTCCGCCCCGGCGGGAAGCCGCTCGGCGGCCTCCCGCAGCAGGGCGTGGTTGTAGGAGCCCCGGCGCAGGCTTCCGGCGATGCCGAGGACTCGCATCGTTATGCCTCCTCGGCGACGAGCTCGAGGTCGACCGAGATCGTCACCGCGTAGTCGAGGACCTCGCCGCCGCTCGGCAGCTCGGCCTGCCAGTCGAGGCCGAAGTCACGACGGTCGACGGTCGACTCGATCGAGAGCCCGACACGGGCTTTGCCGGCGAGGTCGCCGCCCAGCTGGGCGAAGCGGCCGCTGGCCTCGACCTTGCGGGTCTCGCCGTGGATCTCGAGCTCGCCGACGACACGCAGGGCGCCGTCCTCGCCGACGCTGAGCTCGGTCGAGCTGAAGCGCAGCTGCGGGAAGCGCTGGGTGTCGAAGAACTCGGGGGAGAGGAGGTGGCCCTTCAGCATCTCCTCGTCGATCGCAATGCTCTCGACCTCGACCGTGCCCTCGAGGCGCGCCCCCTCGCCGCCCGTGAGCCGCGCTTCGTATTTCTCGAAGCCGCTGCGGAAAGTGGTGACGCCGTTGTGGGTGACGGCAAAGGCAATCGAGGAGTGGACGGGGTCCACGCTCCAGGTGCCTGCCGGAATCTGCTGCTTGCTGATCGTCTCGGTGCTCATCTGATCTGTTCCTTCCTTTGGCATTCCCAAGATGGTTGATGCTCAAATAGTTGAGCTGGAAATAATCTTACCAGCAAAGATTTGCTTGTCAACTATTGTCAGAGCAACATTTGTATGGGAAGATGTGGCCATGAGTGAGCAGACCGCAGTTGCAGAGGCAAGAGCAGCCGACATCGACCCGCACCGCGAGGCCTGGATCGCCATCGCCCAGACCCACGCCGCGGTCACTGGCCGCCTGCAGGAGGCGCTGACCGCGGCGGAGCTGCCGCCGCTTCCCTGGTTCGAAGTGCTGGCGACGCTCGACCGGGCGCCGGAGCAGCGGCTGAAGATGGGGGATCTGGCCGAGGCGCTGGTGATCACCCGCGGCGGCCTGACCAAGCTGGTCGACCGGCTGATCAAGGCGGGCCTGCTGGAGCGGACCTTCTGCGAGACCGATCGCCGGGTCAGCTACGCGACCCTGTTGCCGGCCGGGACCGAGCTGCTGGAAGAAATGCGCCCGGTGGTCCGGGGCGAGCTCGCCGTCGCCTTCAGCGCCAACCTCAGCGTCGAGAAGGCAGAAGAACTACGAGGAACGCTGGAGCAGATCCGCAGCTCTGCCTGCGGCTCAAGCTAAGGCTGCCGCGGCCCGCTCTTTGGCGGACTCGATGGTCGCCAGCACCGCCGTCTCCTCGCCCTGGCGCAGAAGCTCGATCGGGTCGGGGTCGCCGTTGACGATCCCCTCGAAGAAGTCCTTGCGGTCCTGGTAGGTCGGCAGCGTTCCCTTCGCCCAGCCGCGGGCGTCGTTGAGGATCACCGCTAGCCGCGCGTACTCCTCGCCGAAGAGCGCCGAGATCTCCCGCTTCATCCGCTTCGCCAGGGCGGGGGAGGCGCCCGCGGTGGAGATCGCGATCGCCAGCGGCCCGGTGCGGACGATCGCCGGCAGGATGAAGTTGCAGAGCGGCGGCACGTCGACGACGTTGACCAGCATCGCCCGCTTCTCGGCGTCGTCGTAGATGCCGATGTTGACCTCGGAGTCGTCGGTCGCGGCAATCACCATGAAGACGCCCTCGAGGTCCTCCGGGCCGGCGTAGGCGCGCCGCTGCCACTCGATCGAGCCCTCGCGCGCCAGGTCCTCCAGCTCGGGATGGGCGACCGGCGCGATCAGGGTCACGTCGCCGCTGCAGGCGAGCAGCCCCTCGACCTTCTCGAGGCCGATGTCGCCGCCGCCGACGACTAGGCACTTGCGCCCGGTCAGCTTCAGGCAGGCGATGTAGAACGGCGTCTCGAGCATGTCCCGGACGCAGGACTGGTCGCAGATTCCTTTGCGGAACTGGCAGACACACTCCTTACCGGCGTAGGCCTGGGCTGGCATCAAGGGGAAGGCTAGCGATCTGCGTCTAGATGGAATCGAGCGTGACCCGCAGGCCCTCGTACAGGTCCATCTCGGCCCGCCAGCCCAGCTCCCGTTCGGCGCGCCCAGCGTCGATCGTGATCCGCTGCACCTCGCCGGTGCGGGGGGGCGCGAGTTCGGGCTCGAAATCGTCACGGCCGCCAAGTGCGCTCAGGGCCTCGACCAGCTCCAGCACGTTCGTCTCCTTGCCGGTGCCGATGTTGATCGCGCCGGTCGCCGCCGACTCCGCCGCCGCCAGCGCGGCCGAAACCACGTCACCCACATATATGTAGTCGCGGGTCTGGGTGCCGTCGCCAAAGACGGTCGGGCGGCCGCCCTCCTTGAGCAGGCCGCAGAAGATTGCGATCACCCCCGCCTCACCGAGCGGGTCCTGGCGCGGGCCGTAGACGTTGCCGAGCCGCAGCGAGACCCCAGAGAGCTCGTAGAGCCGCTCGTATAGGGAGACGTAGCCCTCGGCGGCGAACTTGCTCTGGCCGTAGGCCGAGAGCGGCGCGATCGGTGCGTCCTCGGGCAGCGGCAGCTGCTGGCCCTCGCCCTCGCCGTAGATGGCGCCGCCGGTGGAGATAGAGACGACGCGCCCGCATTCCGACGTCCGCGCCGCCTCGAGCACGTTGGCGGTGCCGCCGACGTTGATCGAGGCATCGAAGATGGGGTCGGCGAGGGACTTGCGGACGTCGATCTGGGCGGCGAGGTGGAAGATCGCCTCGGGCCGCTTCTCGCTAGCCAGCCGGGTCAGCGCCTCGGTGTCGCGGACGTCCATCTCGATCAGCTCGGCCCCGGAACTGAGCCCCGGTTCGAGGTTGGACATGCGCCCGGTCGAGAGGTCGTCGACCACCGTCACCTCGTCTCCGCGCGCGAGCAGAGCGTCGACCAAATTCGAGCCGATAAAGCCTGCGCCGCCGGTAACCAGACACCTCATGGGGCGGTGATCCTACGCGCCTCGGCAGACCCCCGGCGGGAGATTGGCCGACTGTATGCCCGATTGCGCAGCCGAGCGCCCCTGCTACCCTCGCCGCCCCATGAGACTGATCGTCACTGAGAAGAACAACAGCGCGTTGAAGATCGCCGAAGCCCTGAGCAACGGCTCCAACGCCTCCGACAAAACTTTCAAAGTCCCCTTCTACACCTGGACGGACGCCGCAGGCGAGGAGCAGATGACGGTTGGCCTCAAGGGCCACGTGCTCGGTCCGGCCTTCCCCGAGGGCTACTCGAACTGGCAGAAGACCGACCTGCACGACCTGATCGACGCCAAGCTGATCAAGGAGCCGACCGACAAAAACGTCGTCAAAGCGATCAAGAAACTGGCGAAAGAGGCGGACGAGCTGGTGATCGCCACCGACTTCGACCGCGAGGGCGAGCTGATCGGGCTCGAGGCGCTGGAGGAGATGCTCGACTCCAACCCCGACCTCGGCTCGCGCGAGGGAACTGAAGACGGGACCCTGCGGATCAAGCGCGCCCGCTACTCGGCCCTGACCAAAGAAGAGATCGACCGCGCCTTCAACGAGCTCGACGAGCTTTCCTACCCGCTCGCCAACGCCGGCGCCGCCCGCCAGGACATCGACCTGCTCTGGGGCGCGACCCTGACCCGCGCCGTCTCCATCGCCAGCCGCCGCTTCGGCTCCAACTTCCTCTCGGTCGGCCGCGTCCAGAGCCCGACCCTGGGGCTGATCGTCGAGCGCGAGATGGAACGCCGCGCCCACGTCGCCAAGCCGTTCTGGGAACTCTTCGCCAAGTTCGAGCACCCGGAGGGCAGCTTCGAGGCGCACCACTCGGTCGACAAATTCTGGGAGAAAGCGGAGGCCGACACGGCGCTCGCCGGCACCTCCAACCCCGGCACGGTGAAATCGGTAACGGCGCGGAAAAACACCCGCAAGCCGCCGACCCCCTACAACACGACCGCCTTCAGCACCGACGCCTCCAGCCGCCTCGGCATCACCCCCGCCAGCGCGATGCGGATCGCCGAGGACCTCTACATGGACGGCTTCATCTCCTACCCGCGCACCGACAACACCGTCTACCCGTCCTCGCTGCCGGTGCGCGAGCTGGTCTCCTCGCTGGTTCGGATCAAAGAGTTCTCCGCCGCCTCGGGCCTGCTCGACGGCGAGCTGAAACCGACCCGCGGCAAAAAAGAGACGACCGACCACCCGCCGATCTACCCGACCCAGGCCGTCCACCCCGGTGCCCTCGAGGGGCCGAAGAAACGGGTCTACGAACTCGTCGTCCGTCGCTTCCTCGCCACCTTCAGCCCGCCGATGATCACCGAGTCGACCAGGGCCGACATCGAGGCTGGCGACCAGACCTACTTCGTCCGCGGCTCGGTCGTCGTCGACCCCGGCTACGCCGGCATCTACACCTACGCCCGCTCGGCCGACGAGGAGATCCCGAAACTAGAGGAGGGGCAGACGCTGCAACTCGACGGCGATCCCTGGATCGTCGACAAGGAGACCCAGCCGCCGGGCCGGATCTCGCAGGCGAAATTGATCGAGATGATGGAGGAGCGTGGCCTCGGCACCAAAGCGACCCGCGCCGACATCATCCAGAAGCTCTTCGACCGCGGCTACGTCTACGGCAACCCGCCGGTCCCCTCGGAGACCGGGATCGCCCTCTACGAGGCCTTCAAGAACTACGTGCCGGCGATGGCGACGCCGGAGATGACCGCCCAGCTGGAGGCGGAGATGGACCGGATCGCCGCCGGCGAGATGACCAAGGGGACGGTCGTCGGCGAGAGTCGCGAGCTCCTGCACAAGACCTGGACCGAAATCGACGAGAGCCGCGAAGACCTGGCGAAAGTGATCTGGAAAGGGATGGACGAGGACCGCATCCTCGGCCCCTGCAAGGTCTGCGAGGAAGCCGGTCGCACCAAGGAGGACGGCTCGCCGAACATGCTGCGGATCATCCGCGCGAAAAAATCGGGCAAACGCTTTGTCGGCTGCACCGGCTGGAAAGCGGACGATCCGAAATCCTGCGACCAGACCTTCCCGCTGCCGCAGCGCGGCGACGTCTTCCGCCTCGAGGAGCGCTGCTCGATCTGCGACCGCACCCCGCGCCTCAAAGTCGTCCCGTTCCGCGGCCGTCCCTGGAACCTCTGCCTCAACGACGACTGCGAGTCGATGCAGGAGATGAAGAAACGTCGCGCTGAGCGCGAAGCCGCCAAAGCGGCGAAAGCGGCGATGGACAAGAAACCGAAGCCGAAAGGCGACGAGGACGCGGCGACGACCAAAGCGGACACGGCGACGCGGAAACGCAAACGCGCCAAAGCCGGCGCCAAAGGCTGAGGCCCGCGCGCGTTGCTCATCTCCCTCGAGGGAGTCGACGGGTCAGGCAAGAGCACCCAGGCGCGCTTGCTCGTAGAGGCGCTGGGGGAGGAGACGGTCGCGATCCGCGAGCCCGGCGGGACCGAGGCGGCCGAGCGGATCCGTGAGCTGCTCGCCGACCCGAGCGTCGAGCTGGAGCCGCTGGCCGAGCTGATGTTGTTCCTGGCGGCGCGGGCTGACCTGACCGAGCGGGTGATCCGGCCGGCATTGGAGGCCGGGCACGACGTCGTCGCCGACCGCTTCTCGGACTCGAGCGTGGCCTACCAGGGCGCAGCCCGCGGCCTCGGCGTCGGCGAGGTGATCACCCTCTGTGACACCGCCACCGACGGGCTCTGGCCCGACCTGACGCTGCTGCTGCGGATCGATCCCGAGACCGGCCTCGGCCGCGCCGAGGGCGACGATCGCTTCGAGCAGGAGGGGCTGGGCCTGCAGCAGGCGGTGGCCCAGGCCTACGACGAGATCGCCCAGATCGCCAGCGACCGGGTAACGGTCATCGACGCGAGCGGCACCGTCGAGGAGGTCCACCAGCGCGTGATGGAGGCAGTCAATGAGCACCGTCCTGGCTGAGGCGACCGAGCACCAGGGGCGGGCGCGGGTGACGCTGACCGCGGCGCTGGCGGCTGAGCCCTCGCACGCCTACCTCTTCCGCGGGCCGCGCGGGTCGGGCAAGCGAGCCGCGGCACGGGCGTTCGCGGCGGAGGTGCTGGCCGCGGCCTCCGACGAGCCCGAGGATGCGCGGCGGCGGGCGCTGCTCGACCCTTCGCCGCACCCCGATCTCGTCTGGCTCGCTCCGACCGGCGCCCAGCACATGGTCGAGGAGGTGCGCGAGCGGGTGATCCGCGCCTCTGTCTACCGGCCCTTCGAAGGCGGCAAGCGGGTCTTCGTCGTCGAGGCGGCGGAGGCGATGCGCGACGAGAGCCAGAACGCGTTGCTGAAGACGCTCGAGGAGCCGCCCGAGTTCGTCCACCTGATCCTGCTCAGCTCGGAGGGGGAGGGGCTGCTGGAGACGGTCGCCTCGCGCTGCCAGGTGGTCGACTTCGCGCCGCTGCCGGCGGAGGTGCTGGAGCGGGAGCTGGCCGAAGCGGGGGCCTCGCCGGACGAAGCCGCCGCGGCCGCCCGCCTCGCCGCCGGCGATCTGGAGCGAGCGCAGCTGCTGCTTGGCCCACAGGGTCGTGAGCTGCGGACCGACGTCGAGCGCTGCCTCGCCGCCACCCTGGAGGGGAACTGCGCCAGCGCGCCCTGGAAAGGCCTGCTCGACCGTGCCAAAGCGGCCGGCGAGGAGGCCGAAGCCGCCGCCCGCGAAGCGCTCGAGGAGGAGTCGAAAGCCGGGATCAAACGCAGCGCAAAAGACATCACTGACGGCGCCAAACGCGCCGGCCGCCGCCGCCGCACCGAGATCCTCGCCCTCGCCTTCGAGCTCTGCGCGACCTGGCTTCGCGACCTCGCAGCCGTCGCCTCCGGCGCCGAAGAGGTCGCCTTCAACCGCGACCGGCTTGACGTCCTGCGCTCTCAAGCGCAAGGGGTGGACGCAGCTCATGCCCGCGACGGCGCGACGCTCGTCCAGGAGACCCGCCGTGGCCTCGACCTGAACGTCTCCGAGGAGCTAGCTCTCGAAGCTCTGTTTTTCCGCCTGGAGGCTCTGCTCGCCTGAGGAGCCGTTGCCGTTCGGCTGCCCAGCAGCCTGCCTCTGGGCCTTTTCGATCGCCCGCTCTTGGGCCAGCCGGGTGATCTGTGCGGCCTGGCGGGACATAATCACGCTGAAGTTGAGCGCCAGCCCCAGCAGCAACAGCAGCACGATCGAGAAGAGGGCGACGTTGGTGTTGCGGACGCCCATCAGGTTCGCGACCACCTCGAGCGTGCCGGGAAAGGCGGCGCCGACGAGCATCCCCAGGCCGGCGATGAACCAGATCACGCTGTAGCGCTCCTGCAGGCGGTCGCGGCGGATCAGCTCAAGGATCATCAG
>Ga0207656_10000321_pt1 | contig 16492 bp, 16 predicted proteins | sample KBSCornC12_FD_184297 | JGI IMG/M metagenome (GOLD analysis project Ga0207656, IMG submission 184297) | Corn rhizosphere microbial communities from Kellogg Biological Station, Michigan, USA - KBS Corn C1-2 (SPAdes) (version 2) | ecosystem: Host-associated > Plants > Roots > Rhizosphere > Soil ...
CCTTCTTACATATTTCACAGGCCGCTTCGGCCTGGCCGGAACGCCGACCCAGACGTTTCTGCCGACATCTTCGAAGAAGCCCCCGGCTTTGGCCGCGACGACGCCGAGATCCGTCGGGCTTTCCCAGCCATCCATCGTCACTTTCACCTTCGCAGGCCCCGTCAGAGGTTCGGCTGCCGCTTGGCTTGGCTGCGACTGGCCGCCGCCGCATCCGGTCGCCAGCACCGCGACCAGCACCAGCCCAACCAGCCACGAACCACCGCTACCCCTCATTAATAAAATTTTACCGCTTATCGAGAAACTGGTGGAGTAACCGCGACCCCCTTCGGTCCCCAGTCGGCTCTGTCAGGAACGCGGCTGCACGTAGCGGTTGGTAAGCAGCGCCGCCGTCGGCAGCTTTTTCTGGACCAGCCCCTGTTCACGCATCCATTCGACCAGGCGAGTAGCCCGCCGCGGACTCATTCGGGTAGTCCTCGCGAGCAGCGGAAGGGTTGCCTTGACTTTGGCCTTTGCCAACTCCGGCTTCGCAGCGGGAAGCCCTAGCTTCTTACGGGCCGCGATGATTGCCGCGGCGGCGGCTTCGGGGTCTTTGACGGCGGCGGCAGTGCCACGCGCCACCGCGGACATGAAACGGCGGAGCCACTGCGGGTTCCCCGCGAGGCGCTTGGTCTGAGTGACCATGACCAATTCTTCGTAGGAGGGGATGCCAAGTCTTTGCAGGGGAGTGACAACTGGCTTCAGTCCACGCGCTTCGAGTTCGACACCCTCGACGTTCCCCGAGCCGAGAATGGCGTCGGCACGTCCTTTGATCAAGGCGGGCACGAGGTTGTAGCTGACGCTCTTGACCTTGACGTCATCAGGCGTCAAGCCAGCTTCTGCCAGGAGGGGCCGAAGAAAAGCTTCTTCGAAGGGGAATCCGTTGATGGCGATCGTCTTCCCCTTGAGGTCAGCGAGACTGTCGATCTTCGACCTCCTCGACCAGATCATCGCCATGGTCGGCCTTTGCACAAGGCTCCCGATCGCGACCAGCGGCATTCCCCTCTCCCTCGCCAATACGACTTCCGGCAGAGGCAGGAGACCGAAGTCGTCACCTCCGCTGGCTAGGTATTCGGGCACGTTGTCGGAATCGACGGGATGCAGGACGTCGACTTCGAGACCCGCTTCGGCGAAATAACCCTGCTGGTCGGCCAGGAGAACACCCACGTTTTCGGCATCGGGGTAGCCCTCGAGCGTCAAGCTGAGAGACCGCAGCTTCTTCGCGGCTTCCCGACCGCCCCCGTCGGCCGTCCCCTGATCGCTTCCGCCTCCGCATCCAACGAGGAGAACGGCCACCAGGCTCAGTATCACCCCCCAGCGACCGATCTTCACTATTCAGATTTTATGGAAAATTCCCGGGCGGCGTGGCGGTGATCTCGCCCTCAGCGCGGCCGGCGACCTCGGCGGCGCGGCCGACCTTCTCGCCGATGCCGAAGTGGGCGCAGATCGTCAGCTCGTGCTCGCGGCGCAGCGGGCGGGTCGGGTCGACGACCGGGGCGCTGCGGATCGCGTCGGCCTCCTGCGCCACCCAGACGCCGAAGGGGGCGCCGGCGCAGTTGGCGAAGGGGATGGCGACGACGCGGGCGCGGCGACGGCGGCCGAGGCGGGCGATCAGCCAAGCCGGCTCGCCATCCTCGGCGTCGACGAAGAGGCCTTGGACCTGGCCGAGGGCGTTGCCACCGAGCTCCGCGAGGTCCGCCCCGAGCCAGCCCATCGCCTCGGCGGTCGTCGGCTTGCGGCCCTCCTCAGTCATCGACGTGCTTCTCCAGCAGCTCGCTCGCCGCGGTCGCCGGGTCGAGTTCGCGCCGCACCACCCGGTCCAGCAGATCCGCCGTCGCCGGGTCCTCGGAGACGGTCTGCTCGAGCCGGCGGCGCATCCGCGAGGTGGCGATCCCCAGCACCTCGCTACGCAGGTTGCGGGCGCGGCGCTCGGCCAGCGTCCCCTGCTGCTCGATGAAGGCGCGGTGCTCGTCGATCTTCACCGCCAACTCGTCGACGCCCTCGCCGCGGGCGGCCTCGGTGCGCAGGATCGGCACCTTCCAGCCCTCCGGGTCGTGGGAGAGGGCGAGGACGCCGCGGACCTCGCGCACCATCGTGTCGGTCATCGGGTGATCGGCCTTGTTGACGACGATCACGTCGGGAATCTCCATCACCCCGGCCTTCAGCGCCTGGATCGAGTCGCCGGAGCCGGGCATCAGCGCGAGGACGATCGTGTCGGCGTGGTCGACGATGTCGATCTCCGCCTGGCCGACGCCGACGGTCTCGATCAGGACGTCGTCTTTGCCGGCCGCGTCCATGATCAGCGCCACCTGCAGCGCCGCCTCGGAGAGGCCGCCGAGGGCACCGCGCGAGGCCATCGAGCGGATGAAGACGCCGGGGTCGAGAAAGTGCTCGGTGAGCCGGATCCGGTCGCCGAGCAGGGCGCCGCGGGTGAAGGGGCTGGAGGGATCGATCGAGAGCACCGCGACCTCGCGCTCGGCCTTGCGCAGCTCCCCGGTCAGCGCCCCGATCAGGGTGCTCTTGCCGACCCCGGGCGGGCCGGTGAAGCCGACGATCCGCGCCTTGCCGGTGCGCGGGTAGACCTCGCGCACCAGGTCCCAGCCAGCTGGGTCGTCGGACTCGATCAGCGTGATCGCTCGCGCCAGTGCCCGCTTTTCGCCGCCGAGGAGGCGCTCTGCCAGGGGCGCGGTTTTCGCGACGTCGGCCAAGGGCGAGCCAGTCTAGAGTTGCCCCGCCGTGCTGCGCTTTTTGGCTCGCAACCAGATGCTCACCCCGCGCTACGCGCGGCTCTTCTGGCGCTACCTCTGGCGCCGGCTGCTGACCCGCGCCGGCTGGCGCTGGGCCTCCAACGGGCCATTCTTCCTCGGCAAGGGGCTGGAACTGAAGATCGAGCCACGGGGCAAGATCCGCTTCGGCCGCTTCGTCTGGATCGGCGACGGGACCAAGATCCGCTGCCACGAGGGCGCCGTCGAGATCGGCGCGAAGACGGTGATGGGCCAGGAGTGCACGATCTCCGCCTACCAGCACGTCAGCATCGGCGAGGAGTGCGTGATCGCCGACCGGGCGATGTTCATCGACTTCGACCACGGCATCGTCGAGGTCGAGCGGCCGATCCGCCTGCAGGGCATCTACAAGCGCGACGTCGAGGTCGGCAACAACGTCTGGATCGGCTACGGCGCCTGCATCCTCCGCGGCGTCAGCGTCGGCGACAACTCGGTGATCGGCACCAACGCCGTCGTCACCAAGGACGTCCCCGCCAACGCCGTCGTCGCCGGTATCCCCGCCCGGATCGTCCGCATGCGCGAGGCCCCGCAGGAGCTGCGCTGGGCGCGCCCGGTACAACCAGACCCGGAGGCGTGGACGACGCTGCAGCCGCCGGAACCTGCATCGACTTAGTTAGTCCCGGGCTCCCCGCAAGTCTTTGTCTGCAAAATCTCTGTCAGATTTGCTTTGTAGTGTCAGGCACACGATGAACCGCTGCCGAAACTCTCCCGCCTGCATGGCCCGCGACGGAAGAATTCGCTCAGAAGAGGTAGCGGTCAAACTCGGCCGCAATCTCTGGCGCTGCCGGCGCCGAGCCTCGATGTCCCAGGAAGAGCTTGGCGCCCGCGCCTCCCTTCACCGGACCGAGATCGGAATGCTTGAGCAGGGCACCCGCCTCGCCCGCGTCGACACGCTGATGAAGCTGGCGGGCGCGCTCTCGATCTCGCCGATGGAACTGCTCGAGGGCATCCACTGGACACCCGGCACCACCTCCGCTGGCGGCTTCGCGATCAGCGAGCGCACACTCTCCCGCAGCCGCGACGACTGCGACCAGTCAAGCGGGTCTCCCTAAGGCAGCTTGGCGCCGGCCAGCTCGGCGTAGACCGCGGCCGTCTGCTCGGCGACGTCGCCCCAGTCGAAGCGGCGCAGGTGCTCGTAGGCTTCGGCGACGAGGCGGCGGCCGAGCTCGTCGTCGGAGAGGACGCGGATCGCCACCTCGGCCAGCGCTTCGGGGTCGTGGGCGCGGAAGCGCAGCCCCGCCTCCTCGTGCGGGACCACCTCGCGCAGGCCGCCGGTGTCGGCGACGATGCAAGGGCAGCCAGAGGCCATCGCCTCCAGGGCGACGAGCCCGAACGGCTCGTAGATCGACGGCACCACGGTCAGGTCGGCGATCCGGTAGAGCGAGTGCAGCACGTCGTCGCCGATCCAACCGAGGAAGGTGCCGTGCTCCATCAGCCCCAGCTCCTGCGCCTGGCGCTTCAGTTCGGCCTCGTGGGTGCCGGAGCCAGCCACCAGGAACCGCGTGCCAGGAGCCTCGGCGATCACCCGCGGCATCGCCTCCAGCGCCAGCTGGAAACCCTTCTCGTAGACGAGGCGGCCGATCAGCAGGACCAGCTTCTCCTCCGGCGCCGCGAACTCCGAGCGCAGCCGCGCCAGGTCCTCGGCCGGCTGCTCGGGCAGATCGTCGGGGTCGATCCCGTTCGGGATCACCGTGATCCGCGCCTCCTCGACGCCGAAGATGTCGGCGACCTGTTCGCGCATGTAGTGGGAGCAGGTGATGACCCGGTGCGAGCGGTTGGTGATCCAGCGCTCGACCCCGTGGATGTAGGTCTGCGGGTGCTTGTCGACCCAGCCCTGGTGGCGGCCGTACTCGGTCGCGTGGATGGTCGTGATCAGCGGCGCATCAAAGCGCTTGGCGAGGTGGTCGCAGGCGTTGGCGACCAGCCAATCGTGGCCGTGGACGAGGTCGAAGCTGTAGCGGTCGCCGAGCTCGACCCCGGCGGCGAGCATGTCGGAGTTCATCCGCTCGATCCAGGCGACGAACTCGCCGAGGTCGGTCGGGCGCTTCGGCTCGCGGATGCGGTGGATGACGACACCGCCGCGGCACTCCTCGGCCGGTGACTCCTCCCCACCCCGGGTCAGCACGTGCACCTCGACGTCGCGCTCGACCAGCGCCTCGGAGAGCTTGCGCACGTGCCGGGCCAGCCCGCCCTCGATCAGCGGCGGGTACTCCCAGGAGAGGATGAGGACGCGGGTCAAGTTCGGTGGCGGGTCCGGGTGGCTGGTTCAGGGCTCCAGGAGCGGGGCGATGCTCAGGTCCGGGGCAAGCGAGCGCATGCGTGGATCGGTGGCGGGGCCGGAGTCTATGGCCTCCAACATCGCCTGTGAGTGATCGGTGGCCCGCCGGTAGGCGTAGTCACCGGCCTGCTTGCGCTGATCCAGGAACGCCCAGTCGCTCGACTGGGCGGCGAGCAGCTCGCGGGCGGCGCGTTCGAGCCGCTCTCCCCGCAGGCCGCCCGAGACCGCCCGCAGCAAGCGCAGCTCCAGCCGCCGCGCGCCCCAGGCGAGGTCGGCGACCGGCGGCGAGTCCCACGTGCGCAGGTCCTTGTCCTCGCCCCAGGTCGAGGCCTGCAGCGGGCGCTCGACCGGCCCGTGCTCGGCCAGCGCCTGCGGGACGGTGAGCAGGCGGACGCCCGCGGCCTCAGCCCCCTCCAGCACCGCCCGCAGCCAGATCGGCCCCTCCGACCACCAGTGGCCGAGCAGCTCGGTGTCGATCGCGAAGACGAGCAGGCCGCGGCGGCCGCGCTCCTCGGTGTAGGTGCGGAGCCGCTGCGCGGTTGCGGCGAGGAACTCCTGCGCCTGTCGGCGAGCGGCGACCTCGGCGGCAGTCGGGTCGTAGGCGCCGCCACCGACCCGCCAGATGCGAATGCCGCGCAGCGATTTGCCGGCGAACTGGGCGTGCTCGGGAGCAGACGGATAGCCATCGAGTGACCAGAGCCAGGCGATCGCCTCCCAGTCGATCGGCAGCGCCACCGGCCCGCCCTCGGTCCGCACCGGCGCCAGCGCGTCCAGGGGATCGGCGTGGGCGCTCTGGTCGACGCAAAACCAGCGCACTCCCTCCTCGGCCAGCCTCCACTCCATCCCCGGCACATAGGCGCACTCCGGCAGCCAGAAGCCGCCATCCCAGCCGAAGCGGCGCCGGTGCGAGCGGATCCCGGCGTCCAATTGCAGCCGCACCCCCTGCTTGGTCGCCAGCAGCGGCAGCACGGCGTGGGTGGCGGAGGAGGCGGCGAGGGCCACCCGCCCCTCCGCCGCCGCGCGCTGGAACGGCGCCAGGGGATCGCCTCCAGCCGCGTCGAGCAGCTCCAAGGCGTGCTGGTAGCGCTCGCGCTCGCCTTCGCAGGCTGCTCGGCACTCCTCCGGCACCTGCGGCAGGTCGGCTTCGGCCGCGCCGATCCGCCACTCGACCAGGAAACGCCGCAACCGCTCCGCCGCGCCCCGGTCCTCCAGCTGGTCGGCCAGCACCGGCGTCACCGTCATCGTCAGGTCGCGCGCCACCTCCAGCACCGGCAGATAGGAGCGGATCATCGCGTCGAACAGCCACTCCTCGCCGAAGGGATAGGTCCCGAAGCCCTCGACGTAGGGCATGTGGCTGTGTAGGACGATCGCCAGGTCGCCAGCGGTCCCCTCGCTACCCATGTCTACGGGTGGCAGACCGCGAGGAAATCGAGGGCGCGGTCGAGGTCCCTCTCGCGCAGCTGGAAGTCGGAGGCGGCGATCGCCGGGGTGAAGCGGTCGTAGAACGGCTTCGTCAGGCCAAGCCGTTTGTGGACCGAGTCCCAGCCGAGCTTGATCGCCAACTCGTGTGCACGCAGCTTGCGGGCGTGGAAGAGGCCAAACAGCTCGACCCGCTCGAAGTGCGCCTCGCAGAGCGCCCGGAACTCCTCGGCCCGGTACTCCTTCAGGTGCCAGGGGTTATCGGACTTCTCGGCACCGGCCGGCGCCAGCGTCAGCAGGTTCGGCGTCGAGACGTAGGCGACCCCGCCCGGCGCCAGCATCGACTTGAAGTGCTCGAGGATCGCGCCGGGGTCCTGCACGTGCTCGATCGTCTGCAGGAAGACGACCGCGTCGCAGGGCTCGGCGAAGCTTTCGACCAGGTCGCGCTCGAAGCGCAGGTTCGGGCGTTGGTAGCGCAGCCGCGCGTGGTCGTGCGCTTCCGGGTTGGCGTCGACGCCGACGACGCTCGCGGCGGCGCGGGCGAGGACGTTAGAGCCGTAGCCCTCGCCGCAGGCCATGTCGACGACCCGCCGCCCCTGCACCCGCTCGGCGATCCACTTGTAGACGACCAGGTGGCGGCGGAACCAGTAGTTCTCCTCCGGCACGTCGGGCAGCGTCCGCTCGCCCGTCAGGGGCAGCGGCGGCACTCCGGGCGGCTGGTTCTCCTGGAGGTAGTGGCGCTCCACGGGACGGGACCGTATTGCAGATTCCGCGTAGAGTTCCCGCCCGATGCCGGCCTCCCCCTCCGCCACCCCGGAGCACATCAAGGACGTCAACACCCGCTACCACGACGCGGCCGCCGAGGAGTACGACGCCAAGTGGGGCATCGACTTTGGCGAGATCGGCCAGCGGCAGGTGCGTCTGAAGCTGATCAAGGCGCTGGGCGGGATGAAGGGGCGCAGCTTCGGCGACGCGCTGGAGATCGGCTCCGGCACCGGCTACTTCTCGCTCAACCTCGTCCAGCTGGGAGTGATCGAGCGGCTGACCGCGACCGACATCTCGCGCGGGATGCTGAAGCGGCTAGCGGCCACCGCCGACGCGCTCGGGCTCGAGGGCGTGCAGACCGTCACCACCGAGGCCGAGGAGCTGCCGTTCGAGGACGAGAGCTTCGACCTCGTCTTCGGCCACGCCGTCCTCCATCACATCCCCGACCTCGACAAGGCCTTCGCCGAATTCCGCCGGGTGCTGCGCCCAGGCGGGATGATCGCCTTCGCCGGCGAGCCCTCTCGCTACGGCGACACCCTGGCAGCGCTGCCGAAGCGCGCCGGCCTGACCCTGGCGCCGGTCTGGCGCCGCCTGATCGGCGCCAAACAGCGCGCCGTCGCCGAAGGCGAGCAGTCCCACGACCACTCGCTGGAGGGCGAGGTCGACGTCCACGCCTTCGCCCCCACCGACCTGCGCCGCCTGCTCCGCGACGCCGGCTTCGACAAGCGCCACGTCGGCGGCGAGGAGCTGCTCTCCAACGCCTGGGGTTGGGGCCTGCGCACGGTCGAGTCCAGCGCCGAGCCCGAGTCCGTCTCCTTCGGCTGGCGCCGCTTCGCCTTCAACAGCTACATCGCTCTACAGAAGGTCGACACCCGCCTGCTCGAGCCCTATCTCCCCGCCGAGCTCTTCTACAACCTGCTCGTCTCGGCGCGCAAGCCGGCCTAGCGGCCGTCGATCAATCGGCTGGCTCGTTCCCGGCAAACGTCAGCAATCGCCTCCAATACGGGGTGCGACCATCCCTCCTGCTCGGCATCGCGAAGGCAGGCCTCCGTCGCAGCGAGAATCTCGCTCGACCAGCGTTGGACGAATTTGGGCAGCGCACCCCCTAGACCGCTTTCCGCGGCCAGGCGCCCCCAGCTCAGAAGGTCGACCTGAGACGGGTCGTCCTCCCCGCCGATTGCCATCGCCAGTCGCGGCGTCAGACCGTCGTAAACAGCAGTTGAGACGACGTCGTAGAGAGGGGCCAGGCGAACACCGGCCGTAGGGTCGTAGAGCAGCGAGAAGTTCTTGCCGTGCGCGTCGCTGTTGCCGAGCAGAAAGCCGGTCAGCACTGCACGGACGAAGGCGTTGACGTCGAGTGCGATGCGCGGGTTCGGCTGCCTCCTCAGCAGCGCGATCACCGACGCCACCGATGGGCCGCCCTCGGCTTCGTACTTCTGGGTTGGCAACAAGCCGAGGGCTTGGCACATGTCCTCCTGGTGGAGACGGACCGTCGTGCCATCGGCATCGACGGTGCGATCGAAGCGCTCGCTGTACAAGCAACGAACGCCGTCGAATTCGAGCAACTCGGTCGCGGCAGCCTTGTTCCCAGCGGTCGCCGCGACCCTCATACAGAACGCCTCGTTGACCGCCAGCCCCTCGAAGCGCTCGTGCTCTGGCTTCAACAGGCAGGTACTCGGCGTCCCTTCGAGCGGTTGGGCGAAGTCACCGCTGGGAAGGCGGACGAGGATCAGCTTGTCCTGGACGCCGCCCAAGCTCAGGCGCACCCCGCCGGGGTCGAGGTCGACGCCGAGGGGATCGCGCGGGAGATCGCGGAGCAGCTCGCCGATTTGCTTTTCGCTGAGGGGGCGAGCTGCAGCCTCCGGCGACCGCGGCGGTTGATCCTTGGACAGAACCATCACCGCCCCCGCACAATCGGCGCCGAGCGCGGCCAGCAGGTCGAAGCCATTCGCCTCGCTGATCCCGAGCTTGCTGGCGATGGTGGCGCGCACTGCCCCCTCCGGCAACAGGCCCTCGAAGAACGGGGCCGACTCACTCGGCTTGAACCGTTCCTCGCGCAGGGGCAGTGAGGCCGAGAGCCTCGCCATCGGATCACTCCGGTCGTCCTGGATCGCGTCCTTCGAATACGCGAAGCGATAGCGGGAGGGGCCGGTTCGCTCTAGTGATCCAACCGGACTCCCCCGCAGGAAGACCCAGAGACTCGCGTGGGATGGCCGGCTCATTCGATCCTGAGCTTCAGGCCCAGCGCCGCGAGCACGGGAAAGACCGTGTCCAGCCGACTAGTCGGCTTGCCGCTCTCGATCTGGTGAATCGCCCTGGTGCTTACCCCCGCGGCCAGCGCAAGCTCGTCTTGGCGCATGCCGAGCTCCTCTCGAGCGCGGCGCACACTCGCACCTATCGAACGAGCCTCGGTCGCAGCGATATCCAGCTTGTGATGCACAATCGCGCATTTTAGCCATTTCTGCACCAAAATGGGCAATCTATGCGCGATCATGCATATCGACCCTGGAAATCGTCCTTAGTCACAGAATATGCAACATCGTGCATCTACACCGTTTAACGGCGCAGGCGCGGCTCGCGGTCCTTCGGTTCGCCCGGCATGCGGGCGCGGAAGAGCTTGGCGCGGTAGTCGAGGCCCTTGAGGCGGCGTTCGCCGACGTAGGAGTAGTCGAAGCCGTCGCCGGCGGCGTCCTTGGTCGCCTCGTCGAGGACGACGCTGCCAGGGCGGGCGACGTTGGTGAGGCGGCTGGCGAGGTTGACGGCGCGGCCGTAGTAGTCGCCCGACTGCGGCAGGGTCAGCCCGGTGGCGATTCCTGCGCGCAGCCAAGGGAACTGCTGGCCTTCGGCCTCGGCGGCGGCGATCAGCTCCAGCGCCGCGGCGACCATCGACTCGGCGTCGCCGGAGATCAGCATCACCTCGTCGCCGATCGTCTTCACCAGCCGCACCGGCGGCTCGGCGACCGCGGTCGCCATCTCCTCCAGCCGCCCGGCGACCATCCCCAGCTCCTCCGGCGCGATTTCCTCGCCAAGCCGGGTGAACTCGACCAGGTCGGCGAAGCAGACGGTGAGGTTCACCACGCCCCCAACCTCCCCGGAGGCGAGATCGGTGGCGCCGATCACGTCGCGGCGGATCTGTTCCAGCAGGTGCGCCTGTAGGGCGTAGACGACGGTCGGCCCGACTAGCGGCAGCATGTACTCGGCGGCGCCGACGAAGCGGCGGGCGACGTCGCGCTCGGTGTCGCCAGGCCGAATCAGCGTGCGTACGATCAGCTCGCGATTGGCTTCGGCGATCCGCGCGGTCCCCATCCCGATCGTGCGGGCGACCCCGAGCAGCCCGTCCTCAGGCAGGCCGGTGTCGATGAAAGCCTTGGTCATCCGCGCCGCTTCGAGGTCGGCCTTGGTGGCGCGGCGCTCGTCCGGGTCGCCATATGGGACGCCGAGGGCAGAGCTGAAGCGCTGCAGCACCTCGAGGTCCAGTTCCGCCATCTCGGCGATCTCGCGGGCGGTGTAGCGGGGCCCTTCCCCGGCGAGCGCCCGCTCGACCGGGAGCAGCGTCAACCGCCCCGCCGCCACCGCGTCCCTCAGTTCCTCGAGCGTGCACCCTTCCCCCGCGAGCTGCTCGAGCAGTTCCCGCCGCGCCTCGCGAGGGGCGCCCTCGACCCCATCCAGCAGGCCCTCGGCCTCGAAGTCGATTTGAGTGCCCGCCACAGGCCCATTCAACCGTCTCGATCGGTTGCGTGGTTCCTTTGTCCTGCATATCCGGACAAAGGAACCACGGAACTTCAGGCGTAGGCGACGGCGCCGCCGCGGCGGGGGTCGCCGCCGCCGCTGAGGTCACCCGTGCGAGGGTCCCGCGCCACGGCCTGGACGCCGCCGAAGAAGAGGTTGATCGCGGGGCGGCGCGCAACCGGCACGCCTCGCGCTTCAATCCGCCCTAGCGCGGCCTCGTCGATCCCCGGCTCGGCCTGGACGATTCCCTGCTCGAAGTGCAGGCGCGGCGCCTCAATCGCGGCATCGACCGGGAAGCCCTGCTCGATCGCGCGCACCACCGTCTGCAGGATTGCCGAGCGGATCCGGTTGGAGCCAGCGCTGCCGAGGGCGAGGACGATCTCCCCATCCCGCAGCACCACGGTCGGCGCCATCATCGAAGGCACCCGCCGCCCCGGCGCGATCACGTGGAAGCCGGCCGGATTGAGGTCCTCCTCGCCGAGCATGTTGTTGAGGATCACCCCCGTCCCCGGCACCAGCACGCCAGAGCCGGAGCCGTTCGAGCAGGTGACGCTGGCGCAGTTGCCGTCGGCGTCGAGCACGGAGATGTGGGTGGTCGAGCCGAGCAGGTCGGCAGCGGCGAGGTCGAGGCCGATCGGGTCGAGGAAGCTCGTCTCCATCCCCTCCTCGTAAAGGGACTCGGCGAAGGCGAGGTCGCGGCGGGAGTTGGCCGCTTCCATCGCCAGCACCAGCTGCTCCGGGCCGCTGCTCGGGCCGAACCGCTCGAGCAGGCCGAGGCAGTAGGAGATCAGGATCCCGCCGGAGGACGGCGGCGGGTTGGTGAGCACTTCGGTGCCGCGGAAGGAGGTGTCGATTGGCTTGCGCTCGACCGCCTCGTAGGAGGCGAGGTCGCCGGGGCCGATGTAGCCACCGTGGCCGATGACGAAGTCGCTGATCGCACGGGCCACCTCGCCCTTGTAAAACGGCTCGGCGCCCTCCTCGCCGTACCGTTCCAGCGCCTCCGCCAGTTCGGGGAAGGCGAAGACGTCCCCCTCCCCCAGCCGCCGCCCCCCCGGCGCGTAGAGCTCGCGCGTCCCCGTCATGTGTTCGTGGATCGGGCCGAGAATCTCGAGGATGTATGCCTGCTGGCGATTGACCGGCGCGCCCTCGCGGGCGAGGCGAACCCCCGGCCCGACCAGCGCCTCCAGCGGCATCGTCCCGAACCGCTCCAGCGCGTGCGCCAGCCCCGCTGCCGTGCCCGGCACTCCGCACGACGCCGGGCCGACGTAGAACGTCTGCGTCGTCTCCGCGTCGAAGCGGACCGGTACCGGCACCAGCTCGGAGGTCCGCTCGATCCCGTCCAGCCCCGGCGCGACGACGAAGAAGTCGATCAGCGTCGTCTCCCCCGCCTCGTGCACCATCATGTGCCCGCCCGCCCCGAGCCCGGTCAGCGGGCTCTCGACCGCAAACGAGGCCAGCACCGCGCAGACCGCGGCGTCGACCGCATTACCGCCCTCGCGCAGGACCTCGGCGCCGGCCTCGGCGCTCAGCGGATGGCCGGCTGCGACGACCCCTCGCATGGGGCGTGTCGTCAGCCTGGAAGGAACTCGGGAACGTCGATGCCGAGCTCACGATCGCCGCCTCGGCCGCGGCGCGATGACTCCGCCTCTTTGGTGCGGCGGATCGTCGGCTCGGCCGCCCGGCGCGGCGCCGGCGTCCGCCCGTCGAAGCGGGTGGCAACGACGGTCACCCAGATCTGGTCGGACAGCTCCCCGTCGACGTTGGCACCGAAGATGATGTTGGCGTCCGGATGCGCGGCCTCGCCGACCACCTTGGCCGCCTCGGACACCTCGACCAGCGAGAGGTCGGAGCCGCCGGTGATCGAGAGCAGGATCGAGCGCGCGCCCTCCATCGAGGTCTCCAACAGCGGCGAGGAGATGGCTTTTTCGGCGGCGAGGACGGCGCGGTCGTCGCCATAGGCCATGCCGATCCCGAGCAGCGCCCGGCCGGCGTCGGACATGATCGTCCGCACGTCGGCGAAGTCGAGGTTGATCACCGCGGGTAGCGTCACCAGGTCGGAGATGCCCTGCACGCCCTGGCGCAGGACGTCGTCGGCGACCTTGAAGGCCTCGACCATCGAGGTCTGCTGGTCGAGCACGTCGAGCAGGCGGTCATTAGGGACGACGATCAGGGTGTCGACCTCTTCGGCGAGTTCCTCGATGCCCTTCTGGGCTTGGGTGCCGCGGCGACTGCCCTCGAAGCTGAACGGCTTGGTGACGATGCCAACGGTCAGCGCGCCGACCTCGCGGGCGAGGCGGGCGACGACCGGGGCGGCGCCCGAGCCGGTACCGCCGCCGGCGCCGGCGGCGACGAAGACCATGTCGGAGCCCTTCAGCAGACGCTTGATCTTGTCCTGCTCCTCGAAGGCCGAGCGGTGGCCGACCTCGGGATCGGCGCCGGCGCCGAGGCCGCGCGTCTGCTCGTCGCCGATGTGGACGGTGATGTCGGCGACGCAGAGCTGCAGCGACTGAAGATCGGTGTTGACGGCCATGAACTCGACCCCGGGCACGCGGGCGTCGACCATCCGGTTGACCGCGTTGACGCCGGCGCCGCCGACCCCGACGACTTTGATCACCGGCTGGTGCGGCTCGCCGCTTCCCGGCGGCTCGTAGGCCGGCTCATCGCGCCCGTAGCGAGGCGTTTCCGTACTGAACTGCTCGTGCCGCGGCTTCGGCTCCTCGTTGAAGACCCGCTTCAACCGCTCCGGCGCGGACTCGGTCGAGGACTCCACATCTTGGTCGTAGAGGGAGGGCGCCTCTTCCTGCTGCAGCGGAACGTCAGCGGCGGTCGGCTGCTCCTCGGCCGCGGGGGGAGCGGGCGGTGCGACCGGCTCCTCTTCCTTCTTCGCCTCGGCCGGATCTTCCCGGCCGTAGCGCGGTGCCTCCGGCGGATCGACCGGGGCGTCGTCGGTGGTCGACCGGAAGAGGTCGGACAGTGGACCCTCGCGCATGCTTGCTCGCTTATTCCGCCGAGCCATGGGACAGAACCTCCTTCGCCAGATCCCGGTAGTAGTTCGCGGCGCTCGAAGAAGAATCGTACTTGAGCACGGAGGCGCCTTTGACAGGCGCCTCGGCGAATTTGATCGCCTTTTTGATCCGGGACTGGAAGACGAGGTCGCCGAAGTTCTCCTCGAGGATCTCGATCGCCTCCTTGGCGTGGATCGTCCGCGAGTCCAGCATCGTCGGCAGGATGCCCTCGATCTTGACGTCGGGGTTGAGGTTCTCCTGAATCATCCGCAGCGTGTTCTGGAGCTGAACCAGCCCGCGCATCGAGAGATACTCGCACTGGACCGGGACGATCACCTTGTTCGCCGCGGTCAGCGCGTTGATCGTCAGCAGGCCGAGGCTCGGCGGGGTGTCGATGCAGACGAAGTCGTAGTCACCGGCGACCTCTTTCAGCGCTTTCTCCAGCGAGCGCTCGCGGCCGATCTTGGTGCTCATCGCGATCTCCGCACCGGCGAGGTCGATCGAGGCGACGGCGATGTCGATCTCCCGCTTGACGATGATCTCGGAGATCGGCATGTCGTTGACGAGCACGTCGTAGAGGCTCTTCTCGACCTTGTCGGGGTCGATCCCCTGGCTCATCGTCAGGTTCCCCTGCGGGTCGAGGTCGATGCAGAGCACGCGGTAGCCGGACTCGGCGAAGGCGACGGCCAGGTTCAGGGTCGTGGTCGTCTTGGCGACGCCGCCCTTCTGGTTGGCGAAGGCGATCACCTCGGCAGTCTTCACCGGCGCCTCTTCGGCAGCCTCCTTCTCCGCCAGGAAGTCGAGCCGCGTCGGCGCAATCAGATCGATCGCCTTCATCCGCGCGTCACCTGACTCCTCCGGGTCCTCCTCAACCTCCGCGTTGAGGGCGGGCTCCTCCTCTTCCACGACCGGGGGCTCCTCCAGGACCGGGGGCTCCTCCTCGACGGCAGGCGTCTCGATATCCGCTCGCGGCTCCTCGACGCGCTCGGGTACAAGTTCCTCCATCCGCTGGAGTTCGTCGTCGATCGGATGCCCCTCCTCAATCTCGACGGGGGCAGGCTTCGGCTTCTTTCGGCTTAGAAATCCCATTGCGCGGATATTCGTATGGGACCCGGCTTTTCCTGCCGGCCCCTGAAATTGCTAGGAATCAGTCAATCCCCGAACTCCTCGACAAGCGGCTCGTGATCGTCACCGGCAAGGGTGGCGTCGGCAAGACGACCGTCGCCGTGGCCCTCGGCCTGCGCGCCGCGAGCGAAGGCAAGCGGACGATCGTCTGCGAGGTCTCCTCGCAGGAGAACGCCTCGCGGATGTTCGAGCACACCGCCGTCGGCTTCCACGAGGTCGAGATGGAGGAGAACCTCTGGTCGATCTCGATCGACCCCGACGAGTCGATGCGCGAGTACGTGCTGCTGCAGCTGAAGGTGCGGGCGATGCGGGACATGCTCTTCCGCAGCCGCATCTTCAACTACCTCGCCGCGGCGACGCCGGGGCTGAAGGAGCTGGTGACGATCGGGAAGATCTGGGAGCTCGCCCAGCTCGACCGCAAGGTGAAGCAGGGCCGTAAGTACGACCTGGTGATCGTCGACGCGCCGGCGACCGGCCACGGGGTCGGCTTCCTGCAGACGCCGCGCACCTTCGCCTCGATCGCCCGGGTCGGGCCGATCCACTCCCAGGCCCAGACCCTCGACCGCTTCATCACCGACCACGAGAACACTGGCACCGCGATTGTCGCTCTGCCCGAGGAGATGCCGGTGAACGAGTCGGTGGCGCTGGAGAAGGACCTGCGCGACGAGGTCGGCGTCGCGGTCGACCGCGTCTACCTCAACGGTCTCTACCCCGAGCGGTTCAAGAAGGCAGAGGCGGAGAAGCTGGCGCAGCTGGCTGAGGGCGAGAACGGAACCAACGGGGCGACGAAGGCGGCAGCGCGGGCGGCGCTCTCCGAGTTCAACCGGGCGAAGTCGCAGCGCTCGCAGCTGAACCGGCTGAAGCGCGGCGTCGAGGCACCGGTGAAAACGCTGCCCTTCCTCTTCGAGCCTGAGCTCGACGTCGAGGCGGCGCGCAAGCTGGCCGGGAGGCTCTCCTGATGCCCTCGGTCGGCGAAGTCCTCGAGGGCAAAGGGATCTGCATCTGCGCCGGCTCGGGCGGAGTCGGCAAGACGACGACCTCGGCGGCGATCGCACTGGGGATGGCGGCGCAGGGGCTGAAGGTCTGCGTGCTGACGATCGACCCGGCGAAGCGGCTGGCCGACTCGCTCGGGCTGGACGAGCTGGGGAACGAGGCGCGCCGGGTCGACCCGTCGCTGTTCGAGGAGCAGGGCGTCGAGATGAAGGGCGAGCTGTGGGCGATGATGCTCGACGCGAAGGCGACCTTCGACGAGCTGATCGCCCGCCAGGCGCCCGACGAGGAGTCGCGCGACCGGGTGCTGAACAACCGGATCTACCAGCAGATCTCCAGCGCGCTGGCCGGCTCGCAGGAGT
>Ga0207656_10000324_pt1 | contig 16420 bp, 12 predicted proteins | sample KBSCornC12_FD_184297 | JGI IMG/M metagenome (GOLD analysis project Ga0207656, IMG submission 184297) | Corn rhizosphere microbial communities from Kellogg Biological Station, Michigan, USA - KBS Corn C1-2 (SPAdes) (version 2) | ecosystem: Host-associated > Plants > Roots > Rhizosphere > Soil ...
TAAAAATCTCATTTTTCTGAATATTCCAGTTGATTTTGTAATCTTCTCATTCTGTTTCACTATTTGCTCAAAGATCATGTTAATTCCTGAAGGGCAGAACTACATTTGTCAGATATTATAGGGAATGAAATCAAAATTTACCATCATCGGTGGCGGTATAGCAGGTCTTTCAACAGCTATCGCTTTGAAAAAGGCCGGCTTTGAATCCATTCTCTATGAAGCCGCTCCTGAATTCAGGGAAGTTGGCGCCGGCATTGCCTTAAGCATAAATGCAATGAAAGCACTGGCAGCATTGGGAATAGATGAAGAAATCCGTGCGAAAGGAAGATTACTGGAGACCTTCACGATCTATAATGAGCGAGGTCGTAAATTGTCACAAACCAACTTCACATCATTAAGTAGAACTTATGGTCCAGGCAATTTCATGATCCATCGGGCTGACCTGCAATCTTTTCTTATTTCGAAAATCAACCTGGATTCTGTTTTCTTCAATAAACGAATGATCGATTTTGAACAAACTGCACAATCCATCAACTTAAAATTTGCTGATGGCTCTGAGCACGAAACTGAATATCTGATTGTCGCTGATGGAATTCATTCTGTTGGCAGGAATAAATTGCTTCCTCATGCAGGGCACCGTTTTGCCGGACAAACTTGTTGGAGATGTGTCATTGCCGATCCCGAATTAGTTTTAAACGAATCCTTTGAGACCTGGGGGAGGCAAGGCCGTTTCGGGTTAGGCCCTTTGCCCGATCATAAATTTTATTGGTATGCCAGTCTCAATGCCAAACAAAATGAATCGGCCTACAAACATTTTGGTATTCGTGATTTGCAAAAGATATTTAACCAATTTCATTCGCCAATTCCTGAAGTGCTGGCTACATCAACAGATGCTGATTTGATCTGGAGTGACATTATGGATGTAAAACCAATTTCGAACTTTGCATTTGACCGGGTTGTTTTGATCGGAGATGCAGCTCATCCCACTACACCGAATCTTGGTCAGGGTGGGGCGATGGCCATTGAAGATGCAGTTATTTTGGCTGCTGAATTGAAAAAGGAACCAGATGTTCATCTTGCCTTTTTAAACTTCGAAAAACGAAGGTTACCCCGAACACAGAAAATCGTCAACGAGTCCTGGAGAGTCGGAAAGATTTCACAATTAGAGAACAGGACAATGGTCGCTGTTCGGAATTGGGTCATGACTCGCATGTCAGCATCAGTGAATAAAAAGCAACTGAAGTTTTTGTTTGACGTAGAATTCTAAGATTAAGAATTCGCTCACTTTACACTGATAATATATTTATTTTTTTTCCCATTCTCAATCATCAGATATTTCCCCTGCATCAATTGATCTTTCTTTACGATGGCTTCGATATCAGTGATCTTATCCTTATTAACGGAGATGGCATTAGCTTGTATCGCACGTCGAGCTTCACTCTTGGAGGCAACAATAGTAGTTTGTTCGCTTAACAGATCAAGAAGCGAATAATCGGTTTCCAACAGCTTCTGGTCAATTTCAAAAGAAGGAATTTCGCCGGCAATCATTTTTAATTCATCCGCCGACAAACTCATCAACTGTTCTTTGCTCGCCTTTGCATTAAACAGGATATCTGAAACATTCTTTGCACTTTCATAAGCTGTTTGTCCGTGTATTCTAATGGTCAATTCTTTTGCCAATAAAACTTTCAATGCATTTGGATTTTCAGCATTATCAGCTTCCCTTTTTTCAATTTCTTCTTTTGATTCCAGGGAAAAATAACGAGTCAACATTTTCAAATCCTTATCATCCACATTCAGCCAAAACTGGTAGAACTTGTACGGCGATGTCATGTTCGGATCCAGCCAGATATTGCCTTCTTCCGATTTCCCAAATTTCTTTCCATCGGCTTTTGTCAGCAAAGGCGAAGTCAAGGCATACACTTCAGCTTTAGGTTCATTACGTCGAATGAATTCTGTACCTGAAGTGATATTGCCCCATTGATCCGAACCACCCATTTGCAACACACAACCATATTGCCGATACAAACACAGATAATCGTAAGCCTGTAATAATTGATAACTAAACTCTGTGTATGACATCCCTATTTCAACACGACGTTTGACAGATTCTTTCGCCATCATGTAATTGATGGTTAGATTCTTTCCCACATCTCTTAAAAACGTGAGAACATTCATGTCTTTATAAAAATCAAGATTGTTGAGAATGATGGCTCCATTCTCCTTGCTATCGAAGTCAAGTAGTTTTTTTACTTGTTCAATCTGAAAAGCTAGATTCCGATCCAGTTCGTCATACGATTTCAATTCACGCTCTGTATCTTTTCCGGAAGGATCACCAACTCGACCTGTCGCACCACCCATCAATACAATTGGTTTGTGGCCACAATTTTGAAAGTGAGCCAATAACATCAACTGCACATAATTGCCAATAGTCATAGAGGGTGCTGTCGGATCAAATCCGATATAGCCAATGACCATGCCGCTATTCAACCTCTCTTCAACACCCGGCGTCATATCCTGGATCATACTTCTCCAGGTCAATTCTTCGATAAATGATTTCTTCATCAGAGGGCAAAAATGGAGAATTGTGCCGATATATGTCGCGCAAAGACGCAAAGACGCAAAGGAATCCCCGTATTTAGCGAGAGATTACGATGTTTGTAGCACGGGAACTAGGATTAAAGGTCAAAAGACAATTTAGGATTCCCATAAAGGAAGTCCCCTTTAGGGGATTTAGGGGCAAAACGAATAGCCAATAACGAATAGCCAATAACCAAGTGGAAGTTTAAAGAGTGAAGTACGAACCCTGGATAGCACAACGACTGATGGCCTCTAAAGGAGGAGGCTTTACGCGTGTCATCCTGTGGATCGCTACAGGAGCAGTGGGACTGTCGGTCGCAGTGATGATCCTGTCCCTGGCCTTGATGACAGGATTCAAGACTGAGATCACGAGGAAGATGTTTGGTTTCTGGGGTCACATCCATATTTCGGATCCGAGATCAATTCGATCGTATGAGGCATTGCCCTTTAAATACGATACAGCTTTAATATCATCAATTGAATCCATCGAGCAAGTGCAATCGAATGTTACCGAAAAGAATGCTAAGTCAGAGAAACCCGTCCTTTCGAAAGGTGGCGTAAGACATGTGCAAGCGTATATCTACCTACCTGGCATCATCACACATGATGATCAATTGGAAGGAATTGTATTGAAAGGAATTGGAACTGATTTTGACTGGCCGAATATCAATCAATACAATGATTCGGGTGGCAACTGGACCTCATTAGCAGAAGATGAATTAATAATTTCGCGCATTACTGCTAACCGGCTTCGATTAAAAGAGGGCGATAAACTGATTGTCCACTTTGTCAGAGAAGGAAATCAAATACAACGACGATTTGTCATTAAAGGAATTTACCGCACAGGACTGGAAGAGAATGATGCCAAATTTGCTCTTGCTTCCATCAATATGGTGCGTGAAGTTTTAAAATGGGACAGCACGGAAGTGAGTGGATTGGAAATTGCAGTGGACAATATTGACGACATTCCATTGATCACTGACTACATCTACCAGGATGAATTGCCAGGAAATCTTTACGCAGAAAGTATCCGTGAAAAATTTCCAAGTTTGTTTGAATGGCTCGAACTGCAGGACATCAATACGATAGTGATTATCATTTTAATGTTGGCAGTAGCGGTGATCAATATGATTACAGCTTTGCTGATATTGATCCTCGAACGAACCCAAATGATTGGGATTTTGAAAAGTATCGGCGCGCGGGATCAATCCATACGATATGTGTTTATTTGGTTTGCGCTATACATTACTATTGGTGGAATTATTCTTGGAAATATATTAGGCCTTGGCCTGGCGGGACTGGAAGATCGTTATCATTTCATCAAATTGAATGAAGCTGATTATTATCTTTCTTATGCGCCGGTGAAAGTATTGCCATGGCATTTATTAGCGGTGAATCTGGGAGCATTTATCATTATTGGCATTTGTCTATTAGCCCCGTCCTTATTGGTGAGTAAGATCAACCCGATCAAGACGATTCATTATCATTAAAAGGCAGACCATAAAGGACTGCGCCTTTATGGTTAAGGAGGAAAGGAAAATAAATGAGTATTTGATGCTATGATCTGGAAAATCAAAGTGTTTTTTCTTCGCCTGGTGGAGTATATCGTGAGATGGCCCTATCGATTGCTGCAATTTATTTCATGGTTATTTTTCATTCATCGTCCGCATGGAAAATATGTTGGTGTAAGATGGATGATAGGAATGATATTAAAATCAATTGATTTACTTCCTATTCAGGTGATCTTCGAAACCATATTGGATATAATGAAGTGGAAGACCAGGCCAATGACTCTGGATGAAAAGAGAATTGCAGAAAGTGTTTTTGGAAAAAGAATAAACTATTCGCTCGTTGGTCTTGATTCGAATTCATGGCCTGTTAAAAAAGGCAGAGCTCAGGCTTATGTTGGTTTTCACACGATCAATTTTTTCAATTCCATTCCGGACCATGTACTCATTCATGAATTGACTCACATCTGGCAATACAGAAAGCATGGAAGTTTCTACATCACAGAGTCGCTTTATGCACAGCGTTGGGGTGGGGGTTATAACTATGGCGGAATGGATGCGTTGGAAAAGAATAAGGACCAGGGATTGATGGCATTTAATTTTGAACAGCAGGCGGAGATTGTGGAGGATGCATACCGTTCAAAATTTAGTAGCGATTATATTGCTTATTTAGATGAAATAAGGAATCATGAGGAGGCTTCTACCAAGGATGTTGGATAGCATAGGGCATGCTTGTGCTTGTCGTCAGAGACGACTATTATGATCGTGCTATAACCATGATTTTTTGGATTCTACAAAACGTGGTCGGAGACCACGTCGAGCTTTATTTTTTTTAATAAATTAGAGCTCATAGTTATTGCACTCTTTGCCCCTTGCTCCTTTACTCCCTACTTCATACTGTTTACTGATTACTGCTTACTGCTTACTTTTTTTCTTACATTCGCACGTCGAACTAAATTATTCATCGCTAAATGGAAGCTAGCAGTTGTTATGACCCGTTATTATGTCATCGAAGACGGACGTCTGCACGAGCTGGAAAAGCCTGTGCTATCCTGCTGGATTAATGTCACCCCTCCATTTGAGCCGGGCGAATTAGACCACCTGGCAGAAGAGCACTCCATTCCCATAGATTTCCTCACGGATTCACTTGACTTAGATGAACGCTCCCGTTACGAACGCGAGGATGATATTCGTTTGATCCTCGTTAACACTCCTATGCTCAATGAGATTGACAAGGACAATGAGGCCATCTATATCACAGCTCCTATAGGTATCATCATGACCCAGGATCATGTCCTCACGATATGTCAGTACGAGAATCCCATATTGCAACGCCTTATCGAAGGCCGGGTCCGGGGATTCGATCCATCCAATGAAGCCATGTTCGTTCTTCACATTTTCGAACAAAATGTGGCTCGTTTCATGGATTGCCTGAAGAAACTGAATATCAAACGAAACCTCATTGAAAACGAGCTTTACAATTCAAGCCGCAATTCAGAAATCAAGCAATTGCTTCGAATTGAGAAGAGCTTGGTTTATTTCGTCAATACATTAAGCTCCAATGAATTGTTGAAAATGAAAATTAAAAGGACCGATTTTCTCAAGTTTGGAGAAAATGAAGATGAGGTCGATTTCTTTGAAGACATCATTATTGATAATGGCCAGGCCCTGAGTATGGCCAATATCTATACTAACATCCTCAGTGGTACGATGGATGCTTATACTTCGATTATCTCCAACAACCTTGGACTCTTTGTACAACGCCTGACCATCATCACCATTATCCTGATGGTGCCGACCTTGGTATCGAGCTTTTTCGGGATGAATGTCCGGATTCCTTTCGAAGACACGAAAAACGCATTTTACATTGTGTTATTCATCGCTGTGGCCATCAGCTTATTGCTGGTCTGGTTTTTCCGGAGGAAGAATTTATTCTAAACCTGGTTTCCCTCCCAAAGGCCTGGTTATTCCGGGGTTTGCCACAAACATTGCAATTCTGGGCTTTTTCGTTGTTGCTTACGAAAAAACATTCATTTTTCCACAGTTTTAAGGGGTTTTTAAACGTTAATATTGGCTTTACGGTGGGTTTTCAGAAAGTTTTTCACACCCTCCCAATTATTTTACCTGTGTAGGAGTTTATATTTCAACATATTATATATTTTTTCCACATGATGTGGATAAAATGTTTTCATATTAAATAAAAACTTCATTTATTTAGTGGCATCAAATCGGGGGTGTATCCGTATACAACCAAAAACGCCTTCTCCCACGATTTGGTAAATCAATCTAACTATTCAGGGATCACATTCCTCCTGAGATATTCCGTTGAAAAACGGGCTAACCTCGGGATTTTGCTGTCTCCGGTTTTTACCGCCATAAGAGAGAGCTATAGGATTGTCACCCCTACTGAAACCCGACCTGATCAAAACATAATAGATAACCCAACAACAGCGAGACGATGAAAGACGATACGATGCAGATTACACAGATTGAACCCATCCTCCGGGAGAACCCCGGTCGTTTTGTCATATTTCCTATTCAACACCAGGACATCTGGAAGTTTTATAAGATGTCCGAAGCCAATTTCTGGACCGCCGAAGAAATCGATCTTCAGCAGGACCTGGTCGACTGGACCCAAAAGCTAAATGATGATGAGCGCCATTTTATTAAACATGTTCTCGCCTTCTTTGCTGCCAGTGATGGCATAGTCAATGAAAACCTCGCTGAACACTTTGTCAGTGAAGTTCAATATACCGAAGCCAAGTTTTTCTATGGCTTCCAAATCATGATGGAGAATATCCACAGCGAAACTTATAGCCTCCTGATCGATACTTATATTAAAGACAACAAAGAGAAAGATTTCCTTTTCAATGCGATCGACACACTGGATTGCGTGAAGAAAAAAGCGAATTGGGCATTACGCTGGATCAGCAAGGGAAATTTCCAGGAAAGACTTATCGCTTTCGCTGCCGTAGAAGGTATTTTCTTCAGTGGTTCATTCTGTTCCATTTTCTGGCTCAAGAAGAGAGGGCTCATGCCGGGACTTACCTTCTCGAATGAATTGATCTCGAGAGATGAAGGCATGCATTGTGATTTTGCCTGCCTGTTGTACAATAATCATATCGTTGATCGTCTCGATCCACAAATTGTCAAAGACATCATTATGGATGCTGTGGCAATTGAAAAGGATTTTGTCTCCGATGCACTTCCAGTTAAGCTGATCGGCATGAATGCAGAAATGATGTGCCAATACATCGAATATGTAGCTGACCGGTTATTGATATCACTGGGTCAACCGAAAGTATATGGTGCTGAAAATCCTTTCCCCTGGATGGAAATGATTTCGATGGCCGGCAAGACCAATTTCTTTGAGAAAAGAGTTGGTGATTATCAGAAGGCAGGAGTCATGGGCGACAGGAAGGACTCTGTTTTTTCTATAGACGAAGAATTCTAGCTCTTTGTTCCCTTCGACTACGCTCAGGGACCAAAGGAATCAACCAAGAGAATTTCAATAGAATGTTTCGACTACGCTCAACATTGAACAAAAACTAAAATCAGAAATCTAAAATCAAATCTTCAATCTGCAATCTAATATCTACAATCATTTAATTCCCCTCAACGTATAAATCTCCCCTACAATGCAAGTCATCAAACGAAACGGAAAACGAGAAGAAGTCTCCTTCGACAAAATCACGGCAAGGATCAAGAAGTTGGTCTATGGACTTTCCGATCATGTGAGTGCCATCAAGATCTCGATGAAAGTTATCGAAGGTCTTTATGATGGTGTCAGCACATCAGATCTGGATAATCTCGCTGCTGAGACTTCTGCTACCATGGCGGCTATCCATCCGGATTACGCTTTACTCGCAGCTCGCATCGCCGTTTCCAATCTTCATAAAAATAGCAATAAGTCGTTTAGCGAAACGATGGAAGGCCTGTATAATTATATCGATCCGGCTACCTATCAGAAAGCTGGATTGATCAGTGATTCCACTATCGAAGTGATTCGTAATAATGCTGATCTCTTGGATAGTGCAATCATCTATGACCGTGATTTCACTTTTGATTATTTCGGTTTCAAAACATTGGAGCGTTCCTATCTACTGCGCATGAATGGAAAAGTTGTAGAGCGTCCTCAACATATGTTGATGCGTGCAGCGATTGGTATTCATGGTGAAGATGTTACTTCTGCTGTAGAGACTTATAATCTCATGTCGGAGAAATGGTTTATTCATGCCACACCAACCTTATTCAATGCAGGCACTCCAAAACCTCAATTAAGTAGCTGCTTCCTGCTCACTATGGTGGATGACAGCATCCAGGGCATTTTCGAAACATTGTCTCGTTGCGCTAAGATCAGCCAGTCTGCCGGTGGTATTGGCTTGAGCATCCACAACATTCGTGCAACAGGAAGTTATATCAAAGGAACAGGTGGTACCAGCAACGGTATCATCCCGATGCTGAAAGTATTTAATGATACAGCTCGTTATGTAGACCAGGGAGGAGGAAAGCGCAAAGGTGCATTCGCTGTGTATCTCGAGCCATGGCATGCTGATATTTTTGAATTCCTTGAACTGAAGAAAAATCATGGTAAAGAAGAAAACAGAGCGCGTGATCTTTTCTATGCTCTCTGGATCTCTGATCTTTTCATGGAGCGGGTCAAGAACAATGAGAACTGGTCACTTTTCTGTCCAAATGAAGCACCAGGATTGTGTGACACTTATGGAGGTGAATTCGAAGCCCTCTATCATAAATATGAGAAAGAAGGACGTGCCCGGAAAGTGGTAAGAGCACAGGAGATTTGGAGCGCCATCATCGAAAGCCAGATCGAAACCGGAACACCGTATATGCTGTACAAAGATGCAGCCAACAAGAAGAGCAACCAGAAGAACCTCGGCACTATCAAGTCTTCCAATCTCTGTACAGAGATCATGGAATATACTTCTGCTGATGAAGTGGCTGTCTGTAACCTGGCTTCCATCGCATTACCAAAGTTTGTGGAGAATGGAGAGTTCAACCACGAGCAACTCTATAACATCACTCGCGTAGTGACCCGGAATCTCAACAAGGTGATTGATGTCAATTACTATCCGATCCCTGAAGCTCGTAATAGCAATATGCGTCACCGTCCTATTGGAATTGGTGTACAAGGGTTAGCTGATGCGTTCATTATGATGGGTTTTGCTTTTGATAGCCCTGAGGCTCGCAAACTGAATAAAGAAATATTCGAGACGATCTATTTCGGAGCTGTAACAGAATCGAATGCCATTGCACAACGTGATGGTGCATACGAAAGCTATGAAGGTTCTCCAGCCAGCAAAGGTGAACTGCAGTATGATATGTGGGGAGTTGAACCAAGTAATCGTTGGAACTGGGCTGAGTTGAAAGGAAAAATGAAGAAGCATGGTCTGCGTAACAGTTTGTTGCTCGCACCCATGCCGACCGCTTCGACCAGCCAGATCTTAGGTAATAATGAGTGTATCGAACCTTACACCAGCAATATTTATACACGCCGCACTTTATCCGGTGAATACATCATTGTCAACAAGCACCTGCTCAACGATCTCATTCGCTTAGGTCAGTGGAATGAAGACATGAAGGAGATGTTGATTGCAGCTAATGGCAGTGTGCAGGAAATTCCGGGGTTACCACAAGAACTCAAGAACCGTTACAAAACCGTTTGGGAAATTTCACAAAAAGCCATCATCGACATGGCGGCTGATCGCGGAGCTTTCATCTGCCAGAGCCAGAGTTTGAATCTCTTTGTTGAAAATGCCAACATGGGTAAACTCTCCAGCATGCATTTCTACGCATGGCAGAAAGGACTCAAGACTGGTATGTATTACTTACGTTCAAAAGCAGCAGTCGAGCCGATCAAATTCAGCTTAAGCGAAAAGCATCAGCGTAAATATCTCAAACAAGATCAGATGGACAATCTGAATATGCCTTCAGAGTCTTCTTCTATCAGAGCTGCTTCAAGTTCATCCAGTATGAATAGCCTGGAGGACATGACACCAGTTATTGATATGGATGTTGCGAGCGGACCGGTGTGTACGATGGAAGAAGGATGTGTGATGTGTGGATCGTAAAATTCAAAAACTAAAAGTTAAAAACTAAAAACTAACAAAAAAGCACCTGGCATCAACCAGGTGTTTTTTTATTATCTTCAAAACCTAAAGGGAATTAGGTGAAAATAGTAATCAAGATATTTCTTTTGTTTTTTTCCTATTGTGTACACGGACAAAAAGTCGATTACCTGGATATTCGTGATGAATTAATTGTTTTATCCTGTAGCGGGCCGATTGATTCTGCAGATGTATTTAATTCCATTCGAAACCTGGAAACCTTGGATACGACCGCTATCCGGAAAAATATTCATGTCTATTATGAAGATCTTGGGGTAAAATATTGGCTGGCCTCACTCGGACAGAATAGGATTTTTTTGGAGAAATCTATTAGCGCAAATCAATCAGCACTTTATCATAAACCTAAGGATGCTAAAGCTCTTTGGAGCCTGGCCTTTGCCTATGGCTTATTGAAGGATTGTGAAATGGCGAGGCACTATTTCAAACTGTATAGAGACTATTTGCCGCATCGCCTTTGGGGCGAAGAGGATGAAAAAGGAGTATCACAGGTTTTGGCCCTGTGCAACTAAGCTTTTCAAGTATTGAAAATATTTTGAGATTCTTCTTCTTGGCTCTCGTTGGTCGTTGGAGATAGTTCGGCTCCGCTCACTACAGGAAACTCCAACAACAACAATTCTTACAATTTGGAGAATCCCAATTACCCCCTACAGGGGGCTAGGGGGTAGAGGGATCTTTTTTTTATTTGTATTTTCCCTAATCAAAATATTTATTAAAAATGAAAACGCAATTTTTAAGTTTAGCTACTATGCTGATCATTCTAGAAATGTTAATCAGCTGCAAGAAAGAAGAACCTATTTCCTATGATGATGCCCTTCACAACTGCAAGATGGACACCATGGTCATGTATGGCAAAGGGGACACCACGAAAATTCCTTACGTTCCTATTTCCTGCATCAATGGGGCTCAATTACCATTATTTGAATTTAAATTAATGGATGGCAAACCCATTAATGCTGATTATTTTGATAAGAAAATCAACGTAATCAATTTCTGGTTTATCGGATGCCATCCTTGTGAAGCAGAAATGCCAGGGTTTAATGCCTTGGTTGAAAAGTATAAAGGAAGCCCGGTCAATTTTTTAGCCATCAGTCGAAACACACCGGCGGATATTCAGGAATTTATCGGTGAGCATCCATTTAATGTGGATCACATTGCTTTAGGAGAGTCGGTTGCAAAGGACATTTTTCATATCACCTGGGGCTATCCAACCACAATCGTGGCTGATGCTGATTATAAGATTATCTATTCTCATCACGGCGGACCGGATGATAGTACTGCAGTACAAAAAATACAGGACGAGTTGATACCGGTGATTGATGGGGCGTTGAAAAAAATGTAGAGAATAAGGAAGTAAGAATAAGGAAGTTAAAAGTGAGTTACCCATTACCCCCTTCAGGGGGCTAGGGGGTAGAGGGGAGGAGCAGAACGGTGGTAAAATCATTACTTTTGAAAACATCATCAACCATCCTCCCATCATGAAACACACACACCATCTTTTCTTCATCATTTTGATGCTGACTTCTATATTCATCATCGCTTGTGGCAAAAAACATACTACTGCCCCAACATCAGATGCGTTAAAACCTGTCACTGAACAGGAAGCATTAGCGACACAGCAAAATGTCAATCGCTATTTCCATAGCCAGGTCATCCCCAAACTCGTTGATGGGTGGAAGGAACTCCGGGATTCGGGTAAGTATGTCACCTATCATTATCGCTATCTTAAAACGCATAACCGTTGGGAATTCAGTGAAATGGAAAAAGTGGAATCCACCTTATCCGGGCATGCCGATACACTTGCACAGCGGTTTATGGGTAAAGCGATTGCGTGGACTTATTTTCCAATCGAAAAAAGAATGGAGAAGGACTCTGTTTTTGATTTGTATTGGACCTGGCCCGTTCCTTTTCCGGAAGGCACTTTCGATCAGAACACAGGGGAATTCACAGCTCGTATAAACAACGGAGGTTCAACAGGAGGATGTGATGGCCGCGGTACAAGGGCACATTGTAATGTTTGCTCACGCAATCTTGATTGCCTTTTAGTCTGTGTTGGTGCTGCCGAATGTTCGCGCGATGATCATAGTTGCTGGGAATTGTATGAGTGTGCATCGGGTGGGCCGTTTGGGAGATTCTCTGAGAATATTATGCGATAAGGCTAAGGCTAAGGCTAAGGCAAAGGCTGAGGCTGAGGCTGAGGAAATGCAAATCTTCAATTAGTTTCCGATTAGTTGTTGGAGACAACTACAACAACAACAAGACTTGTTCCTGTTGGAGTTCTCTCCAACAGTCAACGAAGTCCTTCAGGAAGTCCCATTTCCCCCTATAGGGGGCTAGGGGGGAGAGTGTTTGCATCTTGTTAATCATCTCCTATTTCAATTCATCGAGTTCGCCTCGATGATCATTCTCCTTACCTTGCCGACCCTAAAAATGATCGTATGAACATGCGTTTTAAGTCGGCCCTGATCTTTTCATTTTTCCTTTTATTCACTTCACTTTCAGGTCAACCTACGACAAGCTCTAGTGTACCATATTCACCATCCAACCGGCCACGCATGGTGGCAGAGTGGGAGAGTGCGATAGGAGTGCTCATCGCCTGGCCATTAAGCATCCCAAAAGAGTTAGTCATCGAATTATCGAAGGACACCAAATTATATATGTTGGTTGAAAATACAAAGGCACGGCAGGAAGCTGCCCAGTGGCTGACGAAATGGGATGTGATGCCGGATCGAGTTCGTTTTATCACTGCGCCACAAGGCATCGATGTTTCGTGGACGCGCGATTGGGGACCTCATGCGGTCTTCTCTCCTGAAGGCGATCTGAAATTGGCGGATGCAAAATATCTTTTTGCTACTCCGGTCACCGGCATTCATTGCGATGACACTTTGCATTTTCTGTATTATGATCAAAATCACCAGATCGAACAAACCAAGATTGATGATGCTATTCCGGATTTTATCGGTGCCGCTTTGGATGTGGACGTTGTCAAACTTCCATTTGCTTTTACTGGTGGTAATGTAATCAGTGACGGACAGGAATCCGGTTTTTCGACTTGTGCATTGCTGAATGAAAATCGATATACCGGGGTGACTGAAGATTCCTTTTATACAAAGGTTAATCGGCAGCTCGGTATGGATCATTATCACGTCATCTCTAATTTCGAGAATCACGGCATTCAACACATCGATTGCTTTATGAAAATGTTGGATGAGGACCGTCTTTTTGTTCTTCGTCCGCCAAAAACACATCCATTATACGATCAATACGAAGGCATTGTCAACCAGGAATTGAGTAAACTAAAGAATGCACATGGACGTCCCTATAAAATACTTCGATTGGATACTGATGTGTATGAGGGAAATGAATTAGCGGCGTATTCAAATTCACTGATTTTAAATCAAACTGTTTACGTCCCTTTGTTTGGTATTCACCAGGATACAGTAGCGCTTAGGCAATGGGCAGAAGCTATGCCAGGCTATACGATCAAGGGATTTTCATTTCCACTCAGTCATGCAAAAAAACTGGCGTATTACCGTCCACAAGTATACGATCTGTATGGTTCGATTGGATGGAATGGTGGAGATGCATTGCATTGCAGGACAAGAGCTATCTGGGATCCCAATATGATTTATATGAGTGTTGATCGGTTGCAAGACACCCTGTTAAAAGCAAAATCCTATACGATCAATGTGATCATCAAAGATTACAGCAAGGGCAGCCTGGTGCAGGATGGATTACTCTTAGACTGGCATGTCGTAGGAGAAAAAAACTGGAAGACTGTAAAATTGACACCGACGGATTATAAAGACCAGTATTCAGCCAACATTCCCGGCAATATGGCGGATGTGAAAATTGAATACTATGTAGAAGCCAAGAGTAACTGGGGAACAAAAGCGGTGATGCCGCGTACGGCGCCGAAAGGTTTCTATTCGTTCACAGTAAATTGAGCATTCTATTGAATTGAGTTGATATTCAGGAAAGAGAAAATTCCTCTTATTTTTGAGTATGAACCACATCAAACTTAGTCTACTTTCCCTCCTTACTGCTATTGTATTCAATCCTGCAGTTGCTCAACAACAGTATGCCTCCAAACAGTATGGAGGACCAGGTACGCAATACTTGTACAACTCAATGTATGGATATAACCAGGATTCCCTGCTGACCCGGAAAGGAACAGATCTTGTTTGGGATATTACCGATTATACTTCGATCAACACACAGTTGTCGAACATTGTCACCAAAGAATCAGCCTTTGACTTCTTTGCGTATCTGACCATTTGCCAACTGGGCGGAACATCTTCGCTGGATTGCATTTCCATCTGGGGTAATACTGATCAGGCTTGGCTAGTGCCGGATACCACTTATTTATTTCAGTTTCAGCTCACCAATCCACAGCGATATCAGAAGCGGACCAATACCAGATTATTTGAAAATTTTCTGGGTTTCACCGCGGATATTGGAGGTTCTAATACACCAGCTGTTGTGGTTTATTCCAATCCGGATACCATTCTTCATTTTCCTGTTGTATATGGTGATCATTTTACTTCCGATATCCGCTGGGCCATTGACCTCACGCCAGTGGGACAAAATATTCAATACAAATCGCATCAAACAAGATCAACGTCTATCGATGCATGGGGTGATTTGATCACGCCATTGCAGACTTTTGAAAACACGATTCGCATGCATTCTATTGTCGAGCGATATGATACCTTGACTAATGACACCGCGACTATTCCACTACACGTGAAGCAGGTAGAGTATATGTGGTTTGATACACTCTATAAGTTGCCGGTGATGGTAGCCAATGGCATCCTGAACGACACTACTGTTAACCTTTCCACCATTCAATATCTATGGGATAAAACCTGTGCTGCACCCACATGGTCTGCTTCAGTAGCTAGTGACACCTATACGATTGATTCTACAGGAGCTGTTACCATAGATTTTACGATTACTAATGGCAATGCGGATGAATACACCTGGGACTGGGGCGATGGACAATTTTCAACAACAACAGGAAGCACCACGCACACTTATTCAGAACCTGGTGTTTATGAAGTTGGGCTCACGGCCTGCATGACTAATTGTTTACCACTCAATAGTTGCAGTTATGATATCCTCGACTTTGTCATCCTGTCTGATCAGACCATTTCGGGAGAAGAAAGTGGAATAAGAATTTATCCAAATCCGGTTGGAGCTCAGATCAATCTTTTTATTCCTGAAGCCATAGGATCTTCACATTTTGTGGTTTTGGATATGGAAGGGAAACAGGTATTAAATGGATCACTCAACAGTGGAGTGAATAGTATTGGATCGACCTCTTTAGCAGAAGGAATTTATGCTGTTCAAATACAACCTGATCGCCCGGATGCGAAATACAATTATGCATTGCGCTTTATTGTTTTAAAGAATTAATTCTTCAAGTATAAAGAGAATGTAAATCCAATTTTTATTGCACTCGGCAAGATTGCAATAAAAAAAATAGGGCATGCGTTCTCTCCACCGCATGCCCGTTCACATTCAAAACAACTCTAGCACGATACATCTTAAACAGGAATACAACGCGCTAGCCCGTTGCACTCCATAATAGGATATGGTTTTTTGGTTTTCAATTTTAAATGGGGTTTTTGGGGTATCAAAGGATCACTGATTTTGCTTCTTTGCAAAAACTGCAATCCAGGTTTGGATTTTCAACAAAGACAGATTTAATCAACGCCGTTGCTTCGACAGTCTTGTTGGACTTTAACATCAACATGCCTTCGAGACATTTTAATTCAGGGTCTTGTGAGCCGGTGACTTGCGCTTTGATGAGGTGTTCCTGTGCCTTACCCGTGTTACCCTGTGCTAAATAAATCTCAGCCAGTTGTTTATTGATGTCAATATTGTCCGGACGTGTCGCATATTCTTTCATCGCAACATCCATTGCCTTTTCAGTATCGCCGATGATGTCAAGGTAAACTTTCGATAATTCTAACCCTGTCTTATGACCGGCTTTCTCATCATCTGCAAACATGGAGAGAATTGTTTTTGATTCAGTTTGCGTTTTGCTTTCAATTCCCCTGGCTTTATCCCATTTGGCTTGATGTACAAAGAATGAAACTTCTGGTATGAGAGTCATCGCAACCTGGTTGAGGCTATCGGCTAAATGATAATTACCAACTGAAGCAAAATGTGCAGCCATAGCAC